>Ga0247732_10000717_pt1 | contig 14675 bp, 20 predicted proteins | sample UWRJL163409C2_FD_180940 | JGI IMG/M metagenome (GOLD analysis project Ga0247732, IMG submission 180940) | Plant litter microbial communities from Arlington Agricultural Research Station in Wisconsin, United States - UWRJ-L163-409C-2 | ecosystem: Environmental > Terrestrial > Plant litter >...
CGGATGTGATACGCCACCGGCACACCGTCATCATCGATCTCCACACCACCGCGAATTTTCAGCATGTCGAAAACCTGCTGAGGATTACTTAGGCGGTCTGGATCGATAATCTGAATCGTTGTGGCGTATCGTGCCCGCCCATGCCCGAGCCTGTCAGTTCGGTATTGCAGGACAGCAAGCGCATCGCCATCAACCAACTTGTGGCGGAAAGCAAGTCTGAGCATCTGGGAAACTGTTTTCTTACGCTCAACATCACAATAACGGCTGGGGTCATTTGCCCATGTGCGCCAGGCTGCTTCCACAGCCCGTCCGTATTGATCTGCCCATGTCGCATCAAAAGCTTTTATTCCGGTCTGCATGGCCAGCGCGCGATAGTCCACTTTTGCGATCGGGCGAAAATTAGCACCGATGGCATTATCTAAAATTCGGGTAACGCTGCCGGACGCCCATCCATCATTTCGGGCCATGTCGCGTACGCGCGAAACAATGCGGTCGCGGTAAATATTGACTTCATTATCTGGCGACCAAAGTGTCGGCTGCCAGTTAGCCATCGCATCACTGAAGGAATCAGCAGCGTCATAAGGAACGCGACCCGATCCGTTTAGCATTGATGCCCGGCGATTAGAGGGAGGTAGTGGCCGCCCATTAGGGCCAAGGATCCTGACTTCTCCAGTTTTCATCAGTACCTAAACCTTAACGTCCTGCGCGGACGCCGCACAATGCCCAACTGGGCCTGCAGAAGCTGAATTAATGCAGTGAGTTGTCCGATATCAGTTTGCTGAAAACTCACGGAACGGGTGCCATCTCCCTGTGCATACGAAAATGAAACACCTTTTGCACCGGTTGAAAGCTCGAGATAAGCCTGCTGTGCAGCCGTCAGCGCTGCCGTTAACTGGTCACGAGTCAGCGCACCAGCCAATAAACTGGAGTTGGGATCAAACATAGGATTCCTTTTTAATTAGCCAGGCGTTTGTGAATAGGTTTGCGCTGAGGTTTTTCAGGTTCGGTAATAATGACGCCAGGTAAACGCAAATCCTGCTTTTCTTCAGGTTCCGGAGCCGGAGGCAATAACGTTTCAGGGTTATTCTCCAGCGCGATTACTTTGGCGTTTAATTTAAGGCCAGAGTGGAACAGCCCACATAAAGCGGCATAGGCATATACCCGGCAATCCAGCGCCTCATTGGCTTTCCCATTCGGAAGTTCCCATACGCTGTAGCGCTGACCGGCGGCCTCTTTCATCACCAAACGTTCGGACGTTAGCTGTGTGAAATAGCCCATATCCCGATCAGTTGAGAAATGCATATAGCCGGGACCCGGCTGCTCAATATGTAAACGTGACCGAATTGAATCCTTTGCGGAGTTAACACCCAGAATAATTGGCCTGAATTTTGCACGAGTCTTCGAGGTTGGCCGTTTGTTCGGCCAGATTGGTGAACGTTTCCCCGTCGTGGCAGATTCGCCTTTGATCGCCCAGATTCTTCGCCCAAGCCTTTCCTGCGAGAACTCATACACTTTTTGCGTATGGTTACCGCCAGAGTCATGGCAGGCTGCCATAATGGTAAAACCCCGGCCATCAGCACGCCGCCATATCTGTTTCAGATAAGCATCCAGCCTCAGCCAGGGTTCAGCAGTTTCCAAATCGCCTTCAATTACGTCGAAAGCAACTGACCAACTTTCTTCATCTTTACCCCAGCCGACGACTTCAATTTCAAGCCGGTCATTTTGGGTATCAATACCGGCCGTAAGAACGGCTACACCATCAGGTACCTCGGCGTTGAACACCTCGCGGCGCGCAAGCAGAACATCAACAGGAAGTCTTTTCCCATAATTAGGCCGGTGAGGAAGCCCCATTTGGGTGTTCCACCATGCCAGCTCTTTATCGGGGTCACCTTTGGCTTTCAGATATTTTCCTGCGATATCTGACGGTTTATCTTTTTGCCATGGGCTAAATAACTTTGAAGCCTGAAATCCCGCATGAATATTGTCGACCGCCATTTCCCCGCAATCCGGGCAAATCACCCGGTGCACGGCATGCCTTTCAGACGCTGACCAGGTCCAGACTTTACTGACCGCCGTCGCGTCGTCGGCGTGCCATGCCTGCTCATAGAGATTAAGCGGGACATGCCGCGTACCGCAGCATTCGAAAGGTTTTGTCTGATGCCACTGAATTGTTCTTAACGCACGCAGCCTGTCACCCTCAGACCATCCGGTGCCGCAGCTTTCACAGTGGATCATCGCCTGTTTGGTGTTGTGTTTATCACCCTCAGACGGCCAGTGAATATGCTTAAAAAAATCTGGAAACTGGCGGTGGCCACAGTGGGGGCAAGCCATCGATGCCCGGCGCTGATCTGAATCTTCATAACTCTCAGCGATCCGGCTTTCATCTTCCACAGTCGGAGAACAGGCGCGAACAGAAAGCCAGTTCAGCCCGAAGGTTGCAGTGCGTTCCTCGGCCAGGGTAATCGGGTCACCTTCACGGGTGATAGGATATTTATCAACTTCGTCAGCCAGAAGCACGCGGATCGGACGACGAGCCAGGTTGTCCGGGCTACCGGCACCGGCCAGCGCCAGAAAACCACCGGTAAAAGATTTATGTAGCAGCGTTTCTTTTGAGTTTTTTTGCTTATTGCCGCCGATCAGGTCACGAAGAACCGGGGTAACACGCACCATCGGCGTAATGCGTTCTTTTGAAAATTGCTCTGCAGCATCTTCTTTTGGCTGAAGCAGCAGCATCGGGCAAGGGTCGAGATGCGCAAAATAACCAAACAGGTTTTCAAGTAGTGCGGTCTTCATTAGCTGTGTGCAGCACATCACTGTGATGATATGCACACCTGATTCGGTGGCGGCCAGCATCGGGCCGCGGGCAATTTCTACTGTTTCTGTTTCCCAGTTGCCTGATGTACTGCCTGCTTCTTTTGCCAACTTACGGTACTTGTCAGCCCAGTCAGGTACGCTGATGCGCGGCGGTGGCGTCCAGCCCTTTCTGATACTGCTTAAAAGTCTGTCATGTTTCGTCTGTGTTAAATTCAGGCTCGCCGAGTCCGGAGATGTGTTTATGGACATGTTCGATTAACACCTCGGTCATTCTGTCAGCTGGAACGCCCAGATCAGCCGCCATCAGAGGCGCTACCCGTGACGGCCAGTTCATCCAGGCGTCACGTTGCTGGCGGAACGCCTTGAATAGCACGGCTTCTGCAACAGAGAGCTCGACCAGTTGACCATCCGCTTTCTCAAACTCGAGCTTAGTTAAAAGTGCCAGGTAGTTTTCTTTTATCCTGCTGGCTTCTTCACGCGACAGTTCAGCGCCGGTCGCCAACATGATTTTTTTAACTTCCTCGTCAGTAGCTGAATCAGCTTTAAGTCCGATGTCAGCGTTAGCCGGTTTATTTTTGGCCGCATTTTTCGTCCGGGGATCTTTACCGTCACGCAGCATGACGAGGGCTTTGTCGGTGGCTTCTACATCAATGAGGCTACCGTCGAGAACGACATATTTCCCTGCTTTAACCCACCGCCCGATAGTCTTCCGATCTACACCAGCGTGCTTCGCATATTCAATTTGCGTCATCGTTGTCATGGGACATTTTCCTCGATGGGACAGTGGGACATTCAAATGGGACATTTTTTTGTGTCCCACCTAAATGTCCCATGCAAATATCCATCTCAAAACACCCACAAAGCCACGCGGCGTAAGGGCTGGTAATAATTAGTGCATAAATATGCACATGGGACATGGGACACAAAATGAAAAATTCATAGCTGGTGAAACTGTGCGGCGCGCAATGCCCGTGCAATAGAAATGACCGGGGAAGGACCCATTTTTTGGTTGAGATATATTCTCACTTGGCTGTCTTCAACGCCTCACTGATCGCCTTGCTTATCGCCCCAGGCATCAGAGTTGTAGCCATCTTCTCGGCTCTGTCCATGTATCCCAGTGTGGGCTTAACGGGAAGAGCATCACCGAAACGGATCAGCAGCTTCGGCATAGGGTTCTTCTCACGCTCACGGCGCGTGCCATTAGCTGAGCGCTTCTGGCGCTTCTTACCCTTCTTGCTCTTTTTCACCTTCACCCGCTGCCAGACACCGTTGATTCCATCGATATCACCGATGAATACGTTTGACTTCGCTTTGAGTTGGGAGAGCTTATTGCGTCCCAAGTTGCCGTACTTGTTCAGTTTGACGTCTTTGGGGTTGAGCAACGCATTGCCATTGAGCTTATGTACACCACCAAATTCGAGCGGCTCAAGATATGCAGCAGCAATGTCACGGACAAAGACTTTAGCAGTAAGGTTGTCACGCCGCGCACCGGCAGAGCCAACAGCGTTCACCGTGAAGGGTGTTGGACTCTCAAGCTTCCGCTGGAATGCCACTTTCTCACCGTCGGCTATTTGACGGGCGACGCTGGTCAGCGCTTGTGCAGTGGCGAATGGAATTTGTTTTTTTAACGACTGAAGTTTTGCAGAAAGGTCTTTGATATCCGCCACGGGTCACCACGTGAAATTTCTTCAATGGACTTGTTTTCGCCAATCTCAGGCATAGGATTGATCTGGGCATTACACACACAGAAAATAGGGAAAAAATGAAGAAAATAATCTTTGCCTTACTCGCTTTAGCTTTGACATTTCCAATGTCATCAATGACCTTTGCAAAAGGTGGTCATTACTATCCGAGCCACGGCTCATCACATAAAGGAGGAAAATACTACAATCCGAGCACTGGAAACCATTATGTAAAAAGACATTAATCATCAGTATTTGAGCCACCTTATATAGGTGGCTCATGAAAGGCTCAAAGGTATTTATCTTTCAGTGCGACCAGATCGGCCTCTGCATTTTCACCCAGAACTTCGATACCGTGCTCGATGAATGCGACCACTTTGTCGAAATCAGCTCTCATTGCTTCCAGCGGGGATAAGGCGACAGGCGCGGTGTCCGCTGCTGGAATTGGGTTAACCACTTCGGCTACTGGCGCTGGAACCGCGACGAAATAAACCTGAATGCTCGCCGTGGTACCGTCAGCGGCTGTTGCCGTTAACGTGGAAGCACCAACAGTGGAACTGACCACGCTCACAGTAATCTGACCGTTTGCATCAGTCAGTGCGCTCGATGGGTCAACCGTAGCGCCATTGTCGGCAGTAAAATTCACCACGGCGCCTGGCTGAACTACATCGGCATTATCGGTTAAGGTAACTTGGACTGTGTTTGCCGCCGCGCCATTTGCCAGCATGCTGGTGATAATCGAAACGAGTGCTAATTTCACGGTATTTTCCTTCGGTTGGGATTCAGTCGATGGGACTGGTGTGTAGAAAAAGGCTTTAATGCTTGCCCATAGGCGCTTAATCATTTCTGTCTGGCCTCTTCAATTTGCTTAATGCCGCTGATCTGGACATTGCAATTCTGAAGGTCCGTCAGCAGCAATTCGTTCCACTGCAATGATGCGCCCCAGGTTAAAGGCTCACTTGGTGGAGGTGATGGCTGGCAGAGCGCCAGCAGGCTGGCTGGTATCGGCGTTACCGGCACTTTTACGTACTGCGTTGTAACGGTCGAGCACCCGGTCATTTGCACGAGCAGGCACAACAACAGGAGCGCAAGCATCGCCCGCAAGAGCAGCTTTGATGTCATTCTGGGCTGCCTGTGAGTCCAGTGTGTTCGCGTGTTGCTCATTCAAGGTTGCCCCTGCGATGGTATTGAAGATGTTTATGGCAAGCGCCTGCGCATTCAGGGTGAATTCCGCTGAATTTTTTGCCTGAGTGGCTACTGAGATTTCCTGCTGCTGGCTGATGGTCTTGCCGTAATAATGAAAGGCCACCCATATCAGGATGCTGACAATGAGAAAGAATGAAACAGTGATTACTATCCGGGCCCACTTAAACATCGTTAACCCTCCATGCCCCAGCATGTCAGCTCGCTTTCCTGATCGCGGCGAATGACCTGTCCGTAACAGTTATTCGCGCGGATATTGCAATCCATCCCGCCATCGCGAACCCAGCGTTTTATCTCAGCGCATGCCCCGAGCCGGTCGCCAGCGTTCAGTTTCCTGTAAAAAGTGGAGGTAAAGCATTTCGCCGGACCTATGTTCCACGGACAAAATGACGCTATCCCGACTTTTTGCGGCTCGGTCAGTGGGACGTGAATGTTTTTATCAACCCATGCCAACGCCTTTGCCTGCTCGGCTTTATCGATAACGTCACATTGGTTCTGGGTGAGACGCATACCTTTAAAAACTGGTTTGCCATTTACCGTTGTTACACCACCGCATATTGTCCATTTCCCGCCTTGATCCTGATAAGCAATCAGGCTGGTTCCCTCTTTTTCTTTCTGAAACTGAGCCATCATGACGGGAGCTGAGGCGCCAGCGGTAATCAGCGCCAGCATGGCAGCACTGAGTTTTGTTTTCAGGTTTGCCATGATCAGTCCTCGTCGCGCCGCACCATATTGTGTTTGCGGTCCCAGATTTTGAATCCGACATTGATCAGGCACGTCACGAATGCGAAGAATAGACCGCCAAGCACTCCAATTGCGGTCCACTGTTCGGGAGTAAACGAATTCAATAGGCGGTAGAGCCAGAACATGGAACTGCCACCAGCAGAACCGTAGGCTATACCGGTAGTTAGTTTGTCCATTTTCATAGTCTCACCCTCCGGTCAGCCGGTTGGGTACGCAGTAGTGAGAAATAAAAAAGGCCACATGATGTGACCTATTTATTTTTGTATATAATGTATTCCTGCTACTCATTAATAAGCTGGCACATTAAATAATTATCTGTATTTTATGGGGAAATCAAAATGGCCATTCGTCAATTATCTTCGAAAGAAATAGAAATTAGGGATTCTATTTTAGACCTAAGTAAAACTAGAGAGTGGGAGTTCTCTGGAATTCTTAATGCCAGAAATGAAATTTTAATCGAGTTAAAGACCGAAATGTTACCTCAGAGGTGCGAGCCTAGCGCCGATGTACATATATTAGCCAATCAACCTGATTCACACTTAATTCTCCATCATAATCACCTCACCAAAGAGTCACTAAGCTCGGCTGATTGGAATGGGGCTTGCTATCTATTTAAGGAAATATTTGCGCATTGCGATGATGGAACTACCTATTATGGGAAAGTTAAAGATAAGTTGCAGGTTTTAAAAAACATCGAACAATTCACCTACCAACAACACTTATTAAGTGCTGGAAATCTTATTCTGAATAATAGCCAAAAACTATACTTCTTTAATGCCACCCCCATAGATTATGCTAAAGAAACCATAAATAACGCCATGAAAATAAAGGGATATATAGAATATGATGTTGACTGGGGTGCTTTCTGCCGCCCATGCAAAACAGTTATGGCTATCATTAATGGCGCCGCCAATGATTTGGCCGCTAGACTATAAACAAAAAAACGCACATTGGCGGGTTAAAATAATGTTCATGATCAAAGATATAGTTCCTGCCCCACCCGGCGCTTATCTCCGGCACTCGTAATGGCTTAGCTCTTGAAGGGGCGGATTCATCATCTCAGATTAATCCTGATGACATTTAACAATTTTTGCGAATTTAACCATTTCCAGACTAATAAAACACAACATTGTGATCCAGCCCGAGAAATCAGTGACCACGGCAAGCGCCGCTGGAACGGACATGATAACCCCTTATTGCTGTAGGTGTCCTCACAACCGTATTGAGGGCATAAAAAAAGGCCGCCAATTTGGCAGCCCTAGAAATGACTAAGCCCCGGCGTTTGCCGAGGCTTGATATCAGGTATAATTTCCCATCATTGGGATAAATCTAGCCAGATTCGGCAACTTTTGCAACGTCTAAATCACTGGGTTACCTTTTTAAATTCCGACTCTGCTGCTGACTCCTCAATAAAGCATTTGGTGATCAGCTTCTCGTAGAACGGTTTCCAGCTGTTATTCCACGTTCTTTCCGGCAGGTCTGGCAGTAATGCTTTCACGGCGCGGTGTGCCACTGCCGCTGGCAGTCGGGAATAACCAACGCCATGACAACGTGGGCATTCCTTTTCAACCGGCAGCCCCATAAGAATGGATTTCTCCCGATCAGTTATTTGGCCTGTCCCGTTGCACCGGCAGCGGTTGGATATGACCTTTTTCCCTTTACAGGTTGGGCAGGTTCGGCGGTGAGTCTCGACGTAGTTGGTTCGGCTGCACATCGCGTTTTCTTTCGCATAAGGGATGCTTTCAGGATTATCGAGACGCTCCCACGGATAGGTATTCTCACGCTTTACCGCCAACTCGTTCACGACCTGCTCTTTCTCTTCACGGAATCCGGTACCGGAACAGCACGGGCACGGGGAAGTAGCCGCCGCCGAGCGCGCATAATCTTCAAACGCCATTGTGGCCATAATGCGGAGGCACTGAGCCATGCGGCGCCCGGCGACCTTGCCGATATGCTTCGGCGCGTGCTGTTTTGCGTACTGGGTAAGCATGCCGATCGCCATCGCTCGGTCCTGATCGCTGATCCCTGCTTTTGCCAGGAACAGGCGTAGCCCAAATTCAGCGCCGCTCTGTGTCATGCCAAGCGCCGCCATAATATCGGTGATATTCAGTGCATCGCTGGCCGTCGCGCGGGAACTGTCGCTGATCGATAAGCCTTTCGGGGAAAAATGCTTCAAAATCGTTTCAAGGTTCATGCTGTCTCCACACTTATTTTTGTTTGCCGGTAGCGATAACACCCATCGCCAGCGCGCGGTCTAATGTCGTCAGTAACAGGTGTTCCTGTGTACCGTGCTCTGCTTCCCAAGCGGCTACATCTTTATGAAGTGAGTCGTGACACCCTCTGCACAGCGGGATCACAAACAGGTCATGCGCTTTTGTCGCCATTCCACCAAATCCATTGCCGGTGATGTGGTGCGGATCATCGGACCCGTTACCACAGCCGCAGCATGGCTGGCGCTTTACCCATTGAGTGTATTTCGTGTTTTCGTACCGGCGGCGCTTCGGGCGAAGCATGTAGGATTCGTTCGTTTCCGGATCGATTGCCAGCGCCAGCACCGGCTTTATGTTGTTCGCCAGTTCTTCACGTGGTTGCTTCTCCCACGGATTGACGTCAGCCTCTTTGCGCTGGCCGCCGGGCGGGTTGTATTTCATTCCCAGGGCTGCGCAGACCACTTCTTCCGGCAGCAGGTGAACCAGCCCTTTCGAAACCGCCCACCAGCATAATTCTGGCAAGGTAAGGTGACGGCCGTCAGGCAGACCATACCGGTACCGGATTGCATCAGTCAAAAATTCGGCGGCGTTCGCCAGCGCGGTCGCATCCAGTTTTGGCGATTCTTTTTCCCGAAACTCGTTGTCATGCGCCCAGCACAGACAGACCACGCCACGGCCGCGCGGAATCTGCACCAGCTCATGGTGATGGTATTCTCCGTTGTAGTCCGGGCATTCACAGGCGCGATGGCGTTTAACCCACAGTGTCAGCGCCGCCATGCCGCCGACCTTGGCAATGACCGCCGGGGAAGACAGAAAACCAGACAGGCGCGGATCCCGTGATAGTGATTGTGCTTCTGCTGGCACCAGGCCATCCGGCGCGGTATGCAGGTCAGCGGGTTCATTGGTGATCAGCAGGCGTTTGCTGCTGAAGAACTTCACCATGTCCGCAGGCAACGCGAACTGTACGATCCCCAGCTCCCTCTGAGGATACGGTTTTAACAATGCTCTCACGCGTGGGCCTCCTGTTTCTTACGAAGATGGTCAGCCCATAGCCCAGCAACCCACTGAATACCTTTCGGGGTAAACCGTGCCTGGCGGAATGCATGCTGATTATTCGGATTGGTACCTGTCTTCATTTCAAACCGGCCAGCGGCGGTGTGCGTGCTGTATGGCGTGAACTGCCCGTCCTGCCGGTAAATTATTTTTTCATCGATGAGGAATAACCGGAATTCAGGTTCTTTCGCCTTCAACAGCTTGCAGACTGACCGGAATCCCATAGACCCTTTTGCAATGACGTACTGATCAACGAAATCAACTTTCGGCGCGGCCAGCGCCAGCTGTGATTCCAACGCCTGCTTTTCTTCGGCCAGATCAGCAGCCAGTCGCAACGCTTCCGGCAATGACTGCGGCACCAGACTGCCTTCTTCTAATTTCTGCCACCGGTCGATAACAGCGGCAGTGAACTCAGGAGATAATTGTGCGACCAGCACCAGAGAATCGCGCTTATTGAACCAGTACTCCTCATATTCCTGACCGTTCTGCTCATGGATATAGGGGGTGTGCGCCAACGGCGCGCTTAAAATTCCACCAGCCGCGAGCCGGTCAGCCGAGCGCTTCACGTCGCTGTGCTTACTCTTCACCAGCCCAGCAATCTCACGGCTCGACATCGTTACCACTTTTCCTGACAGCAAACTGTTCGACATAATCACTCCACACGTTAAACCGGCTGCACACCGGCGGGTTTGAAATCTGTAATCGTTATTTGAGCCTTACCCCCCTTTATGACCGTCCCCCACTCGACCAGCATCCGTTTGACCTGGCTGTCGTCCTTCCAGATCCCCGCATGGGTCAGGCCATCAAACAGCGCCTTCTGGAAATTATCTAAATCCCGTTTCGCCCGGTTCGGCGGGTAGAGAACCAGATGCACATCCAGTTCGGTGAGTAGCGCTGGCGGGCGACAACGTAGCTGCTGATAAATTGATGCCAACGCATTCGATCGGAAGATCCGACCGCGAGCGCTAATCTTCACGCCCGTTTTGGTAGCACGCCAGTAACCGTTGACGCTTGGCGGGAATGGCAAAATCAGTCGCATAAGCTTCAGACCTCCATCTGCAATTGCATGTTAAAGCGGTCCCGGATTTCGCAATATTCCAATGTGCCGGTGCTGTTGAAGGATTCGATGCGCTCCGCCAACACATATGCGCGGGTTTCCTTTGACTGAGGTGAATATGTCCCTTTCCACGCACTATCAATTCCGATATTGCGGGCAATGTTGGTGCTGTCAGCTGACGCCAGAGGCAGTTTGGTGAAGATGTCCTTATTCAGCATGCGGAGACCATGCAGTTTGGTAATTGGCCGGCTATGAGCATCAACAACGTGACGAATGATGTCCTTCATACGGGCCACGGCTTTAAGCGGTGATTTCACGTCATACTCACCACAACTGCCAATGGCTACACGCGGGTACTCATGGCAAAGCCGGATAAAACGCTCTTCGCTTTCGTTCATGTGCCAAACCGGGCAACCGGTAAATTTACCGTGTGGCCACTCAGCCAGCAGCGCATCATTCTCCGCCGCGCCGCCGTCTATAACGTCAGGAATGACGGCGAAATCGAGACCAGGGTGATTCTTCCAGCGCTCCACGAAGTCGTAATAATCTGACCAGTCGATTTTGTTTTTGCCTGCTTTCTTCCAGATAGAGAACGCGCCATTGTCTAAGGCGAATGACTGGCAGATTTCGGAAGCCAGCCCGAGCTGACTTGAATTGGCAAAAGAAATGAATGCATGGCCACCTGACCAGGCCCGCATCGCGCAGGTATCCGGGGTGATAGGTCCGCCGTGATAGTGGATCATCAGTTCACCTCCCCTGCTTTGATCAGGCTGTTCAGCACAGCATCAGCATGCTCCCCTGCGGCCGTATAATCTGACGGGCAAAGTTCTCCGTAAGCATCTGCAGCTTTGAGGTAACCGCGATAGGCATCAAGCCAGATTCTCTGAAGTTCATTCATCAGCAATCACCTTCACTGAGTGAGCAATGCGCGCGGCGGCGGTGGTCAGGTGGTCGGGGTCGAGTTCAATGCCGATAAAGCTGAAACCGTCGAGAATGGCGGCTTTCCCGGTAGAACCAGAACCCATAAACGGATCCAGTACCGTGCCACCCGAAGGTGTTATCAGGCGGCAGAGATAGCGCATCAGTTCGCAGGGTTTAACGGTTGGATGAGCATTACGTGCGCCAGATGTTCGCCCAGCGCCAGCACGCGGATCATTGAGACCAGCGCTTCCCTCCACGCGGCCGCCGGTCATTTCAGATGCTGTGACCGGCACAAACCTTTCCATTCCTTCATCGCGTTCTGTCTTCGTGACCTTCGCGCAGTAGAAGAATCGTGCGGCTGATCTGCTGATCTCCACTCGAGCGGCATGTTCACGCGGCGCGTTCATATCGCCATAACAAACGCGTGCAGGCCGTGATTTTCCCGTAGTTTTCAGGTCGCCTTGTTGACCTTTAGCGTCAGGGAATGCAGCTATCGCCTCTTCACTACCGTCATGAATGACGTTTGCAGGCCAGCGGCCAAGCTGCCCTGGTTGCCATTCGGCGCAGTCTGGCGCTTTATCATCTCGAACATGCGACAGAAGTGCGCCAGCGCCACCAGTTAGGGCCTCTTCCGTCGGAACGCGGGAGATATCGATGTGCAGCGCGCCGGTACCGAACTGCTCGACGTTCGTCTCAACAGTCCCGATCAGCGGTTTGCGAGCCATGACGATCGGTTCATGTGCGGGCTTAAGTGCAGTACCCATCCCGGCGTTTTCACCCTGCAGATTTTTTGACTTAGGAAAGCCGCTGCCGTAAATCCACATCAACTGATCTCGGATCTCAAACCCAGCATCCTCAATATTGACTACGAGGCGGTGATAGGTGCGGGAACCACCGAACGCCAGAAGATGCCCGCCGGGCTTAAGCACGCGCAGACACTCGGCCCACTGTTCAACCGTAGGAACCTGATAATCCCACTTGTGACCCATGAAGTTCAGCCCGTACGGGGGATCGGTGACTATCGAATCGACGCTGTTTTCTGCCACGCCACGCAGGACATCCTCGCAACGACCAACATTCAGCTGATAGCTCATGCCTGTCCCCTTCCCTGACGTACTGCCCAAAGCAACCGATCGAACATCTGACTGATCTCTGCCAGAGTCATACGCGTCGGTTTTGCTGGTTTAGCCGGTTTTATCGGAACGCCGCCTTCAGGCCAACTGATTAACGAGTAAGTGAATTTATGGCCAGCACGGTTCACTTTGATTTCAAAGGCAGCTTTTTTGCCGATCGCATTGATTGCCGTTGACGTGGCATGACGCGGAGGTACAACGCCATTTCTCTCGATCACTTCCGCCTCAATCTCGCTGCAGGTGCGAGGGGTCTGGTCACGCAATAACTCGGTGATAACTAACTGCTGATAGTTTTTTTTCATGCTGCTTTCACTCCCTGCTGGCGCTGGGCGCACTCTTTCCAAATCTTGGCCCACTGCGAAATGGCGAAATCAGCGCGCATGCTGCGGATGTTGGCTTTGCTGGCCTCGGCGCAAACCGTTTTTTCCAGCGCGCTCGGTGCCTTGGTTGCCGCTACACCGCTAATGAACCGGCGGTATGCCGCATCCCGCTCGGCTGCATCAACTGCAACGTCGCCTTCCCGCTCCCACTTCCCGTTTTTGCGCGCTGGACGGCCTGCACGATTCCAGGCGTTAGCGCCTTCGAGATAGCCAGGGAACTTTGAAGGCTGGAACAGCGTGGACGGGCGCAGGTACTCGGCCATTTCCAGATCACCGCCCCATTTGGCATGCATGTAATCAACCGTCAGCTGATGTTCTTCAGTGGTGAAGCCTTCACGCAGTCTGGCGCGGATGTTATCCAGTGAGGATTTGCTGACCTGATAGCGTGAGCCGGTGACATGGTTCAGGTAGTTCAGAACCTGTTTAGCGTGATCAGTAATTTCGACTTCGGCGTCGGTCTGCGCAGCAGGCTGACAAGAGGTTTTATTATCTGATGGATCTTGTTTTGAATTTACTAACGGATCCCCCCCAGATTCTGGCGGGTGAAAACCGGTATTCGTGTTCGATTTTGATGCGTCGGATTTTGACAGGTCAGAATTTGATGCGTCAGATTTTGATGTGTCAGAATCTGACGGTTCAGCAGCAGCACGAAGCTTGGCAATATTCAGCTGATACATGTTCGATGTGTTGCGGTTTCCCTTGCGGCGCTGAGTGCTGGTGATCCAGCCGTCAGCCTCAAGCTTGCCCAGCGTAGTGCGCACAGTGCTTTCACCTGCACCCAACTGGCGGGCAATGGTGGTAATTGACGGCCAGCACAGGCCTTCGTCAGAACTGAAGTCAGCGAGGCGCGCCATAATGGCCACCGCCGATATTTTCAAACCGGCAGCAGCGCAACCATCCCAGACGTATGCGGATAACTTAACGCTCATGATTTATCCTGCCTTTGCAATACGCGCCAGATAGCCAGCGACATAAAATTCAATCCACTTTTTCAGAACCACAGAAGCAGGCACAACCTTGTGGTTGTCCGGTTTTCCCGGCTCCCGTACTATCTGCACATACACACATGGTCGCTGTGAGACACATTGAAATTGCACGGCAGGCCGAACGCGGTTTACACTGTTCATGCGTTAATTACTCCACACGTTTAATTGATGCGCACCCGACGCCTCGGGACTGCACTCCTGAGGCGTCACCTTCTCCAAACAGCAGTTCTGTCACAGCCATAATTTCCGCAACCAAGCTCTGAACCCGATACCCCTTGATCCTCATCCGTTTGCTTTCGTCACGGTCCAGCACGCCGTCAGATGTGAATTCATTGTGAGCCTTTGCAAATTGACCCAGAGCGGCCAGCAACTCATTGAACTTAATCAGCAGTTCTTCGTTACCCATTTCCTCGATATCGGGAAACTTGACGAATGTCCCGCCGTTGATCCGGCACATAGCTTCAGTGATGTCAGAGCGCCCAGAAATTTGCC
>Ga0247732_10000718_pt1 | contig 14659 bp, 15 predicted proteins | sample UWRJL163409C2_FD_180940 | JGI IMG/M metagenome (GOLD analysis project Ga0247732, IMG submission 180940) | Plant litter microbial communities from Arlington Agricultural Research Station in Wisconsin, United States - UWRJ-L163-409C-2 | ecosystem: Environmental > Terrestrial > Plant litter >...
TTTTAGATTTTTAAAATCTAAAATTTGATCTTTAGTATAAAAATCTAAAAGTGGGTTAATAATAAGCTTTGTAATATTTTGTAAAGCTATTTTTCTTAAACTTTCGTCTGGATATAGTTTAGTAAGAATTTTAGAATTATGAGTAATTCCAGCATCATACATACTCTTCTCACTATCGAATGTTGCAACTCTAACTCTATTATACACTATAGGGTCAATAATTTTTGTAGTCCTCATTTTCTGAAAACCATCTAATGCGTCCGCATCATACATTGGAATAACTTGATAAGTGTAAGGTTTATCAGATGTTCCTATTTTAATTGAGTATTCTTTATTACCGTTTTTATAAACTAATAATTCTTTTGACATTGTATTGTTTTTTGGTTTTACTCTGCAAATATAGCAATATGTTTTTATTACAGCAAATTACTTACTTTTAGAGTAGGGTACCTTCATTCCTTATTATAAAAATAAGTGAAATATTTAACCCTTGATTTTTTAGGTCAAGGGTTTTTTATTTATTAGTTAAATCCTGCTTGTGCTTTTTCGTCTAATTCAATAATAACAAAACGTCCCTTGTCAAGTACCAAACCAGCTAAAATCGAATATATCCACCAAGATTGCATTTGGAATTTGTTTGAAGAAACAATATCTGAAACTTTCATATTATCATATCTTCCGTTTTCTGATCCGTATCTTGTCATAGCTCCTTGAGGCTTAACAATATACACATTAGAACCGTTATCTCCACCTTCGATAAGTGTCGCTCCTTGTGGCATTTTTCTGTTATTTGAATACTTTTGATCCGCTGCATCCCAGATCACGGCTGAGTAAGTTGTATGAGCCAATCCACCTTGGTGCATTCCGCTGATAAAACGATCTTCTCCTGGTCTGTAATCCAAAGATGGATCATGTTTTACAGAGATATTCCCAATTCCAGGTAAATATACTTTTGTAAATCTTACAGCTGCGTACTCTAGTTCTGTTAAGCTTGATCCTGATACTGGAGATTTTGGAATAATTCTGTCAGCTCCGTTCCAAACTCCAAGTCCTTCATTTTGTTGTTGTACTTCTTCTTTGAAAATTGCGAAGAAATTTTGTTGCATATGTTTACCTACGCTGAAAGTCACTTCTCTTTGTTCGTCTGGTAAAGGGTTGTTAACAAATAGGTACTCTACTGCATCGGCAACGTCAGCTCTTGTCATACCCATTGGACGAGCATAAGTGATGATTTTACCTCTACGCATTTGTTTGTAAACACCTTCGTTCAATCTTGTGATTCCACTTCCGTTAGCTCCTGGAATGATAGCCGCGTCTTGAAACATGAACTGTGTGTTTAATGCTTTTTGGTGATATTTGTGCAATAGTAATTCCATTGCAGTTCCTAATCTTAAATTTGCTCCTTTTTTTATTACTCCTCCAGCTCCTACATTAGCTGCTTCAGTCATAATTGCAAATTCACCATTTCTATCGATATCTGATTGAAGTTGCTCCAAATAATCTTTAGTTTCAGTTCTTGCTCCTGAGAAACTTCTCATGTCTGCGCGTCCTGTAACCGATACTTCATGCCCTGCCATATTACCTAATTGAAACATACATTTCATAGTTGTAGGCATATCTGGAAAATCTATAGTACCATAATTTGTACCGTATTCTCCTAGAATATTATGCCCTACTTTGAAATATTGTCTTCCGCTTTTTAAGTATTGTTGATCATACGTGGCTTTCTTATCATTCGTAACATAAGTTACAGGAAGGCTCCATCCACCAACTACCTGTTGAATTTCTTCTCTGTCAGTCACTATAATCTGTACCCCTGATCTGTAAAAAGATGGTGCTAATACATCACCCACTTCATAACGTTTATTTAAAACAACTCTGAATACTGAGTTATCTAAACCTGCATATGGATATTCCAAAGAAGTATCTCTTACAGTTACGCATTTTCCTGAGTCTTTAATTGCAACATCATAGTAAACTTTACCATCTGCTCCATCTACTTCAAGCATTGCTTTTTTCTCTAGCAAACCTGTGTAAATTGGATAGTTTACCATTGCACCTTGTCCCCAAAGTTTAATTAATCCTAAATTGTTCTTGTCTGGATCTTGTTTGTACCAATCCGAGATTGAACTTGTGTCAAAGTGGCCTCCTATAGACTGAATAGTTTTTCTGTCCGTTCTTTGTACAATCATATCTCCGTTGTACAGCATATTTGGAGGAAGTTGTGTTACGCTCATTTTATTTTGTTTATTTGTTTTTTATGTTGGTATATTAAATCTAAATCCTGATTCTTGTTTTTCTTCTTTTGGCGCGACTTTTTGTGCAGCATCTTTTGGTGCTCTATTAATTGTACGCATTGTATTTAAATTTGTTTTAACTTTTGTTTCCAGCATTTTTTGTTGCAAATACTGTTCTTTATTAGTTAAAAAGAAAATTAGTTCTGAAGCTTCAATTGGGTCTTTCATTTTAGTTTCGTAGATGGTGTCTACAGCAAATTCTCCGTTTTGATCTTCTTTTGTTGCGGCATCTACTAATTTCTTAATATCATGCTCTGGTACTTTATCTTCTTTATATTTTTTAGTAAGTTCTGATCTGTAAACTTTTAGATTTTCTTTTTCCGCGGCCTTATCCTCAATTAGTTTTTTATTGATTTCATTTAAGTTATCGCTATAAGCTTTTTGATGAAAATCTACAATTTGTTTGGCTACACTATCTAAGACAAATTCTTTCTTGTCTTCTTCTACTAATAGTTTTGCTCTGCTTGGTGTATTTCCCTGACTTAAATAATGTTGGTAAGCGATTGATTCCTGATGTTTTTCATTTTCTAAATCCCACCCTTTACTTTCATCAAACGGTTTCTCTAGTTGTTGCTCGTTTTGGAATAACTCTGCTAAGTTTCCTCCGTTTTTAACAATTTCAAGAATTAGCTTTTTTTCTTCCGCGATTCCATCAATTGAAATATATTTTTCTTTGATGTCTTCATTCTTAATAGCTAACTGATCCTCTTCAAGTTTAAGATACTCTTCTTCTGTTAAGTCTTCAATTTCAGAAAGTTTTGTTTCTGTTTCTCCTTCTTTAATAATTACATCTTCCCAAAGTCCTTTTTCAAGTTTCTTTTTTAATAAGTTTGTGTAAAAATTATCTTTAGGTGTTTCTAAATTCAAAGGTTTAAACTCAGGATCTTTTTCTTCAGGTTTTTCTCCCGCGGGTGGATCTACAATTTCTTCCTCCTTTTTTTCTCCGCTTAAATCTAAAGGTTCAAATGTTAATTCTGGAGTTTCAGGAGTTGTATCATCTGGTGGTGAGAATGAAAATCCTTTTTGTAAATCATCAAAGGATAAAGCTGTGTCTAAAGTACTTGGTTGGTTTTCTTGTGGCATTGTATTGTGCAAATTTATGTTATTATTATCTGATATTCAAATTTCTTAATTTTATCGAAAAAGGTGTATTTTCCTTAATTTTTTAGTAAGATACACCCTTATTTTAAAAGTAAGACTGAGATTCTTAGTTATTTACTTTTCCGTATATTTCTTCGTATTCTGATAAAAGCATGAATGGTGTGTTGTTTGTAGATTTTCCCGTTAGTTTATTTTTAAGAGTTCCATGATCTATTCTTATACTCATAGAAGCTGATCTTATACTATTAAAAATCACTTTTGTTTCAACATTTATAGAAGCAATTTTTTCATTGACTTTTGGAAGAGGGGGTATTACTCCATATTTTAAATAATCTTCATAACGCATTATAGTACTCGTATTCCTTTCTACTCTGTTTGGATCTAAATAATTAGCTAACATGTGATGTGTTATACCAATATCTTCTGCGCATTTAGTGATTGTTCCCCAAGTTTTTAAAGTTTCCGTACAAATATATTTTTTAATAAGCTCGTTTTTAGCTATCCTAGTAGCGCTTCTTTTTGCTATTGTCTCTTTTGGTTTCTTTTCTCCTAATTTAGCAACAGAAATTTTTCGTTTAGACTCTTCTGATTTTATGTGACCTGGAGCTCCTTCACCTCCATCTGTAAGGTTTACTAATGTGCCTACTCCTAGATCTCTTCTTCCGTAATAAGCTATTAAAATTATCTCTAATTCGCAAGCATCTTCCCATTCTAGGTCTGACTTTAGTATTTCTACTTCATAGTTAGGGTACTTTTCAAATACGTGTTTCCAAAATCTGTTTCTTTTTACCCTATCATAAGCTCTTTTACTTTCCCCGCCTATTCCTATATAAAATACTTCTCCGCAAGGCTTTAAATGTCTGTATATTACTGCCATTAATTTTAATTCTTGTTAATTAGACTAGTTTGTAGTTGTACCTCAGTGGCTCTTTTCTTCGCTGAAAGTTGGTCTAGTTTCAATTGAAATTCTTTAGCATCTCTTTCTTTTCTAGCATTCATTTCGTCTTCCTTAATATCTAAGTTTCTTTCTTTCAGAGCAAACTCATTTGATTGATGTACGTCATTTAAAGCTAACTCTGTAGCCTTATCTAATCTATCATATAAACTAGAGTCAGAGTTTTGATTAATAGACATTTTACCATAAGTATCTAATTTCTTAACCTCTAAATTATTTTCATCATCCATTTTCTGTATTAAAATTTCTTGATTATACTTAGCCTGAATTGCTTTATCCGCAGCATCAATTTGCATTTGAGCAACTTCTTTTTCGTGAGCTTGTTGCTGTTGAGTTTGAGCCTGTAAATCTAAACGGTTTTTTCTTGCGTGGCTTATGATAGCCGTCATTGAATTTGATGTCACAATCTCTGCCATATCCAATATGTCCGCACCTACTGTGTTGTTTTGCAATAAAAGGTTTTTCAATGTTTCTAATTCCTTTTTTCCATTTGAGGTAATATCCATAGTCAAAGACCATTCGCGTAAAGAAAAATACGGATCATTTAGCTCTATAAAAGCTTTTTCCCCATCAGACTTAGTATATAAGAATGAGTAGTCTTTATTGTTTTTCTGGCAATATTGTGCTACAGTTAAATGTAATAAACAGGCTCTTTTATCTGCTTCTGCTTGTACTGCGAAAAGGCCTTCTGTTTGTGCGTATGAAGCTGTATTTCCTTGTTTTATTCCTTCCGCAGTCGAATACTGATCTGGTGTTCCAATTCTCTGTGGTGTGATACCTATTTGCTCTAAAGCTTGCAATTTAAATTGAACTGCTAAATTCATTCTATTGTTAATCATTCCTGTATAATCAATAGATTGTGTAGCAAAAGCATTCATTGCAGGTTGTCCTCCTTCTAAGTTTTGACGTGAAGTATCTACAGGAACAATTCCAATGTCCTGAATTAAATCGTACATTTGCTCTAAAGCCTGTCTTGTATTTCCTGAGCCTTTATATTCTGAAGGTAAATATTTAATATCAAATAGAAAGAATGTTCCTAATTCTTTTTCAAGTAGTGAATATATTTGATTTAAAACAATATTATGTTTAATTATATATGGACGTAGTTTTTTAGCTATTGAGTCTCCTATATATCCTGCCACTGGTATCTTAGCGTCATATATATTACTTCCACCATCTAGTGTTCCTTTAATTTGGAATGGTAGTGCTTTTCCTCCGATATATAAATCTTTGTCTAAATAACTGTTGTGTGATTTTGCTTTTACGCCCCACCTAATTTCAGGTATCCAGGTGTATGCAATTGTATTAGGTTCCATTCTTAGTTCGGCTTCTTCTAAAGAGATTTTTCTAAGCGTGGTGATTTCATTTTCTTTTAAAAATTCTGGAAGTAAATCGTCTGTTGTAAAAACCTGATCCATGTATCCATCTTCATTGATATAATTTAAAATACCAACTTTTTTATATGAACGCCAATAAGATTCTGTTACTTGAAGTGTGTCCGATCTTAAATCAATGTCTGAACGTAATTCGCTCATTGTATTTTGACTTATGAATCCTCCGCCTCTTGCTAATGGTGAATACCAAGATGGTACTACTTTTTGTTGCCCGTCTACTACAACTGTTGATTCTCCCATAGGAACTCCAAATGTGTCTTGAAGTTCAAGTCCTAATTCATAATCATGGAATCCTGCAAATGGTAATTGTTGTACTTGCCCGAAGTTATTTTGTATTACTTGATTTACAGAGGCTCCTCCACTATATCCTCCGCTTTGATTTTGGTTATAATAACCCATCAATCTTTTTTGAGTGTCTTCATCTATTTTGTCGCCAAATCTATTTAAGAATTTAGATGGAGACATTTGAGTTAAGAAAGATACATATTCAGCATCTTGTGGATATTCTATGTCTAAATCTTCTGAAAATGACACTTGACATGGATGCCATCTCTCTGGTTTATAGTAGTCGTATCCTATATGATAATGTCTAAACCATCTTCCTGTTAGAAGTCTATCAACCATCTCTTGACGGCTCATTTTCTCCATTCCAAAACGGTCTTGATCTAATTCATATGTTTTTTCCGCCCACTCAGTAGCTGTTGTTTTCCAGTTTTTAAACATTGCCTCCTGAATTGCTTCTGGTGGAACAAGTTGATCTTTTTGCTGTTGTAGTTCCTGAGCATAAGCTTGCATTTCCTGTTCGGATTGAAACTGTCTGTCTTCGTTTACTACTATTCCTCTTGCAAGTAATTTACGTTCTAATTCTAGATTAAAATTCTTTTGAGTGAATTCCCATAATTTACTGTCTTGATCTCTTGTGAAATCATTTTGTGAAACGGGATCTGTGTTATCTATTCTAAATGCGGCCTTACTTGTAATCCAATCTGATTCAATTTGGTTGCATATAATTCCTAAGAAGTCATAATGTTTAGCATGGACTGGGTAATCTGTTTCTCCGCGAAGTCTTATAATTTCTTTTGAGAAATCTTCTAATCCGTAGTCGGAGTATATCAAATTTCCGCGAACCATCTCGTAGTAGCTGTTAAACTCTATATTACGGTTATACTGTTTTACCGCAATCTGCTCCAAACGGTCTAATGTCATCTGAATCCACTTGTCGTTTTTTTGAGATTCTAAAAGTGTTTGGGTTGGTAAAGCAGATGAGAAATCCCCTCCTTGTCCAAAACCAGATAAAAATGACGTGTCAAATGGATTCATATATTTATGTGTAGTTAATCCGCAAATTTACACATAAATAATAGTTTTAACAAATTACTTAATTTTAGAGGCGTGCTCTGCCTCTTCCTCCCCTAATTGGAGATTTTCTAAATACTCTATTTTTCTCTTCCTCTGTTTGTTCTCTTACTTGTTTTGGCAATATCCAATTTATTTCTAAATAGTGCATCCAACCCACAGCTCCTAAGGCTGCTGAAATTCTATCTACATTGACATCTTCTTTGTAATTTATAATTTCTTCTAATAATCCTATATCATCTACTTGTTGAACACCCATGATTTCTATATCTCCTTCTTCATCACTTCCTGCAAATACTGGGTCTTCCATCTTATCTTTCATAAGTCCTAATAAGACTCTTTTAGATTGTCTTGGTGTCCATCCATATTTTCTTTTTTGATTACTATTTATATTCATAGCTGATGTAAAATCAACAGCGCTTATTAACCATCTCTCATCTAAATGTTTTGTTTCTAGAAATGATTTATACCCCATATCCTCATTCTCAGGGAATGCTTTTGCATTATAGGCTTGTTGGAGTAGTAGCCATTTTTCATACATTGGTCTTCTATTTTCTGGCCTCAAAGTCCAGGATAAAACCAGTCTTCCTCCCCATTCATCTCCAAATGTTTTCATCTTCCATATTTGGAAAGATATAAGTGAATCTGTGTCAGAATCATCTTGCTTTACATCATCAAATGAACTTATGTAAAGATTATCTACAGGAGGTGTTTCAGGAATATCTTCAAATATAAGTAAAGGTGCGTCTGCTATACCCCCTTTATGAGGATACTCGATTAAAGGCATCGTAGATATTTGAGCTTTTAGTTTACCTTTATCATCCTTATATAGCACCCTTCTTCTATCCCATTTACCTGTTTCTATTAAATACTGTTTTCTTTTGATTGCTTCCATATATGGGAATGGATTCTTCTCTGCGGATAAGAAACATTCTTCAGGGTCAATAGGGTATTGTATTGTTTCTTGTTGTAGTTTTAAAGCATCTTTTTCAACTTCTTTTCGCGCCTCAAGTAACACTCTAGTATTATTAATCCAATCTGTTTGGTGGATTGTTATCCTATTCAAGTATTCTGATTCAATTCCTAAGAAATCTCCAAATCTTCTTTCTATTCTCTTAAATCCAGTTTTGTATGCCATCTGCGCTGGAACAAAGTTAGCAAATGTTCTCCTTTTCCAGGTTATTGCTTCTACAGGTATATACTTTTCAAGTAAGTCCCAATCCATTTCTAAAAATTTAAAAGAACTCGGATTAGATACCGCTTTCATAGCATCTTTGGATAATGAAGCTTCACCAGAAGTTCCTACTGCGATAATTGTAGTTTTAAATCCATCTGGAGTTTCAAAAGAAGGGATTGCAGCTAAATACGCTTTTTCCCAAGCAGTTTTTCCTATTTCCTCAATCAAAAATACGGAAGGAGCCCCCCCAGCTGTCTTTTGTGTTGAACTTGTAGATCCCCCAGCTAAGTTTTTAATTGTATGTCGAGAATGTTCAATAAGTGTACTGGCATCCCATTTAAGACCTAATTCAACTGTTCCTCCGTCCCACTCTTGCTTTTGAATTAGTAATTGAAACGCAGGTACTCTAAATTTCATAGATGTTTTCATCTTATGAGTAAGTTCTGTTAAATCTCCTGCTGAGCCTGATGTAATTGCTGTTGATGCATTATCTTTAACTAAAGCTTTCCAATCACATATTGAAGACATCATTACAGATTTTCCTATACGACGACTTCCATAAAGTAGTACTCCTCTGTTTTTAACTTCGTCACATTTTTTTAATAACTCCGCAAAATATTGTTCTGTATCTCGAAATGAAGGGTTCATAATATCTTCATCTCCATTTTTTTGTGGGATTGGTGTTTTATAAAAATTAAGATGGTAGTAAAGCCACGGATGAAAGAAGTATCCATCTACTGTAAATCCTTTTGTAATTTTAAGCCACTCGTTGTACCAGAATTTGAGAGTTTCAGGTTTTTGCTCCCAATAATGTTTCTTTTCCTCCCACTCTGGAATCTCCTTTACTTTATTTTTTTTATCTCGCTCTTCCTTGTGGATATAAAATTCAATATCATAAATTTCATTAGGTAAGTCGAGTTTTTCTGTAAGTTGTCTTATTTCGGAGCTATAATTTTTAAGAACACTGATCATAGGTATCGTTGCCTTTTGATCCTTAAAAAATTCTATTTTTACGTTATCTATACTCCCTGAAATATTAAGTTTATCTAAGTCGTCCTGTATTGCTATTTTTTTAGTAAATACATCATCCTGGAATATGACTTCACTAGTTCTATATTCTTCATCATCGTCTATCTCTTGGTCTAAATTATCAAGAGTGTAGTCTAAATAAATATCACATTTATCAATATGACAGTCAATTATTTTAACTGTTTCATCTATAAATTTTTGAACTTTTGATTCTTTTCTTTCGCCGTTTTTTTCAGTTTCTTTTATAAACGCGGAAAGCCTACTCAATATGGAATTGGTAAGCTCGTTTTCCTGTTTAAATAGAGATTCTTTATTTTTTTTGACGGAATCTGTAAAATCCCTAATTTGCTTCTGTACTTCTTTTAGTTTTTTTTCTTTATCTTTTGAATTACTATTTGAAATTGATATAACTTCTTGTGAAAAGTTCTCTATCCTGTCATTGTACGCAGAAGTATCATTCCATTTATTATTTTCAATGATCCGCTTATTCCTTGCAAAATATTCTTTATGCTGTTTTATAAACCTATCCGCAAAATCACTCATTTATTCTTTCGTATTTTCCTGCGCTTTAATTGCTTGCAAGACTATGTTTTTAATTTGCTCTAATTCAAGGCCTTTAGTTAAGCTTTCTTTTCTTTGCTCTAGTCTTCCTTTTTCAGTTTCTTTTGCCGAAAGTTTGCTATCTACTACAAAGAATGGTTTTGGAATTAAGTATTCTAAGCTCTCACATAATTCTGTAATTTCTTTTGGTAGGATCATTCCATCTCCAATTTCTAGATAAGTTTTTACATTTAAGTATAGAGTATAGAATATATTTTGCAGGTCTTGCATGTATATTGTTTCTTCTATTTTTAAATCATAGAGTAAATTAGTGAATTCTTCTGGAACAATTAGTTCTTCTACTTCTTTGCTTTCATTGAAATTTAGTTGATAAACTTTTTCTACCGCCGATTGTCTTTTATCTTTGAAGTCAAGCTTAGTTTTTTCCAGGAATTCATTGTAAAGTAAGTATTCTTTGTGTTTGGCTATGATGATATCATAAAATTTATTCAAGCTCATGTGTGTATTTAGTTGTTAATTGATCATTCGCATTTTTACAAATAAGGTCTAGTAAATCAATTCGTTTATTGACTTCTTCAATATAATATTCACTACTTAATGAAAAACTATCTCTAAGTTCTTTTAATTGTAAAATCACTGTACTGATTAAACTGGTGTGAGGGGTTATACTAGTCTCCATTATTTTTTATTTTGCCAATTTTCAAATTCTTCTTCTGTATATTGTTCGTCTGCGAAATCTGTATTGATTGCGTTTTCTACTAATGTATAGGCATCTTCGCTAGATATTTTTCTAAGAAAGCTTAGCGACACTCCATTTTTTACCGCCTCTTTTTGAAATGCTGTAAATAACAAGTCTCCTAGGTTCATATCTTGATGTTTTTGCCCTAGTGCTTGTAATGCTCTTAATGATTCTTGTGTATAATTCAAAATGTTATAGTGTTATTTGTCCTTTAATATTAATTGTCGCTACTTTTGGTTGTTTGTCTTCGTGAAAATTTAAATACACTTTTTTATCAAATGGTTTTGTCATATGAGTGTTTTTGTATTGTAATTCAATTTCAATTGTGTTTTTATCAATTACTTCTGGGCTACTTTCTGTGCATGAGCAGTCTGATTGTGATGTTAGTCCTTCTAAATTATTTCCTTTTATTTGAACTGTTCTTTTTGCTATTTGGTTCTTTTTTAGAATTCCGAAATTTATGATATATCTATCTGTTGATTTCTCTATTTCTGTGTTTGTTTGTTTGTCTATTATTACCATAACCTTAGTTGTTTTATTATTTTTAAAAATTCCTCTTCTGTTTCTATCCAACCTTTAAATATATTTAATGAGTTTTTAGATAAATCCCCAAAAGTAAGTGCATTCAATTCATCTTCTTTAGATTCTATATAATATTCCCTTATAAAAATACATGTACCATTTTCATAATTTCTAAGAATACTTAATACTAAACTGGAATCAAATTTATCCCCCTTTTTATTTTTGTACTTTTTAAAATGTTTATTTACTTGATACATTGGGTCAGTACATTCCCACCCTTGGCTTTCTAAAAATTCTGTTTTTATATCGAATGTTTTTATGTCAGATGGTTTATGAGATACCCAATCAGAATAATATGTCTTTCCTACTTCCATTTTTATTTGTTTTTTATTTAGCGCCATTTTGGAGTTAAATCTATTTCTTCTAATCCACAAACTGCCATTTTAAGCCTGGTCTTAGCTTTGATACTACAACCGCAACAACTACAAACAGCTTTAGTTATTTGAATAAACATTAAAAACCTATCCCTGAAAGTTAACTCTTTCTTATTTTTAGTATTATATTCACAATTTTTACAGATTTCTCTTCGTTCTTTACACCAAGGTTCCTTACTATTTTTGTAAGCAATTAATCTAGAATTAAGGATCATCTTCCAAGTTGACCATTTTAGAAATTTATTTTTGACCATTTGCTGTAAATATTGATGCGCTATTATAAGTAATTGCTCCTAAAGTTAGGAATGTTCCTGAAATAGATACCGCATTTTGAAGAGCTAGTCTTTCTACTTTTGTTGGATCAATGATTCCTCTTTCAAATAAATTTGTAAAATCATTGTTTTCTAAATCTATTCCATAACCGTATTCTTGTTTTTCTATCCTTTCTATAAATTTATTTTTCCAAAAGAATCTACTTTTATATTTTATTCCCGCGTTTTCTAAAATTTGAGTAAATGGATATTCAAGTGATCTTATTAAAACTTCAACTCCTTTTTGTTCATCTTTATTTCTAGTCTCTATTTTAGCCGATTTAAGAGCAGTTGATATGTTTAAATAGGTTACACCCCCACCAGCTACATATCCTTCTTCTAAACAAGCTTTAACTGCGCATAGAGCGTCTTCTACTCTGTCTGTCTTTTCTCTTTTTTCTGGCGCGGAATATCCACCTACTTTAATTACAGCAACTCCTTTGGTTAATTTAGAATATCTTTCTTTTACATATTCTGTTTCTTTTTTACCTCCAGTGATGTTTTTAATTTGTTGTTTTACAATTGCTGTTCTTTCTTTGATTTCTTCTTGGTTTCCTTTTCCGCCGATTAACACTGACTTATTAGCATCTGAAATCACTTTATCAATATGTCCTAGCCCTTCTAAGGTAACATTATCTAAATCATCACCTAAGTCCTCACTATAAACTTTTGCGCCTATTAGAGAGGCTATATCCTTAAGTGTTTCATTTTTTCTTGCTCCGAAAGAAGGTGATCTTAAATTCATCATTTTAAATCCTTGATAACTAAACTCTAAAATCTCTTTTTGAACATGGCCAGAAATGTTATCACAAATAATTAAAAGTCCTTCAAATACTCCTAATTCTCCATTTTCATCCTTAGTTGTTGATAATTCAATAGCTTTATTTAACTGTCTTTTATCTTTTAGGTGTCCTTGGTAAATTAAAACATTCATATCTTCAAACACAGCTTCAAACTTTTCTCGGTCATTGATAAATTCCGCCAAAGAAAAAGGTACATCTAATTCATACCCTAAAGATAATTCTACAGAAGAAGTAATCTCGTCTGTTTCTTCTACCTTTATTGTTCCACTTTTACCTACTTTTCTAAAGGCTTCAACCACTAAATCAGATATTTCTTCATCTCCGTTTGTAGAAACGTTTGCTATGCTTTTAAGTGTTTTTAAATTACTTGAGTTTCTAGATAAAGTTTTTAAATGCTTTAAAGAGAAGTCTAAAGCTAAATCTAGTCCTCTTTTTAATGATATTGCATTTACTTTTCCAGTGTTTAAAACAAAATCTGCTTCATGAACAATAGCTTGTGCAAGTACTACACTAGAAGTGGTTCCGTCTCCAGCTCCCTCATTTGTTTGATTTGAAACTTGTTTTACTAAGGATGCTCCTGCGTTAATTATAGGATTTTCAGATTCAATTTCTTTAGATACAGATACTCCGTCTTTTGTTAATATAGGTAAAAGTAAATCTCTTACGCACATTACATTTAACCCTTGTTTACCAAGAGTAACTTTAACTCCATTTGCAACTAAATCTACCCCTTCTTTTAATAACTTTCTGGCTTCTTGGCCGTAAACTACTTTATTTTCCAAACTTTATTATTTTACTATTTGTGCGATTAATGGTTGATTACCTTCTAAATTTCTTCTAGATGTATCTACTGGTATAACTTTAACATCGAATCTACTCTCATAAGCCTTTAGTGTTGTTTCTAAATCACCTAAATTTTTATATTCTTGTGGTAATAGATTTATATCTAAAAGTATTGTTGTGCTACTTGATTCTATAGGTACCATACCTACCTCTTTTACAAATTCATTCAATTTATTATCCATTTTTATTTATTTTCTGTTAGGCGTTTATATTCTTTATTTTGTATGTATTCTGTTGCGGCGTATATTTGATGACTTGGTTTATGCATTCTTCTGGCCGTTTCTGTTATTTCAAATCTTTCACAAATGTATTTATTGAAAGTAAAAAATAAGGGTAATTTTAAATGAGGTGTTCCCCAACCGTTCTCGTCTCCAAATCTTTTTATCTGTTGTATTTGATCTTCCACTTTCTTATAAGGTTCAGATCCAACTTCCATAAATTTTTTACTGTTTATTAAGAAGTTTTGGTTTTTATATAAATGGCCTAAGTAAGGTAAATTTATGGCAAATACTTCTGGGTTTTTTGTTTCCTGGACAATATATTCAAACATCCAATTAACTCCATCTAAACATTGTTTGTAATCATAAGTTAATTTATGTTTTCTAAATACTTCTTTTAATATGTCATCTAAATAACTTAACTGTTTCAAAAGGTCATTAAAATTAATTTACAGTCTTCATCTAAGACTTTCTTTCTTATTGTTTCTAAATCTGGCGACAATTTAAATTTTTGATAGTTTTTTTCGTCGCGCACTAAATATCCTCTGTCTCTTAATTTCTTATTAATTGCATGAAGATGATTTCTTGTCAACTGTTTACCTTTCTTTACTTTAGCTCTTTCGGGATTATCTTCAATTAAAAGTTGAATCACATCTTCCGAAATACCTTTTAATAAATAATAAAGTAAAATAGGTTTTTGAGAAGGGAGTAATTTATTTTCTTCGGTCATTCTTAACTCGGAATATGCTGTCAAAAACTTATCCAACCTCTCTATTTTATTTTTAGAATCTACTTTCAAATTAAGCGCGTTTAATGGCTCTTTAAACTTTAAAAGTTTTGCTTCTAACTCCTTAATTATTTTATCTTTTTCGTCCATTTACTAGTAATAAAGTACAAACTTAGGCTATTAAAATGACAT
>Ga0247732_10000719_pt1 | contig 14630 bp, 11 predicted proteins | sample UWRJL163409C2_FD_180940 | JGI IMG/M metagenome (GOLD analysis project Ga0247732, IMG submission 180940) | Plant litter microbial communities from Arlington Agricultural Research Station in Wisconsin, United States - UWRJ-L163-409C-2 | ecosystem: Environmental > Terrestrial > Plant litter >...
AGCCGCGGCCGCTGAAATAGAAAAACTGCTTGCCGGTAAAGTGGCCACTGCCCCCGCGCCTGCCAAGAAAAAGGCCTCTGACGCACAAAAAAGGGCTCAGCTGATAAAAACTTATCAGGCTCTGTCCGCTCAGTCCTCTCAGGGGGAAAGCCTTTATCTCAAAGGTAAGGGACTCACTGGTCATCAGTATCCGCTGACCGCTCACCCTGTTGCACTGGCGGGAATGACCTTTCCGGAGGGCTCTCTCCTGCTGCCGCTGGTCACGCTTGATAACCAGACCACCGGCGCACAGCTCATCAGCCCCACGGGCGATAAATGCCTGCTCTCTGGCTCAAAAATGTCGGGGGCTTTTCTGGCCGTCACGCCCGTACCGGATGACTATCCTGAACGGGTCATTATTACTGAAGGTTTTGCCACGGCTATCACCGTCTCAGGCCTCAGTGAAGGCTGGTGCATCGCCGCCGTATCGGCAAACAATCTGCTCAACGTGGCCAAGGCGGTGAGGGAAAAGTGGCCTGACACCCGTCTGGTGATCGCCGGTGATAATGACTTTGCCGACGGGAAAGATAATCCCGGTCGGGAGAAAGCATTTCAGGCCGCGCAGGCCGTCAACGGGTGGGTAACCATCCCCTCTGGCCAGTTTAAAGCGGACTGGGATGATTTCCGGCGTGAATTTGGCGTCCAGCGAGCCCGTGACGCTTTTACCGATGAAATGGTGAACCCTAACGACACTGAAACCCGTCTGCCTCACGGCTTTCGCCTGACAAAGGATTTTCTGTGGTTCGATAAGCCGGTCAACGACGACGGCGACAGCGGTCAGGTCAGGCAAATCAAAATTTGCAGCCCGCTGCGGGTGACGGCCATCAGCTGTGATGCCGACGGCGGAAAGTTTGGCCGCCTGCTGGAATGGGAAGACTCAAACGGGATTAATCATCAGTGGGCAATGCCCATGACCGTATTAGCCGGTAGCGGTCAGGAGCTGCGGGAGGTGCTGCTGGAAAACGGCCTGCACTTTATCAGCGTGAACGGTTCAGCGCGGGGCTATCTGATGGAATATATCTCCACCTGCCGCCCCGTGCGTAAGGTCACCTGCGTGAACAAAACCGGCTGGCACGGCTCCGTGTATGTTTTGCAGGATGAGGTCATAGGCAGCGGTGCCGAGTCCGTGATTTTACAGTCGGCCTATTCTTCCAAGAACGATTTCAGAACGGCGGGCACCACGGCGGAATGGGTCGAACAGATAGGCCGTTACTGTATTCATAACTCACGCCTGACCTTTTGCGTCAGCCTCGCACTGGCGGCGCCGCTGCTCCACTTAATCGGCGCGGGCGGCGGTGGCTATCACCTGAAAGGCGAGTCTACCGACGGGAAAACCACCACCATGAAGGTTGCCGCTTCACTGTGCGGCAGTCCCGACTTCTGGAAGACGTGGCGCGCCACCGGTAACGCGCTGGAAGGTATCGCCCTGCGGCGCAATGATGCCGCCCTGATGCTCGATGAGATCAGCGAAGTGGACGGCAAAGAGGCCAGCCGGATTGCTTACATGCTGGGTAACGGTCAGGGTAAGGCGCGCGGTCGCGTCGATGGCAGCGTACGTGATCCGGTGACGTGGTCGATGCTCTACATGTCTACTGGCGAAGTCTCCATTATGGAACATGCCGCAGAGGCAGGCGAAAAACGCACCGGCGCGGGCGTGGGGGTACGCATGGTGCAAATCCCCAGCGATACCGGCGTACACGGTGCCTTTGAAAACCTGCACGGCTTCGACAGCGGTAAGGATTTTGCGGAACATCTTGAACAGGCCAGCAAGCAGTACCACGGCGCGCCTTTTCGCGACTGGATACGCTACCTGACCGCGAACCTTCAGGACGTCACGCACCGCGCCAAAACGCTGAAAAAAGAGTATGAACGTACCCTGCTTCCTGCCGAATCGGGTAAACAAGTGGGGCGCATTGTAGATCGCTTTGCCCTGCTGGCCGTGGCGGGCGAGCTGGCTTCGCTCGCAGGCATAACCGGATGGCCATCCGGCGAGGCGCTTCGCGCCGCACAGGCCTGTCTTGATGCGTGGCTGAAAGACCGCGGCCACTCAGCCAATCAGGAAGAAGCGGATGCGCTGGAGCGGATACGGCGTTTCATCACGGCCAATCAGTTCACCCGTTTTGCTGACTGGAATGATGATAAAAACCGGCCTGCCAATATGGTGGGATATCGCAGAGTGGTAAGGGGTGATAATGCCAGTGACGCAGTGACCACTTTTTACGTATTGCCAAGCGGCTGGAAAGAGATTTGCGGCACATCAGACCAGAAGAAAACCGCCCTGCTGTGCCGTGAAAACGGCTGGATAACGGAAACCAGCGAAAACCGGATACAAAAGCAAATTCGCCTGCCAGAAATAGGGCCGAAGTTTGTTTACGTGCTCAATCAGGAGGTCATCGGCTGAGGTCAGTGCCTCGCGTATCTTATTTTATTATTAATCCATGTAGTACATGTCGTACACCGCGTACAAGCTATGATATTTAAAGGGTTTTTCATGTACTACATCGGCAACAGCGTGTAGTACATGTCGTACACGGCTGATTTGTCATTACATGCCCCCAACTGTACTACATGTACGCGGTGTAAATGTGGCATGTAGTACAGGATTTTACATTGCAAATCATAGCTGTACGCACCTGTACTACATGTACGCGCCGAGAATTACTGAATAATACAGAAACCCGAAGCGTTTATTTCTGGCAGGCGTTTTTTTCATCGCCCGACGGGTGACAAATACCCTCAACAGTTTGTCAGCGTGTCCTTCGCGCCTGAAAAGTGATTTACCGGCTGTTTCACAGACTGCGGCTGAGAGGCAAGAGTCAAATCCCCAAGATGTAGCGCATTCCTGCCCGCGCCGGCAGGGTCTTTGATTGCTAACATCATGCCTTCAATTAACCGCATGGCATCACGCTGGGTGAGTGTGATTTGCTGGGTACCGAGTTTGAGTGTGAGCATTGATATTTCCCCTTTCTTTTCTGAAGTTATTAGCGATATGCTTAGATTACAGCATTGAAAAATATGCGTTAGCTTCCGCCGTTCTGTCGTCCACAGTACGTCCTGCCTCAATAGAAACGCTCTCCGGTCAGGCTCATAATTATTGATATTAACCGACCCAATGTGAGAGCCATTTATGAAACCCAATACGCCTGAGTCAGAATTATCGCCTGCCGTTCAGCAGGCTATTTCGCGTTATCTCGATACCAAGCAGACCCAGCAGGGGAATGTGAATAAAATGGAGGAGATAATTGCCGACATGACCCGCTGCAAAAATCAAAAAGAGGAAATAGATAATCTCAGTGAGCAGTCCGGTGGCCAGTGGCGCGAGGCCTTTTTGAAAATGCGCGGTCAGGTCAGTGACGAAATGAAAGCGCAGCAACTGCAACGTCTGGCAAATCAGGAAATGTCACGCGAGCTGGGGCACCTGCTTCTCAGTCTGGACATTGAAAAAGACCGTCAGGAAATTACCTGTTCAGGCTCTGGCAAAGCGCTCTTAGACAGCCATGAAAATGCGTTAATGGCCTATGCAGAACAGGAACTGAAAAAGGCGCTGTCAGCAGGCCTTGAGACTCTAATTCGGGCAGTATCATTGAAACGTACAGCCTTAAGATACCAGCAGGCTACCGTAACGCTGGGGGGCAGGCTGAGCGACTACGAAGTCAGTCCGGACGCCGTCATTTTTGAAGAAATTAATCAGTATCTGAAAGATGAAATGACGCGCTACAAATTCGACATGGCTCAGGAACCCGTTTTAGCACAACTTGGCGTTCACCGGCCTGAGACGAAGTTTTTCAGCAAGAAACTTGCTAGCGGCGGTGGCCGGTCTATGGCATTTGCAGCCCTGAAGCGTAAGGAAGAGCAGCTCAGCGTAACGGAGAAATAACCTCCCAAATCCCCCATCACATAAATGAGTATCTCGGCACAATGACTCCTGCGAGATACTCATTTTTTACTGAAAAAACCTGCCACTTTCTTTGTTCTTGTACTGTGTTGCCTCCCTTCAAAAATTCACCATAAAAAAACCGATTAAATCATTGATTTTAAGAAAATGTGTAGTGCATTCTGGCTGCATGCTTTTGCATTTTAAAATGAGTATTTTTCAATACCCTCCAAGCCAGTACTGGCGCGCTCTGAGAGCGGCCATGCACATGCATTAAAAGCGATATGAAAAGAGGGCAGGCGTGGCGGGGATAGCATTGCGCGTACAAATGTATTTATCAATTTTAGATACATTTATCACTAAACCAAAATTTATAAAGAAAAGATTAGATAATGTTTGTTTTTTGCTCAGCCATGGTATATAGAAATATAATAATGTTTTTGAATTTATGGAGCATCTAGAGTATGGAAGTGAAGCGTGCTGAGTTAATAAAGGAAGAAGATAATAATTCTGAAGTTGTTATTGGTTTAGTTGGGGCGATTGGCACAAACCTAGATCAATTAAAGGTCACTATTATGGAGATGCTTGCAGCCTATTCATACGATGTGATGGAAATAAGAATATCATCTCAAATAATAAGTAAATTAAAAAAAATAGAAGATACCACTGAGAATTTCATTAGAATAAACAACTTAATGACTGCAGGTAATGAACTAAGAGCTGAAAGTAAGAACAACGCAGTTCTTTCTCTCGCCGCCTCAGCTCTAATAAGTAGTCACAGGGAAAAAGAAGACTCTGGGTTGCCAAAACCCAAAGAAAGAAAAGCATATATTATTCACTCTTTGAAGCATCCTGATGAAGTGAACCTTTTGAGAGAAGTATATACCAATGGGTTTTATTTAATTGGAGTTTACTCTGATGAGGACAGGAGAAAAGACTTCTTAGTAAATCATAAATCTATTTCTCCAGCGCAGGCAGAAGAATTAATCAAAAGAGATGCTCATGAAGGAGATAAGTGGGGGCAACACACAAGGGATACATATGAACTCTCTGACTTTTTCATAAGTGCAGGCAGTAACTCCGATAGAGTGACGAATCATCTTTGGCGTTTTTTTGATTTAATATTTGGAAAGCCCAATGTTAGCCCTACATTTGATGAATATGCCATGTCAATGGCTTACTCTGCATCATTGAGGTCTGCTGACTTATCCAGACAAGTTGGCGCTGTTCTAACTAAAAATAAAATGATATTAACTACTGGCGCAAATGATATACCTACTTTTGGTGGAGGCTTGTATTGGCCGGAGATAATTGATGACAAGATCCAAGACAAAAATGGAGGGAGAGATTATACATTAGGGTATGATTCTAATGTAGAAGAGAAAAGAAATATAATAAAAGATATAATAGAAAAATTATCGACTATTGTTGATAAAACAAATGAGCCTAAAATTATAGAGCATAAAGGTGTTATTTCAAACTTGGTTCTAGAAGCTCTCAATGACAGTAAAATTCAAGATATTACTGAATATGGTAGAGTAGTGCATGCTGAAATGGAAGCTATACTTTCATGTGCGAGAAGTGAAATTAATACTTATCAAACAACATTATACTGCACAACTTTTCCCTGTCACAACTGTGCAAAACACATTGTTGCAAGCGGTATAAAGAAAGTTTTTTATATTGAGCCATATCCAAAAAGCAAGGCATTTCTATTCCATAAAGACTCAATTGAGTCATCAGAAAATAGTAAGAAATCTCAAGATGTTAAAAAGGTTGTATTCGAACCTTTTGTTGGCGTGGGCCCGAGGTGTTTCTTTAATCTATTTTCAATAAACCTGGGCATTGGTTATAAAATTGTAAGGAAAGAGAAAGACGGAAGAACTGTGAAATGGGAAAGAAAAAATGGTAGACTCCGCATCCAGATGCTACCTTCTTCTTATATCGAAAAAGAACTCAAAGCAGCAGACATACTAAACAAAATCATTAGTAAGGAGAAATAGAATGCCAGAGGATAGCCAACACGATTTTCTAAAATATCTTAATGAGGCGAGTAAAACTGTTTCTGATTGGCCGATTTGGAAGCAGGAAGGCTCAGATGCTACACGCTTTCAAGAAACGCAAAAAAGTAAGAGCCATGATAAGAAAGAGAATGGCTGCTTTGCTCTCAAAAGATCTTAAATACCCAAAAGAGCCTCTTACAGGCTCTTTTATAACTAAAAATCATAAAAGACATCAAGTTTCACACCCAAACTAGCTGTACCAAGTTATGTACCAAAACCTTCATTAAATTAAAAAAAATATATAAATCAATGCACTAATAACTATAAAAAAGATAGATTCAGAACATCGAGTAAATCCTCTCCCCCCCGCATAATAAAAAACGCCTCCGGTCATAAAACCCGAGGCGTTTTTTTATGCGTCAGCGAAGAAAGAAATTAGTCTTCCCAGCGTTTCAACAATACACAGGCATTAACGCCACCGAAGCCGAAACCGTTTGATAAGGCATAGGTGATGTCATGTTTCTGCGCAGTATTACCGACGATGTTCAGACCGGCAGCCGCTTCGTCTTTGTTTTCCAGATTCAGCGTCGGAGGAACGATTTGGTCACGTACGGCAAGAATGGTGAAGATCGTCTCCAGCCCACCAGCCGCGCCCAGCAAGTGTCCGGTCGCAGATTTGGTAGACGTAACAGCCAGTTTGCCGTCAGTGCCAAACAGGGTTTTAATCGCATTGATTTCACCCAGGTCACCCACCGGCGTAGACGTGGCGTGAGCATTCAGATGTTGCACGTCTGATGGCTGAATACCTGCCTGACGCAGGGCGATTTTCATCGCGCGGCCCGCACCGTTGCCATCTTCCGCACCGGACGTCATATGGTAGGCGTCACCGCTGGTGCCGTAACCGACAATCTCAGCCAGAATTTTGGCGCCACGTGCCTTCGCATGTTCCAGCTCTTCGATCACCAGCATGCCTGCGCCTTCGCCCATGATGAAGCCATCACGCGCGCTGTCAAACGGACGGGAGGCTTTTTCCGGATGATCTTCATGACCGGTAGACATGGCCTTCGCTGCAGCAAAACCGCCCAGGCTGACGGTATCAATAGCCGCTTCTGCGCCGCCACAAAGCGCAACATCGGCTTCGTCATTGCGAATCAAACGCACTGCATCACCAATCGCCTGAACACCTGCCGCGCAAGCCGTTACCGGTGCGCCAATCGGGCCTTTGAACTGATGTTTAATCGAAACCTGGCCAGACGCCAGATTCACCAGGAATGAAGGTATAGTGAAAGGCGACAAACGCTTAGCGCCACGGCTGTCATTGGTGCGCACGGCATGGGCAATAGCCGGGAAGCCGCCGATACCAGAACCGATGATTGTTGCGGTACGTTCCTGCTGTTCCTGCGTTTCTGCTTTCCAGCCGGCATCAGCAATAGCCATATCCGCAGCAGCCATCGCAAACAGAATGAAACGGTCCATTTTTTTCTGGTCTTTCGGTACCACGAACATATCCGGATCGAATCCTGACTCAGGGTCCTGTTCTTTAGTTTGTACCTGACCACCAATTTTCACAGTCAACGTTTCAACAATCTCTTCCGGCAAAACTCGGATACCAGACTGACCGGCCAGCAGACGCTTCCAGATAGTTTCGATATCACAGCCCAGAGGACTCACAGCCCCCATGCCGGTAATAACCACTCGACGATGAGTCATAAAACATTCCTCTCTGTCTGTATAAGACGTAAGTTTCTGCAGGCGATTACATGAACCGGCCAGAAACGGGTTTCTGGATAATAAAGCCTGACAGTATGTGACGAATTACGTTTTTGTAAACCCGTAACCCAAAATTTTATTGTGCCTACTTTGCGAGGCTACGCAACACCAGGCTGGTGATTGCCTGAACGCGTTCTTCCAGTTGTTCAGGTGTTTTTTGTTCCAGCAATAACGGATGCGAGAAGGGGGTTGTCACCGTGGTGATCGCCATACAAACCTCATCCAGCGGCGTTTTACGCTCAAATTCACCGGATTCCCGGCCGTCGGCAACCACTTTCTCAACAATGCTGTATATCATAGCACGATGATTTAATGTGGATTTCCATCGCTGAGCTGAGGCTATCGCGGCCAGATCATGTAATTTCCTGTCTAGGAAAAAGAGATCCAGACTACGTGTCAGCAGCGTTTTAAAAATAGATCTCAGGCGCAGAGTCGCACTTTGGTCACTTTGCGCAATCACCATGAGCGCTTCATCTATCTGCCCCACCCGCTGCGAGCAAATGGCTTCGCCAATAGCTTGTTTAGACTCAAAAAACTTATAAATATAAGCACTTGAAACGCCAATCGACTTGGCAAGATCCGCCACCGACGTTTTGGCATAGCCATAAAGACGAAAGTGCTCGAATGCCGCATCTATAATTTGTTCACGCCGTTCGTGCTCGGCAGGTCCACGCTGTGTTAACGCAACCGGAATATCGGGCTTCATACACTCCTCCGGGCAGATTAAACAATTAAGCCGTGCGTCAATGAGTGACGATTTTAATTAATCGTAACCTATAAGCGAAGAAAATTCACCTCTGATAAAAAACGGCGTCATGGATAAATGGAAAAGCACCGTCAAAACAAACGAGTAATCACCAATTTTCTAATCTAAAATAATGCAACATTTTCTCTTACCCTTTAGTAATGGCTGACACGATAGAAATCAGCATTAGATAAAGTAATGTTAAAAGCCATGTAAAAGAAAAACTCAGTCGCCAGCTAATGGGAAACTCATTACTCTACGCGGCTACCGTTTCCTCACTGACTGATTTGTCTGGCGCACATCCATGTTACTCACCGTTCTTTATATTATTGGGATCACCGCAGAAGCCATGACCGGTGCTCTGGCTGCCGGACGTCGGAAAATGGACTCCTTTGGCGTCATTATTATTGCTGCAGCGACGGCCATTGGCGGCGGTTCTGTTCGCGACATGCTTTTAGGGCATTACCCATTGGGATGGGTTAAGCATCCGGAGTACATCGTGATTGTGGCTGTGGCCGCGCTAATGACCACCTGGCTGGCTCCTTTAATGCAACATTTGCGAAAGCTCTTTTTAGTGCTTGATGCCGTGGGGCTGGTGGTGTTTTCCATTATCGGGACACAAGTGGCCCTCGATATGGGACATGGCGCTATCATTGCTTCGGTTTGTGCGGTCATTACCGGTGTTTTTGGCGGCGTGCTGCGGGACATGATGTGTAATCAGATCCCGCTGGTCTTTCAGAAAGAAATTTATGCCGGCGTGTCATTTGCCTCAGCCTGGGTTTACATCGGGCTACAATATTTCTCACTGCCCCACAATCTGGTGGTTATTATCACGTTACTGATCGGCTTTACCGCGCGTCTTATTGCGCTGCGTTTTCGCCTTGGATTGCCTGTGTTTAATTACCCGCATTCGGACCACTAATGCGTCCTTCCTGTAGCCCGTTAGCGGAATGCAGGCAATTGCGCCTGCCTCAGAGCTTCGGTCAAAATCTCAACGTCCGGATGATGAATAAAATCAAAAACCTGAGCGGCCCGCTTTCTCCCGATCCCCTCAGTCATTTCCCAGTCGCGAGACGTCAGCTGTTTCAACCTGTTCCAGCTTTGCTGGCGTTCTGCAAATCCCAGGGCAAAAGAAGGAAATCCTATTGCTGACAGCCAGCGCCGGAAGCTCTTTTCGCGTGCAAGATGAATTTGCGCCATCAGTTTTTGCGCCTGTTTAACACCGATCCCCGGAACCGCAGCCAGCTCTTTCTCGTTAAAGCTTAACCAACTGATCAGAGAATCCGCCGGGGAAGCATCCAGTAACTTTTGCCATGTGGCCCCGCCGAACCCCGCCATATCTAACGCTTCCGGCCCGCTAAGCCAGATCAGACGTGAGAGAAACTGCTGCATACAGCCCGGTTCAGGCGTAAAGCAGGAAAGTGCGTTATAGCGCGTTGGTTCAGGCAAAGGCATTTCCGTACGCTTACTTACCCGCCATGTCACTTCATCAAGGCGCGGGATCCCCTGTCCGGCCAGCGCGACAGCGACCTGGTCGCCAGGAAGAACATCCCATTGTCTGAACCGGCTAACCGATCCCACACTCACCTTACTGACTAACTTATCGTCCAGCCTCAGGGGCTTCAGGTTGAGGATAACGGTCACTTTCCCGCTTCGTCCTGTGGTGGTGGTGATACCCGTGACATCGGTGAGCTGTCTGGCGGGCGGATATTTCCAGGCAACCGCCCAGACTGCGGGTTTATTTTGCCAGTATTTCCCGGCAGGCTCTTCTTGCTGACGAACAACCACACCATCCGTCGCAAAAGGCAGAGGCTGGTGAAACCAGTCTTCACGCCATTTTTCCACATCTTCGACAGCGCTCACCGCATGCGTGAACTGAGCCACAACCGGAAAACCGAACTGGCTCAGCTTCTCCAGGTGGTCAGCCATAAGCGTGGGTCCATCCGGCCATGACCAGATAAAAATACCCGTCTGCTTCAACAGGTCTGAAGCAGAAGCACGCATCATTGCACCCGCAACTTTTGATCTTGCATTCATCCCGCCATCAGCACTTTGTTGATGACCGGTCATCAACAGATAAAGCTCGCCCTGTAATATCAACTCAGGGCTCATGTCCGGGATATGCAGCGGGATCGCCGGAATTGACGCGGCTTTTACCGTCCAGTTTTGTCCTTTCTCACCATCGCCACGGCTAACCAGTGCGGCCAACTGCCCATAACGGTAAATCAGCGACACCGCCACGCCATCGATTTTGGGCTGCACCCACAGATTCTTTCGCCCCTGCATCCAGTTTGCGACAGCATGTTTATCTTTCATTTTATGCAGGCCGGTATGAGCCACCGGATGCGTAAATTCAGCATCATCACTCGCTGGCACTGTTAGTTCAGGCACCGGCTGGCTGGCACACTGTAGCCAGAGACGTTGTTTCTGACGCAAATGATCATAGACCGAATCTTCTATCGGGCTGCTGCCAGACTGATGGTAGGCTGCATCCCACTGGGTCAGCTGAGCGGTGAGATGGTGGGTTTCCTGTGTCAGGCGTTCTGATGGCCAGACAGGGCAGTCTGGCGACGGCATATTCTTACCGTAAGCAGAGAAAGCAAAAGGGAACAGGCAGATGAGAAAAATAAACTGGCGCATTGGCACCTCCTTGTGAAGGCAAGTAAACGCCGGTGTAATTTTTCCTGCCAGTGGCATAACCCCTTCTTGCGAGATACCTTCCTGGTTATTTCATCTGTTGCTGCAACGAAGAAAAAATTTGGAATGCGGCACGTAAATCTGTCAGGAAAGGCTATTTTCTCTGGCAAAGTTGCGATGAAATACGTCTGGGCGCTGCACCGAATGCAGCGAGCGTGTATACTGTGCGAGAGATCACTCTTCGCATACTTCCTATCAACCCATTCAGTTGAAACGTCATCATGGTTCAAGGCACGCTATATATTGTCTCCGCCCCTAGTGGAGCAGGCAAATCAAGTCTGATTCAGGCTTTACTTAAAACACAACCGCTCTACGACACACAGGTTTCTATTTCTCATACGACCCGAGCTATACGTCCGGGCGAGAAAGATGGCGAGCATTACTTCTTTGTCGACAAAGAAGCGTTTCGCGAGATGATTGAACGTGATGCCTTTTTAGAACACGCAGAAGTTTTTGGTAACTATTACGGGACTTCGCGTGAAACCATTGAGCAGGTTTTAGCGTCGGGTGTGGATGTTTTTCTGGATATCGACTGGCAAGGCGCGCAGCAAATTCGGAAAAAAATGCCGCAGGCACGCAGTATTTTTGTCTTACCGCCATCGAAAGATGAGCTAGACCGTCGCCTGCGTGGCCGCGGGCAAGACAGCGAAGCCGTTATCGCAAAACGTATGGCACAAGCCGTAGCTGAAATGACACACTTTGCCGAATACGACTATTTAATTGTGAATGATGATTTTGATCTGGCTTTATCGGATTTAAAAACCATTATTCGCGCTGAACGTCTGCGTCTGAGCCGTCAGCGGCTCCGTCATGACGGATTAATCACCAAACTATTGGCAGACTGAAGTCACTTTCAGTATTATGCCCAGTCTTTCGTCACCCTGTGGAGTAGCACATATATGGCACGCGTAACTGTTCAAGACGCTGTTGAAAAAATTGGTAACCGTTTTGACCTGGTGTTGGTGGCTGCTCGTCGCGCACGCCAGCTGCAATCTGGTGGTAAAGATCCACTGGTCGCTGAAGAAAACGATAAAGTCACTGTAATTGCCCTGCGCGAAATCGAAGAAGGCCTGATCACCAATCAGATCCTCGACGTTCGTGACCGTCAGGAGCAACAGGAGCAGGAAGCCGCAGAGATTCAGGCAGTGACTGCCATCGCTGAAGGCCGTCGTTAATTAACGAAACGGATCTCACTTGTATATCTTTGAAAGCCTGAATCAACTGATTCAAAAATACCTGCCGGAGGAGCAAATTAAGCGCCTCGTGCAGGCTTACCTCGTGGCGCGGGACGCGCACGAGGGGCAAACACGTTCCAGCGGTGAGCCGTATATTACTCACCCGGTGGCCGTGGCATGTATTTTGGCTGAAATGAGGCTCGATCATGAGACTCTGATGGCGGCGTTATTACACGACGTTATCGAAGACACGCCTGCAACTTACCAGGACATGGAACAACTGTTTGGCAAAAGCGTTGCTGAGCTGGTTGAAGGCGTTTCAAAGTTAGACAAGCTGAAATTCCGTGATAAGAAAGAAGCGCAAGCGGAAAACTTCCGCAAAATGGTCATGGCGATGGTGCAAGATATCCGCGTCATTTTGATCAAACTCGCTGACCGTACTCATAACATGCGCACGCTGGGCTCTTTACGCCCGGACAAACGTCGCCGCATTGCCCGTGAAACGCTGGAAATTTACAGCCCGCTGGCACACCGTTTGGGTATTCATCACCTGAAAACCGAGCTCGAAGAGCTGGGCTTCGAAGCCCTTTATCCAAACCGTTATCGCGTCATCAAAGAAGTGGTGAAAGCTGCGCGTGGTAACCGTAAAGAGATGATCCAGAAAATCCTCTCTGAGATTGAAGGCCGTTTAACCGAAGCCGGCATTCAGTGCCGTGTCAGTGGTCGCGAAAAACACCTGTATTCTATCTATTGCAAAATGCACCTGAAGGAACAGCGTTTCCATTCTATTATGGATATCTACGCCTTCCGGGTGATCGTTAAAGAACTCGATACCTGTTATCGCGTGTTAGGACAGGCACATAGCCTGTACAAACCGCGTCCGGGTCGGGTTAAAGATTACATCGCCATCCCCAAAGCCAACGGCTATCAATCTTTGCATACATCACTAATCGGTCCGCATGGTGTGCCGGTTGAAGTACAGATCCGTACGGAAGATATGGATCAGATGGCGGAGATGGGGGTTGCGGCTCACTGGGCTTATAAAGAGAACAGTGAAACCAGCACCACCGCACAGATCCGTGCTCAGCGTTGGTTACAGAGTCTGCTTGAGCTGCAACAAAGTGCAGGCAACTCCTTTGAATTTATTGAGAGCGTGAAATCGGATCTGTTCCCGGACGAGATTTACGTCTTTACGCCGGAAGGTCGTATCGTCGAATTGCCTGCGGGCGCGACACCGGTCGACTTTGCTTATGCTGTGCATACCGATATCGGCCATGCCTGCGTTGGCGCGCGCGTTGACCGCCAGCCGTATCCGCTCTCGCAACCGCTGACCAGCGGACAAACTATCGAAATCATTACCGCACCGGGCGCCCGCCCGAATGCTGCCTGGCTGAACTTTGTCGTCAGCTCACGTGCACGCGCCAAAATCCGCCAGATGCTGAAGAACCTGAAACGTGATGATTCGGTTTCACTTGGCCGTCGCCTGCTGAATCATGCGCTGGGTGCCGGTAAAAAACTGTCAGATATTCCGCCGGAAAACATCAAAAACGAGCTGGATCGTATGAAGCTCGCCGCGATGGATGACCTGCTGGCGGAAATCGGTCTCGGCAATGCCATGAGCGTTGTGGTTGCCAAAAACCTGATGGGTGACCAGTCTTCAATGGCATCGTCAGGTACCCGTAATCTGCCGATTAAAGGCGCAGATGGCGTGCTGATCACCTTCGCGAAATGTTGCCGTCCGATTCCGGGTGACCCGATTATTGCCCACGTCAGTCCGGGCAAAGGGCTGGTGATCCATCATGAATCCTGCCGTAATATTCGCGGTTATCAGAAAGAACCTGAGAAATTCATGGCCGTTGACTGGGATAACCACCAGGAAACTGATCAGGAATTTATCGCTGAAATCAAAGTTGATATGTTCAACCATCAGGGCGCACTGGCGAACCTGACCGCTGCAATTAATGCCGCGCAGTCGAACATTCAGAATCTGAGCACCGAAGAAAAAGACGGTCGCGTCTACAGCGCCTTTATCCGCCTGACGACCCGCGATCGCGTTCATCTGGCGAATATCATGCGTAAAATCCGTATCATGCCGGACGTCATCAAAGTTACCCGCAACCGAAACTGATTGTTATGACCCCAGAACGTTATGCCCGCATCCGCGAAATGCTTGCGGCCCGACAGCCAGACCTGACGGTCTGTATGGAACAGGTGCATAAACCACATAACGTTTCTGCCGTCATCCGTACGGCAGACGCCGTCGGCGTTCACGAAATCCACGCTGTCTGGCCTACAACCAGAATGAAGACACTGGTCTCTTCGGCGGC
>Ga0247732_10000720_pt1 | contig 14607 bp, 7 predicted proteins | sample UWRJL163409C2_FD_180940 | JGI IMG/M metagenome (GOLD analysis project Ga0247732, IMG submission 180940) | Plant litter microbial communities from Arlington Agricultural Research Station in Wisconsin, United States - UWRJ-L163-409C-2 | ecosystem: Environmental > Terrestrial > Plant litter >...
CGGTCCCTGTCGTACCGGGCCAGGTCGTCGAGAGGGTCACCTCGATAGAACTCGACGCCGCCGCACTCGACGACGACACGGTGCTCAGCGTCGACCGCGTGACCTCGAGCAGCGCTCCCTCTCTTCCGACGCTGACCCGCGAGGGCAACGATGTCGACGACACGATCCTGGGCCAGCCGCCCGTGACCGTCGCGGCCGGCGATCCCAACGCATCCGCAGACACCGTGATCGGCGAGAGGCGCCGCGTTCCGGCCGCCGCGCCCGACCCCGTTCTGCCGCCCGCGTTGCCGTCCATTCCGGGGATCCCGGCCAGCGCCCACCTGAGTGCGGGCGTGACCCCGACGGGCGCGCGACGCACCCGCATCGAGCAGCCCGCTGCATCCGGCCCGACCGCTGCGCCCCACGCCGTGTCCTTTCCCGACGGACGCGTGATCGCGCTCGACCGCGCCGTCTACGTCGGCCGTTCGCCCCGCAGCCCGCGCATCACCTCGGGACTCGTGCCCGAGCTCGTCGCCGTTCCGTCTCCGCGCCGCGAGGTCAGCGCCACCCATCTCGAGATCCTCGAGGAGGGTCGTGCCGTCGTCGTGCGCGACCTCGGCTCGACCAACGGAACGAGGGTGAGTTCTCCCGGAGCCGCGCCGTCGCTGCTCGGCCCGGGGTCCAGCCGCGTGGTCGCTGCGGGAACCACGCTCGACCTCGGGGACGGCGTCGTGCTCGAGATCGTCGCGGGTCCGGAGGGCTCCGCGTGGTGACGGCCGCGCCCTCGACTGTGGGCGCCGCGACCGTGGCGCTGCCCGGCGACGGCGGACACCTCGGACTCTCCTGGGCCGCCCAGACGAACAGGGGCCTGAAGCGAGCCCAGAACCAGGACAGCTATCTGGCCGAGGCGCCGGTGTTCGCCGTGGCCGACGGCATGGGAGGCCACGCGGCCGGCGACGAGGCGAGCGCCGCCGTCGTCGAGCGGCTGGCGGAGCGGCTCTCGGGCGGATTCGCATCGAGCGACGAGATCACCGACGCGCTGCGGCGGGCGAGCGCCGACATCGGTGAGATCGCGGGCGGTCGCGAGGGGTCTGGAGCCGGCACGACGGTGACGGGCATCGCTCTGACGCTGCAGGCGGGCCGACCCTACTGGGCCGTGTTCAACATCGGCGACTCGCGTGTCTACGTTCTCGACGGCGGGGTGCTCACGCAGCTCACCGTCGACCACTCCGCGGTTCAGGCCATGGTCGACTCCGGCCGCATCACCGCCATCGAGGCGGAATCGCATCCGAATCGCAACATCATCACGAGAGCGGTGGGGTTCGGCAAGAACCCCGTACCCGATCTGTGGTTCATCCCCGTGGCTCAGGGCGCGAGGCTGCTCATCTGCTCCGACGGCCTCACCAAGGAGGTCGACGTCGATCTCATCCGCCTCCTCCTGTCGGAGGCGATCGATGCCGACGACGCGGCCGGCCTTCTGCTCGAGGCCGCACTCGCCGCGGGTGGGCGCGACAACGTGACCACGGTGGTCGTCGAGGTGACGGACAGCGACATCGAGGCCGAGGCGGACACGACTCTTCCCCGGTTCGACTGAGCTCTGTGCCCCTGATTGGGGGCACCCCCGTGAGGGGGTGGAACTGGACGATGCCGGTGATGGCATATGTACAGTGGGGGGACGGCTTTTCGGGGGGACTGCCCAGGGGCGTCTCGCCCCGCCCCACGCACCCGTCCCGAAAGAGGAACGCCCATGGCTCGCAGGCTGCCGTCACAGCCTCCCGTGCTCGCGGGCTACACGCACCTCAGGGCCCTCGGAAAGGGCGGCTTCGCCGACGTCTTCCTCTACGAGCAGGCCCTGCCCAGGGCCGACGTCGCCGTCAAGGTTCTGCTTCCGGGCGTGGCGACCAACAGCGTGCGCGCCATGTTCCTGTCGGAGGCGAACCTGATGTCGCAGCTGGCCACTCACCCCTCTGTCGTCACGGTGCACGCCGCGAGCATCGCGCCCGACGGCCGTCCCTACCTGGTGATGGAGTACTGCCCCTCCTCCTACGGGTCGCGGTACAAGACCGAGCGCATCGCCGTGGCCGAGGTGCTGACGGCCGGCGTGAAGATCGGCAGCGCACTCGAGAGCGCGCACCGCCTCGGCTTTCTGCACCGCGACATCAAGCCGTCGAACATCCTGCTCACGCAGTACAACCACCCCGTGCTCGCCGACTTCGGCATCGCGGCCACCGTCGCCGAGGCCGAACGCGACGAGGCAGAGGGCATGAGCGTGCCCTGGTCGGCGCCGGAGGTGCTGCAGTCCGAGACGAGGGGCACGGTGCGCAGCGAGGTCTGGTCGCTGGCCGCCACCCTCTACTCGATGCTGGCAGGCCGCACCCCGTTCGAGTATCCGGGCAAGAGCAACACCCGCGACGACCTGCAGCGTCGCATCGTGGGCCGAGACCGCGTGCCGCCGACGGGGCGGCCGGATGTTCCGCCGGAGCTCGAGACGCTCCTCGCGTCGTGCCTGAGCAAGAACCCGGCCGGCCGGCCGGCGAGCGTGCTCGAGGTCGTGCGCGCACTCCAGCTCATCGAATCGGGCCTGTCCCTTCCTCAGACCTCGGCCGACATCTCGAACGAGGCGGTGCATCGCCCTGCCCCGCGACCCTCGTCGGCCGCGCTCACAAACGCCGCCCAGGGCGGAGTCTCGGTACGCGGCGCCGAGGGCGCGCGGGTGCGGCACAGGGGGCGCCAGTCCGAGGCCGTCCGCGAATCCACCGACTCGAGCGTCACGGTGATCAGGCAGGCCACGGCCGCCCGCTCGCGCTCCGTGCGCAGGCCCGGCGTGATCGTCGCCGTCGTCGGCAGTGCCGCCGTGCTCGTTGCCGCGATCGTGGCCGCCGTCGTTCTGGTGCTGGGCGCGTTGAACACGTCGATCCCGGTCGTCAGCGACATCCGGGCCCAGGAGCAGGCCGGCACCGTCGTGTTCTCCTGGCGCGACCCCGGGCTCTCCGACGGTGACCTCTACGTCATCCGCTCGGCCGACGGATCCTCATCGACCCAGACATCGGCCGAATTCACCGTGCAGGCCGACGGCTCGGTGCCCGAGTGCATCACCGTGCGCGTCTCGAGAGACGGCCGACTCGGCGACCCATCGGCTGAGAAATGCGCGTCTGCCGGGAGCGCCGGATGATCTTCCGCTGGCTTCGTGCGCACGCGTCGCAGGCGATCACCACCGTGAGCGTTCTCCTCGTCGCCGCCGTCGTGCTCACCGTGGCCCTCGTGTCGACGGGGTACACGGAACAGAAACTGCAGCTCGACGACGCGTCGGTCTGGGTCACCAACGGCTCGCGCCAGGCCCTCGGGCGCGCCAACACCGATGTGTTCGAACTCAACACGGTGGTCAAGAGCGAGGGCGGCGACATCGACGTGCTTCAGCGAGGCTCGACCGTTCTCGCCCACGACCGCACGAGCAACACCCTGCAGGTCATCGACCCCGCGACCTCGCTCGTCACCTCGACGATCCCGCTGCCGGCGGGCGACCCCGACGTGATGCTCGACGACGGTCAGATCGTGATCCACTCGGCCGACACGGGCGAGGTCTGGGTCGTGCGCCAGGCGAACCTCGACAGCTTCGACGACGCGGAGCAGCCTCTGCTCAGCCTGGATGCGGGCAGCGCGGTCGCCGTCGACGACGAGGGCATGCTCGTGGGCTTCGATCGCCGCAGCCAGCGGCTCGTGACCGCCGACATCCGCTCGGGTGCGGAGCCGAGCTCAGAGCCGGTGACAGGCATCGACGCCCAGGACGACGACGAGCTGCAGGTCACGCTCACCGGCGGCGTCGCATCCGTTCTCGACGTGACCCGGCGCGAACTCGTCGTCGGCGGTCGGCAGATCGACCTGGCCGGCAGCGTCGGGGCATCGGAGGAGCTCCGGTTGTCGGCGGCGACCACGACCGGAGACACCCTGCTGATCGCCCACTCGGGCGGCCTGCTCGGCGTCGACACCGCCACCGGAGCGCTCGAGCAGCTGGTCGACGGTGCGCAGGGCCTGCCTGCCCGGCCGTTCGTCGATGACGACGGATGCGCGTACGCGGCTTGGGCGGACGGCTCGACCTGGCAGCGCTGCGGCTCGTCCGACGCGGTGAGCGGCCGGCTGGACGGCGTCTCCGCCGACGACGACCTGGCCTTCCGCAGCAATGGCCGATACGTCGTGCTGAACGACCGCGTCGGCGGCCGGGTCTGGGCTGTGCAGCACGAGAACCGCCTCATCGACAACTGGGACCAGCTGATCGATGACGACGACGACGAGCAGCAGCAGGACGAGGTCGACGACCAGACGCCGCCCGAGCTCGTCACCGACCAGCAGCCGCCCGTCGCCAATGCCGACGACTTCGGCGCCCGCCCGGGAGTGGCCAGCATCCTGCCGGTGCTGCTGAACGACTACGACCCGAACGGCGACGTGCTGTCGATCACGGCGGTCGGCGAGGTCGACCCCGCCCTGGCGCGGGTCGACCTCGTGAGCACGGCCCAGCAGCTGCAGGTCACGCTGACGCCGCAGGCGTCCGGCACCTTCTCGTTCGACTACACCATCTCCGACGGCCGGGGCGGCTCGGCCTCCTCCGTCGTCACCGTGACCGTGCGTGCTGCCGGTGAGAACTCGCCGCCCGTGCAGGCCAGGGTGACCCAGGCGGCCGTGGCCGTCGGCGGGGTCTTCACGACGAACGTGCTCGGCGACTGGTACGACCCCGACGGCGATCCGATGTACCTCGTCGAGGCGCAGACCGCCGAACCCGACCGCGTGTCTTTCGCCCCCGCAGGCGAGCTCGACTTCAGGAGCAGGTCGACGGCACCCGGCAGCACGGAGGTCGGCCTGCAGGTCTCGGACTTCACCGAGGCCGGAACCGGCCAAGTGCGGGTCACCGTGTCGGAGCCCGGAACGGTGCCGATGACCGCCGACGGATTCCTCGTGCAGGGCTACACAGGCCAGGAGTTGCAGATCTCGCCCCTCGACCATGTTCGGGGTGGAACCGGCACCATCCGCCTCAGCACCGTGGCCGACTACCCCGAGACCACGATCACACCCAACTACGCGAAGGGCACCTTCCGGTTCGAGTCGCAGAAGGCCGGAATCCACTATCTGTCGTACTCGGTCACCGACGCGGCGCAGCAGACCGCGACCGGCGTCGTGCGCGTCGACATCGCGGCCGCGCCCGACGCCGCCACGAGGCCCATCACGGTGCCGACCGTGGCCTTCCTCTACCAGCAGCAGACAGACCTGGTCGACGTGCTCTCCACCGACATCGACCCGGCGGGCGGCGTGCTGAGCATCTCCGGCGTCTCCGGAGTGCCTGCCTCCTCGGGGGTGGTCGTCGAGATCATCGAGCACCGCATCCTGCGCGTGAGGCTCAACAACCCGCTCGACGGTCCGGTGACGTTCGGTTACACCGCCACGAACGGGTTCTCGAGCGCCGAGGGCGTCGTGACGGTCTACCAGGTGCCCGAGCCCAAGAGGCTCCAGGCGCCGGTGGCCACGGCCGACAGCATCTCCGTGCGGGTGGGCGAGGTCGTCGACATCCCCGTGGTGGCCAACGACGAGCATCCGAACCGCAAGCCGCTCGTGCTCGACCCCGCGCTGGTTCAGAACGTGCCCTCCGGGGGCGGCCTGCTCTTCGTCTCCGGCAATCGCCTGCGCTACCTCGCACCCGACGAGCCGGGCGACTTCACGGCGATCTACCGCCTCGGCACCACCGCCGACGTGCAGTTCGATACGGCCCAGGTGACGATCTCCGTGAGAGAGGCCGACGCCGCGACGAACTCCGCCCCCGTTCCACCCACGCTGTCGGCCCGCGTGCTCGCGGGCGAGGCTGTCAAGGTCTCCGTGCCTCTCGGCGACATGGATGCCGACGGCGACTCGGTGAGGCTCGTCGGGGCCGGGTCGAACCCGGCCCAGGGCAACGTGACCGTCGCGGGCGACGTGATCACCTACACGGCCGGCGCGGCGTCGCAGGGCACGGACTCGTTCTCGTACGAGGTCGTCGACAGCCTCGGTGCGCGGGCGACCGGGGTCGTGCGGGTGGGCATCAGTCCCGCCTTCGACACGGCGAGCCTGCCGGTGGCGGTCGACGACGTGGTCGTGACCACGCCGGGCAACACGATCACCGTGCGGGTGCTCGAGAACGACTCCGATCCGAACGCGGGAGCCCTCGACATCGTGGGGGCCGAATCCGCCGACGCCGTCGTCGACGTGCCGACGTCCGCAGACCGCATCACGTTCAAGGCTCCCGAGGCCGAGGGCGACTACGCCGTGCTCTACACGATCCAGAACGAGGCCGGCCAGCAGGCATCGGCGTGGCTTCGTGTGCGTGTAGACGTCGACGCCCCGCCCGTGCGCCCGGAGGCCGACGACACCGTGCTGAGTCTCACCGACATCCAGGGCCGCGACGAGGTGACGGTCGACGTGATGCGCAACGTCTTCTACGCCGAGGGCGACGTCGATGCGCTCCAGCTGTCGCTCGTCGCGGGCTACGACAGCACGGCCCAGGTGCTGTCGAACAACCGGGTGCGGGTCGCCGTGCAGCAGAAGAGCCAGATCATCCCCTTCGTCGTGGCCAGGGGCGACGATCCCGACGTGAGCGCCACGGCCTTCATCTGGGTACCCGGCCTCGAGGATGCGCTGCCCGAGCTGCGGACGACCGCCAAGCCCCTGCGGGTGCTGAGCGGCGACGCCCTCTCGATCGACATCAACGACTACGTCGTCGCAGCCGGCGGCCGGCAGGTGAGGCTCACAGACGAGGCCACGGTCAAGGCGAGCAACGCCGACGGGTCGAACCTGGTCGTCGATTCCCGAACGCTGACCTTCACGAGCCGCGACGGGTACTGGGGCCCGGCGTCGCTGTCGTTCGAGGTGACCGACGGCTCGAGTTCCGACGACCCCGACGGCAGGAAGGCCGTGATCGTGCTCGCGATCACCGTCGAACCCCGTGACAATCAGCCGCCCGTCTTCTCCGGCGCGCAGCTGAGCCTGCAGCCGGGCGACGAGCGGGTGATCGAGCTCCGCGATCTCACCAAGTACCCCTACCCGGCCGATGTCGATCAGCTCGTGTACGCACTGAACTCCCAGCCCGCCGCGGGGTTCTCGGCGACGCTCGCCGGCACGCGCGTCACGATCGCGGCTGCAGCGGATGCCCGGGTCGGCAGCGCCTCGGAGTTCTCGGTGGGGGTGCGCGACGCGAAGAGCGACGGCAAGGCCGGGATCGTCAAGGTCTCGGTGGTCACGTCGAACCGCCCGCTCGTCAGCCCGGGTGCCGACACCCTCACGATCCGGCGCGGCGAATCGGCGTCCATCCCCGTGCTCGCCAATGACACCGCGACCAACCCGTTCCCCGACAAGCCTCTGACCGTCGTCGCCGTGCAGGGTGCGGTGCCTGCCGGAGTGCAGGTCACGCCGAGCGCAGACAAGAGCACGCTCCAGGTGCAGGTCTCGCCGCAGCTCGATCTGAAGACCGCCGGCCAGGTGACGATGCAGTACCAGGTGGCCGACGCCACGAAGGATCCGACCCGTGCCGCGTGGGGCACGGTGACGATCACCATCGTCGACGTGCCCGATCAGCCGGCCGCTCCGGTTCTCGGCGGCGCCGGATTCGTCAACGGCCAGCTCGCCGTCTCGGCGGTTCCCCTTCCGTATCCGAACGGCGCCCCCATCACGTCGTTCCTCATCCGCAGCGACGACAACGGGGGATACTCGAAGGACTGCGGCGCCTCCGCGACCTGCCTCCTCACCGACCTGCAGGCGGGCAAAAACTACACGTTCTATTCCATCGCGGTCAATCAGTACGGCCAGTCGGTTCCGAGCGCGCGCAGCGCTCCCATGCGCAGCGACTACATCCCCGCTCCGCCTCAGCAGGTGACGATCACCCGGGAAGCGGCGGATTCGACGCAGTCGAACGAGGGCTATCTGCTCGTCTCCTGGAATCCCATCGCCGACCCTGCGCCGGGAAGCGCGGTGCAGCGGGTGCGGGTGCAGATCGGCGGGTCGACCGTCACACTCGACCGGTCTGCAACCTCGCTGCGCTACCGGGGCGTTCCCGGAACGGAATACACCGCGGAGGTGTGGGCCGAGAACGGTGCCGACTCCCTGTATCCGGGTCAGATCCCGTGGAACAGGTCCAGCTCGGGTGCGGCGACCGCCGCGGGCGCTCCCACGGCGAGCACGGTGGGGGCGACCGTCGTCGACGACGCCGGTTCCGTTCGCGTCGACTGGTCGGGCTTCGGCGCGAACGGCGCGTCCGGCGTGACGTACACCGTGGTGCGCTATCCGGCATCCGCCTCCGTTCCGAGCTGCAGCCAGGCGCCCGGCGGTCCGCTCGTCTCGCCCGGCGTCATCGTTCCGTCGTCGTCCGGCGACGTCGGTTCGCGATTCGTCTACGTCGTCTACGCCGACAACGGCTGGGGATGCTCGTCGGCCCAGACCGGCAGTGTGCGCGTGCTGGTTCCGCCGGCGCCGCCGACGGTGTCGCTGGCCTACCAGGATCCGGTCGCCGGGCGATACGGCGTCGCCGTCTCGAGTGCGGCACCGGCCGTGCTGCCGAACACCGACGCATCCGAGTACACCGTCCAGACGTCGGGCGGACAGACGGTGACCGACGGCTCGCCCCTGTCCGGATCCGGTCCGTGGAGCTTCATCTCGTGCATTACGAGCGACGGCACGACGCGGTGCAGCGAGGCCGTCGCGGCCACGAACCCCCTCGTGCCGGTGAACGCGAACGCCTCGGTGACCTCGTGCGTCGCGGGCGAGACGGTGTCGGTGGCGCTCGAGAGCCCGGGAAGCGTCTCGTGGACGTTCGAGTACTCGTTCCGCTCGACTGTCGCCGGGATCCCCGGTGCATGGTCGAGCTGGTCCGACGACCCCACCGCGCCGGCACTCGGAGCCCTCGCCGACTCGCAGGAGGTCGTCGTGCGCACGATCGGCGATGGGGGAGACTTTACGAGCGGCACAGACCAGAACGAGCTGCGCCAGCGCGGCAGCGGCAAGCAGTGCGGGTGAGAGTCGCCGCCATGATGACATCAGGAGTACGACCATGACCATGACCCGCGAACAGGCCGCCTGGTTCTCCGACGTGTTCGGCCGCCTCGTCACGAATGTCGAGCGCGTCGTCTTCGGCAAGAGCCACGTCGTGAAACTGGCCTTCACGACGCTCCTGAGCGAGGGCCACCTGCTGCTCGAGGACTCTCCGGGCACGGGCAAGACCTCGCTGGCCCGCGCCATGGCGCAGACCGTGCAGGGCACGTCCAGCCGCATCCAGTTCACTCCCGACCTCCTGCCCGGCGACGTCACCGGGATGAGCATCTACGACCAGAAGCAGGGCGTGTTCGAGTTCCACCGCGGCCCGATCTTCGCGTCGATCGTGCTCGCCGACGAGATCAACCGGGCGAGCCCCAAGACCCAGTCCGCGCTGCTCGAGGTCATGGAAGAGGGACGGGTGACGGTCGACGGCGCGACGCACGGGGTGGGCAGGCCCTTCCTCGTCGTGGCGACGCAGAACCCCGTCGAGCAGGCGGGAACGTACAGGCTGCCCGAGGCGCAGCTCGACCGCTTCATGATGAAGGCCTCGCTCGGCTACCCCGACCGCTCGTCGACGATCGCGATCCTCGAGGGCGCGGCCACGCGCACGCACGACAGCACGATCCCCGCCGTGGTCACGAGCGCCAGCATCGTCGAGATGGCCGATCTGGCCCGCACGGTCCACGTCGGCCACGCGGTTCTCGACTACGTGGCCGACATCGTGGATGCGACGAGGAGCGCGGTCGAGGTGCGTCTCGGCGCGAGCGTGCGCGGTGCAGTGGCGCTGGTGCGCACCTCGAAGACGTGGGCCGCGGCGCACGGTCGGCACTTCGTGACGCCCGACGACGTGAAGACGCTCGCCGAGAACGTGCTCGCTCATCGGCTGGTGCTCGACCCCGAGGCGGAGTTCGACGGCGTGACCGCGGCGAGCATCATCGGTCAGATCCTGCTCGAGACCCCGCCGCCCACCGACAGGGCGACGTCGGCGTGAGCGACGACGCGCGGCGTGCGAGTGCGACCGGGGCCGGCGGCCCCGGTGCTCCGCAGCGCCCGCGTGAGGTGCGGGCCAGGCGCACGGCGTTCGGTCGCCGCACCGCCCGCCGCGCCCGGGCCCTGGCGGCATCCGGAACGACGGACGCCCGGGCCGAGCTCACCGGCCTGACCGGAACCCACGCGTACACGCGCACGCGCGCCTCGTCCGCGCCCGATGACGGCGGGGTGCGCACGGGTGCCCGGATGCGCGCCGTGCGGATGGCGCGAGCGGCGAAGGCGGGCGTGGGGCGCGCCTGGAGCTGGACCGCGGCGACCGTCACGGGGCTGGGGCTGGCCATCGTCGGCGTCGTGCTCGTCGGCGCCGCGTTCGGCTATCTGCTCGGCTGGATGGAGCTCGTCGTGGCGGCGTTCACCGGTCTCGCGCTGCTGCTGCTCGGAACGCTCTTCCTCCTCGGCCGCAACTCCTACGACGTGGGTCTCTCGCTCGACCGCGATCGCGTCGTGGTCGGAGAGTCCGCGCGCGCGACGCTCTCGGTGCGCAACCCCAGCCGGTTCCGCCTTCCCCCGGTCAAGAGCGAGGTCCCTGTCGGCAGCGGTCTGGCGGAGTTCTACCTCGGCGGCATCCGGCGGCAGGGGCACGTCAGCCGCGTCTTCTCGGTTCCCACGGCGCGGCGCGGAGTCGTGCGGGTGGGGCCTGTGCGAACCGTCAGGGCCGATCCGATCGGGCTGCTTCGCCGTGAGTACGTCTGGACCTCGCACCTCGAGCTGTTCGTGCATCCGGCGACCGTGGCCATCCCGTCGACGAGCACCGGCCTCATCCGCGACCTCGAGGGCAACCCGACGCGCGACCTCACCGACTCCGACGTCTCGTTCCACGCCCTGCGCGAGTATGCACCCGGCGACGACCGGCGGCACATCCACTGGAAGAGCACGGCGCGAACCGGCAGCCTCATGGTTCGGCAGTTCGAAGAGACGCGGCGCAGTCACCTGGTGATCGCCCTGTCGCGCTCGAGCGCCGACTACCACTCCGAGGAGGAGTTCGAACTCGCCGTCAGCGTGGCGGGATCGCTCGGGATCCGAGCGATCAGAGACGCCAGGGACGTATCCGTGCTCGCCAGTGCCGAGACGCCCGAGTTCGCCCGGCGTGCCGCGACAGCGCCGCTGCGCCTCAGCTCGCTCAGCAGGACACGCCTGCTCGACGACCTCGCGCGCGTCGAGCACAGTGCGCGTGCCCAGGGGCTCGTCGCTCTCGCGCGGGGCGGCGCGGAGTCCGTCTCCGGAGCCTCGGTGGCCATCGTTGTCTGCGGATCCGAGGTGACGAGCGCACAGCTGCGCACCGCATCGGCCGCGTTCCCCGCGGGAGTCGAGGTTCTGGCGGTGGTCTGCAACCCGGGAATCGTGCCGAGCCTGCGCCGCGTCGGAGAACTGAGCGTTCTGACGGTGGGATACCTCAGCGACGTGCAGAAGGCGCTGGCGAGGGCGGCATCGTGAGGCCGGCTTCCCGCATCGATCGGCGTTCAGCCGCGATCGACACGGCCTTCTTCGTGCTGCTGATGTGCATCGCGGCGGCGACGCTCTGGCCCATCTACCAGACCCCGCGACTCGTCGTTCTCGCCGCAGCGGGGCTCGTGCTCGGAGTCGCCGTCTCGTGGGCCGGCGCGCTGCTGCGCTGGCCGGGGTACGCGGTCCTCGGCGCATCCATCGGGGTGTTCCTGGTCTTCGGCGTGGCCCTGGCCGTTCCCGGTCGAGCGATCTACGGGGTGCTGCCGAGCTTCGACGGCATCCGCGACCTCGTGACGGGAAGCGCCCTGGGGTGGAAGCAGCTCGTGACGGTCGACCTGCCCGTGGCGAGCTACCAGTCCCTGCTGGCTCCCGCCCTCGTGCTGATGCTCGGAGGGACTGTGCTCGGGCTGTCGATCCTGCTGCGAGCACGACGGGGCGAGATCGCCGTCCTGATACCCGTCTTCGTCGCCGTCGCCGGCATCGCCCTCGGCCCCGAGACGGCGTGGTTTCCCGTCGCCACGTCGATCGCATTCCTCCTCGCCGCGATCGCCTGGATGACGTGGAGGGCCAGGCTCGCGAGACGCCGGGCCATCGCGCTGCTGTCGGGCCAGACCGAGCCGGATGCCCGAACGCGTGAGGTCGAGCCGGAACGACGGGGGGCCGTGCGACCCGTGATCGCGGCCGTGGTCGTTCTCGCGGTCGCCGTGGCCGCGGGCGTCGCGGGTGCCGCAGCCCTCGGTCCCCAGGGGCCGCGCGACGTGGTGCGATCCGCCGTCGAGAGGCCGTTCGATCCGCGCGACTACGCGAGTCCCCTCAGCGGCTTCCGCTCGTACTTCAGCGCCGAGGCAGCCGCAGCACCGCTCTTCGAGGTCGCCGGGCTGCCCGAGGGGGCGCGCATCCGACTGGCGGCGCTCGATACCTACGACGGCGTGGTCTACAGCGTGGGCGACGCCTCGTCGACGGGCGATTCGGGCTTCTTCGCCCGGGTTCCCTCGACGATCGACAGGACGGGCGAGACAGGGTCGCGCGTCGCGGCGACGATCTCGGTGTCGGGCTATCGAGGGGTCTGGCTCCCCATGGTGGGAGACGCCGAGAGCGTCGACTTCGGCGGGCCCCGGGCCTCTCAGCTGGCCGACGAGTTCTTCTACAACCGCACCACGTCGACGGGGGCAGTGCTCGGCGGAGTGCAGGAGGGCGACACCTACACCGTCGATTCGATCGTTCCTCCCGCGCCCGACGACGACGAGCTGCTGGCGGCCACCCCGGGCGACGCATCGGTTCCCGAGCCGAGCGCCGTGCCGGAGGCGGTTGCCGCGGCGGTCGCCGACGACACCGCCGGGCTCGACGAACCCGGCGAGAAGCTGGCGGCCGTCGTCCAGGCGATCCGCGCATCCGGCTACATCAGCCACGGCACCGACCCCGACCGGCCCTACTCTCGATCGGGCCACGCGGCCGACCGCATCACCGAGCTCCTCACGGCTCCGCTCATGCTGGGCGACGCCGAGCAGTACGCCGCGACCGTCGCGCTCATGGCCGGCGAGCTGGGCTTTCCCGCCCGCGTCGTGATGGGCTTCGCACCCCCGGCCGGGTCGACGACCGTGACGGGGGCCGACGTCTCGGCCTGGGTCGAGGTCGATCTCGCCGGCTACGGGTGGGTCGCACTCGACCCGACGCCCGACGACAGGGCCATTCCCGAGCAGCTGCCGGATGCGACGCAGCAGGTGTCGAGGCCGCAGGTCGTCATCCCTCCGCCGCCCGCGGCCGACGACACGCCTGTGGAGCCGAACCGACCCGAGGCCGACGAGAAGCAGGCAGACGATCCCGACGCGTTCTGGCCGGTGGTACTCGGCATCGTGCGCATCGTGGGGATCGTCGGGCTGGTGCTCCTGGTCGTCTGCGCGCCGGCGATCGTCGTGGGAGCGGTGAAGCTGGCTCGCCGGCGTCGCCGCCGCCGCCGACCGGACGCCGTCTCGCGCATCGCCGGAGGCTGGCAGGAGCTGGTCGACGCGGGCCGCGACTACGGCTACGACGTGCCGCCCGCGTCCACCAGGCTGGAGGCCGCGCGTGCCGTCGGCATCGCAGGGCTCGACACGCTCGCGCGCCGAGCCGACACGGCCGTCTTCGCCGACGACCGCACGGACTTCACGGAGGCCGATCGGTACTGGTCGGATGTCGCGGCCGTGCGTGCCCTGTGGGCGAGGGAGTTCTCGCGGTGGCAGCGCATCCGGGCCGCAGTCCACACGCGGTCGCTCGCGTCGAACCGGCGCCCGTCCGACGGCGGGGGAGCGCGCCGTGGCTGAGCCCGGGCTGCCCCCGTTCCCCTCGTCAACGCCCGGCGGGCTGTGGGATGCGCGATCCGTGCGCATCCCGTTCGTCGAGCCGTGGCCCCGTTCGGAGGACGAGCCCGTGCGCCCGACCGCCCCGGCGTCGTATCTCCTCGACTTCAGCACGGGCCAGGCGGTCACCGTGACGGGCGCCGGCATCATCGGACGGGCGCCTCAGGGGCTCCCTCGGGAGTCCTCGCTCCAGTTGGTGCGAATCGACGACCCGGGCAGATCGGTGTCGAAGATCCATGCCCGATTCGAGATCGACGGCGACGGCCTCTGGATCGAGGATCTCGGTTCGGGCAACGGCACGACCATAGAGCAGCCGGGCATGCCTGCTGTCGCTCTGCGGCCCGGGCAGAGGTGCATCGCCCAGGCCGGAGCGATCGTGCGCATCGGGAGGCAGTCGTTCACCGTGCGGTGACACGTGCGCCGCGCCTGCTGGCCAAGCACCTCCCCGACGGGCAGGATGGCCTTATGAGCACGAACAACGATCCCGATCGCGACCCGCAGCGTTCGAACGGCCACGAATCAGAACCGCGCGAATCCCGACCCGAGCCGCAGGCCGACCCCGACACGCCGTTCGTCGTCGCCGAACCGTCGACGGTCGAGCCGGGAACGCTCGAGCCCGTCGTCGTGCACACCTCGAAGACCGAGACCGGCCCCCGCGAGTCGACCGGCTGGACCAGCCCCGCCGAGAATCGGGAGCCCGAGGGCTCGAATCCCTATGTCGTCCGCACCACCGTTCCTCCCATGAACCCGCACA
>Ga0247732_10000721_pt1 | contig 14602 bp, 22 predicted proteins | sample UWRJL163409C2_FD_180940 | JGI IMG/M metagenome (GOLD analysis project Ga0247732, IMG submission 180940) | Plant litter microbial communities from Arlington Agricultural Research Station in Wisconsin, United States - UWRJ-L163-409C-2 | ecosystem: Environmental > Terrestrial > Plant litter >...
CGGCTCGACCGTGGTCAACGCAGCCTCGACCCCCATTAATGGCGGCGGCTTTGCCCCAGCCAACACGGGTGGCACAGGCGAGCACACCCACACCATCCCATCCCAAGGCGGCGGCGGCGCAATTGAGAACATGCCGCCCTTCTTCGTGGGTGGCTGGTTCTGTCAGCTCTGAGGTGCGCGCATGTACATGGGTGTAGCTCAGGTCATCTCGAACCGCGCCGACTGGTTCCAGCAGGTCATTTGCAACGTCAGTGGATCTGACGAGCCGATGGATATGACGCACGCCGAAGTGCGGCTGGAACTGAGGCCGCAGAACTGCTGCCACGCGGTGCTCACGGGCACGACCGACGATCACATCGTAGTCGGGTTGGGCTTCATCCAGTGGCATTTCACGGCCCAGGAGATGTCAGGCCTTTGCGCCGGCACCTACGACATCGCCATCGTCGTGACCCGCTTCGACTTCGCCTCGCAGTTTCTCAAGGGCACGCAGCCCGTCGTCGATGGGGGTGTGTCCAAATGACATTTACCGCGCGCTTTCTGCCCATGATCAAGTCGTCCCTTAGCGCGGGCGACGGCATAGAGGTCACGACGGAATATGGCGATTACGTCGTTTCGCTCCGGGACGATGTGCTTTCCCTGACAGGCTCCGGCGGTGTGACGGTTGAGGGTGAGGGCTGGGAATATACTATCGGCCTGCCCGATACCCTGATCACCCTCGAATCCTCACACGGCATTGAGATTGACGGTGAGGACCGAAACTTCGTCGCCCGGCTGGCTGACGATGCCGTTGTTGGGTCGCAGGGCGTCTCTGTCGAGAACGTCACCGATGGGTTCGCGGCACGTCTCGACTTTGAGCCCCTGCCTGACGGCGGCTCGCCAAACAGCCATTCCGATTATCTGATCGCGGCGCAAAACCCCACGACCGGCGATATCTACAAATTCCTGCTGCCACAGACCCCACCGTCAGGTCTGCCTGCGGTGAAGCTCTCGGATTACGGGGTGAACGGGGCGGCCTTCACGGCGGCGTGGAACGCGGTCCCCGCGAGCGGCGGCATTCTCTACCTCCCGCCGGGCGACGTGACCTCGCCCGGGAACCTCCCGGCTAAAACTAACGTCTGGCTGATCGGCTCGGGCTCCTGCCTGGTGCGCGACGACAATCTCGGCTTTGTCCAAAACAGCGGCACGCGAATCCTTGGCCAACTGACGCTCAGCGATTGCGATAATTTCCACGGCGGCGGGTTTTCGGTTGACGCAGGCGCAGCCTATCTCGGCGCGGGCGCAGCAACCGACGCCTTCGTTTTCCAGCGGTCTAACCCGTCAACGCCGGGCCAAACGGCGGTCAAGGCGCCCCGCCTGTGGGACATCTCGGGCATTTGTAAGGGTGTGGGCTCTGGCGATCACGCCGTGCTTATTCAGCACGTCATCAATGCGCAAATCACCAATGTGCGCGGGCATCTCGGGCAGTTCGGCGTGGTTTATAAGGGCACCTACGGGACCCTGACCAGCCTCAAAGGGTACCTGTCGGCTATCGCCCCGGTCATCCTCAAATCGGACAATTACGCGCCCTGCGAGCACAACAAGATATTCGACACCTTCGCCACGACAGGATCGGCGGCAACCTGCGCCATCGCGATCCACGCCACGACGGCGCAGATGAACGGCAACCACTTCTTTGGCATCCGCACCATTGGCGGTAGCGCCGGCATCAGCATCTTTGGCGGCACGCGGGTGCAGGCCACGACGAACCGTCTCTATGGGCTGATTATCGATGGCTTCGACGTTCAGGAGGCCGATGACTATGGCATTCAATACGTCGGCGGCACCAATATGAACTTCCTGTCGAACGGGAAGATCAATGCGACCGCATCGAACCGCGCGTTGTGGACGGACGATGAAACCCTCGGGATCGATATCACCAACGTGGTGTGCTCGGTGCCGGCCGATCAAGCCGACAATGTGCGCCTCGGCGGTCTCTTCTGCATCGACAATCTAAAGGTCATCGTCAACGACAACGTGGCCGCGCCCGGCACCATCCAATTTAATCCGGAATTCCTGAGCGTTTGCCGGATCGGCAGCTACATCGGCAAATCCAACTACGACGGGTCTTCTAGCCAGCTCATCAATGGCTGGACGGACTACGCCACTCAGAAGCCCAAGCAGCGGTTTGAGAATGATACCGGCATTTTGTCGGGGGTCATTCAGGCCCCGGTTTCTCGGTCATCCACGGCGGTGATGAATCTTCTGGCGGCGCCGGTTGAAACCCAGACATTCACAGTGCTGGCTCAGAACACCACGACCGGCCAGGCCTTCGCCGTCACGGCGGAAGTAACGGCGGGCGGGCAACTCTTGCTGCCGATGTTCACCGGCGCCTTTGACACCGCGGGATGGTGGCCGGCTGCGGCCCTTGCCGTGAACCTCGGCAATATTCGCTACCGCACGCGCTGACCCTTCCAAACCTGACCTGTCTCGCCTCTGGCTCACGCCGGAGCGCTTTGCCACGCCTCGGAGATATCCATGGCCACTGCTCGCGTTGTCCCGCTTCTCCCAAATAACGGCGTGTCTGCCGAAGCGCCGCTGACTGCGGAGCTTGGCGGCGGCCTCGTCACCATCGGATTGGAGCAGGAAACAAAGGATCTCCTTGAGAACTTCGTCCCGGTTGCGGAAGGGGTGAATGAGGTTGCGGCTCTAGTTCAGGATAACGCCGACGAGGTTGCGGCTAACACCATCATCGTCAGCGATAAGCTCGAAGCGGTCGAACTCGCGGCTGGTAGCGCTTCAGTTTCCTATGATGACCTAGGCACATTCGGAACACCCAACACCCTTGCCAACGACCTGAACCACGCAGCCGGGACCACAGGCCAAGTGCTGCTTGGCGCGTCGGCGGGCCTCTATCAGAAGCAGGGCGCTTACGGCACGGGCTCTTGGTTGAAGAAGTCGGATGCGACCATTCCGGGGCTCGCTAGCATTGTCGACTTAACGAAGCTGGACGCCACCCCAGCGACTTGGGGTGTTGCCGATGAACTCGGCCGTTCGTGGCTGTTTACTGAAGACGAGACTACCGACTTTCGCATTCGCAACCCGTGGCTCGACGCGTCTACCGCTGCTTTGGAGAGCGCTTCCGGCTTGGCGCTCGCGAGCACATCAACTGCTCTGTGGGGCGTAGCCGACGACTTCGGACGATCCTTTATATTCGTGGAGAGTGCCGACAATGAGTTTCGGCTTCGCAACCCGTGGCTCGATGCAAAGGCCGCTCAGTGGGACGCCGCCGGAGCGGCCGCCGTGGCATCGCGCGTTGCGATCGATGGTGATAGCCGCGTTGACCAGTGCACTGATAGCAACCGAACGAATACGGTGGGCTGGCTCTACTGGCTCCAGCTTCTCACTGGCGCGCGCTTCGACTTCAAGGCCTCGGATAATTTTGGCGTAGGGGGAGAGACCTCAGCCCAAGTGCTCGCTCGTGTAGCCAGTACCGCAGCGTCCACGGCAGGCATTGTTATCGCCCTTATGTCGACCAATGACCGCTCCACGGCTCAGACAGCGGCGGCCTCGATTGCCAATCTTGCGGCGTACCAGGCGGCCATTCTCGCCGCCGGCAAGCGGCTTATCTGGATTGCCGAAACGCCGCGCGCTGATACGGCAGTGACTACTTTTGCGCTAGCCGGCGCGCAGATCGCCTACCAGATTGAAGTCCGCGAATGGCTGCTGGCTCAGCGGTCCGTGCCTGGTGTGGCAGTTGCCGACCCCTGGCCCGCTATGGCTGATCCCGCGAGTCTCGCGGTCTATGCCAAGACCGGGTATCTGAAGGATGGCATCCATGAAAGCACGCTTGGCGCATACGCGATTGCTCAGGCTGTAGCGCTTGTCATCAACACTTGGCTCCCGCCGACCGCGCGCCTGCCTGTGTCAAATTCTGATGTCTATTCAACCTCCAATAACCCCAAGGGATGCTTGACGCCCAACCCTATGACGCTGGGTGCTGGCGGCTCAATAAGCGGCGCGGGCGGGTCTGGCTCGGTGGCTACGGGATGGACCGCGACCGTCACCAGCGGCGTAACGGCCGTGATGTCAAAAGTCACTGTGGGCGGCTCGGAGTGGCAGCAGGCCGTCATCTCGGGCACACCCTCCGGTAACACCGCGCTGACTTTCTCAGCCACCATCCCCTCGGCCGACCTTGCGCCCGGTGACGTTCTCGATGCCGTCGCAGAGATACAGGTAGACAGCGGCCACTCCGGGCTGCGCGGCGTACCTATCCGGGTTCAGATCACTGATAGCGGGAGCGGCGCCCTTGGCATGGCCGGTGTCGTTACCGTGGTGGTCGGAGACATCAACTTGGATGCGCCGCCAGGTGCATGGGGCGGAATAGCGCCTGTCCCGCCCGTGACCGTAGGGGTGGGGACCATATCCGCAGCCACGCTCGATGTGCTGGTCACGGGGCTTTCAGGCTCTCCCATCTCCGCAACAATCCGCTGGCGCGCCGCCGCCGTCCGCAAATCATTCTGACAGGTGTCTCATGAGCTTAATTCAGACTGTCCCAGGGCTTGACCTGTCTGGCCTCGGCCTTCCTAAGATCGTTTCTCCCGTTCCTCTTTTTGTGGACAAACTGAAAGCCGCCTATCTCTTCGGCTCCGATTGGGACGGGGCAGGTTCTGCGCTCGATGATTATTCGGGCAATGGATATAATCTGATCTCCGGCGATCAGGTTGTTGGCACGAACTATATCGAAGGCGGCTCCGTCTATCCGCGCACGCCATTCTCGGTGAATGATCTTCTTGATGGCGGGTCCACTTGTACGGTGATCACCGTGGCGAATGTCACGTCATCCGCCGTTATTACGCCCCTCGTTCAAGCATCCGGTTCAACCCCATACATCGCCATTCACGCCCGCCCGAGCGCAGACGGTGTTCGTGGCTTTGTCGTTGATGGCACCGGCACTTCCCAAGCCGATCATACCTACGGCGCGTCTGGCATGGAGGGCATTTACGCAACCTACCATTGCCGATGGGATGCGACGCACATTATCCCCGGCGTCGTGAAGCCCGCAGACGGTGTCGTAGCCTACACGAGCACGGTTTCAGCCCGCGCCCCAAGTGGAGCTAGTGGCTTCAATCTGATGGCTACGGCGTCAACCCCGCACACTCGGATGGCCGCGCTGGCATTCTACAAGGGCAGCTTGTCTGATGTTGAGTTGGCGCAGGTTTACAGTGCCCTGAAGGCCACATTGGCGACCGTTAGCCACACGATCTAGCGCACCCAAGCCGCCCCTGACCGGGCGGCTTTTTAATTAACACCCCCGACATTCGGAGACTGCCATGAACCGCACGGTCTTTTTTGACCGGGTGCGCGCGAAGCCGTTTGGCGGGTCGCTCACGCAAAGTCAGGTCGAGGGGATGGAGACCATCCTTGCGGCGGCCGACGAATACGGCCTGAAGGTGCGCGGGCAACTCGCTTACGTGTTCGCCACGGCATTCCTTGAGACGGCGCGGACCATGCTGCCGATCAAGGAGTATGGTGGCACGGCCTATTACACGAAGCTCTATGACGTGACCGGGCAGAGCCCGAGCCGAGCCAAGGCGCACGGCAACACCGAACCTGGCGACGGCGCCAAATACTGCGGCCGGGGCTATGTGCAGCTGACCTGGAAGGTGAACTACCAGAAGGCGTCCAAGATCGTCGGCGCCGACCTGGTGGCAAATCCCGACCTCGCCATGCGCCCGGATATCGCAGCGCTGATCATGTTCGACGGCATGTCGAAGGGCTGGTTCACCGGCAAGAAGCTGGACGACTACATCTCCGGCTCGACGCGCGATTTCACGAACGCCCGTCGCATCATCAACGGCACCGACAAGGCCGCTACCGTGGCCGCCTACGCCGAACAGTTCGATGCCGCCCTCATTGCCGCTGGCTGGGCTCCGGGCGCCGCTCACGAGCCCCTCATCATCGAACCCAAGCCGACCGAACCGACCTCGATCTGGGCGGCGCTCCTTGCCGGCCTTGCCGCTCTCTTCAAACGCTGAGGACTGACTATGATCAACATCATCGGCGCCATCACTGGCGCTCTGTCCGGCGCGACCGGCGGCAAGATCTCCATTGAGAGCGCCATCAATCTGGCGACGAAGACGGTTGCCCGAAAGGACGAAGTGCCGCTTACTACGGCGCAGGCCAAGCCGGTTGCTGAGGCTATCGCGGCCGAGATGCCCGCGCCCCGCGCCATGGAAGGGCTGGGCTGGCAGATGTTCCGCTCCGGCCTCGTGTTCGCCGGCGGCATCATCGTCGCCAAGGGCTGGCTGACGGCCGAGGATTGGGTGCTGGTGAGCGGGGCGCTACTCGGGCTCGGCACTGTCGGCTATCGCATCGTCTCGACATGGGCCGCTCGCAGCGCCGCCAAGGCCTGAGGGCATGGCAGATCCCGTCCTCGACGCGACGCAACGATTTGTGAACGCCGACCCGATCCTGGGATCCGTCATCGCGGTGCTCATGGTCGCGTGTGCGTTTCTTGTCCACTGGGTCAAATCGCTGCTGTCGGAGCTCGCGGCGGCAAGGCGTGAACACCTCGAGGATGCCAGAAAGTTCGCCACGGATAGCGCCGCGTCGAATGCGGTCATCACCGCCAACACTGAACAGACCCGCGCGGCGGCCGAGGCTATCCGCACGCTGGCGCAGATGACGCACACCCAAAACGAGATCGTTCGTGAAAGGCAGCGCGGATGACGAGGGTCGCAGCTTTTATCGAAAGAGTGCTGCTAGGCGCGGGCCATGCCCAGAGCAGGGAAGACGTGACCCGCGAGCTCGCCGTGGAGCGCGAGAACCTGAAACGGGAGCAGGACGATCTTCAGTCGTCGAGGCGCCAACACACCCAGATCGCCAATTCCAGTGCCCGCGTCCTCGAGACCATGACGCATGCCATGATGTTGATGGAGGCTCCCCGTGCGGGTTCTGAAAGACAATAGCCTGCTGCTGTGGACCCTCGTTGTCGCTGCGGCTTACTGGATCATCGCCCCGGTCCTTCCGAGCCAATATCTCGCAGGCACTATGTCGCTTCTGCTGCTCGTGGCAGGCACGCTGACGTTCGCTCAATATGCCGAGCCCGCTTACCGCGTGCTTTGGCTGAAGGAGCGCAGCGAGCACGAGGGCGGGCGCGGGAGCCACCTCGCCATCTATGGGGTGTTCCTGTTCGCGTTCGGCTCGGTATTCGCCGGCGGCTTCGGCGTGATCTGGAACATTGCTGGACAGCCGTCCGACTGGGTCGGCACCGCCACGTCCAATTTCTCACGCCTGAGCCACATTGCCGGGTTCGCACTGATGCAGGTGAGCCCCGACATCACGCCGCGCGGCCTGGCGCTGAGGGGGAGGTGGTGGGCCGTCGCTATCGCCCTCGCTATCGCGCTGGGCGTCGGCTTCTGGCTGGGGTTGCAGATGACGGTGCACGAGGTGAGTCCGCCGTCATGACCGAGCCCCACGTCGCCTACGACGCGCCAACTGGCACGCTTTCTGTCAAGTTGCGCCATATGGCAGTGAACGGATCGATCGACGACATAGACCGGTTTGCCTCGCTGCTGATCAGGGCGCTTTGCGCCCACAAGCGGTCAGAGGCCAGCGTCTTCCCCACGGACTTCATCCACGAGCTTGTTGCCATGGATATCTGAGATTCGGCTGACTGCCGGATAACGCGGCCCCCGTCACTCTGGGCCGTGGCCTTCCCTGTCTCGACTTGGGCCGCCATCCGAAAGGGTGAGCGGCCTTTTTTCGTTTCAGGGCCTAGCCGTCTTCGTGTTCCAATCCGGGCGCGTACCGACATCGCGCGAGCCGCAGGCCGAGCATTTAAAGAGCAGCCCAGCATCAGGCACCAGCACGTGGTCGGGTATCTGGTCCGCCACTACCGATACCGTGCGCTTGCAGCCCCTGCACTCCACCAGCAGCGACCGCACGCCGTTCGCGCGCATGTTCGCCAAGTCCATCGGAGGCCCGCGATAGCGCCCGCCGTATATTGATGCCGGTGTCATGCGAACAAAATGAGAACATGGCGCGTGGAGAGTCAAGATGGCCCTGCATGGACTATTCCATCAAGAGGACGTGGAAGGTGGAGGAGCCTTAGGCAAACTCCTCCAGATAGCGCGGGTCGCGGGCCAGAATGACTTCGATGATATCGACCGGCCCGCCTGGCTTGTCATCGTCGAAAACCCCCACGGCAAGCTGCCCCGTCGCCCAAGCGAAGGTGTCGAAGTCGCTGCGCCCCGCGTAGAGCATCGGCCCTTCGGCAAACTGATGGTGCCCATGGACGACATGACGCTGGCCATGGCCTCCTGCGAAGCCATCAGGGTAGAGCATCCACTGCATGGTCTTGGCGGTCTGCTCCTCCAGCGGGATCGTCGGATCTACGCCGGCATGAACGAACACGCGATGCTCATCGACATAAATGAGCGGTAATGCCTTCAGCCAGTCGATATCTTCCTGGGGTACGACGGTCGGATCATAGGCGCCGCGCGCGGGATGTCCGTAAGAAACCAGTGTCGCGCCGCCGCCATTTCCAATCCACCAATCGGGATGGAGCGGCAGCAGAAGCGTTTCGAGCATCATGGCCTCGTGGTTGCCTTGAAGACAGACGAGCTTCCAGCCATCGGAAAGTCCTTCACGCAATCGGCGGATAATCTGGGCGCTCTCCGGCCCGCGATCCACATAATCGCCGATCGTGACGACAGTGCCGGGCTCTCCCTCGGCATGTGCAGCAATTGCTTCAAGCGCCGCCTGCAAGAGATCAGCGCGACCGTGCAGGTCAGCTATCGCGTAGGTTCGGCTCATCCCTCATCCTCCTGAATATCAGCCCCGTTGAAGGGGCTCGGTGCCAAAAATCAGTTTGCAAATCGCTCGTAAGCCATTGTAAATGGCTGTGGATGAATCGCTATGGTTTGCAGTCATCGCGTTGCGAATACTTGAGAACAAGCTGACTCTTAATCAGCGGGTCCTAGGTTCGAGCCCTAGTGCGCCCACCATCGGCATCTAATTGATATGCCTTTGGTTTTTCCGGAACCGGGTTCCTCGACAATGAGGAACGGAAAGAACGGTTTGCAGCGCGGTTTGCAGATCATGTTCCCGATCCGTATGCCGAAACGAGCTTCACCATAGCAGCTTCGGCAAGCTCAATCCTCCCCCCGAGATAGTGCGCGTCGAGGATGGCTTGCACGTCCTCCAGGGCGTGACCTGTGATCGAAGCTATTTCCGGCACAGTGCAGCCGGCGACCGCAAGGCGGGTCACGGCAGTGCCGCGCAGGTCGTGAAACGTCAGGCCAGTGACCTTGGCCTTGAAGCATGCCTTCCCCCAAGACGTGCGGAATCCATCCTGCGTCCAAGGCTTCTGGTGACGGGCGTTCGTCAGGATCGTCGTGGCCGAGCGCCTCTCGTCGCGCAGGGCGTCGAGCATCAGGCGTAACGGCTCGCCAACTGGAATGGTGACGTACTCCCGCGACTTGCCCTGCCTCAGGCGAAGGCAGGCCCCGTCATATGCCTTCCATGATAGCCGCAACAGATCGCCTTCGCGCTGCCCGGTCCAAAGCGCCATCATGAGCGCATGCCATAACTCGGGCGAAGCGGCGGCCTTGAAGCGAAGGATATCCGGCGCTGTCCATATTTTCTCCGCCCGATCTGCTTCGTAGAGCCGCCCGCCCTTCTCGCAGACGTTGATCGTGATATCGCCCCGGTCCTTCGCGAAGGACAAAAGCCGAGCGAGCATCGTCCAGGCATAGTCGGCGGTTCGCGGCTTGTCGGCCATCGTGTCGCGCCAGTCCTTGAAGACACCGCGCGCCTTCGGCATTTCGGCGGCAGCAAGCGGAAGCGTCCCGAACTTTTCCTCGATCAGCTTCAGATAGCGTGCATAATCCTTGCGGGTTTTGTCGGCCAGCTTCTGGAATTCGGCGGACCCGCGATAGCGCGCGATCACGTTGAACATTGTTCCCGACGCAGGCGCCCGCCGCTCGGCTACCGCCTTGTTATAGGCTTCCATAAATTCCGTAGTGCCCACGACGGCCGGCTTGCCGTCCCGCCCAAGCAGGACCGGGCCGCCGCGCCACGCGTACCAGTATTTCTGCTTCTTGCCGTCAGCGAGCGTCTTGGTGGCGCTGGCGAGGCCCTTGACGCGGATCACTGCCATTTTCGCGAAGCCATTTCTCGAGAGGATCTTCGTCAGCGATATTGGGTTGCAATCCGCTGTGACGGTCAAGGGCGGCGTCGAGCGCTTTCCGGTCGTATCGGTGCGTCCCGGTGATCGGTCCCGGCACACGTCCGGCCTTAAGCCACGCGTCGTATCCGGCTGGGGACAGCCCGCAATATTCTGCAGCTTGGGCCTTCGATAGGAGGCGTGCGGGCGCGCTCATTTCACGTACACCCTGTGCTCTGAGCGCAGCCATTCCTTGATCGGCTTGCGTAGCCGGAACCACTCGCCGTTGAAGCGGTGAGCCGCGAACTCAATGTGAAGCGCCCGCTCCGTGGCCTTGTCACCGGGAAATGACACGAGCAGATGGATCGGGCGCGGGTTCGCAGTCTTCAGCGAGTGCATCCGCTGGGCGAGGTTGGCCGTGTAGCCGATCTTCACCTTGTAGTCGCAGCGGATGACGTAAATCGTATCTTCGCGCTCCACCGGCTTGCGAGGAGCCGGCGTGCGCAAGGCCTCATGGTCAGGCTTCCAGTTGCGAAGCGCGGCTTCATCAAACGTCCATAGGCCGCCGATTTTGGCTGCACCTGGCAGTTCGCCGCGTGCCGCCAAGGCTTGCACGGTCCGCGTCTCGACGCCAAGAATTCCGGCGGCGACATGCGCTCGAATTCGCTCGATTGTGGATGGTGCCTTCCTCATGTCCGCACCTCGTCGGCAAGGGCGCGGATGGCGGCGGCGTAGGAGAGGCCGACACGGTTCCATTCGGAACGAGGAGCTAATCGCTCGCCACTGTCGGCATCGACCAGCATGTTTGATTCAATGATCTGTGCCGCCGCCTCCAGCCCACCCCATGGAGCGGCATATAAGGGTTCTTTCCCAAACTTCTTCAGGCCAGATTGCTTGATGTAGAAATCAGCATCAGCCTCGTTGTCGACGTATGACCATAGATCGCTGTCGCCCAAGCGAATGCGCCAAGCGATGGGTTTAATCTCACCGTTCATTGCGACATTCCTCTATGGCTTCAGATACGCCTTGGGCTTCCGCCTCCCAGCCGTAGTTGCCAATGCGCTCAATGTACTCGCAAGCAGCGGCAGAGGCTTTGGTCAGCACCGCCCGCTCTATAAGGGGCAGCACGGCGTCGAGGGCGGCAGTGGCACAATCACCCACCGCCTCGCGATCATGGAAAGCTTTCTCGGGAAATGTCTTCCGCTCCATGTACGAGCATGTTTCTGGCAGCGTGTCGTAGCTCTCGCCGACGTGCCCAGCTATCACCCGCGCCATCTTCTCGATAGCGGCTTCCCGCTCGTCCGGTGTGAGCGTCATGGGGCCACCCCAGATGTCAGAGCGTTGACCTCAAGCTGATAAAGCGCGTGGAACGGCATTTCTTCTCCAGATAAGAAGATGTCGTCTCCGCTCTCGCAGAAAAAATCCTGCGCAGCTTTGTTACAGGCCTCGTGCCACGCAAAATTCTGGTGACGACCATCGCTGATGGAGGCTTCTCTTAGATACCGGGAGCCAGCCAATATTCGGTAGCAGCACCAAATGCAGCGGTGCTCTTTGCGGGCTGTCACCAGATCGCGACTGAACAGGTGATAGCTCATGGCGCCACCTTGACGTTCGGAGGAGCGGGCAAAGCGCGCCAGTGGGTGGGCTTCAGTTCGGGCGGATCATCGCGCCAGCCCTCGTCAGCCTCATGGCCTGTGCCGTTCAAGAAGAACGCTTCACCATCCCACCAACCCAACGTGCGACGCTCATCACGCGGGCCTTTCCATATATCGTCCGACCAACCCATGGCCGTTGGCAGGCCCGCGTAGAATAGCTCAACGCCCATCGGCTGCGTGGGCACCGTACTGATATCGAGCCAGCCGCCCTCAGCAGGCGGCTTGCCGGCGAGGGCGCGTATCTCGCGGGATATGGTCGAGCCAGTGACATGAGCGGCAAGCGTGCCCTCAAACTTCGATGGGGTGTCATCGTCCGCCACCTTCGCCGCCGCTTCTATCCCCTCGGCATAGGAAGGCGAGGGGGTGAGGGCGGAGAGGATGCGGGCCTCGTTATGTTCGTTCGCAGCCTGAACGGCAGCGCTCATGTCACCATATCGGCCAATCCGGTTCCCCACATTGAGGCCGCCGAAATACAGCGCGAAGCGGTCGCCGCCTGTCCAGTTTGAGCCCTGATCCTCAATGATATAATCGCCCGCCTTGGACATCATTGATCGGGGGTCGAGCGCCCATTCCAGCCACTTGACCTGAACGCCCCATGCCGAGCCAGAGGGCGGGGGTGGGGTGGCAGCGAGCATGGCTCGGTAGATGGCAACGCAGATCATGCCCGCGTCCCAGTCGGGGCCGGTGTTTTTCTCCAAGTCTACGTCAGCGCGCTCCATCGCGGCCATACCCGCAAACACCATCTCGTATGGGATTAGCGGATCGGCAAAGGATCGAGATGCGTCGTCGACCGGCACGAGCTTCCATTCACCGCCCATCGCCGCCTCCCTGGGTGAGGGCATAAATGCCGGCCGCAGGAATATCGCGCTTCATGACAAGGAAATCGATCATAGCAGCGCGGGTGATAGGCCAGCCTTTGGCCGCTTTCTCGCAGTCGTGAGCCATGATGTAGGTCGGGCAAATATGACCGGCTACGCTCATCTTGAGCCAACCATCCGTCCACTTATCGAGCGGCACGTTCTGAGGATGGTGTGAGGGCAAATCGGGACGTGCGCGCTTCTCACCCTTGTGCATCGCGCTCTCCTGCGTCGGCGGTTGCCTTGCCAGCTAGAGCGTGGTCGATCATCTCGACCATTTCGGCGTTGCGCAGAGCCTTGGCGTGGCCGTCATCTGTGCCCTTGGCTTGGTGCTGATCGCGGTATGATGCGAAGCGGTCACGAGCGATGATCAGCGCGGCTTGCAGATCGGTGATGCGGGCTTCGGCGGTTTCTGCCTGCTCATAACGATGGATCGCGCCTTCGTAGCATTTGAGGCAGGTGTCGTAGGACCTCGTCAGCCGCTCAATCTCCGCATCCTTCCCCGCGATCACCGCACGGAGGGCCGTGTTCTTCTCTGCAAGCTCACGCGCCTTCTTGTTCCAGAAGTCCCACATGGTCGGGTCTTCGCCAGCCTTCATGGCCGCGATCACCGCAGCGTCGGCAGTGATGCGGGCGGCGGCTTCCTTGGCCGTACCCTCATCAGCAAGGCGCTGGCCCGCTTCGATCCATATCCGCTGCGCGGTGTTCATCGCTTGGTATTCGATATCGCAGTGGGCGCCCCAATTATCCCTAGCGCGCTCCGCTCGAACGAGCATAAGGCGGGCGTTATAAGCTGCCACGGCGGCGACATGGTTCTCACGCGCGGTATGGAATGCGTTCAGCCGCTCTGCGAGTTCGACGTCCAGCGACTTGATACCGATATCGCTCTCAAAGAGGCCTCGGTCTCGCTCCCGCAGCCGCTCCACCAGATCATCCGCTACCGGGGCGGGCTTGGATGTGTCAGTCATTTTCTTCGGTCTCCACCTGCATGGACGCGTTGCCGATCCGCTCCCACTCAGCGCGCGTTCTGCCGCCGCCAAATGGGATCAGGCGTCCATCGCTGCGGCGCCAAACTTTGCTATCGGGGTGTTCGGGTGGGACGGGGACAACCTCGTCAGGGAGCAATCCGGTCATGACGTAATGCAGAATATTCAGCGCCTTGTCCGGGTGACAATCGAGGCCGTCTAGCTCGCCCTCGATGGCCGCTATCAGGCGCTCAACTTGTAGGGCCGGCACCACAGCGGGCTCTGCCGGAGGATGGGCGTAGAGGGGCGTGACGCGCCACTCGTCGGTGCGCAGAGCCGAACGTTCCGCATGCTCGCGGTCGAATATGACGTTTCGGTCGCCCCGAAATATCAGGTCCTCCCGCAGCCACGCCACCGGCTCGCACGCCCCGCCGCTCAGCTTGGCCGCAATTGCGCGGGCGCCGAGGATGGCTCCATTGACTGCCGCGTGGTTATCCCAGAGGCCGTTACGGATGGCGGCGGCATGCATGCCTCCTTGCATCACCCAAGGGAGCAAGGCTTGCTGGTCTGCCGCCGCCTCACGGGCGATCTGCACCACTGCATCATCAGTCAGGGCGGTCATGGTGTGGGCCTTTCGTGCCCGCACACTCCGGCAAGCGGCGATGGCTTGCTCATGAGCTCCAGGCGCATGATTTCTTCGTTGGCGGATGCCGCATCCATTTCGGGGCAGCGCGAATGGCCGTGCTCGATCTTCACGAGGGCCGTTTTGGCGACCTTGAGCGCCTTCTGGAGCGCTACGATGCGGTCTTTGTCGGTCTGCTTGGCCATCACCGTTCCCCTTCCGACTGCGAAAGGAGGAGACGCCCGGCGGGCCACGGAAGCACAACGTCGGTTTCGCCAAGCGCGCTCGTGAACTTCCACGAGTTGCAGTTGGTGACGCATCGGGCGATCTTGTTGACCCTCATGTTGAAGCGGAGC
>Ga0247732_10000723_pt1 | contig 14557 bp, 10 predicted proteins | sample UWRJL163409C2_FD_180940 | JGI IMG/M metagenome (GOLD analysis project Ga0247732, IMG submission 180940) | Plant litter microbial communities from Arlington Agricultural Research Station in Wisconsin, United States - UWRJ-L163-409C-2 | ecosystem: Environmental > Terrestrial > Plant litter >...
GTACACGGGCACGTCGGCCGATCGCGGCGGCTTCTCGGTGCACGCGCTCAACAGCGGTGCGTCGCTGGTCGACAAGGTCGGTCCGGAGTTCGGCAAGGACGGCTACGGCATCGTCGTGGACGAGGACGAGCAGCGGGTCTTCGTCGCCAACCGCGACTTCCGCCTCAACCCTCCGGGTGAGGAGCTCGTGCCGTTCGCGGTCACCGAGAGCACGCGGATCACAGAGCCCGAGGCCGAGACCTTCGCTTACGAGAAGCTCACCGACCTCGACTCCGTGATGCCGAACAGCTCGACGGATGCGGCGCACAAGGCCGCGCTGCCGGCGGGCGTGGCGTACGACCAGACGCGCGACGTGCTCTACCTGGGCGACCAGAACTCGCGGCAGGTCTTCGAGATCGACCCCGACGACGATCAGGTGCGGCGATCGATGACCCTCCCGGAGAACATCCGCGATCTGGGCATCGATGAGGAGAAGCAGCTGCTGTACGTGGGACAGCAGAACAAGAACTGGGTCGTGGTGTCGATCGCGGATGCCACGTTCGGCCAGGTCGTGCGGGGCCCGTACCCGATCATCGAGTCGCAGCGCTCCATCGACGTCGACCCGAAGAACGACTACGTGTACGTCGCCGTTCCGGCGAGAGGCGTGGAGGTCTTCCGGGCATCGACGGGTGAGTCTCTCGGCGTGATCAACGGAACGAAGGATTCGTATTACGTCGCCGCCGATCCGAAGACGGGCACGATCGTCACCACGAAGTTCCAGGGTGTCGTCGGCACCCCCGACCTGCAGGCGTTCGCAGCGAACGACGGCTTCCGACTCCTCTGGGAGAAGGAGGTGCGCGCCGGGGCACGTCAGGTCGACATCGACAGCGAGCGAGGTCTGCTCTACGTCGGGTACACCGGCACGGCGGCCGACAGCGGCGGCTTCTCGGTGCACGCGCTCGGGACGGGCGCGCAGCTCGTCGACAAGGTCGGGCCGGAGTTCGGCAAGGACGGTTACGGCATCGTCGTGGACGAGGAGGACCAGCGGGTCTTCGTCGCCAACCGCGACTTCCGGCTCAACCCTCCGGGTGAGGAACTGGAGCCGAAGGCGGTGACCGTCAGCATCCGTACCGGCGGCGGAGAGCCGACCGAGCCCGAGGAGCCGACCGAGCCCGAGGAGCCCACGGAGCCCGAGGTGCCCACCGAGGACCCGTGGACGGCGACCGCGCTGACCGCGATCCCGACCGCGACGGCGGAGGGCGCGACCGAGGTCCGCCCCGTCGGCTCGGCGGTCGACCCCGCGACCGGCCTGGTCTACCTCGCCGACGAGCAGCGGCCCGCCCGTGTGCACGTCGTCGATCCGAAGACCGACACCATCGTGCGCACCCTGTCGGCACCGACGACCGACCCGGCGCAGGACGGCCTGCGCGACATCGCCTTCGACGCCGCGACGGGTCGCCTCACGGTGGCCTTCGGCGACAACTGGGTGGTCATGGACGCGCAGACCGGCGCGAAGGTCGCCGGCCCGTTCGCCTTCTCCTCGGGAGGGGTCCGCGGGATGGACGTCGATTTCGCGGGCGGGCGGGTCTTCGGCGGCCTGCGCGGCAGCGGGTTCGACGTGCGCGATGCCACGACGGGCGCGCTCATCCGTGCGGTCGAGGCACCGGCCGACGGAGGCGCCTGGCGCACCCACGGTGTCGCGTACGACGCGGTGAACGATCTCATCTACGTCAGCAACAGCGACACCGCCGGATCCACGCAGGGGATCCGGGTATACAGCGGCGCCGACTACTCGCTGGTCGACACGCTCGACGTCGCGGGAGCCGACTTCCGTTCGATCGCGGTCGACCCCGCGACCGCCACGGTCGTCGTCGGGCACCAGAGCACGACGTTCGACAACTCCGGGGTCTCGATCTATCACGCCGACGGGCTCGGCCTGGTCGAGCGTCTCGAGGAGCACCGTTACGGCAACAAGGTCTACGGGGTCTCGATCGACACGAAGACGCACCGGCTGTACGTCTCGGCGCGCGATCGGTATCCCGCGGGCCTGGTGCGGGTGACGCTTCCTGCGGCACTGCCCGAGCCCGAGGTGCCGGTCGAGCCGTGGATCGCGCGCGGACTCACCGCCATTCCGACCGAGGGCGAGGAGCCGCAGATCCTCCCGGTCGGCACGGCGGTCGACCCCGCGACGGGCGATCTGTTCGTCGCGAACGAGATGCGCCCCGCCCGCATCCACGTCGTCGACCCCGTCGCCGATGTCGTGAAGCGCACCATCACCGTGCCCGAAGGGCTCACCGGCGACGGACTGCGCGACATCGCATACGACGCGGCAAACAAGGTGCTCTACGTCGCCTACGGCAGCAACTGGGTCGTGCTCGACGCAGACACGGGCGCGGTCGTCCGCGGTCCGTTCGCCTTCTCCGGCGGGGTCCGCGGCATGGACGTCGACCTCGAGCGCGGCCTCGTGTACGGCGGAACGCGCGGTGCCGGCTTCGACGTCGCCGACGCGAACACGGGCGAGCTGAGGCAGACGGTGGCCGGCGTCGCCGATGGGGGAGCCTGGCGCACCCACGGTGTCGCCTACGACGCGGCCGGCGATCTGCTCTACATCAGCAACAGTGACGCGAGCGGGTCGACCGAGGGCATCCGCGTCTACGGCGGCGGCGACCTGGTGCTGCAGAAGCGCCAGAGCGTCGCGAACGCCGACTATCGCTCGATCGCGGTGGACGGTGGCCTGGTGGTGGTCGGCAACCAGAGCACCACGTTCGAGCAGTCGGGGGCGACCGTGTTCGCCGCGTCCGACCTGAGCGAGGTCAAGAGGCTCTCGGCGCACACCTACGGCAACAAGGTCTACGGCGTCTCGATCGATGCCGACCGCGACCTGCTCTACGTCTCGGCGCGCGACCGGTACCCCACCGGTCTCATCCAGGTGACGCTGCCGAAGAGCTGATCGTTCGACATCGACCGACCGCCCTCTCCCCTCGTGGGGGAGGGCGGTTCGTCATTTCACCGCCGTCTAGAATGGACCCCATGCCTCGAGCCCCGAAACTCGCATCGTTTCCTGCGATCCGCGGAGCCCTGAAGTTCTACCAGATCTGCTCGGTCATCACCGGTGTCGGCCTGCTGCTGCTCCTGACCGAGATGATCCTCAAGTACACCCCGCTGCACGTCGAGCTCTTCGCCGGCGGAACGCGCGGGTTCCTCTACTTCGCCCAGGCGATCCCCGGCCCGGCCTGCGAATGGTTCTCGCTCTTCCTGCCCGGCGGCAACGGGTGCGAGATCATCTCCACCGGTGACGGCGTCAACATCTCCCTGGCGATCCTCGTCGCGCACGGCTGGTTCTACGTCGTCTACCTGTTCTCGTGCTTCCGCATCTGGAGCCTCATGCGCTGGCCCTTCCCGCGCTTCATCCTCCTCGCGCTCGGCGGCGTCGTGCCGCTCCTCTCCTTCTTCCTCGAGGCCGTCACGGCCCGGAAGGTCACCACCTACCTCGCAGAACGCGAGGCGGCCGAAGCATCCGTTCCCGCCCCGGAAGGCACCCGTTGACCGAACAGACCGAGACCTCTCAACGTCCCGTCCTCGTCGTCGACTTCGGCGCGCAGTACGCGCAGCTGATCGCGCGCCGCGTCCGCGAGGCCGGCGTCTACAGCGAGATCGTCCCTCACACGGCCACGGCCGAGGAGATCGCCGCCAAGAGCCCGGTGGGCATCATCCTCTCCGGCGGCCCTTCGTCGGTGTACGAGCCGGGTGCTCCCTCGCTCGACTCCGGGGTGTTCGACCTCGACGTACCCACGCTCGGCATCTGCTACGGCTTCCAGGTCATGGCGAAGGCGCTCGGCGGCGAGGTCGCGAACACCGGGCTGCGCGAATACGGCGCGACCGATGCGACGATCGTCACCGAGGGCACTCTGCTCGACGGCCAGCCCGCCGAGCAGAACGTCTGGATGAGCCACGGCGACCAGGTCTCACGCGCCCCCGAGGGGTTCGACGTGCTGGCACGCACCGCTGCGACCCCGGTCGCCGCCTTCGCGAACGACGCCCGCCGCATGTACGGCGTGCAGTGGCACCCCGAGGTGAAGCACTCCGACCACGGTCAGCGCGTGATCGAGAACTTCCTCCACAAAGCCGCGGGCCTGGCCGCCGACTGGAACAGCGGCAACGTCATCGCCGAGCAGGTCGACCGCATCCGCGAGCAGATCGGCTCGGCACGCGTGATCTCCGCCCTCTCCGGCGGAGTCGACTCCGCCGTCTCGACCGCGCTCGTGCACAAGGCCGTCGGGGATCAGCTCACCGCGATCTTCGTCGACCACGGATTGCTGCGCAAAGGTGAGCGCGAGCAGGTCGAGAACGACTACGTCGCCTCGACAGGCGTTCGCCTGATCACCGTCGACGCGCGCGAGCAGTTCCTCGAGGCGCTGGCCGGCGTGAGCGACCCCGAGCAGAAGCGCAAGATCATCGGACGCGAATTCATCCGGTCGTTCGAGGCCGCCGAGCGCGACCTCGTCGCCGAGGCCGCCGCCGACGGCGAGCCGATCCGCTTCCTGGTGCAGGGAACGCTCTACCCCGACGTCGTCGAGTCCGGCGGCGGTGCGGGCACCGCGAACATCAAGAGCCACCACAATGTCGGAGGCCTTCCCGAAGACCTCCAGTTCGAGCTCGTCGAGCCGTTGCGCACCCTCTTCAAGGACGAGGTGCGCGCGATCGGACGCGAGCTCGGCCTCCCCGAGGCGATCGTCGGCCGCCAGCCGTTTCCGGGGCCCGGCCTCGGCATCCGGATCGTGGGTGAGGTCACCGCTGACCGCCTCGAAATTCTGCGTGACGCCGATGCCATCGCGCGCGCAGAGCTGACAAAGGCCGGCCTCGACAACGAGATCTGGCAGTGCCCCGTCGTGCTGCTCGCCGACGTGCGATCCGTGGGCGTGCAGGGAGACGGTCGCACCTACGGGCATCCGATCGTGCTGCGCCCCGTGTCGAGCGAGGACGCGATGACGGCCGACTGGACGCGCCTGCCATACGACGTGCTGTCGAAGATCAGCAACCGCATCACCAACGAGGTCCGCGACGTCAACCGTGTCGTGCTCGATGTCACGTCGAAGCCGCCGGGGACGATCGAGTGGGAGTGAGTCGCCGGGTCGTGCCCCTCGGGCGCTGAGCCGACGGGGAGGGCGTCCGCTCCTGCCCCCGCCCGTTTGCGGGTTCGGCGGTGTCGCGATGAGGCTGACTTCTCGTGAACAGAGAAGGATGAGGGGATGAGCGAGAGATTCGTGCGACCCACGGCGATGGACGAGGGGTTCAACCGCGTCGTGGGGTTTCTCACGCGGATCGGGCTCCCGCTCGCCGGCAGCCGAGTGCTCGCCGTGCGCGGGCGATCGAGCGGCGAGTGGCGCACGACGCCGGTCAACCCGCTCCGGGTCGGTGGCGAACGCTACCTCGTGGCCCCGCGCGGCAACGCGCAGTGGGTGCGCAACCTCCGGGTCTCCGGCGAGGGCGAACTCCGTGCCGGACGCCGCGTCGAGGCGTTCACCGCCGTCGAGGTGTCTGACGCCGACAAGCCCCCGATCCTGCGCGCCTACCTGAAGGCCTGGGCGTGGGAGGTCGGTCGCTTCTTCGAGGGTGTGGACGCCGGTTCCCCCGATGAGAAGCTCGCGGAGATCGCTCCGGGGTTCCCCGTGTTCCGGATAGGACGAGCGCGCCCGTGACAGGCTTCCCCGACGCGTGGTACCTCGTGCTGTCGAGCCGGCTCATCCCCGGGCTCGACGGCGGGTACACGGTGGCGACACTCGCACGAGCCCGGCAGATGAGCGAAGCCGGCGCCGAGACCGTTCTGCTGACGGTCGACCCGGGCGCCCCGGAGGCCCACGCCGAGCACCGGTCCGAGTTCGTCCGTCGCGGCATGCTCGACGTCGCCGAGCGCCTGCGCAACCTTTTCGACGAAGCAGCCGACCCCCGGGGCGGGGGCGCGCGGTGGCTGCGCGAGGCGGCCGCACCGGGCGACGCCGACCCCTCGCTCTCCTACCGGGTGGTGGCGGATGCTGCGGGCCGCGCGGTCCTGGCGCTGCCGGTGATCGCGGGCGACCCCGACTGGCACCTGACGACGGCACCGATCGTCGTGCACGACGCTGACGGATCGCCCGTCGGGACCATCGCCGGTTTCGGAGCGCTCTACCGTTCCTGGCTCGACCATGTGGTCGAGGACCTGCGCGCGCGGATCGAGCGCCCGGTCGTCGTGGTCTGCGAATCCCGTCAGCTCGGCGAACTGCTCAGCGGGTGGGACGCACCCGCCGTCCGTCTGCTGCACACCGTGCACACGACCCACCTCGAGCCGCCGTTCACCGCCGACGCGCCCCTCAACCCGCTGTGGTCGCGGTGGTTCTCGATCGCCGACCGGTTCGACGCCGTGCTGTGGCCGACGCCATCCCAGCGCGATGACGTCGTCTCGCGATTCGGGCCTTCGGGCATGCACGTGGTCGTCCCGCACGCAGTGGTCGCCCCGGCATCCGTCGTTCCGATCGCGGCACGCGAGCCCGGCCGCGTGGTTGTCGTCGGTAGGCTCGCGCCCGGGAAGCGCGTGGATCTCGCGATCCGAGGATTCGTCGACGCGGCCGTGCCGGGGGCGACGCTCGACATCTACGGCGACGGGGCAGAGCGCGGGGCGCTCCAGACGCTCATCGACGATCTCGGGGCCGGGGAGCGCGTCGTGCTGCGCGGCGCGACGGAGAACGTCGCCGGCGTGCTCGACGCCGCATCCGTCTACCTCTCCACCTCAGCTTTCGAGGGCCAGGGCCTCGCTCTCGCCGAGGCGCTGTCGCACGGCACTCCTGCGGTGGTGTTCGACATCCGGTACGGCCCGCGCGACATGCTGCGAGACGGCGGGGGAGTGCTCGTGCCCGACGGCGACGTCGCCGCACTCTCGGCCGCGCTGGCGGACGTGCTCGGCGATGACGCGCTGCGGGATCGGCTGTCGGCGGAGGCCGTCGTCTCCGCGGCGCGGCTCACCCCCGAACGGACGATGGATGCCTTCGCTGCGGCGGTCGACCGGGCCGTGCGGCGTCCCGCGCGACGCGGCTGACCGCGCGCCCGCGCAGCTGGGGCCTGAGACGGGGGCGCGGCCGAACGGACGGAGCCGGACAGCTAGGCCCGGCCCGCCCTGGGCCCACACGGCTAGAGGCTCCGTGCAACGCGTCAGCGTTGCGTGGAGGGCCCGTGGGGAGGGTCGTAGTCGGCGAGGAGCGGCTCCTGCGGCGGGCGCTCCGGTTCGGGGACGTGCTGCAGGTTGACGCGTACGCGGTACCAGAGGGAACTCGAGCCGCGCATGCCGTCGATCATCACGTCTGCGGGGTGCAGCAGCGCTGCCGGCCGCTCGTGCGCCGTCTTCCAGGTCTCGAGGGCTTCGAGGGCTTCGGGCTTCGTCTTGGTGCGTGCGACCTCGATGAGGGGCATGGTCGAGGCGCGCCGCCCCGAGCCGTCCGAGGCCTTCGGCGGCTTCTCGGCGGGGCCCAGCTCGTTGGCGAGCCGCAACAGCCCGTCGAGACGGCCGGCGGCCTCATCGATACCGCGGTGCGGGTCTCCGATGGCAGCGAAACGCTCGAGCACGGTCGCGACGGTGAACTCCTCCGGTCGGCGTGCGCGCACTTCGTCCCAGGCGAGCGGGGTCGACACCCGCGCGTCGGGGAGCGGACGGATGCTGTACGCCGATGCCACCGTGCGGTCCTTCGCGTTCTGGTTGAAGTCGACGAAGACGCTCTCACCGCGCTCCTCCTTCCACCACCGCGCGGTCGCAAGGCCGGGTGCACGGTTCTCGACCTCGCGGGCGAGGGTCTCGGCCGCGAGCCGCACCGCGGCGAAATCCCACTCGGCCGCGATGCGCACGAGGATGTGCAGGCCTCGCGACCCGCTCGTCTTGGGCCAGCCGACGAGACCGTGATCGTCGAGCACGTCGCGGGCGATCATCGCGACATCCACGATCTGCGCCCACTCGACGCCCGGCATGGGGTCGAGATCCACCCGCAGCTCGTCGGGGTGGTCGAGGTCTTCGGCGCGCACCGGATGGGGGTTGAGGTCGAGGCATCCGAGATTCGCGACCCATGCGAGCCCGGCGGCGTCTCTCACGACGGTCTCTTCGGCGGAGGTGCCGCGCGCGTAGTGGAGGGTGGCGGTCTCGATGAAGTCGGGATGCTTCTCGGGCACCCGTTTCTGGAAGAACGCCTCCTCGTCGATGCCCTTAACGAAGCGCTTGAGCACCATCGGGCGCCCGCCCGCTCCTCGCAGCGCCCCGTCGGCGACGGCGACGTAGTAGCGCACGATGTCGAGCTTCGTCAGCTTCGCCTGCGGGAAGACGATGCGGTCGGGGCTCGTCACGCGCACCTCGTGCCCGGCGATCTCGAGGGTCTCGGCGGGCGTCTTCGACGGGGTCATGGCGCGAGGCTAGTCGGGTCGAGGATGCTGCGGCCAGGCCTTGCGCCGCCGCGCCATCGCCCCGGTCTGGCCATGCCACGAGCGGAGCGCCGACTGCCATAGCATCCGTCGAGCGCCCGTAAGAATCGATGTGGTCAGTTGCAGGAATGCGCCACATTCCGGGCAGTGAGGGCGGAACCGGACGCGGGCGGGAACGACGAAGGGGCCGTCCGGAACGGACGACCCCTTCGTGCGAGCGGTGACTAGTTGCTGCCGCGGATGATCGCGATCATGCGGAGGATCTCGACGTAGAGCCAGATGACCGTGACCATGATGCCGAAGGCAGCCTTCCACGCGAACTTGCGCGGAGCGCCGTTGCGGACACCCTGCTGGATCTGGTCGAAGTCCAGCACCAGCGAGTAGGCGGCCATGATGACCACGAGCACGCCGAGGATGAGGCCGATCGGAATGCCCGCGATGGTCGCGGAGCGCAGACCGAACATCTGGTCGGCGGGCAGCACACCGAAGAGCATGAGGCCGACGTTCAGCAGGCTGAAGACCAGGTATCCGACCATCGCGATCATGAAGATCTTCGTGGCCCGCTTCGACGCACGGATCTTGCCGCTGGCGAAGAGAGCCAGCGTGACGCCCACGACCGACACGGTCGCGAGGGTCGCCTGGACGACGATGCCCGGCATCATGAACTCGAAGTACGCCGAGATGCCGCCGACGAACAGGCCCTGGAAGGCGGCGTACGCCATGATCAGCGGAGCCGAGGGCTGCTTCTTGAAGATGTTGACCATGGCGAGCACGAACCCGCCGAGGGCGCCGATGAGCCACGGGGCGACGTTGGGCTCGGGGTTGGCCGGCGTGACGCTGGACATCGTCCAGATCCATCCGCCGACGGCGACGACCAGCATGACGGCGAAGAGGGCGATCGTCTTGTAGACGGTGTCCTCGTACGTCATCCGGTCGGTCTGCTGGGCACCGGCCGAGGGGGCGGCGAACTTGCCCTCGAGCTCGGCATTGGTGGCGGCGGGGGGCGGCGCATACTGCGTCTGACCGTTGCCCAGGCGCGCAGCCTGCGAGCCACCGGGGTAGGTCTGAACGGCGCGCGGGTCCTGGAACGCCGGGTTGTTGAAGGCCGGGTTGTTGAGGGCCACTGCTCTCACACTCCAAAATCGGGGTTGATCTACAGCACCGTGCTGTAGATCAACACTAGCCGACGCCCTCCGCTGAGTCGCGGGGTGCTGCTGTGAGGACACCATGAGCGGGTCGGGGGCTAACGTGAAAGCGTGATCGCACCCCTCGTCATCGGGCACCGGGGCGCCCCGGGCTATCGTCCCGAGCACACCGCATCGTCGTACGAGCTGGCGATCGCGATGGGGGCGGACGCGGTCGAGCCCGACGTCGTCGTGTCCCGCGACGGTGTGCTCGTGGTGCGGCACGACCGCGAGATCGGAGCCACGACCGACGTGTCGCAGCATCCGACCTTCGCGTCGCGTCGGACGACCAAGGAGGTCGACGGCGAGACGCTCACCGGCTGGTTCGCCGAGGACTTCACGTGGGCGGAGCTCGCCACCCTCCGGTGCCGAGAGCGGCTGCCGGCGTTGCGCCCCGGGAGCGCGGCTTACGACGACTCCGAGCCGATGCTGCGCCTGAGCGACCTCGTCGACCTCGTGCGTCGCGCAGGCCTGGAGCGGGGGAGACCGGTTGGACTGGTCGTCGAGATCAAGCACGCGACCGCCCTCGGCCGCCTCGGGCACCGGGTCGACCGGCTGGTGTTCGACGAACTCCACGGCATCGGCGACGGGGTTCCGCTCGTGGTCGAGTCGTTCGAGTCGACCGTGCTGACGGCCCTTCGCGAGCGGGGTCTCGCCGCGGAGTACATCTATCTGCTGGCCGCCGACGGTCGTCCGTACGACCTCGCCGTCGCTCTCGGCGCGGACGCGCCGACGTACGCGCAGACGGCGTCGCCCGCCGGGCTGGACGCGCTCGCGGGCCGGTTCGACGGGATTAGCGTCGACAAGCGCATGATCCTGGCGCCTGATGGAGCGGGCCGCGCCACGGGCCCGAGCCGCGTCGCCGCCGACGCGCACGATCGGGGGCTGCGCGTCTTCACGTGGACCTGCCGCCCCGAGAACGCGTTCCTCGTGCCGGAGTTCCGGGCGGAGGGGGGAGAGGGCGCCTTCGGGCGATACGAGGAGGAGTGGACGGTGATCCGGGATGCCGGGCCCGACGGCATCTTCGCCGACCACGCCGATCTCGCGGTCGCCTTCTTCCGCGGCGGTCAGTCGGGGACGACCAGCTGACTCACGATGAACCGCGCGCCCTGCGGGTCTTCGATCACGGCCTCGCGGGTCCAGTCGGTCTCTGCCGACGAGCGGATCACGCCGCCGAGCGACTCCGCGCGCGCGGCGGCGTCGTCACGGTCGTCGACGGTGAAGCGGATCCACCACCGCGCGTCGTCCGCGCGCGTGAGGCCCGCGACGACATCCGCGAAGCCCTCGGGAGCGAACTCCTGGCGTTCGTGGATGCCGGGGTCGACCGTCGCGGCGAGGTGGTCGCCGTACCCGGGCAGACGGATCATGCCGGCGCCGAGGGTCTCGTCGACGGCCCACCCGAACACCTCGCCGTAGAACCGCAGAGCGGCCGCCGGCTCGGGGGTGTGGAGGTCGCTGAAGTTCCACGCGCCCGGCACGTTCACGATCTGCGCGCCGAGTCGCCGTCGGGCCTGCCAGAGCCGGAAGACCGCACCCTGCGGGTCGGCGCACGTCGCGCTGCGCCCGCCGGGCCCTGCGTCTTCGGGCGGGAAGAGGATGCTGCCGCCCGCCTGCTCGACCGAAGCCGCGGTGGCGTCGGCGTCGTCGCACGCGATATAGCTCATCCAGCCGTCGGTGCCGTCGCCGGGGGAGATGGCCGCCGCATCCTTCCCGTCCAGCGTCGCGATGAGGTAGGAGCCGGGGGCGCCCGGCGGCATCGCCTCGGTGAACTGCCATCCGAACAGACCGCCGTAGAAGGCGCGTGCTGCCGTGGTGTCGGGCTGCGCGAGGTCGACCCAGCAGGGCACTCCCTCGGGGTAGATGCGGTCGTTCGTCATGAGCGCTCCTTCCGATACCCCGCACGGTACGCCAGGCCGCCGACACGGGGAAGGCGTCGATGCGCCGACGCGTGTGTCGGGCGGTGACGTACGGCGCGACGCGGTGCCGCGGGCATCCGTACGGTGGAGCAGTGGCCACCGCTTTCGTCAAGACGCTCCGTGACCTCCTCTCCGACGGGGCGGTGATCGACGACCCGCCGCTCGTGGCGGAGCATGCGTCCGACGCATCGCGCACGACGGCGCCGGTCGCCGCACTCCTCGTACGTCCGCGCTCGACCCACGAGGTCTCCGCTGTTCTGCGTGCGGCGAACGACGCGGGCGTGCCCGTGGTCCCGCAGGGTGCGCGGTCGGGCCTCGTCGGAGCAGCGGCGGCGATCGAGGGTGCCGTGCTCCTGGATCTCGGCGCGCTCGACCGCATCGTGCGTATCGACCCGGTCGACCGCATCGCCGTCGTGCAGCCGGGAGTCGTCGTCGCCGACCTGCAGCGCGCCGCAGCTGCGGTGGGACTCTTCTACCCGCCCGATCCCGCCTCGGCCGAGTGGGCCTCGATCGGCGGCACGATCGCGACCAACGCGGGCGGCATGCGCTGCGTCAAGTACGGGGTGACCCGCGACGCGGTGCGCAGTCTCGAAGTGGTGCTCGCCGACGGAGAGGTCGTGCGCACCCGGGCCGAGACCGTCAAGGGCGTCGCCGGTCTCGACCTCACGAGTCTCCTCGTGGGGTCGGAGGGAACGCTCGGCGTGATCACGGAGGCGACCCTCGCCCTGCGCCCCGCGCCGGGCCCGAGCAGGGGCGTGTCGGCGATCTTTCGCGACGCGGCCTCGGCATTCGCCGCGGCGAACGTCATCGCGTCGGGCTCCCGGCTGCCGTCGACGCTCGAGTTCCTCGACGAGGTGGCGTTGCGCGGCATCCGGCTCGTTCGTCCCGACCTCGGCATCCCCGACGGTGCGCAGGCGTGGTTGCTGGCCGTCACAGACGAAGTGATCGGCAGTGCCGAAGATCTCGACGGCTTCGAAGCCGCGTTCCTCGCGCACGGCGCACAGGCCGTGACGCGCGCCGATGACCCGGAGCAGCTCGATCATCTCTTCGCCGCCCGTCGAGCGCTGAGCCCGGCTCTCGTCGCCGTTCGGGGCGGTGCGACGCACGGCGACCTCGCCCTACCCCGGTCGCAGCTGCCCGTGCTCGCCGACGCCGTGGTGGAGCTGCGGCTGCGCCTCGGAGTGGAGATCAGTCTCGCCGGGCACGTGGGAGACGGCAACCTGCATCCGACGGTCGTATTCGATCCGGCCGATGCCGACGAGACCGCGCGGGCGAGAGAGGCCGAGAGAGAACTCCTCGTGCTGGCTCAGCGACTCAGGGGGACGGTCGCCGGCGAGCACGGCATCGGCTCCGTGAAGCTCCATGCGGTGGACGGCGAAGTGCCGCCGCGGATCCGCGAACTGCAGCGCGCCGTCAAAAGCGTGTTCGACCCGAGGGGGATCCTCAACCCCGGGCGGAAGCTCTGACCGCGCCGAACGCCGTGAGCCGCTCGACCAGCTCGGCCAGCGTCGCGTCGTCGTGGACGAGTCCGACGCGGAAGAAACCGCGTCCGCGCTCGCCGAAGCCGTCGCCGGGCGCGACCGCCACGCGCTGCTCCTCTCGGAGCCTGCGGGCGAAGTCCGCAGCATCCGCCCCACCGGGTACCCGCACCCAGACGAAGAAGGTGCCCGCAGGCTCGAAGACCTCCCACCCGGCGGCGCGCAGGCCCGCGACGACGAGGTCGCGGCGCCGCTGGTAGATGCCGACGAGTTCTGCGGCCGCGCTCTGGTCGCCGTCGAGGGCGGCCGTGGCCGCGACCTGCGTTGCGCCGAACATCGTGCTGAATGCGTGCGCCTGGTACCGCGCCATCGCGTCGACGACGGAGGTGTTGCCGGCGGCGAAGCCGAACCGCCACCCGGCCATGCTGTACGTCTTCGACAGGGTCTGGAGCTCGACGGTGACGTCGAGCCCGCGATCGAACGCCAGCGCCGAGAGCGGACGGCGGCCGTCGAAACCGAGAGACGAGTATGCGAAGTCGTGCACGAACGCCGCCCCCGTCCGACGCGCGAACGCGAGCGCTCCCTCCATCGTCTCGGGCGTCGCCAGAGCCCCGGTCGGATTGTTCGGGTAGTTCAACACGAGCACGCTCGCCTCGAGCACGGGGTCGAGCGCCTCGAACCGCGGCTGGAACGACGGCGCGTCGAGGGGCAGCGAGACGACGGACGCCTCGGCGAGGTCGGCGGCGGAGAGATACAGCGGGTAGCCGGGGTCGGGCAGCACGACATTCGTGCCCGGATCGGCGAGGGCGATGATCGAGGCCATGATGGCCTCGTGCGAGCCGTGGAAGATCGCGACCTGCGCGTCGGGGTCGATGTCGACGCCGTGGTCTTCGCGATAACGTTTCGCGACCGCCCGACGAACCCCGGGTCGCCCGATCGACGACGGGTAGCGGTGGTTCACCGGGTCGGCGACGGCGCGCTGCATCGCTGCGACGATGTGCTCCGGTGTCGGGAGATCGGGGTTGCCCTTCGACACATCGATCACCGGCGGGCCGGGCTCCGCCCGCAGACGCGCGATCTCGCGGTCCATGGCGCCCCAGAAGTTCGGTGGCAGTGCGCGCACCCGCTGTGCGGCAGAGAAGTCGGCCACCGTCACCGCCGCCGGTACCGACGTGCGATCGCGGAGCCCGTCATCTGGATGCCCTGCACCAGCACGATGAGCGTGACGCACGTGAGCACCATCGCGAACCCGTCGTACCGCTGGTATCCGTACGACAGTGCCAGGTCTCCGATACCGCCGGCCCCGACCGTACCCGCCATCGCCGTGGCGTCGATGAGTCCGACCGTGGCGATGGTGATCGCCAGGATCAGTGAGCTGCGCGCTTCGGGGAGGAGAAAGCGGCGGAAGATCTGCCACGGCGAGGCGCCCATCGAGCGCGCAGCCTCGATGACGCCCTGCGGCACCTCGAGCAACGAGTTCTCGACCAGGCGCCCGATGTAGGGCGCGATCATGACCGTCAGCGGCACGATCGCGGCCCACACCCCGATGCTCGTGCCGACGAGAAGA
>Ga0247732_10000725_pt1 | contig 14472 bp, 12 predicted proteins | sample UWRJL163409C2_FD_180940 | JGI IMG/M metagenome (GOLD analysis project Ga0247732, IMG submission 180940) | Plant litter microbial communities from Arlington Agricultural Research Station in Wisconsin, United States - UWRJ-L163-409C-2 | ecosystem: Environmental > Terrestrial > Plant litter >...
TGGTGCGACGCGCGAGGGCGTGGCGATGCTGCGCGGGGCCGGCGACTACTACGTGGTGGGCTACGGCGAGAACATCGACGTCCCGACCATCGACATCGTCTCCAGTGAGATCAACTTCATCGGCAACCTGGTCGGGTCCTACAACGACCTGTGCGATCTGATGGCGTTGGCCGCCCGCGGTTCGGTGAACCTGCACACTCAGAAGTACGCACTGGACGACTTCCAGTCCGCCATCAGCGATCTCGACAACGGTAACGTCCGCGGCCGAGCCATCCTCATCCCGTAAGGAGCAGTGATTCACCGTGATCTTCATCGTCGTGAAGTGGACGCCGAAGCCCGAGCACGTCGACGACTTCCCGCAGCTGGTCGCCGACTTCACCAACGCCACCCGGGCCGAGCCGGGCAACTTGTTCTTCGAATGGTCCCGCAGCCTGGAGAACCCGTCGGAATACGTGTTGGTGGAGGGGTTCCGCGACGGTGACGCGGGCGGCGAGCACGTCAACAGCGAGCACTTCAAGACCTTCGTCGCCGCCGCACCGGACTTCCTGGCGTCGACTCCGCTGATCATCAGCCACGAGATCGACGCGACCGGCTGGTCGGAGATGGGCGAGATCAAGGTGTGAGCGCGATCCTTTCTCGGTCCCGTCTCAGCCTGATGTCAGCCGGCTCTCACGCATCGGGCTGAGAATCGGGGCTGGGAAAGGAGAGTGCGATGATCGCCAGCCTGCTGAGTTTCGCGCTGTTGCTCTTCGAGATCGTGCTGATCGCGCGAATGGTCGTCGACTGGGCCGGGATACTGTCCCCGGACACTGGCGGCAGCAGCAGTATGTACCAGGCGCGCAGGGTGACTCACGGGATCACCGAGCCCGTGCTCGGGCCGGTGCGGCGCGTGCTGAGGCCCGTCCGCGTGGGGTCGGTGTCGATCGACTTGGCCTTCACCGTCGTGTTCGTCGCGGTGCTGATCCTTCGCGCCGTGGTGCCGGCGGTCATCCCGTTCTGACCCCAGCGGGACGCACACCGCCAGCAAACTCCCAGGGGAGCCCGCCATCATCTCTCGGTGAGCAGTCTGAGCTATCTCGAAGCGACCGTCGTCGGTCTGTTCCAGGGCGTCACGGAGTTGTTCCCCGTCTCCAGCCTCGGGCACTCGGTGCTGGTGCCCGCCGTGATCGGGGGGCGATGGGCCACCGATCTGGACGTGTCGGCGCCCGAGTCGCCGTACCTCGCGTTCATCGTCGGTCTGCACGTGGCGACCGCGGCCGCGCTGCTGCTGTTCTTTTGGCGGGACTGGGTGCAGATCGTCACCGGCTTGGTCACCTCGGTGCGGTACCGACGCATCGAGACCACCGGTGAACGCCTGGCCTGGCTGATGGTCGTCGGCACCGTGCCCGTTGGCCTGGTCGGTCTGGCGCTGGAGCACACCTTCCGCACGACCCTGGGCAAACCCGTTCCCGCAGCCGCATTCCTCGTGGTCAACGGCGTCGTCCTGTATGCCGGAGAGCGGCTACGCAGCCGGCGAGACGGCGGCGTGGCGACGGCGACGGCGCACGCCGGCACCGACGAGAGCCTCGCCCGCACGCCGTTGGCGCGCGGTGCGCTCATCGGCGCCGCGCAGACGTTGGCCCTGCTTCCTGGCATCAGCCGATCGGGCGTCACCATGACCGCGGGTTTGCTCCGCGGGCTCACCCATGACGAGGCCGCTCGGTTCTCGTTCCTGCTCGCAACGCCGGTCATTCTCGCCGCGGGCGTGCTGAAGGTCCCAGACCTGTTCGGCCCGTTGGGTTCCGGAATCGGCGGGCAGGTACTGGCGGGCAGCGTCGCGTCATTCGTCAGTGCCTATTTGGCCGTGCGATTCCTGACCAAGTACTTCCACACCCGCACCATGACGCCGTTCGCAATCTATTGCGTCGTCGCCGGCGCAGGCAGCTTGCTCTGGCTCGCGCTGCGGTGAGGGCAGCCGCCCAATCGTCGACTGGCGACGGCCGGAAGGGTCCACGTATCCTGAGCCGGGCGTTCGGCGTGGCGCACGCTCGCGCCGGGGACGATTCAGACCATCCCCACAGCCGCGCCACGAGGTTCTTCCCGGATGGTGGAAGGCGGCGGTCAATCAAAGGTGGCGGTGATGGGTGAGCGTGCGCGTCACCTGATGCCGCCTGCCGGCGGTTCCCGCTTGAGCGCGCGGCGGTTGATGCGCGGCGGACTGGCCCTCCTCACGGCCGTCGTCGTGGCGACGACCGGCTTCGGCTGGTGGACCCTGCACGGCATGCTCAGTGGCATCACCGTCTCGCAGGCCCTTGGGGCGGATGCCCCGCACTCCACCGGCACCGCGGTCAACATCCTGTTGATCGGTCTGGACTCCCGCAAGGACCAGAACGGCGACGACCTGCCCCAGAACGTCCTCGACCAGCTGCACGCCGGTGACTCCGACTCCGGCGGATACAACACCAACACGCTGATCCTGGTGCACCTCGCCGAGGACGGCAGCGTCGAGGCGTTCTCCATTCCCCGCGACGACTACGTCAGCGTGAAGGGGGTCGTCCCGGGGTACAGCCACATCAAGATCAAAGAGGCCTACGGTCTGACGAAGGCCGACGAGGAGCAAAAACTCGTCGACGACGGCGAGACCGATCAGGCCACCCTGGAGAAGCAGGGCCGCGAGGCCGGCCGCAAGGCGACCCTCGCGGTGGTGCGGTCGTTGACCGGCGTACCGATCGACTACTTCGCCGAGGTGAACCTCGCCGGCTTCTACGACGTGGCCGAGAGCCTGGGCGGTGTCGAGGTCTGCCTCAACCACGCGGTGCACGACGACTACTCCGGAGCCGACTTCCCCGCCGGGCGCCAGACCCTCAACGCCCAGCAGGCGCTGGCATTCGTGCGGCAGCGGCACGGCCTCGACAACGGCGACCTCGACCGCACGCACCGCCAGCAGGCGTTCCTGATCGCCGTCATCCGCCAGCTCCAGGATTCGGGATCCTTCAGCGACGTGGGCAAGCTCAATTCGCTGATGGACGTCGCCCGCAAGGATCTCGTGCTCTCCAGCGGATGGGACCAAAGCCTGTTTCAGCGCATCGGCGGGCTCTCCGGTGAGCAGGTGCACTACCAAACGCTGCCGGTGATCCGCTATGACGTGGTCAACGGCCAGGACGTCAACATCGTCGACCCGGAGGCGATTCGCTCGCTGGTGACGACGACCTTCGCCGACCCGTCGGCCGCGGCCACGCCGACGCCGGTCCCGGCCTCGGAGGTCACCGTGGACGTGGTCAACGCCAGCGGGGTCCGGGGACTGGCCACCGAGGCTTCGGACATCTTGACGCACAAGGGATATCGCGAAGGCGACCTGAGTCTTGGCGCGGCAGGCGAGACCACGGCGACCGCCGTGGAGTACGGCGCGGGTGGCGAACCGTCGGCGCAGGCCGTCGCGTCGGTGCTCGACATCGGCACCCCGCCGCAGCCTGCCGCCGACCTGACCGCAGGGCACGTCAGGGTGGTCCTCGGCGACGGATACTCCCTACCCACCGACGTCGCGAGCATGGCAACGGCACCGTCGGGCGGCGAGGCGCTGGGCATCGACGTCGGCAGCTCCGACGACCCCGCCCCCGATCAGGGGCTGCCGATCAGCGGCAGCGGAATCCCCTGTGTGAACTAGCTATTCGAACAGCGATCTCGAGACAGAGAGGACTGGTCGAGTTGGGTTCCACCTCCGCACGCTCGTCGTCACTGCTCGAGACGTCTTCCGCGATATGCGACGTACTAGCGCCCGTGGACTGCCACCTATACAGTAAACGGTGATCGGTAATATTTTACCTAGCCATTGCACGCAGAGTGGAGCACGCACCCGATGAAGATCGTCGAAGCCAGCGTCTTCGATTACCGCCTGAACTACAGTCACGGCGAATACGTCATGTCCGGGGGGCGTGCGGCGGTGGCGCAGATCGGCACGCTGGTTCGGTTGCGCACCGACGAGGGCGCCGACGGCTGGGGAGAAGTCACCCCGCTGGGGTCGACCTATCTACCCACCTCGCCCGAGGTCATCCGGGCTGCGCTCACCCAGCTGCTGCCCGGCTTGATCGGGGCGGACCCGACGAATCTCTCGTCCGTGCACCGGCTCATGGACGGCATCGCCCTGGGGCAGGGTTTTGCCAAGAGTGCCGTCGACGTCGCCTGCTGGGATCTGCTTGGCCAGCACGCCGGCATGCCGGTCGCCGCCCTGCTGGGCGGGGTCCTGCAGGAGGACTTTCCGATTTACGAGGCGGTGCCACTGGGCAGCCCGCAGAGCATGGCCGACTTCGTCACCGCCCGTCGCGGCGCCGGTATCACGCAGTTTCAGCTCAAGGTCGGCAACCGGCCCGACGACGACATCGCCCGTGCGCGGGCGTGCGCCGAGGCCGGTGGCGGAGAGGCAGTGATCATCGCCGACTCCAACGGAGGCTGGAACATCCTCGACGGCCAGCTCGCCATGCGGGGCATGGAAGATCTCCCCGTCTACGTCGAACAGCCGTGCCGCACCACCGCGGACTCGATCATCGCCCACCGCAACTGCCGCATACCGCTGGTGCTCGACGAATCGATCATCGATACCGAGCACGTGTTCGACGCCAAACACGCGGCGGGCGCGATGGGAGTCAACCTCAAACTCAGCCGGGTCGGCGGTCTCACCAAGGCCGCCCGCATGCGGGACCTGTTACAGGACCTCAACATGATGGTCTCGGTCGAGGACACCTGGGGCGGGGACGTCATCACCGCCGCGGTGAGCCACCTCGCCGCCAGCACGCGACCCGAGAACCTGTTGACGGCGTCCTTCTTCAACGACTGGACCGACGGGCACGTCGCCGGATACGCGCCGCGCTCACGCAACGGACGCGGCTCGGCGCCCACGGCGCCGGGCCTGGGAATCCAGGTCGACCCGACGGCGCTCTCGGCGCCGATCTTCACCACCGGTACCTGATCACCGACGTCCGACCGCGGTCTCGGACCGGACCCGCAAACCCCGCATCACGTCGAAAACACAAGGAGCACAACATGACCGCGGCATCGATCATCCTTCCCGACACCGTCAAGACGCAGGCCTACATCGACGGCGCCTTCGTCGACGCGTCTGATGGGTCGACGTTCGCCAACGTCTCACCGGCGACCAACGAGGTCCTGAACGAGGTGGCGGCCTGCACCGCACAGGACGTCGACACCGCCGTCGCCGCGGCGCGGCGCGCCTTCGACGCCGGCCACTGGAGCCGCATCGCACCAGCCGACCGCAAGGCCGTGCTGCTGCGCTTCGCCGACCTCGTCGAACAGCACGCCGAGGAGCTCGCCCACATCGACTCCGTCGACGCCGGCAAACCGATCAGCGACTGCATCGACGGCGACCTACCCGATGTCGTGTTGACCATCCGCTGGTACGCAGAAGCCGTCGACAAGGTGTTCGGCAAGGTGTCCCCGACCGGCGCCGACAACGTGGGGCTGGTCGTCCGCGAGCCCGCCGGTGTCGTCGCCGTGGTGGTGCCCTGGAACTTCCCGTCGAACACGCTGTCGTGGAAGATCGGTCCCGCTCTGGCCGCCGGCAACTCGGTCATCGTCAAACCCGCCGAACTGTCTCCGCTGAGCGCGCTGCGCTACGCCGAGCTCGCCACCGAAGCCGGCATCCCCGCCGGCGTGTTCAACGTCCTGCCCGGTCTTGGACACGTCACCGGCAAGGCCCTCGGCCTGCACCCCGACGTCGACGTCGTGAGTTTCACCGGTTCCACCGAGGTTGGCCGGATGTTCCTGAAGTACGCCGCCGACAGCAACCTCAAGCAGGTCGCCCTCGAGATGGGCGGCAAGAGCCCGCAGATCGTGTTCGCCGACATGGCCGACGAACTCGCGCAGGTCGCCGAAGACCTCGCCGGGGCGGCCTTCTGGAATGGCGGGCAGAACTGCTCGGCGGGGTCACGCATACTCGTGCACAACTCGATCAAGAAGGACTTCGTCGAGCACATGGTCGGGCTGGCGCGGGCCCGCGTCGTCGGCGACCCCGCCGACGTCGGCACCGAGATCGGACCGCTGATCGAACCCAGCGCCAAGGAGCGCGTGCTCCGCTTCCTCGACGGAGCCCGCACGGACGGGGCCACCGTTCACGGCGGCGAATCCGTCCTCGAGGAGACGGGCGGAAACTACGTGTCCCCGGCGGTCGTCGACGAGGTCGACCCGCAGGCCGCCGTCGTTCGTGAGGAGATCTTCGGCCCGGTCGTCGCCGTGGTGGGTTTCGACACCGAGGACGACGCGATTGCGTTGGCCAACGACACCGCGTACGGGCTGGCTGCGAACATTTGGACCCGCGACATCAACACCGCGTTGCGCGTCGCCAAGGCCGTGCGGGCCGGAACCGTCGCGGTCAACGGCTTCAGTGAAGGCGACATCTCCACGCCATTCGGCGGATTCGGCATTTCGGGGTTTGGCGGGCACGACAAGGGTTTGGAGGCGTTCGACCAGTACACCGAGCTCAAGACGATTTGGATCACGCTCCGCTGACCGCAACGTTGAGGGTAGAATATTACCGGTTACCGGTGATAGGCTATGTGGACATTAAGTTCTGTCCCGCCTCAGTAGGAAGTACCGTCATGACCCAAAAGCCCTGGCACGGAATCGTCGTCGCCTCCACGTTGCCGTTCACCGACGATCTGTCGGTCGACTACGACCGCTTCCAGCAGCACGTTCGGTACCTCGCCGACAACGGCGTGAACGGCATTACCCCCAACGGGTCGCTGGGGGAGTACCAGGTGCTGACCCCGCAGGAGCGGGCTCGGGTCGTCGAGGCCGCCGTCGAAGCAGCACCGGAGGGTTTCAGCGTCATTCCCGGGGTGGGCGCCTACGGATCGGCGGAGTCGTTGCGGTGGACCGAGCAGGCGCAGGCCGCCGGCGCGGACGCCGTCCTGGCCCTGCCGCCGAACTCCTACCGCGCCGGCGACGACGAGGTCGTCGACCACTACCGCGAGGTCGCCAAGGCCGGTCTGCCGATCGTGGCCTACAACAACCCGTTCGACACCCGCGTCGATCTGACCGCCGAGCTGCTCTCCCGGGTGGCCGAGATCGACCAGGTGGTGGCGGTCAAGGAGTTCTCCGGCGACATCAGGAGAATCACGTCCATCCAGCGGTTGGCCCCGCAAATCGACGTGCTCTCCGGCGCCGACGACAACGTCTTCGAGGCGACCCTGCTCGGCGCGGTCGGCTGGATCGGCGGTTTCTCCAATGCCATGCCGCAGCAGTGCGCCAAGATCTACGAGTACGGCACCACCGGTCAGGTCGAGAGGGGCCGGGCCCTCTACGCCCACCTGCAGGCCGCGTTCTTCTGGGACACCACCCACCAGTTCGTGCAGGCCATCAAGCTCGCCCAGGACGTCGCGGGCGGATACGGCGGCCCCTGCCGCGCTCCGCGCGGCCCGCTGCCCGACGACGTGCGGGACCAGGTCGTCAAGGACGTCGAACAGGCGCTGGCCGCCACATTCTGACGGCGCTCGCCCGCGTACGGATTCCCGATGCCCGTGCTCCCCGGAGCCGGGGAGCGCGGGCGTCGACGCGACCCCGGCTTCAATCCCCCCACCACCGTTAGGACGTCCCGACCGTGCCCACCACGCCAGCCGTCAACCCCCGCACCGGCGAGGCACTCGAGGTCCCCGCCGAAGACACCACCGACGCCGAGGTGCGGCGACTCTGCGAGCGCGCCGCCACCGCAGCGCCCGCACTGGCAGCACTGTCCCGCCACGATCGCGCCAAGCTGTTGGAGCGCATCGCCGACGGCATCGACACCCACCGCGATCGACTCGTCGACATCGCGGTTCGCGAAACCGGTTTCACCGCAACGAAACTGGGTGGTGAGGCCACACGCGCGGCCTATCAGTTCCGGTTCTTCGCCGAGGTGGTCCGCGACGGCGCCTATCTCGAAGCGACCGTCGACCACGCCGCCGACACTCCCATGGGCCCGCGGCCGGATCTGCGTCGTTGGCTCATCCCCCTGGGCCCGGTCGCGGTGTTCGGCGCCAGCAATTTCCCGTTCGCCTTCTCCGTTCTCGGCGGCGACACCGCGTCCGCGCTGGCCGCCGGCAACCCGGTCGTCGTCAAGGCGCACGCCTCTCATCCCGGCACGTCTGCGGCGTCCTTCGACGTCCTCTGCGAGGCCCTGCACGCCGTCCGTGCTCCCGACGGCACGATGGGCATCGTGTACGGGCTCGCCGCTGGCGCGGCGCTCGTCGCCGACCCGGCCGTCACGGCCGTCGGGTTCACCGGGTCCTTCGGGGGCGGCAAGGCGTTGCTCGACGTCATCGCCGCCCGGCCCGACCCAATCCCGTTCTTCGGCGAGCTCTCGAGCCTCAACCCCGTGATCGTCACCCCGTCGGCGGCGCGCGCCTCTGGAGTCGACATCGGCGCTGGCCTGGTCGCGTCGTTCACCATGGGTTCGGGCCAGCTGTGCACCAAGCCGGGGTTCGTCCTCGTCCCCGACGACGCGGCCGGCACCGCGCTGGTCGACGCCGCCCGCGGCGCCCTGGCCGACGGCACCGATCACGTACTGCTCAACGACGGGATCCACGCGGAGTACCTGCGCGCGACGGCTCAGTACGCCCAGCGTCCCGAAATGACGAGGTACGCAGCGCCCTCCGCCTCTGGGCCGGGCTATCACGTCACCGCCGAGCTGGTCGAAGTGGACTTGGACGATCTGTCCGAGGCGATGATCCACGAGGTGTTCGGGCCGTTGACGGTCATCGTGCGGTACCAGGCTGCGGAGCCCAGCGCCGCGGCCGCCGAGCTTCTGGACCGGCTCCCAAATTCGCTCACCGTCACGGTGCACAGCACCGACGACGACGACAACGCCGGCCTCCTGGCGCTCGCGACCGCGCACGCCGGCCGCGTTCTGTTCGGCGGCTTCCCCACGGGTGTCGCGGTGTCGTGGGCGCAAACCCACGGCGGCCCATGGCCGGCGACCAACGCGTCGCACACCTCAGTCGGCGCGACCGCGATCCGCCGGTTCCTGCGCCCGGTCACCTACCAGAACGTGCCCACCGACCTGTTGCCCGCCGAGCTTCGCGACGGTCCCAGCCCCGTTGCCCGGCGGGTCGACGGCATCCTGCTGCTGGCCGACACCGACGCCGAGTTCAGGTAGGCAAGGCCGCGGCCGCGCCGCACCCGCGTTCTACGAGGTGCTCCACCCGGTCAGATGTAACATGCTACCTAGCGCGTCGCATCAACGGGTTTGCCTACGGCGCGGAGGAGGATCGCGATGCTGAGCACGACCGCCAGCCTCAAACAACCCAGTCTGCGGGATCAGGCATTGCGCGTGATTCGCGAGGGAATGGTCTCGGGCGAATTGGCACCTGGTGAGATCTACTCGGCCACCGCCCTGGCCAATCAGCTCGGCGTGTCGGCTAGCCCGGTGCGCGAGGCCATGCTCACCCTGGTCAACCAGGGGCTGATGGAAGCCGTCCGCAACCGCGGTTTTCGAGTGCTGCCCCTCGACGACGACGACCGGCGTGAAATCTACGAGATGCGCACCCTGCTCGAGATTCCGGCGACTGCCGCACTGGCCGGCCGCCAAGAGATCGCCGACGACTACGAGACGTTTCGAGGAATCGCCGAGGAGATCGTCGCCGCGGCACGCCGCGGCGATCTGATCGACTATCTCGACGCCGACCGCCGATTCCATCTGGGGCTGCTGGCATTCGGCAACAACCACCGCCTCGTGCACGCCATCGACGGGCTGCGCGACAACACCCGCCTCTACGGACTGAAGAACCTCTCGGAGAACGGCACGTTGGTTGCCTCCGCCGAAGAGCACCTCCCGATTTTGGATGCGATCGTCGCCGATCAACCCGACACGGTCCGCGATCTCATGCAGCACCATCTGCGTCACATCCGCGGCGACTGGGCCGACCCGGGCTTCGTCGCACCCCGGTAAGCGCGGCGCGGCGTCTTGCGCCGATGACGAAAACCCCCGCATCCGTAGGGTTCCGGGGGTTCTCGTCGCGTGTGCCTAACTCATGGCCCGCTCGGCGCGGTCGTCGGAGCTTGGGGCCGCGGCGGGGGCGGCATGTTCGGCGAGCACACCGAGCTTGCCCCGCCGCGTGAGATATACCGCGAACGCGAGGCCGAGCATGATCGCCGGGGCGAGCACCCCGCCCCACTGCAGGTAGAAGTGGAACGGTTCGGCCGGGTTGTAGACCACCGGACGCGGCCAGGCGATGTTGACGATCATCACCACCGCCCACACCACGGCCAGCACGGCGATCACCGGGCCCAGCTTGCCGAGGGTGAAGTAGCCCTTCTCCGGGCGGGCCCAACGGCCCGTGACCCGCAGCAGTGCGAACGGGGCAACCACCAACAGGTAGGACACCAGCGCCAGGATGATCGTGCAGCCGCTGACGACCAGGAAGATCTGCGGTTGACCCATGTTGACCAGGAGGATCACCACGGCAAGCATCCCGACCATCACCGTGGGCACCACGGCAACCTTGATGCGCTCGTTGACCTTCGACACGTACGTCGACCCCGGGAACGCGTTGTCGCGGGCCATGGCGAACACGAGGTTGACGGCGCCGGTCTGATTGGCCATGCCGCAGACGAACACCGCGAAGGCGCCGCACACCAGGAACACGTCGCCGACCGTGTCCCCCAGGGTGCTCTTGACGATGTAGGTCAGGCCACCCGAGGCGATGTCCTCGGAGCTCAGGTCCTTGACCGCCATCACCGCGAGCAAGATGAGGAAGGCGCCGAAGACGCCGGAGGCCAGCAGCGCGCGGATGATGGCCTTGGGGCCGTTCTTGCGGGGGTTGATGGTCTCCTCGCTGAGCGACGTCGCCGAGTCGAAACCCCACATGACATAGAGGCCCAGCAGAAGGCACAGCATCAGCGCGCCGAGATAGCCTGAGCTGTAGCTGCTTTCGGTGTGGTTGGTTTGCATGACCACCGACGGTCCGCGCTGAGCGTGAACCAGCAGCAGAACCATCAACGCCAGTGCGGCCACCAGTTCGACCGTGACCCCAATGTTGTTGACCATCGCTCGCACCTTGGTGCCACACAGCAGCACTACGGTGGTGCCCACCAGCATCAGCGCACCGAGGATGACTGAGTTGACGCTGGCGTCATTGGTTCCGGTGCCATCGCCGTAGATCCAGAAGACCGGAGAGATGCTGGGCAGGATCGCCTGCATCGCCAAGGCCACCGCCGCGGTGGAGACCACCAGGGCCAGGATCATCGACGAGCCCGCCATCCAGGCGACCGCCGGCTTGGTGATGTGCTTGGCCCAGTTGTACACCGATCCGGTCAACGGGTACTTGACGGCCAGTTCGGCGAAGACCAATGCGAACAGCATTTGCCCGCCCAGAGCGACGATCCAGGCCCAGAAGGACGCCGGCCCGCCGCTGGAGTAGGTGAACCCGAACAGCAGAAACATTCCGGTGAGGATCGAGATGAACGCGAACCCGGTGGCGAAGGTCGAGAACTGCCCCAGTGAGCGGGTGAGTTCCTGTCGGTATCCGAGCTTGGCGAGAAGCTCGTCATCTGCGTTGTGGTCGTAGCCGGGCATATCCTCTGCGCTTTCTTTCGGAGCGGACGGCTGCCACCTAACCGGCAACCGGTAATATCTTACCGATTACTATGCGACCGTCTGCGATGTATGTCAACGCGTCGGGCGCCGATGTCGTCCGAACGTCCGGAGGGACCGCCCACCAACCAGCTTTAGACATGTGATCCGTCACATGTAACATGGCACCAACAAGCGTCACTTAGCGAAGGGTCTCCATGAGCCAGCAGACCGACGTCTCCGCCCCCGCGCACCACTGGGAGAACTGGAGCGGCAACCAGCAGTTCGACTTCGCCAAGTCGGTCATTGCGACGACCGACGAGGACGTCGTCGCGGCGGTCGCCGCGGCATCGGCTGCGCGACAAGGGATTCGCGTGACCGGGAGCGGTCACTCCTTCACCCCGATCGTGCAAACCGACCACACGCTGGTCGACGTCGGGGCGCTGTCCGGGGTGAGCAGTGTCGACTCCGACGGCCGCGCCACGGTCCGCGCAGGAACCCGCTTGGCGGACGTGGGGGCACCCCTGTGGGATCACGGATTGTCGTTGGCCAATCAGGGCGACGTCGACGCCCAGACCATCTCGGGATCGATCGCGACGGGCACGAAGGGCTCCGGCCCGCTTTTCGGCAGCTTGTCGTCGACAGTGCGAAACATACGCCTGGTCAACGGATTAGGCGAGATCGTCACCATTACCGAGGAGCAGCCCGACCTGTTGCACGCCGCGCAGGTGTCGGTGGGCATGCTCGGGGTGTTCCTCGACCTGACGTTGCAGTGCGTTCCGGCGTACAAGCTGCGCGAACAGAACGCCGTGCTGCCGTTTTCCGAGGTCGACGCGCGCTGGGACGGCTTCCTGGCCGACTACCGTCACTTCTCCTTCTGGTGGCTCCCGGCAGAAGGATCCTCCGAGATGTACGACCTGGGTCACCTCCCGCCCGACCACTGCGTCGTCAAGCTGCTCACCGAGGAGCTCGCCACCGCCGACGACGTCGACGGCGAACCGGGATCCCGGACCGGTCGGGCACACCTCATCTATCCCGACGCCACGACCGACGCCCGCTTCCACGAGCTGGAGTACATGGTTCCTGCCGAGCACGGACGGGCTGCGCTGGACGTGGTGCGCGATCTGATGTCGACCCGGCACACCGATCAGATCAGCCCGGTGCAGATCCGTTGGCAACGAGCCGACGAGGCGCTGCTGTCGGCGCAGTACCTCCGTGACACGGTCTCGGTGTCGGTGTCCGGCAAGCCGGGCACGACGTACGAGCCATTTCTGCGCGACCTCGACCGCGAATTGAAGCAGTTCGAAGCGCGCCCGCATTGGGGAAAGGTCCACTTCCTCACCAGAGATCGCGTCGAGGCCCTGTACCCCGAATATGAGGCGTTCCAAGAGATTCGACGCCGGTTCGATCCTCACGGGATCTTCCTGAACCCGCATCTTCGCGAACTGTTCGGCTGACGCGACGAGCGCCGGTCATTCGAACAAGCCCTGCGCCACGTAGTGGCCCCGCTCAGGGGCAGGCGGGACGGCGAAGATCGCCGACCCGACGTGGCGGATGTACTCGTTGAGCAGGTCGTGACCACCGAGGCGGTTCTGGAGGCGGACGAAGTGCTGCGGGTCGTTCTGATAGGAGATGAACAACAGGCCCGCGTTCAGCTGACCGTTCGGGTCGAGGCCGTCGGTGTAGTTGTAGCCGCGGCGCTTGATCATCACGCCGTCGTTGTTCTCGTGCGCGGCGAGCGCGACGTGTGACAGCGGGTTGATCACCGGCTCGCCCGTCGTGTCCTTTGCGGCGAAGTCGGGGGTGTCCTTCTCGCTGCGTCCCGACAGGGGTGAGCCCTCTTCCTTGTGGCGTCCGATGATCCGTTGTTGGTTGCCGACGCGGTCGGTGTCCCACGTCTCGAGCAGCATGCGGATCTTGCGCACCACCTGGTAGGTGCCGCCCTCCATCCACGGTTGGTCGCCGCCGGTGACCCAGACGAACTTGGCGTATTGCTCGTCGGTGTCGACGTTGCGGGTTCCGTCCTTGAAGCCCAACAGGTTTCGGGGTGTCTGCTGGCCGGGCCCCGCCGACGTGCGCCCGAAGCCCAGCACCGCCCAGAACGGTGTCACCGTGCTGCGGCCGAGGCGGGCCAGGTTGCGTACCGCGTGGTAGCAGACCTGGGGATCGTCGGCGCAGGCCTGTACGGACAGCTCGCCGCCCGTGAACTTCGGGGCGAGCGTGTCGCCGTTGAGCGTCGGCAGGTCCGAGAACGCGGCGGGTTTGCGGGCGGCGAGTCCGAAGCGGCCGTCGAACAGCGAGGGGCCGAGACCGATCGTGACGGTCAGGCTGGCGGGGCTCAGACCAAACGCCTCCCCCGTGTCGGTCGGCGGCGCGACCTCGTTGTCGGGCTGGACGGTGCCGACCGGCTTGCCCTGCTGCATCACGGCCGCTGCTGCCGACCAGCGGGCCAGCAGTGTCTGCAGCGACTTCGCCGACGCCGTGTCGGCCAGGCGGAAGGTCATGAAGACGGTGTGCCGCTGCGGTTCGGTGGAGATGCCGCCCTGATGTCCCGTCCCGTAGAAGGGATGGCTTCGGCCCAGGTCGACCGCGTCCCCGTCGTCGACCGTCGCGGCCTCCGACGACGCCATCGCCCAGGCCGTCGTCCCACCCCCTGCAGCGCCGACGACGGCTCCGCCGAGGCCGGCAATCAGTGCACCGGAGAGCATTCCGCGTCGAGATACGCCCGCGGTCGGCTGCCCGTCCTGAATGGTCAACTCGCCGACACGACCTTCTGCGCCACCGTGCCGAGGCTTTCGTGCAGCGGTTGGATCACCGCCGTCAACTTGGGTGCGTCGGTGCCACGCAGCGCGGGCGTCCACACCCGGTAGCCGCCCGGCGCCGCGGCGTCACGGTAGCCGTCGAGCGTGGTCAGGACCGTCTGGAACTGCTGGTCG
>Ga0247732_10000727_pt1 | contig 14453 bp, 17 predicted proteins | sample UWRJL163409C2_FD_180940 | JGI IMG/M metagenome (GOLD analysis project Ga0247732, IMG submission 180940) | Plant litter microbial communities from Arlington Agricultural Research Station in Wisconsin, United States - UWRJ-L163-409C-2 | ecosystem: Environmental > Terrestrial > Plant litter >...
GGGAACGCTCGAGCCCGTCGTCGTGCACACCTCGAAGACCGAGACCGGCCCCCGCGAGTCGACCGGCTGGACCAGCCCCGCCGAGAATCGGGAGCCCGAGGGCTCGAATCCCTATGTCGTCCGCACGACCGTTCCTCCCATGAACCCGCACACGACGGGCGCGCCGCTCGCGCAGCAGCCCGAGGGTGCAGGCAGCCCTCCGGCCCCGTCTGTTCCGCCCGGTCTTCCGGGCGGCGAGATCTACTCCGCGACGCCGCCGCCCGCCTACTCGGCCCAGCCCGCCCAGCCCGCCCGACGTGGCAACCGCCTCTTCGGCACGGTCATCGCCCTGCTCGGCACGGTCGCATTCGCCGTGGTGTACGCCGCTGTGGCAGCCCTGTTCTTCGTCTTCAATCCCTCGGTCGACAACGCCGCCGCGACCCTCACCCGGTTCCTGGTCAACTTCGCGTTCATCGTTCCCGTCGTGTTCTTCGCGATCGCGTTCATCCTTCTCGTGCTGATTCTCAACCGCGCGGGCTGGTGGGCCTACATCATCGGTGGATTCGTCGTGGCGGCGATCGTGTATGCGGGATCGATCGTGGGCGCGTACCTCGCCGTGCAGGGCTGGACCATGACCTCGGGCGAGCTGGGCGAGTTCCTGCGGTCGCTCCTGATGGACCCGCTGCCCCTGGCGGCCGCGATCGTCGCCCGCGAGGTCTCGGTGTGGACCGGTGCCTGGGTCGCCTCACGCGGCCGCAAGGTCAAGGAGCGCAACCAGGCGGCGAGAGCCGAGTACGACAGGGCGGTCGCCGAGTCTCCGGCCTCCGCGCCGCAGGGATCGCCGGCCTGGTAGCCGTCATGGCGGGCCCGGGCGTGCGATACGGCCGATCGGTCTTCGCGACGGCGCTGTTCGTGGCCCTCGTCGTCGCCGGCTGGGGATTCGTCAGTCTGCTGACCGAGACCGACGTGGTGGCCGATCGAAGTGTGGGGCCGATCGTCGTTCCCGTCTCGATCGGAGTGAGCGCACTCGCTGTCTTCGTCGCACTCGCGGCGCCGCGCTGGTCGACCATGACGACCAGGGGAGTAGGCGCACTCCTGGGGGCGTCGGCCGTCCTCGCCCTCGGAGCGGTGGCCGTGCACCTGGCCGTCCTCGGCATCCTGCAGTTCGTGGCCACCGGCAGACCCGCCTCGCTTCTGCTGGCCGTCGCGGCCCAGGCGCCCACGCCCTACACGCTCGTCGTCGTGGGAGCCGCCTTCGTCTCGGCCATGGGACTGGGCCTGCTGGCGGCGGGCGGCGGCGGAGCATCATGGCCATGGGAGAAGGACTGACGCCTGCGGCCCGCAGACGGCGTCGCCCGTGGGGGAGGATCTCTGCTTGGATGGACATCCGGGATTCGAACGGAGGAGCCCTCGATGTCAGATGCCAGCCTTCCCCCCGTACCCCACGGTGCGTCCGCAGTGCCGCCGGTTCCGCCGCTTCCTCCGACCGTGGGGCCTGCGGGCTCCGCACCCGCCTACCCGGGCGCCCCGCAGTATCAGCCGCAGCCGCAGTTCGTTCAGCCGCCGCCGCCCCAGCAGCAGAAGCGCAGGTCGCGCACGGGGCTCATCGTCGGCATCTCCATCGCGGCCGCCGTCGTCGTTCTCGGCGGTGCCGGGCTCGCGGTCGCCGGCGCGTCGATCTCGTCGTCGGTGGCGCCGGACAGGCAGGTCGACGAGTTCCTGCAAGACCTCGTCGACGGCAGGGCGGAGGCCGCCCTCGCCGTGATGGGCGAGAAGCCGTCGGGGCTCCTCACCGACGAGGCGTACACGTCGTCGGCCAACCACATCACCGACTTCTCCGTCGGGAAGCCGAAGACGACCGCAGACACGTCGACGGTCACCGCGAAGATCACACAGGGCGGAACGAGCTACACGCAGGAATTCACGCTCTCGAAGAGCGGAAAGTCGTTCGTCGTCTTCGACACCTGGCAGCTGGAACCCCTGTCGCTCGGAGTCGTCGACGTGCAGGTGCAGGGGCCGGCGGGCCTGTCGGTCGAGATCGACGGCAATGCCGTCGACGAGGCCGACGGCACGACGCTGCGCGCCTTCCCCGGCGACTACGAGGTGTCGGTCGTCGACGACGACGAGCTGTTCGATGCGGTGCCCGCCACGGCCAGCGTCGTGGGACTGTCCGACAGCGCGGCGGGAAGCCTCGCGACGGCGGCGGTCACGACGACGCTCACCGAGGCGGGAGTCGCCGCCGCGCAGGCCGCCGTCGACGCCTATGTCGACGGATGCGTGGCCCAGCAGAGCCTGAAGCCCGACAACTGCGGGTTCGAGGCGCGGGCGCAGGACGGCGTGACCTACTCCAACATCCGCTGGACGCTGACGGTGCGTCCCACGTATTCGTTCGGCGGATGGGCGCAGAACGGCTGGTCGGTCACCACGGAGACCGGGGGCACGCTCGACGTCCTGGCCGACTCCGTCGACGGTGCCGGACGCTCCGGGCCGTCGGGCACGACCATCTCCAACTACCGGCCGGTCGGCACCGTCACGGTGGTCGACGGAGCCGTCGAGTTCACGTCGTCGGTGCTGCCCTTCTGAGCGGTCGCGCTCGCTTGACCGAAGGCCATGGTTGGGGCTAATATTGCCCGGGTGTGTGCATTCTTGCATGCCCACTTTTCGCCCCGGATCCGTTCGAGGCGGGACTCTTGCGCCAGACCAGTCTGAGGCAAGGCAAGGGCCGGTCCTCTCTGGGGCCAGCTCCCACGGCATACCCACCATCAAGAATCCGCATGCGTCCGCGTGTGCGGACGGTGGGTCCACAGGAACATCGGAGTGAATCCCGCAAGCCGGGTGCCGCCGATTGCTACGCGAAAGCAAGCTGTCACCGTGCAGCAGAAAATAGGAGAAGTAGTGCCAACCATTCAGCAGCTGGTCCGCAAGGGCCGGACTCCGAAGGTCACCAAGACCAAGACGCCGGCCCTGAAGGCCAACCCGCAGCAGCGCGGCGTCTGCACCCGCGTCTACACGACCACGCCCAAGAAGCCCAACTCGGCTCTCCGCAAGGTCGCCCGCGTCAAGCTGTCGAACGGCACCGAGGTCACCGCCTACATTCCCGGCGAGGGCCACAACCTGCAGGAGCACTCGATGGTGCTCGTGCGCGGCGGTCGTGTCAAAGACCTGCCCGGTGTCCGTTACAAGATCGTCCGCGGCGCCCTGGACACCCAGGCCGTCAAGGGCCGCAAGCAAGCCCGTAGCCTCTACGGCGCGAAGAAGGACAAGAAGTAATGCCTCGCAAAGGACCAGCACCGAAGCGTCCCGTCATCGCGGACCCGGTCTACGGAGCCCCCATCGTCAGCCAGCTCGTCAACAAGATCCTTCTTGACGGCAAGAAGGGCCTCGCCGAGCGCATCGTCTACGACGCACTCGAAGGAGTCGCCGCCAAGAACGGCGCCGACGCCGTCGTGACCCTGAAGAAGGCGCTCGACAACGTGCGTCCCACCCTCGAGGTGCGTTCGCGCCGCGTCGGCGGATCGACCTACCAGGTCCCCGTCGAGGTCAAGCCCCACCGCGCCAACACCCTGGCCCTTCGCTGGCTCACGAGCTACGCGAAGAGCCGTCGCGAGAAGACCATGACCGAGCGTCTCACCAACGAGATTCTCGACGCATCGAACGGCCTCGGCGCCGCGGTCAAGCGCCGCGAAGACACGCACAAGATGGCCGAGTCGAACAAGGCATTCGCTCACTACCGCTGGTAGAAGCGTGTCGAGTCGTGCGGTCCGCATCCGCGGCCCCCGCGACTCGATGCCTGCCTGACGTTCGACAAACCCCTTAGTAAACAACCGGAGGCAATCTGTGGCACAGGACGTGCTCACCGACCTGAACAAGGTCCGCAATATCGGCATCATGGCTCACATCGATGCCGGCAAGACCACCACCACCGAGCGCATCCTGTTCTACACGGGTATCACGCACAAGATCGGTGAAGTCCACGATGGTGCAGCCACCATGGACTGGATGGCGCAGGAGCAGGAGCGTGGAATCACCATCACGTCTGCTGCGACGACCTGTTTCTGGAACAAGAACCAGATCAACATCATCGACACCCCGGGTCACGTCGACTTCACGGTCGAGGTGGAGCGTTCGCTCCGCGTGCTCGATGGTGCCGTCGCCGTCTTCGACGGTAAAGAGGGCGTCGAGCCCCAGTCGGAGACCGTCTGGCGCCAGGCCGACAAGTACGACGTTCCGCGCATCTGCTTCGTCAACAAGATGGACAAGCTCGGAGCCGACTTCTACTACACGGTCGACACCATCATCAACCGCCTCGGAGCCAAGCCGCTGGTCATCCAGCTGCCCATCGGCGCCGAGTCGAGCTTCGAGGGTGTCGTCGACCTGGTCGAGATGCGCGCGCTCACCTGGCGCGGAGACTCGAAGGGTGACGTCCAGATGGGCGCCAAGTACGAGATCGAGGAGATCCCGGCCGACCTCAAGGAAAAGGCTGACGAGTACCGCCAGCTGCTTCTCGAGACCGTCGCCGAGACCGACGATGCGCTGCTCGAGAAGTTCTTCTCCGGCGAAGAGCTCACCGTCGCCGAGATCAAGGGCGCCATCCGCAAGCTCACCGTGTCGAGCCAGATCTACCCGGTTCTCTGTGGTTCCGCGTTCAAGAACCGCGGCGTGCAGCCCATGCTCGACGCCGTCATCGACTACCTCCCCACCCCGCTCGACGTTCCGGCCACCGAGGCCCACGACGCGCGTGATGAAGAGGTCGTCGTGATGCGTCACCCCGACGCCAACGAGCCCTTCACGGCGCTCGCGTTCAAGGTCGCGGTGCACCCGTTCTTCGGTCGTCTCACGTACATCCGCGTCTACTCGGGCCAGCTCGAGTCGGGCGGACAGATCATGAACTCGACCAAGGGCAAGAAGGAGCGCATCGGCAAGATCTTCCAGATGCACGCGAACAAGGAGAACCCGGTCGACTCCGTCACCGCCGGTCACATCTACGCGGTCATCGGTCTGAAGGACACGACCACGGGAGACACGCTGAGCGATTCGCAGCACCAGGTCGTCCTCGAGTCGATGACGTTCCCCGACCCCGTGATCGAGGTCGCGATCGAGCCGAAGACGAAGGCCGACCAGGAGAAGCTGGGTGTCGCCATCCAGAAGCTCGCTGAAGAGGACCCGACCTTCCGCACCGAGCAGAACCAGGACACGGGCCAGACGGTCATCAAGGGAATGGGCGAGCTTCACCTCGACATCCTCGTCGACCGCATGAAGCGCGAGTTCAACGTCGAGGCCAACGTGGGCAAGCCCCAGGTCGCGTACCGCGAGACGATCCGTCGCCTGGTGCCGAAGCACGACTACACCCACAAGAAGCAGACCGGTGGTTCGGGTCAGTTCGCCAAGGTGCAGATCTCGATCGAGCCCATGGAGGTGACCGCGGAGAAGAGCTACGAGTTCGAGAACAAGGTCACCGGTGGTCGCGTTCCGCGCGAGTACATCCCCTCGGTCGACGCCGGAATCCAGGACGCCCTGCAGGTCGGCGTTCTCGCCGGCTACCCCATGGTGGGTGTCAAGGCAGCCCTGCTCGATGGCCAGTTCCACGACGTCGACTCCTCGGAGATGGCGTTCAAGATCGCTGGTTCCATGGCGTTCAAGGAAGCCGCCCGCAAGGCGGACCCGGTCATCCTTGAGCCGTTGATGGCAGTCGAGGTGCGCACCCCTGAGGAATACATGGGTGACGTCATCGGCGACCTCAACTCGCGCCGTGGCCAGATCCAGTCCATGGAGGACGCGACCGGTATCAAGGTCATCCGTGCCCATGTGCCGCTTTCGGAGATGTTCGGATACATCGGTGACCTGAGGTCGAAGACCTCGGGCCGCGCGGTGTACTCGATGACCTTCGACAGCTACGCCGAGGTCCCCAAGGCTGTCGCCGAAGAGATCATCAACAAAAACAAGGGCGAATAGTCCTGTATCGTGTTCCGGTGCTCAATATTGTTGCGAGCACCGGAGCGCGTAACATCAATACACAAACACCCCCGCTCTTCACCCGGTAGTTTTCTGTCCGGATGCGGAGCAAGAGAGTCCTGAGGAGGACCCAGTGGCCAAGGCCAAGTTCGAGCGGACCAAGCCGCACGTAAACATCGGAACGATCGGTCACGTCGACCACGGAAAGACCACGCTGACTGCAGCGATCTCCAAGGTCCTTGCCGACAAGTTCCCGTCCAAGACCAACGTTCAGCGCGACTTCGCGTCGATCGACTCCGCTCCCGAAGAGCGCCAGCGCGGTATCACGATCAACATCTCGCACGTCGAGTACGAGACCGAGAAGCGTCACTACGCTCACGTCGACGCCCCGGGTCACGCTGACTACATCAAGAACATGATCACCGGTGCTGCGCAGATGGACGGCGCAATCCTCGTGGTCGCCGCCACCGACGGCCCCATGGCCCAGACCCGCGAGCACGTTCTGCTCGCCAAGCAGGTCGGCGTTCCCTACCTGCTGGTCGCGCTCAACAAGTCCGACATGGTCGACGACGAGGAGATCCTGGAGCTCGTCGAGCTCGAGGTTCGCGAGCTGCTCTCCAGCCAGGACTTCGATGGCGACAACGCTCCCGTCGTGCGCGTCTCCGGCCTCAAGGCCCTCGAGGGCGACGAGAAGTGGGTCGACTCGATCCTCGAGCTCATGCAGGCCGTCGACGACTCCATCCCGGAGCCCGTCCGCGACAAGGACAAGCCCTTCCTGATGCCCGTCGAGGACGTCTTCACGATCACCGGTCGTGGAACCGTCGTCACGGGTCGCGCCGAGCGCGGAACCCTCGCCATCAACTCCGAGGTCGAGATCGTCGGCATCCGCCCGACCGTCAAGACCACGGTCACGGGTATCGAGATGTTCCACAAGCAGCTCGACGAGGCATGGGCCGGCGAGAACTGTGGTCTGCTGCTCCGCGGCACCAAGCGCGAAGACGTCGAGCGCGGCCAGGTCATCGTCAAGCCGGGTTCGGTCACGCCGCACACCGGTTTCGACGGAACCGCCTACATCCTGTCCAAGGATGAGGGTGGCCGCCACAACCCCTTCTACACGAACTACCGCCCGCAGTTCTACTTCCGCACCACCGACGTGACCGGCGTCATCACCCTCCCCGAGGGCACCGAGATGGTCATGCCCGGCGACACGACTGACATCAGCGTCGAGCTGATCCAGCCCATCGCCATGGAAGAGGGCCTCGGCTTCGCGATCCGTGAGGGTGGCCGCACCGTCGGTGCCGGTACCGTCACGAAGATCACCAAGTAGTCGGTTCTTCACCAGGAGCACTCCAGCAGGGCCTCACCTTCGGGTGGGGCCCTGCTGCCGTTTAACCCGGCCCGTTCCCTGGCCCCACCACCCGTTCCCTGAGCCCGTCGAAGGGAAGACAATAAAGCATGCCCTTCGTGAAATCGAACCCGCAGGCACCCCCGCGTTTCTTCGAAGCGGAGGCGGCAGGCCTGGCGTGGCTCGCCCAGGCGCAGCCCGACGGGGGAGCGCGCATCGTGCGGGTGAAATCGCTCGGCCCGAGCTCGATCGAGCTCGAGCAGCTCGTTCCAGCGCGGCCGACACCGGATGCCGCGGCCCGGTTCGGCCGGGCGCTGGCCGTCACGCACCGGGCCGGCGCGAAGGCATACGGATCACCGCCGCACGGATGGACCGGCCCGAACTTCATCGGGTCGAGACCGATGACCTGCGAACCGGACACGTCGTGGGGCAGGTTCTATGCACGGCAGAGAGAGTCATACCCTTCCTCGAGATCGCCGTCTCGGTCGGGTCGATCGGCGCCCGCGATGCCGACGCCGTGCGCACTGTCTGCGAGCTGCTGGAATCGGGAGCTGCGGACGACGATGAACCCGCGCGGCGCATCCACGGCGACCTCTGGAACGGCAACGTGTTCTTCACGGGCGACGGGGTCGTGCTCATCGACCCGGCCGCCCACGGCGGACACCGCGAGACCGACCTCGCGATGCTGGCGCTGTTCGGTGCACCCCACCTCGAGGTGATCGTCGATGCGTACGACACGGCGTTCCCCCTGCGACCCGGTTGGCGCGAGCGCGTTCCGCTGCATCAGCTGCATCCGCTCGCGGTGCATGCCGCGGGCCACGGTGCGTCGTATGGACGTGCTCTCGGCGACGCAGCGCGACACGCCCTCGACACGCTGCGCTGAAAAGAGCACAATGGGCGCAAGCCTCAGCTCACGAGGTCCGATCAAAGGAGAATCATGGGACTCGAAGACATCACCAAGAAGGCGCAGGAGTTCTTGGGCGACAACAAGGTGCAGGAGGCGCTCAAGAGCGAGCAGGCGGAGGACATCAGCGACAAGCTCCTCGACGGCGTGGTGGGTGCGGTGAACACGGTGACCGGCGACAAGTTCGAGGAGCAGGTCGAGGGCGCTCGGGCCGCAGCCGACAAGGCCGTCGGCACGGAGTAGCGTCGCCCGGTCGACGGGCTCAGGAACGGAGTCGTTCCCTGAGCCTGTCGAAGGGGGTCGTCCATTCCTGTCAAGCCCTCCGCCCCGATGAGACCGCTCGCGCGGACCGGCTTCACAATAGGGAAATGGTCAGGCTGAGGCGAAGCAACTCCGCGGGCGCAGGCCTGCACCGTGTCAAGGCCGGACGTGGATTCTCGTACCGCAACGCGGACGGCACCGTGGTGGCCGACACCGAGCTGAGGGCGCGCATAGAGAGCCTCGCGATTCCTCCCGCCTGGACCGACGTCTGGATCGCCCCCTACGCCAACGGCCATATCCAGGCCACGGGCATCGATGCGGCCGGCCGTCGGCAGTACATCTACCACCCGACGTGGCGTGAGCAGAAGGACCGCATCAAATTCGATCGCGCCCTCGCGTTGGCCGAGTCGCTGCCCACAGCCAGACGAGCGGTCACCATCGATCTGCGCAGCGGCGAACCCAGCCGTGAACGCGCGTTGGCGGCCGCGTTCCGGATGCTCGACACCGGCTCCCTGCGTGTCGGCAGCGAGCGTTACGCGGAATCGAACGGCAGCCACGGCCTCTCGACCCTGCTGGGGGCGCACGCGCGGGTCAGCGGCGACACCGTGCACCTCGCATTCCCGGCGAAGAGCGGCCAGGCATGGGAGAGCGACATCCTGGATGCGGACCTCGCAACGGTGGTCGCCGCGCTCAAGCACCGGGGGCCGCGGGCCCGCCTGCTGGCCTGGCGTGCGGGTGCCGGCAACTGGCATCCGATCGCCGCCGACGAGATCAACGACTACGTGCGCGAGAAGACGGGTGGGCAGTTCACCGCGAAGGACTTCAGGACCCTGCACGGAACGGTCGCGGCCGCCGTCAGCCTGGCGAAGCACGGACCGGAACAGCGCGCCACCGCACGCTCGCGTGCGCTCGCACAGGCGATGCGCGACGCGGCCGAGGTGCTCGGCAACACCCCCTCGATCGCGAAGAAGAGCTACGTCGATCCCCGGGTCGTCGATCACTACCAGGCGGGAACGACGATCGATCCGGGGCGTCTGAGCTCGGCCGAATCGGAGCTCAGGGCGCTCCTCTTCGAGTGAACCGTCGCGCCTGCGCATCCGCTGTTCGACGCGACACGCCCAACGCGACACGCCCGGGTTGCACGATGCCCCTCGGGTGTGGCAAACTCGTCTAGTTCAACATTTTCGTGCCACCATGCGTGCGCGGAATCACTGCCAGGCAGTGCACAGCTAGCCCACTGGGTCTCACGATCCGAGGTTGAGAGCTGGGCCGCGGGCAGCAGAACACACTTCAATCCTATTTCTCAGCGTGACGGGTTCGTCCTGTGCGCTGCGTGTGACGGGTTGGGTCCGCAAGGACATTGACAGAAGAACAGTGGTGCGACCGACTGCGGGCGTATCGAGCACGTGCCGCAAGGCTCGAGCAAGCAAGCGCGTCCAATGCTGCCTCCAGGCGGTAAGACGCAAGACAAGAGAGTGAGTCACACATGGCGGGACAGAAGATCCGCATTCGACTTAAGTCGTACGACCACGAGGTCATCGACTCCTCGGCGCGCAAGATCGTCGACACGGTGACCCGCGCGGGTGCGACCGTCGTCGGTCCGGTACCGCTGCCGACCGAGAAGAACGTGATCGCAGTGATCCGTTCGCCCCACAAGTACAAGGACAGCCGCGAGCACTTCGAAATGCGCACGCACAAGCGTCTGATCGACATCATCGATCCCACGCCCAAGGCCGTCGATTCGCTGATGCGTCTCGACCTGCCGGCAGACGTCAACATCGAGATCAAGCTCTAAGCGGGGGACTGAACACTATGTCTACGCCTACACAAGCAGCAGCCACCAAGACCAGCAAGGGTCTCCTCGGCAAGAAGCTCGGCATGACCCAGGTCTGGGACGAGAACAACCGTCTCATCCCCGTCACGGTCGTCGAGATCACGCCGAACGTGGTCACTCAGGTGCGCACCGTCGAGCGCGACGGCTACGTCGCCGTGCAGATCGCCGCCGGCCAGATCGACCCCCGCAAGGTGAACAAGCCTGCCACGGGTCACTTCGACGCCGCCGGTGTCACGCCCCGTCGTCACATCACCGAGATCCGCACCGCCGACGCGGCCGACTACACGGTGGGCCAGGAGCTCACCGTCGACGCCGTGTTCGAAGCCGGCAAGAAGGTCGACGTCGTCGGCACTTCCAAGGGCAAGGGTTTCGCCGGTGTCATGAAGCGTCACAACTTCCGAGGCGACAACGCCTCGCACGGTGCACACCGCAACCACCGCAAGCCCGGTTCCATCGGAGCCTCGTCGACCCCGTCGCGCGTCTTCAAGGGCATGCGCATGGCCGGTCGCATGGGTGGAGAGCGCGTCACCGTGCTCAACCTCGCCGTGCACTCCATCGACGCCGAGAAGAACGTCATCCTCATCAAGGGTGCCGTTCCCGGAGCTCGTGGCCGTCTCGTTTTCGTTCGTACCGCAGTGAAGGGGGCCTAGTTCATGGCTACCGCAACTACCACGGTTGACGTCGTCGACGTCACGGGCAAGAAGGCCGGCACCGTCGACCTTCCCGCCGAGCTGTTCGACGTCCAGACCAATGTCCCGCTGATCCACCAGGTCGTCGTCGCCCAGCTCGCGGCCGCCCGCCAGGGAACCCACAAGACCAAGCGTCGTGGCGAGGTCTCCGGTGCCGGTCGCAAGCCGTTCAAGCAGAAGGGAACCGGTCGCGCCCGCCAGGGCTCGATCCGCGCCCCCCAGATGACCGGTGGTGGAATCGTCCACGGACCGACCCCGCGCAGCTACGACCAGCGCACCCCCAAGAAGATGATCGCCGCGGCTCTGCTCGGTTCGCTGTCCGACCGCGCACGCGGTGGACGCGTTCACGTCGTCGAGTCGCTCGCCCAGGGCGACACCCCGTCGACCAAGGGTGTTCTCGAGCTGCTCAGCCAGGTCGCGACCTCGAAGCACGTTCTCATCGTGCTCGAGCGCGACGACGTGCTGAGCCTCAAGAGCGTTCGCAACATCCCGACCGTGCACGTGCTGCCGGCCGACCAGCTGAACGCATACGACGTGCTCGTCTCCGACGACATCATCTTCACCAAGGCTTCGTTCGATGCATTCGTCGCGGCCAAGTCGAAGAACACTGCTCAGGAAGAGGTCTAGACATGAGCAACGCTGCATTCAACAAGGATCCGCGCGACATCATCCTGTCGCCGGTCGTCTCCGAGAAGAGCTACGGCCTGATCGACGAGGGCAAGTACACGTTCATCGTCGACCCCCGCTCGAACAAGACCGAGATCAAGCTCGCCATCGAGAAGATCTTCAAGGTCGAGGTCGCGTCGATCAACACGCTCAACCGTGTCGGCAAGACCCGTCGCACCAAGTTCGGCATCGGCAAGCGCAAAGACACGAAGCGCGCCATCGTCACGCTCAAGTCCGGCACCATCGACATCTTCACCGCTGTCGGCTAGGGCCAGAGGGATATAGAAATGGCTATTCGCAAGTACAAGCCCACCACCCCGGGTCGTCGCGGTTCGTCCGTCGCCGACTTCGCGGAGATCACCCGCTCCACCCCCGAGAAGTCGCTGCTGCGTCCCCTCTCGAAGACCGGTGGACGTAATAACGCAGGTCGCATCACGACGCGTCACATCGGTGGTGGCCACAAGCGCCAGTACCGCGTGATCGACTTCCGCCGCAACGACAAAGACGGCGTCAACGCCAAGGTCGCTCACATCGAGTACGACCCCAACCGCACCGCACGCATCGCTCTGCTGCACTACCTCGACGGAACCAAGCGCTACATCCTGGCTCCGAACAAGCTGGCGCAGGGCGACATCGTCGAGTCGGGCGCTTCGGCCGACATCAAGCCGGGCAACAACCTGCCGCTCAAGAACATCCCCACGGGTACCGTCATCCACGCGATCGAGCTGAAGCCGGGCGGTGGCGCCAAGATGGCCCGCTCCGCCGGTGCTTCGGTCCGACTCGTCGCGAAAGACGGCCCCTACGCACAGCTTCGTCTTCCCAGCGGTGAGATCCGCAACGTCGACGCCCGCTGCCGCGCAACCATCGGCGAGGTCGGCAACGCCGAGCAGTCGAACATCAACTGGGGAAAGGCCGGCCGCATGCGCTGGAAGGGCGTTCGCCCGACCGTGCGTGGTGTCGCCATGAACCCGGTCGACCACCCGCACGGTGGTGGTGAGGGAAAGACCTCCGGTGGACGTCATCCTGTGAGCCCCTGGGGCCAGAAGGAAGGCCGCACCCGGCACATCAACAAGGAAAGCGACAAGCTCATCGTTCGTCGCCGTACCGTCGGCAAGAAGCGTAAGTAGGAGTTGTAGAAGATGCCACGCAGTCTCAAGAAGGGCCCCTTCGTTGACGACCACCTGTATCGCAAGGTTGTCACCCAGAACGAAGCCGGTTCCAAGAACGTCATCAAGACCTGGTCGCGCCGATCGATGATCATCCCGGCGTTCCTGGGCCACACGATCGCCGTCCACGACGGTCGTAAGCACATCCCGGTGTTCGTCACCGAAACCATGGTTGGGCACAAGCTCGGAGAGTTTGCTCCCACCCGCACCTTCCGTGGACACGTGAAGGACGACAAGAAGGGCCGTCGCCGCTAACGCGGTGGCGAAAGGAGGAGAGAAATGGTGGAGTCAATCGCACGCGTGCGACACATCCGCGTCACCCCCATGAAGGCTCGTCGCGTCGTCAACATGATCCGCGGCAAGCAGGCAGTCGAAGCACTGGCGATCCTGAAGTTCGCGCCGCAGGGTGCGTCCGACCCGGTCTACAAGCTCGTCGCGTCCGCCATGGCGAACGCCCGGGTCAAGGCCGACGCGTCGAACAGCTACCTCGACGAGCAGGACCTGTTCGTCTCGGCCGCGTTCGTCGATGAGGGAACCACCCTCAAGCGTTTCCAGCCCCGTGCACAGGGCCGCGCGTTCCAGATCCTGAAGCGCACGAGCCACATCACGATCGTGCTGAACACGCCCGACGAGGCAGCAGTGGCAACGGCCACGAAGAAGGCAGGTAAGAAGTAATGGGACAGAAAGTAAACCCGTACGGCTTCCGTCTCGGTATCACCACCGACCACGTGTCGCGTTGGTTCTCCGACTCGACGAAGCCTGGGCAGCGCTACGCGGACTTCGTTGCAGAAGACGTCAAGATCCGCAAGCTGCTCAGCACCTCGCTCGATCGTGCCGGCGTCGCCCGCATCGAGATCGAGCGCACCCGTGACCGCGTCCGCGTCGACATCCACACCGCCCGTCCGGGCATCGTGATCGGTCGTCGTGGAGCCGAGGCCGAGCGCATCCGCACCGACCTCGAGAAGCTCACGGGCAAGCAGATCCAGCTCAACATCCTCGAGGTCAAGAACCCCGAGGCCGAGGCCCAGCTCGTTGCACAGGGAATCGCGGAGCAGCTCACCGCTCGCGTCGCCTTCCGTCGTGCCATGCGCAAGGGAATGCAGGGCGCCCAGCGCACCGCATCGGTCAAGGGTGTTCGAATCCAGGTCTCCGGCCGTCTCGGCGGCGCCGAGATGAGCCGTTCGGAGTTCTACCGCGAGGGTCGCGTGCCGCTGCACACCCTTCGCGCGAACATCGACTACGGCTTCTACGAGGCCAAGACCACCTTCGGCCGCATCGGCGTGAAGGTCTGGATCTACAAGGGCGACATCACCAACAAGGAGCTTGCTCGCGAGCAGGCCAACCAGAAGTCGACGCGTCCCGACCGTCGTGACGACCGCCGCGATGGCGACCGTCCCCGTCGTGGTGCTGCCGGCACGAATTCAGGCGCTGGCGCCTCCGCCCCCAAGGCAGAGGCTCCCGTTGCAGCAGGAGTTGAGGCATAACCATGTTGATTCCACGCAGAGTCAAGCACCGTAAGCAGCACCACCCCGGACGCAGTGGCCACGCCACCGGCGGCACGACGGTGAGCTTCGGTGAGTACGGCATCCAGGCCCTCACCCCCGCCTATGTGACGAACCGCCAGATCGAGTCCGCTCGTATTGCGATGACCCGTCAC
>Ga0247732_10000728_pt1 | contig 14442 bp, 15 predicted proteins | sample UWRJL163409C2_FD_180940 | JGI IMG/M metagenome (GOLD analysis project Ga0247732, IMG submission 180940) | Plant litter microbial communities from Arlington Agricultural Research Station in Wisconsin, United States - UWRJ-L163-409C-2 | ecosystem: Environmental > Terrestrial > Plant litter >...
CGGATTGTTTACAATAAGTGCGTAGACCGGCTGCGAGTGCGTCAGAACCATCCCGCTGTGATCGACGCGGACGTACCCGCACCAGCGAGCAACGGTCCGACTGCGGTGGTCGAGGTCCTTCTCCAAAATGAGGAGCTGGCACGCGTCGTGGCGGGACTGCCCACAAACCAGCGGCGCGCTTGGCTGATGCACGAGTTCTCGAGTTGCAGCTATTCGGTCATAGCCAAGGAACTCGCCGTGCCCTCGTCCACGGTGCGCGGGCTTCTGGCGCGTGCGCGCAGGACCATCTGCGAGAGCATGAAAACATGGCGGTGATACCGGCCCGCCAGGCCCGGGTGGACAGGGGCGACTAAGGTCGCGAGTCTGCGGCCGACGTCCGGGGATCGCTAGGTCCTCCGCGTGTGCCCTTGTGTGGCTCTTCGATGATCTGGACGTTGCTCACGACCGCGCTATCTGTCATCAGGAGGTCAAGCGAGGCCACGAATAATCGGGCAATCTCTTCCTGGCTCACATTCGGGTCGGGAAGGTCCACTCGGAACCGTTGCGCTTGCAGACCGCCTTTATTTGAGAAGGTGATAGCGGCGTCGAAGACGGCTCTGAACTCAGGCATGCCGCAAGAGTAGCGTGCTCGTGTTGGCAAGCCAGCGACGATCAGGAGGGCGTGGCCTACCTGCTTCGCAGTGACAGATAGCGTTGCGTGAACGCGGCCATCTATCGCTGCGATTCACAGGTATAGCCGAGCAATCTCGTACGGCTATTTCTGCCTCGAAAAGCGAGGAGGACAGCGGCGCCACCTCCTCGCTTTGAGCTGTTCACATGACGCGACTGGTGTGGGACATGGATGGAACGCTGCTCGATTCCACGGAGGTGGTGCCGGACGCGTTCGTGGAGACAGTCCGCGAGCTCGGGGTCGATGACGTCGATCGGGAAAAGGTCGTCGCGGCGTACTCGCTGGGTGTGCCTGAGGTGATGCTCCGGCACCTGGTCGGTCGGACCCTCGAGGATCGTGAGATCGACCTCTACTATGACCGGCTACTCGAAGGCAGCGTCGCGCCCTACGACGGCGTGTTGGAGACGCTTGACACGCTTCGGCAGCGCGGACTGCCGGTCGTTGTCTTCAAGGGCGCCAGCAGTCGTGCTGCACGGACGCTGCTCGCCTCAGCCGGCCTCCAGTTCGACATCCTGGTCGGCGGCGATCACGTCGCGCGACCGAAGCCCGCTCCTGATGGCGTCCTGGAAGCTGCGAAACGATTGTCGGTCGCACCAGAAGACGTTGTCTACATCGGCGATGCACCCACCGATCTCCAAGCCGCCCGGTCCGCATGCGCACGGGGCGCGGCAGCCACATGGGGGCACCTATATCAACGGGACGCTCCCGCCGACATTCGTCTGCGTGCGCCGAACCAGGCCCTGGCGCTGCTCGCCACTCACGACGGCAGTTAGAACAAGCACCAACCCGGGCAAGAGGTCCGGTAGAGGATCGCCTATCGAGACGTCTCAGGAAGCGTCGGCACGCACCAAGGGGGTCGGTGTCCCTGCTCGTGCTGGCGAGCGAGGTGGGGCTACGCCGAAGCTATCCGGCCGGGCAGGTAGACATCAAAAACAGTCACTAGATCGATGGACTCTGGGCCGTCACTAAACAAGGAAACGCCGTGACTGACCTGGCGGCCGCAATGTCTGATCGGTGCAAGTCTCAGCCGCGCGATGTGGTCTTGAAAGGCCAGAACGTGCAGATAGCCGGCGGCCGCCTCATCGACCGGCGTGCTGGCACCGCGATCGACCGTGGAAAACGTTACCTCCAGGCGGTGCGGCAGCCTACCCGAGACGACTGCGACCTTGCGACCGGTGTTCGCGAGCACTTGGGCCGCAATGCGGACGAGGTGGGAATTTCTGGGCGGTGAGAGTACGGCGCGAGCGAGAACCATTTGCTTGCTTCTGTTCGGGCCACCGTTCTCGGGTACCGCGCTCCACGTCGTCGGAAGCGTCTCAACATTCAGATCGCCTAGTGCGGCGTTGAACGCGTGCGCGATATCTGGAGTATTGCTGGCCAGCTCTGTGAAGGCTTGAACCTTACCTTCTGAGTTTTCTGGGACGTTGATGTCGATGACGACACCAATCCAGTCAAGTTTTTCAGCTTGGGTGCTTTGAGCGTTATACTTCTTGGCATCGAATTTCGCGATCTTTTCGGCGACTTGTAGATAGAAGTCTTCAAGCTGCCGATTCAACACGACGTTTTCACGCCACCGATCGAAAGAGAACGCAGAGGTAGAGGGAAGTTCCGAGACTGGAACGCGCGCGCGCCTCAGCAGGTCGACGAGCGACCCGTGTTGAAGCTGCATCGGGGCGTAATACCGGTACCCGGAAGGTCTATCGATGAAGGCCGGAGTCACGATTTCACGTTCTGAGTAGAGTCGGAGCGCTTTTGCGGATAAGCCCGTCATCGCTTGAAACTCACCTGCGGTTAGCGAATTGTCCATAGTGGTCCTGTCGGTCAAATATTACGGCGTATCAATACCTTGGGCGTCGCCCTTGGGGCAAGGTCAAGCGGCGCGCGAGTTCTCCGGTCTGAGCACACACTCTCACAGCGCGGTTAGCCAGCGTGACCGCGAAGATCGGTGTCGGGTGTCCGATTGCGGCCATGTCACTTATCCAGTACCCAGGTACTGGGTGGTGAGGGATGGCTAGACCAAGGTTCACTGCGCCCGCTGCAGAGCACGCCTAGCGTCGTCCGTATGCACAAGGAAATAACATGATCAGAGCAGAAGCACTCGTGAAGCACTACGGAAACAAGGTCGCGGTCGACGCGATTGACTTCACCGTGAGGCCCGGCCAGGTGACAGGATTTCTCGGACCGAACGGGGCGGGGAAGTCCACGACGATGAGAATGATCGTCGGCCTCGACCGGCCGACCGCCGGCCGGGTCGAAGTGAACGGGCGACTTTATCGAGAACACAGCGCCCCTCTTCGGGAAGTTGGCGTACTGCTGGATGCGAAGGCGGCTAACGGCGGGCGCTCCGCGTACAAGCACCTGCTTTCGATCGCGGCGACACACGGAATCGGGCGCGCCCGAGTGCGCGAGGTCATTGGCCTCGCGGGACTCGACTCCGTCGCCGGCAAACGCGTCGGCGGATTTTCGCTCGGAATGGGCCAGCGTCTGGGTATCGCGACTGCCTTGCTGGGCGATCCAGCGACGGTCATTCTCGACGAACCGGTGAACGGGCTGGACCCGGAGGGTGTCCGATGGGTGAGGACGCTGATGCGCAACCTGGCCGCGGAGGGCCGCACCGTGTTGCTGTCCTCCCACCTCATGAGCGAAATGGCCCAGACCGCTGACCGGCTTATCGTCATCGGGCGAGGGCGGATCCTGGCGGATGACTCCATCGGCAATGTCATCGCCGGGGCAACTCATTCCATGACTCGCGTTCGCACGCCAGACGCGAAACGATTGATGGCGACAATCGCCGGGCCTGACGTTGGCGTGTCGGTGCTGGCCGATGGTGCCATCGAGATCACGGGGCTGACTACTGAACAGGTCGCTATTGCTGCGTCCGCGGCCGGGGTCGTTCTCTACGAAATCGCTTCAGTGTCGGGCTCGCTCGAAGACGCGTACCTCGCGCTCACCGCTGGAGAAGTCGAATATCGATCATCGAACACTGCAGGGACAGGGGCACACGAATGAAGGCTCTCGAAAACCAGCGCGTGACCGCTATCCCTGCCCGCGATCGCCTCAGATTTGTGGGCGTCCTTCGATCGGAATTTATCAAGCTCACCAGTCTCCGCTCGACCGTCGGCCTCTTGTTGGCGATCGTCGTTTTCGGGCTCGCAACCAGTGCCGTCTTGGGTGTCACCGTGGAAGGCGCCGGGTTGCCGGACAAGCCCTCAGTGGGGTTCATGCTGGATCAAGTCACAGTCGGGACCGTGTTGTTCGGCCAGCTCATTGCAGGGGTCCTCGGGGTCCTCGTAATCTGTGGGGAGTACTCGAGCGGGACGATCCAATCGACGTTGATCGCTGTTCCTGCCAGAGGCGCCGTCCTAGCTGCCAAAGCGGTCGTGCTTTTCGTCGTGGTGACCGCATCGGCTCTCGTGGCAATGTTCGGCTCCTGGGCCGTGACGTACCCGATGTTCGCCGGTTTCGGGATCGAGATCGGCCTGACCGCTCCTGGGGTGATGCCCGCACTCATCGGCGGGTCGGTTTACATCGGCCTCGCGGGCGTCCTCGGTCTGGGCATCGGCACTGTGTTGCGCTCTGTCGCTGGGGGAGTGGCAACCGTCATCTCGATAATCTTGCTGCTGCCGATCGTGTTGTCCGTCCTCCCCGCTTCTTCACTGGTCAGAAACCTTCATCTTCTGTCGATGTCGAAGGCCGGCGATGCGATGTCCAGCGCGCCTGATGACGGCATGGTCTTCCTGGATCTTGCAGACGGCTATGTCAGCTCGGGTGCCGGATGGCTCGTCGCTGCTGCCTGGGCCGGTATCTTCATTGTCATGGGAACTATCCAGCTGCGCCGGAAGGACGCCTGATCCGCGCACAGACCAGATCGCGTGACGCCTTAGTCGAGGCGTGGCGCGATCGCGGGGCCCGGGATCAGACTCGCTCCGGTCGTGCCCGAATCGCGGATGCCCTCATTCTGGTGGTGTACGCGGGTGTAGCCGTGGGTATGGCAGCACTCTCCATCGAGCCGCCGCACTCCACACCATTGTGGTCGATGGTCGTCCTGGGTATCGGCGGCCTCGTGGTTTTGGCGATCCGCCATCGGTATCCGCGACTGAGCTTTGCCGCTGCGATGGGACTCTCAGTGCTCTCCTTGGCGGGCGGTTCGGGAGCCGAGTCGATACTGGCTGTGATGGCGGTGTACATCGCGGGTGTGCGCCGCTCTGGGAGGGTTGCTTGGGTCTATTTCGTCATCGCAGCGGCCTGTGGCGCGATTGGCGCGCTGGCCCTATCGGTGCGGGGAACTATCGGGCCCCCCATCCTCGGTTTGGTGCCGCGGATCCTGGGGCGAGATGCGCTGCTGGACTGGGTGAACGCGTTTCTCATCATCGCCATAGTCCTCCTGATCGCGGCATTGCTGGGAACCAATGTGGGGCACCAGCGGCGCCACATCGGCGAGCTCGTCGACCGCGCCGACAGGCTGGCGCGTGAGCGGGATCACCAGGTGGAGATCGCGAGAGCCCTCGAACGCGAACGGATCGCGCGCGAGATGCACGACATAATCGCGCACAGCCTTTCCGTCATCATCACCGTCTCGGACGGCGCACACGCTGCAGCAGACGAACGTCCCGCCGAAGCCAAAGCAGCCATTGCCCGTGTCGCCGAGACCGGCCGCCGCACCCTCGGAGAGGTGCGCCGGCTGCTCGGTGGTGTTCGCGGTGACGATCGGAGTTCCGCGCAGGAGCACGCGCCGCAACCTGACGCGTCGCACCTGATCTCGCTCGCAGCCGAGTTCGTGGCAGCCGGCCTTCCGGTGCGTCTTAGCGTTGCGGGGACCCCCTCCACGGATCCCGGCCTCGGCCTCACTGTCTATCGGATCGTGCAGGAGTCGCTGACGAACGTCCTCCGCCATGCCCGCGAGGTGGGAACTGCAACAGTCACCGTCACTTGGACGGCAGAGGATGTGACAGTCGTTGTTCGAGACGCGGGACCGCTCACGCCTCCGTTCGCCCAGGAGGGGCGTGGGATCCTCGGGATGCGAGAAAGAGCGACACTTTACGCTGGAACCATCGAGGCCGGACCTCACGACGACGGAGGTTGGCGCGTCTTCGCACGACTACGATGCGGGGATCCCCAACTGTGAGTGACAACATACGGGTGCTGCTCGTCGATGACCAGGAACTAGTCCGATACGGCTTCAGATTGATACTCGAGGCCAACCCAGAAATGATCGTGGTCGGCGAAGCCTCCGACGGCATGCAGGCGATCAGCGCAGTCCGCCGGCTTCAGCCCGACGTTGTGCTGATGGACATCCGCATGCCAGGCGTCGGCGGTATCGAGGCGACGAAAAGCATCATTGGTTTCCATCCGGACACTCGTGTACTTGTCGTTACCACTTACGATCTCGACGAATACGCGTTCGGCGCACTCGACGCCGGCGCATCGGGCTTCCTGCTGAAAGACACCCGCCCTAACGATCTCGTAGCCGCGGTCCGCGCAGTCCATTCCGGAGACGCTGTCGTATCGCCCCGCATCACTGCCAAGCTCATCCAGGTTGCAGCCCCGCACCTTCTTGTGCGGGCTGCCGTCGACGCAGGTGAGGCGCTGTCGGAACTAACCGCACGAGAACGCGAGATCTTCGTCCTTATGGCACGAGGTGAGACCAACAGCGAGATCGCTGCAGCGCTGTACCTCAGCGAGTCGACAGTCAAGGCAAACGTCGGTCGGGTGCTCTCCAAGCTCAATCTACGAAACCGAGTAGAAGCGGTCATCCGAGCCTACGAAATCGGCGTGGTCGGCCACTAACCAGTCTGTCTTGGAGGTTGCAACCGGCTGCTTTCGGCGAGTCGGTAACAGCCGTGCAGCCCGCAGATGTCAGCTGTGTGTCGCCACTACTGTGATGAGCTCGCGTGCCTGGGCGACGATGGCGTCACGCCATGCCTCGAACGTGGCATCCGTCACGGCGAACTCGGTGTGGAAGTTCTGCATGTCGGGGGTGTGGATGTGCCCTGCCGGGATGTCGAGCCCTGCCCGATCGCGCAGCAGCGTGTTGCGGTAGGCCGACTCGTTCGAGAGATAGGTGCCACCTCCGCCGCTGCGCGCGCAGGAGTCCTGGGGTGGGGGCGTCGGGTCGAGGGAGGGTGGGTAGGTGTCCTCGCGCTGGGACGTCTCCTTCTCCTCACCCGAATCGCAACTGGGGAAATACCTGTAATTCGTGTTCCACAGCACGCCAAACGCAACCGACTCGTCTTGCCAGGTATCGCCCGGCGGGCGGGGAACATCCGAACCCGTGCGCGCCACGATCATCTGCTCGATCGGCAACGTCGACGCGGTCCACTGTGGTGGATCCGTCAATGTGTCGCCGCCACCCCAACGCTCCAGCATCTGGGTGTTGCAGCCAGGATTGTCCTTTGCCAGCTGCGGGGCGCTCGTCAAACCGGCAGGCGGGCAGGGCGCAAAGTTGTCGTTGCCGGCAACGTCGCCGTGGTAGCGGCCGTTCCACTGCTCCAGCGCGAACTGCGACCCGCCCGCCTGGCTCATGGTGATTGACGCATCCAATTGGTCGTCGCCGGGCTCCATCAGCGGCCCCACGGTGTCGTCCAGATATCCGCGCTCGAACTCGGGGTAGTTCACTGGCAGCGTGTACGCCTCGTAGCGCACCGTGGTGCCATCGGGAGCCGTCGTCGTCGTGCCGTCAATCGCCAGGGCGGTCGCGCCGGACGGATTGCCGTAGCGGATCTGATTGCCGGCTGTTCCCGCCGCGCTGCCCGTGGCGCCACCGTCGAGAGTAAAGGGATCGAATCCGCTTACCAGCACCCGCGTCACCTGGTCGCCCGCCGGCAGATCGATGTCGCGCATGCCGCGGGCCGCCCGGTCGAAGGCATCGACCAGCAACGCACGCTCGTCGGTGGAGAGCGTGAAGTCCGGGCCCCACTGATGCAGCACGGACAGAGCCTCCAGCCGCGCCCAGTAAAGCGGTCGGTCGTCGCTCGCAGGCAGGTCCCCTGTGACGTCCTCCGTCGATTGAGCTCGGGCGACAGCGTCCTGCCACAGCAGGGTGCCCAGACCCTCGACGACGGTCTTCGCATCGGCAAGGGACCCCTGTCCGCAGACCTCTTCGGCGAAGGTAGCGGTGAACTCACCGAATCCGGCACCCTCGACCATCGTGCGTGCGAACGTACGGTCGGCGGGCTGCGACGGATCGGCCTCGTCCGGCATAACGGCCGTGAGACGCTCCTCTTCGACGGTGACAGGCAGCGAGGCATCGGTGCAGCCCTCGGGTGCGAACCCCGCGACGATAGTGCTGAGGTCGTCGGATGCCGGATCAAGGGCGGTAGTTGACCGCTGTTCCGGGGTTGCTTCTGCTGGCGAGCACCCCACCAGCAGTACGGAACCGAGAATCAGCGCCAGCCCGGCAGCGACAGGCGCGGTCTGACGCGAGCGTGCACCTGGTTGAGCGTGCCGTGAGCGGCCGGATATGGGATAGCGCTTGGTCAAAGAGTGAACTCGAATCATTACGTGCCTTTCGTTCACCTACGACGCTACGAACCAAGCCGCACTTGCACATCGGACTCCAGTCTCGAAAAAGAGCAACGAGGCAGTACCTGGGTCCACATCCATGTAGTCCTCGTGTGCCGGCCGTCGCAGTCCTTTCGGGTACGCAGCACCCGCTACTGATCGACCTCGCACCGAAAACGATCGCAGGCGAGGCGTCAGATCAGCACGCACCTGTTGACATGTTCGCGAAATAGGGCGCGTGGTGACACTGCGTGGATCGCCCGCCATGGACGATGACAAAGGATGTCAGGGGAGAACATCGACCGGGCGTAGACACCGACACGGGCGTCGGTGGGGCCTGACAAACGGTTACGTGCGGATAAGTGACCGCCGTCATGGTCCGCTCCGAGATGGCTACGTAGCGTGGTAATCAGCCCCGGCATTCTGGGGCTGTTCCCATTGGAAAGGCCCACCATGAGTACCATCGCGCCGACGACCACCCACACCAGCCTTCGCGCTGAAGGCTTCACCTGCCCGTCCTGCGTGTCCGAGATCGAGAAGCAGGTCGCACGCGTGCACGGGGTCGCCGCAGTCACGGTGAAGTTCGCTTCCGCCCGTATCGAAATCGACTACGACGCATCCGTTGTGAGCGTCGACGAGTTGATCGCGGTCGTCGCCAAGGCTGGTTACAGCGCACGCGTCGCCGCCTTCTGACGGTGGGCGGGATCTCCCGCCACCGAGTCAGCCGCAGCAGCCAGCCACAGCACCCCAAAGCCCAGAAAGGCACATGCCATGAACGCCATCCGCACCTGGATGAAGAGCCGGTGGGCAATCCCCGCCGCTTCCGGAGCACTCATCATCGCCGCGCTGGTGATCCTCCAGGTCGGCACCACCGACATCTTCGGGAACATCCTGATGGTGGCCGCGGCCATCGTCGCGGGTACCCACATCGTGATCACCGCCGCACGGGCACTGTGGGCGAGGGTGATTGGAATCGACCTGCTGGTCGCCGTCGCCGCCATCGGCGCGGTCGTGATCGGCCAGTACTGGGAGGCCGCGGCGGTGACGTTTCTCTTCGCCATCGGCCACGCCCTCGAGACGGCGACGCTGAACAAGACCCGATCCGCGCTGGCCGAGCTCGTCGCGGTCGCCCCCGACGTCGCCATAGCCCTGCGCGATGGTGAGCAAATGGAGGTAGCCGCAAGCGCCGTGATCCTCGGTGAGACGGTGCTGATCAAGAACGGCGCCAAAGTGCCCGTCGACGGGGAGGTCATCGGCGGTGCCGGCGCCCTCGACGAAGCCTCAATCACCGGTGAGTCCATGCCGGTGGAGAAGGTGACGGGCGATCGCGTGTTCGCCGGCACCGTAGCTCGCAGCGGTTTTCTGCAGGTGCGCGCCACCGGCGTCGGCGCCGACACCACCCTGGCCAGGATCATTCACCGGGTCGAGGACGCGCAAGACGCCAAGGCCAAGACCCAGGTGTTCATGGATCGGTTCTCGGCGTGGTACACCCCCGCAATCCTGGTTCTCGCGGTTGTCGTCGGACTGCTCACCCAGGACATCGTCCTAGCGCTGACCCTGCTGGTCATCGGCTGCCCGGGAGCGCTCGTCATCTCCATCCCCGTGTCCATCGTCGCCGGCATCGGCCGCGCCGCAAAGGACGGGATCCTGATCAAGGGTGGTGAGTTCTTGGAGACCTCGGCGAAGATCACCGCGATCGCCGTGGATAAGACCGGCACGCTCACGATCGGCCGCCCGAAGGTCACCGATGTTGTCGTGCTGAACCCGGCCCTGACCCGCAAGGATGTGCTCAGCTGGGCCGGACGCGCCGAAGCCGGCTCCGACCACCCGCTGTCGCGCGCGATTCTGGATGCCGCCAGGAATGAAAGCCTGGACGTCGCGGGCCTGCCGGAGTCCACCGAACCGGTGCCGGGCAAGGGCATCGTGGTCACCACACAGGGCCACCGCGTGCTGATCGGCAACCCGGCGTTGCTGGCACAGTACAAGATCAGCGACGCGGATGCCGCCACCCGGGCGGCCACCGCCTTGGCCGAGGCCGGTCGCACACCCATGATCGTCGTGCTCGACGACACCGTCGCCGGGGTCATTGGAGTGGCGGACGAGGTACGCGCCGACGCCGCACAGATGGTGTCCGACCTACACGCCGCCGGGGTGAAGCGCGTCATCATGCTCACCGGCGATGCCGAGCTGGTCGCGAATGCCGTCGCGGCCGTCACCGGTGTGGACGAGGTGCGTGCGTCACTGCTGCCCGAGGACAAGCTCGACGTCGTCACCGCCCTGCAGGCCGAGGGTTACATCGTGGCCATGGTCGGTGACGGTGTAAACGACGCCCCCGCCCTCGCCACGGCGAACATCGGGGTCGCCATGGGAGCCGCCGGGTCGGCCGTCGCGGTTGAAACCGCCGACATCGCCCTGATGGGCGACAACCTATTGAAGCTCCCCGAGGCCATATCGCTGGCCCGGCGCACGGTGAACAATATGCGACAGAACATCGCCATCGCGCTCATCACCGTCACCCTGCTGCTACTCGGCGTGCTCATGGGCGGAGTGACGATGTCGATCGGCATGCTCGTGCACGAAGCATCCGTGCTGATCGTGATCGTCAACGCCATGCGTCTGCTACGCCGGCACGGCAGCGTCAGCTCGGGACCCGCCGCCACCAACACCACAATGCCGGCGACCCGGTCAACGGACCACGGCCTCACACCCGCCAACGCCCGCCCCGACCAGGCAGCAAGTGCCACAGGAGGAACACCATGACCATCGAACCCCAATCCGCTCACGGCGCGAATGTCGAACACTTCACCATCGCTCGGCTGGCCAGCGAGAACTCGGACTCTCGCCGGGTGCTGTGGACGGGCAGGCATTCCCAGATCGTGCTCATGGCCATCCCGGTGGGCGGTGACATCGGTGCCGAGGTGCACGAAAACACCGACCAGGTCCTCACCTTCATCAGCGGCGTCGGGGAGGCAGACCTGGCCGGTCGGACCCACCCGATCGAGGGCGGTGACCAGTGCGTCGTCCCGGCCGGCACCGGGCACAACTTCCGTAACACCGGGGCCCAGCCGCTCACCCTGTACACGATCTACAGCCCGCCTGAGCATGCCCCCGACGCGGTGCACGCCACCAAGGACGAGGCCGACGCCGCCGAGGCGGCCGGCATGGACGAGGCACCCGTCGACTGACCAGCACCGCTCCAACAACCTGATACCCCCGCTCCACAACCAAAGGAAAGCCATGTCCACCACGAACGAAACCACCAGCCCAGCCGCCGCCCGGGTACTGGAACTCATCGATGCCCCCCTTCCCGCGCCCGGCCCGGGGGAGCTGGGCGTGCGGGTGCGAGCCGCCATGTTGAACCCACTGGACTGGACGACGGCATCCGCGGGTCTAAACCCGCAACTGCCGGAGTGGCTGGGTCACGAGGTGGCCGGGACCGTAACTGCCATGGGCGATGGTGTGGACTGCTTCGCGATCGGCGACGCGATCCTTGGCCGGGTTGCCGTGGGCCACGGGAGCTTCGTGCAGAACACCATCGTGCGGGCAGTCGACGCGGTGGTCAAGCCTGAAGAGATCTCGTTCGGGACGGCCGCCACGATCCCCGTCGCCGCGGTGGCCGCCTACGACGGTACCCACCAGATTGACCTGCAAGTCGGCCAAACCGTGCTGATCCTCGGCATCGACAGCGGGGTCGGCCTCATGGCCGCTCAGATCGGCCAGGTGCACGAGTTCACCGTTCTCGGCACCGGAAGCGAAGCTATGCGCGGCCTCGTCGAATCCACCGGTGCCACTCTCGTACCGGATGGCGATGACCTGCTCACCCGCCTCCGCCAGGTCGCACCCGACGGCGTGGACCTCATTCTCGATCTGATCGGCGGCGACACGCTCCGAGCTGCCGCGGAACTGGCGACCAGCCCGGCCGGCATCATTTCCGGCGCGGATCCGGCCGCTGCGATCGAACTTGGCGGTGCCGCCCTCCAACGCAGTGATGAGGCTCTGGCCAAGATCACCGGAGTGATCGAATACGGTCTGGTCACGCCGCATATCACCGCGCGGTATCCGCTCGATCAGGTCGGCGAGGCGATCACCGTCGTCGAGGGGGGTCACGCCAGCGGCCTCATCATCATCGATATGGACTGATCTAGCGTTCCCAGCCAGGGGAGTGGGCCAGGCGTGAGCTTGGCTAGAGCGCGGCCGCGGCGACGGCCCGGCACTCCGGGCGACGATGATCGCCTCCGCGGTGCGGTCGGCGTCGGCGATGCAGCTGGCGCGTGCGACACCCCGAAAGGCTGAACCGGTGAGGAACACGCCGGCAAGGCCGGTCAGCTCGGCCGATATGGCGTCGAGCCGGGCCTGATGGCCCACACGATACTGCGGCATACCCTGCGGCCAACGCTGGACGAACTGCTCAAGCGGCTGACCACCCAGGCCCATCGCCTCGTCGAGCTCATCGCGAACGCGCCGCACCAGGGCCGTCTCGGTCGTGGTTAGCCAGCGGTTGTCACCACGGCGACCGACCATGCAGCGCAGCAGCACCACGTCACCATCGGCCAGGTGCGGCCACTTCAGGCTGGACCTAGGTGGGCCTGTACATGTCGGCAGCGTAAGCTTCGCGGACCGACTCGATCCAGGCTCGACCCCTTCTATAGTTCGAGATGAGTACGTTCCTATGTCGCAACACCAGTCACCCGGTTACCGAACTCTCGCCTCCTTCAGCAGGATTACCCTGCTCTTCCACCTGCAACAACGCGGAGCGATGACAGTGCTCGACCTGTCGGAGGCTGCCGGACTCCGCGGGAGCGCCGTGCGAGAGCACCTACAACGCCTGATCAGAGACGGTTTTGTCACCTGGCAAGCCGAGCACAAGGACGCCAAGGGTCGCCCGCGCATTCTCTACAGCGCCGCGGCCGGGTCCGATACTCGAGATGGCTGCGTGCGGGAGGTGAAGGCGTTAGCCGCCGAACGACGTGGTGACCAGCTGCGGCAGCTGTTGCCGATTGAGGCGATCCTCAATCCCGCGCTGCAGCGTCAGCTCGACACCCTCGACGACCATCTCGACCAGACCGGGTTCGACGCAAAGCTGGATGCCGACGGCCGGCACGTGTACCTGCGCGAGTGTCCGTACAGCGACATGGCCAAGGCGCATCCGGAGGTCTGCCGGGTCCACTTCGGCCTGCTCAAGGGCGTTCTCGAGCAGACTGACGGGCCTCTAAGTGCCGATGCGCTGCATGCTTTTGTGGAGCCAAATACCTGCACCCTGGACATCGGTCGCACCGATGACGGAAGCACCCGGTCACAGACCGCGCACCCGGCGAGTCGCCGGCGGGCGGTGAGTTAGGCCGCGGGTTCCGCCGGGGCTGGCGTGGCGGCGGGGTGCGTCTTGACGAACCTGGTGTCCACACCGATGACAGGGATCTTCGAGGCCCCGCCAGGGGCTCCGACCGGGCCCTCCCGGCCCTCGAGCGTCTCGGCGAAGAACCTCTCGTTGTCGGCGAGGTACGGTTGCTCCTCGTCGGGCAGGTCGGCTTCGTAGTAGATGGCCTCGACAGGGCAGACAGGTTCGCAGGCGCCACAGTCGATGCACTCGTCGGGCTGGATGTAGAGGGTGCGTTTGCCCTCGTAGATGCAGTCGACCGGGCATTCGTCCACGCACGCCCGGTCTTTCACATCGATGCAGGGGGAGCCGATCACGTAGGTCATCGGGTTACCTCCATCGACAAGGTGGCGAGGGCTTCTTCGATCACGGTGGCCCCGTCATCAATGAGCTCCTCGCTGATCACCACGGCGGGCAACAGCCGCAGTACCGAATCCCACGAGCCGGCGTCGAGCACGATGACACCGTGGCTGGTGGCATGCTTGATGATCGCTCGCAGGGCGGCCGGGTTGGGGGACACGCTGCCGGGAATGACGAGCTCGACGCCGAACATGGCGCCCTGGCCCCGCACGTCGCCGACCACGTCGTAGGTCTGGGGCCAATGGCCGATGCGGGCCCACAGCATCCGTTCGACCTGCCGCGCACGCTCGATCAGGTCATCGCGTTCGATCAAATCGAACACCGCCAGGGCCGCCGCGGTAGAGACCGGGTTGCCGCCGAAGGTGCCACCGATACCGCCGGGCTGTACTGAATCCATGATGCTGGCGCGACCGGTGACGGCGGCGAGCGGGAGCCCGCCGGCGATGGCCTTGGCCGTCGTCACGAGGTCGGGCACGACGCCGTGGTGCTCGATCGAGAACCAGGCACCGGTTCGTCCGAGGCCCGCCTGGATCTCGTC
>Ga0247732_10000729_pt1 | contig 14435 bp, 20 predicted proteins | sample UWRJL163409C2_FD_180940 | JGI IMG/M metagenome (GOLD analysis project Ga0247732, IMG submission 180940) | Plant litter microbial communities from Arlington Agricultural Research Station in Wisconsin, United States - UWRJ-L163-409C-2 | ecosystem: Environmental > Terrestrial > Plant litter >...
TTCTTGATCAGGTCTTCCACCAGCGCTTCCAGCTTGGCGCGGGTCAGCTTGATGTTCAGGTGCTTCGGGCCCGACGCGTCAGCGGTGACGTACGGCAGGTTCACTTCGGTCTGCTGGCTGGTCGACAGCTCGATCTTGGCGCGCTCGGCGGCGTCCTTCAGGCGCTGCAGGGCGAGCGGATCCTTGCGCAGGTCGATGCCCTGGTCCTTGTTGAACTCATCGACGAGGTACTCGATGACGCGGTTGTCGAAATCTTCGCCGCCCAGGAAGGTGTCACCGTTGGTGGCCAGCACTTCGAACTGCTTCTCACCGTCCACGTTGGCGATCTCGATGATCGACACGTCGAAGGTGCCGCCGCCCAGATCGTACACAACGATCTTGCGGTCACGGCCGTCACCCTTGTCCAGGCCATAGGCCAGGGCAGCAGCGGTCGGCTCGTTGATGATGCGCTTGACTTCCAGACCGGCGATGCGGCCTGCGTCCTTGGTGGCCTGGCGCTGGCTGTCGTTGAAGTAGGCCGGCACGGTGATCACGGCCTCGGTGACGGTCTCACCCAGGAACGCTTCGGCGGTCTTCTTCATCTTCTCCAGCACGCGGGCGGAGATTTCCTGCGGGGCCATCTTCTTGCCGTCGCTGGTCTGCACCCAGGCATCGCCATTGTCATGGGCCAGGATGCCGTAGGGCACGTGCGCGATGTCCTTCTGGACTTCAGCGTCGGTGAACTTGCGGCCGATCAGGCGCTTGACGGCGTAGAAGGTGTTCTTGGGGTTGGTCACGGCCTGGCGCTTGGCCGAGGCGCCGACCAGGACTTCGCCGTCCTTGGTGTAGGCGACGATGGACGGCGTGGTGCGATCGCCTTCCGCGTTTTCGATGACGCGGGCCTTGCCGCCGTCCATGATCGCCACACACGAGTTGGTGGTGCCGAGGTCGATACCAATGATCTTGCCCATGAGGGAGACTCCTGAAAGTTCTGGGTACATCCGGCAGCTGCCGGGTTATGAATGGGATGTGTGGGACGCTGCGAACACTTTCAAGCCGTCCATCAAACACAGTGTCCGATGGCGACCCAACGCGTTCAGCGTCCGGTCGACGCGCCGGGCCATGCCCGGCTGAGCGACCCGAGGATCAGTCGCGGGCCACCACGACCAGCGCCGGCCGCAGCAGGCGGTCGTTGAGCAGGTAGCCCTTCTGGAACACCTGGACCACGCTGCCGGGCGCCGCGCCGGGCGCGTCGACCTGGCTGATGGCCTGGTGGTGGTCCGGGTTGAAGGTCTGACCGGTCGGGTCGAGCAGGGTCAGGCCATTGTCGGCGGCGACCTTGAGCAGCTGCTTGTAGGTCAGTTCGAGACCTTCGCGCAGCGGGCTCGGCTCACTGCCGGCGGCGTTCAGGCCAGCGTCGAGGCTGTCGAACACCGGCAGCAACTCGCCGAGCAGCTTTTCATTGGCGAAGCGGCGCGCCTGTTCCACGTCGCGGGCAACGCGCTTGCGCTGGTTGTCCAGGTCGGCGCGCTCGCGCAGCGACTCCGAACGCAGCAAGGCCAGCTCGTTGTGCAGGCTGTCCAGCTGCTGCTGCAGGGACGGCTCAGCGGCCGGCTCGCCGGCGGGATTCTGGGATGCGATATCTGACTGATCTTGGTTCATTTCCGGATCCTTGGCGGTGACTCTCCGCCTCCACCCACCCCTATGTGGGCGCGGCTACGGGATTCAAGAGTCCAGGGCCGCTTTATGCGCGATCGCGGGACAATCCGCCGCCAGCGGGGGACCCCAGCGCGGCCCCCAGCACCTGGGCGGTGGCTTCCACCAGCGGAATCATGCGGTCGTAGGCCATCCGCTTCGGGCCGATGACCCCCAGCACGCCCAGCACCTGGCCGTCGGCCGAGTACGGGGCGGTGACCAGCGAGACGCTTTCCAGCGGCATCACCCCGGTCTCCTCGCCGATGAAGATGCGCACCCCCGGGGCCTGGATGGTGCGCTCGAGCAGCTGCAGGATCTCGCGCTTGCTGGCGAACACGTCAAAGAGCTCGCGCAGGCGCTCCAGGTCGGACAGGTCCTGCACGCCCATCAGCCGGGTCTGCCCGGCCAGCACCATGTCATCGGCCGGCGGCACCATCGCCTGCTCGGCCAGTTCGATGCTGTGCGCCAGCAGCTGCTCCATTTCCGACTGCGCATCGCGCAGCTCCAGCAGCAGCCGGGCCCGGATCTCGGCCAGCGGTCGCCCGGCGCAGTTGGCATTGAGGTAGTTGGCGACCTGCTCCAGCTCCCCGGGATTGAACGCCCGGCGCGGCTCGATCACCCGGTTCTGCACCTCGTTGTCGGCGAACACCAGGATCGCCAGCACCCGGCGCGCGTCCAGCGCCACGAAATCGATATGCCGGAACGCGAACTGCTCCCGGCGCGGGGCACTGACCACCCCCACGAAATGGCTCATCGCCGAGAGCAGCTCCGAGGCACTGCCGAGCAGGGCCTGGGTGCCGGTGCCGGTGGCCAGCTCGGTGCGCAGGCGGCTGAGCTCGCCCTCGCCCGGCGGCTGCATCTTGACCAGGCTGTCCACGAACACCCGGTAGCCGTGCGCGGTCGGCACCCGGCCGGCGGAGGTATGCGGGGAGCTGAGCAGCCCCAGGTCTTCCAGGTCGCCCAGGATGTTGCGGATCGTGGCCGGGCTGACGTCCAGGCCGGCATGCCGGGCAAGCGTCTGCGAGCCGACCGGCTCGCCATCCTGGATGTGGCGGGCGATCAGCGTCCGCAGCAGATGGCGGGCGCGTGGCGCGAGATGTGACGCGGAAGGATGCATGGAATCAGCCTGTGAGACGCCCACTTAGATAATGGCTGCACGGGGCGTTGGCAAGTCATTGGAGACGCCCCCGGCCCATGCTAGCGTGCGCGGCTTGGAGACGCCCCTCGTGTACAACGTAGACCATGCTTAGACATCTATCGATCAAGGATTTCGCGGTCGTCCGCGCCACCGAGCTGGAATTCGGCGCCGGCATGACCGTGGTCTCAGGTGAAACCGGCGCGGGCAAGTCGCTGATGGTGGACGCGCTGGGCTTTTTGTCCGGGCTGCGCGCCGACAGCGGCGTGGTCCGCCACGGCGCCGCGCGCGCCGAGCTCTCGGCCGAATTCGCGCCGCTGGCCGACGCCCCGGCCCGCCAGTGGCTGCGCGACAACGAGCTGGACGACGAAGAACAGTGCCAGTTGCGACGGGTGATCCGCGCCGACGGTGGCTCGCGCGCCTTCATCAACGGCCGCCCGGTGACGCTGACCCAGCTGACCGAGTTGGCCAGCATGCTGGTCGAAATCCACGGGCAGCACGAACAGCAGGCCCTGCTCTCGCGCCCCTCGCAGCTCTCGCTGCTGGACGCCTTCGCCCGCAACGACGCCGAGCGCGCCCAGGTCCGCCAGACCGCGGCACGCTGGCAAGCGCTGGTCGATGAAGCCGAGGCGCTCTCGCGCCAGGGCGACGTGAGCGACCGGATCGGCTATCTGGAACACCAGCTCAGCGAGCTCAAGCGCGAAGACCTGGACCCGGCCTCGATCGCCACCCTGGGCAGCAGCCACCGCCGCCAGGCCCACGCCAGCGCGCTGATCGGCGCCTGCGACGTGGCGGTGAGCCGCCTCAATGGCGATGACGAGGTCTCGGTGCTGCAGCTGCTTCAGCAGACCCGCCATGACCTGGCCCGCGTGGCAGAACACGACAGCCGGCTCGGCGAGGTCGATGCCCTGCTCGACAGCGCCGCCATCCAGCTGGACGAAGCGCTGTCGCTGCTCGACCGCGTCCATGACGACCTGGATGCCGACCCGGAGCAGTTCGAGGATATCGAGCGCCGTCTCGGCCGCCTGCACGACCTCGCGCGCAAGCACCGCGTGCCGATGGAAGCGCTGGGCGAGCACCGCGACGCCATGGAAGCCGAAGTGGAGCAGCTGCGCGGTGCCGACGAGCGCCTGCAGGCCCTGGCCGGCGAGATCGACCGTGCCGCCGGCCAGTGGAAGACCGTGGCCGATGTACTCAGCGCCAGCCGCCGGAAGGCCGCCAAGGCCCTGTCGGACACCACCACCACCCTGATCGGCGAGCTGGGCATGGGCGGCGGTCAGTTCCTGATCGATATCGAGCCGCAGACCGTGGTCAAGCCGGACCCGAACGGCGCCGAGCGGGTCGAGTTCCTGGTCGCTGCCAACGCCGGCCAGCCGCCGCGCGCCCTGCGCAAGGTCGCCTCGGGTGGTGAGCTGTCGCGTATTTCGCTGGCAATCGAAGTCGCCGCGCTGGGCCTGGATGCGGTGCCGACCATGGTCTTCGACGAAGTCGATTCGGGCATTGGTGGCGCCGTGGCCGACATTGTCGGGCAGAAGCTGCGCGCGTTGGGCGAGAAGCGTCAGGTGCTGTGTGTCACCCATCTGCCGCAGGTCGCCTCCAAGGGCCACGCCCACTACCGGGTCAGCAAGGCGCCGGTGGACGGCATGACCCAGAGCGCGGTTGAGAAGCTCGATACCAAGGCCCGCGAGGAAGAGCTGGCCCGGATGCTCGGCGGCGTGGAAGTCAGCAAGGAAGCCCGGGCCGCGGCGCGCAAGCTGCTGCAGGTCTGAGGCCCCCTGGCCGGGTAGTGCCGGCCGCTGGCCGGCGCCCCGCCGGCACCGGCGCCTCACCCTGAAAACGAAAACCCCGGGCACGCCCGGGGTTTTTTGATCGCATCGGGATGGCCAGCGAGCCGTTACCGACGCTTCTTGCGGACGTAGAGCACCAGCGAGTGCTCTTCCAGCTCGTAGCCGTGGTCAGCCGCGATCTTGCGCTGCAGCTCCTCGATCTCGTGGCTTTCGAACTCGATGATCTTGCCGCTGTCCACATCGACCATATGGTCGTGGTGACCGCCGCGGTCCAGTTCGTAGACGGCCTGGCCGCCTTCGAAGTTGTGCTTCAGCACCAGACCGGCGGCCTCGAACTGGGTCAGCACCCGGTACACCGTGGCCAGGCCGATCTCGTCGCCGTGCTCCAGAAGCTGGCGGTAAATGTCTTCGGCGGTCATGTGGTGACTGGCATTGCGCTGCTCGAGCAGCGCCAGGATCCGCATACGCGGATGGGTCACCTTGAGGCCGACTTTGCGCAGGTCGTGGGTTTCCATACTTCTCCGTTCATTGGCGATTTAGCGCCAGCTGCCTCGGATTGGGTCGCGGCGACACGTCAGGAGTGTATCATCGACTCGATTTCCCCAAACGCCATTCCCCGATGCGCAATCTCCTGCTGGTCGCCGCCGTTGCCCTGTCCACCACGGGCTGCGGCATCATTTACAAGCAACCCATCTATCAGGGCAACCTGATCCGGGAGCAGGCCGTCGGTCAGCTGCAGGTGGGCCAGAGCAAGCAGCAGGTTGGTGCCCTGCTTGGTACGCCCTCCATCGCGGACCCGTTCCACGCCCAGCGCTGGGACTACACCGCCAGCCAGCGCGTGAACCGCGTGGGCAAGACGGAAGTGAAGAACTTCACGGTCTACTTCGAAAACGACGCGGTCACCCGTTGGGACGGCGAGTACTTCGCCAGCGACGACGCCGAGCTGGCCCGCAGCACGCTGCGCCAGTTCGGCCGCAACCTGCCCAAGGACAAGAAGAAGCGCGGCCGCTGAGGCCCGCCCTCTTCACTCAGCTGCCGGCGCGTGCGCGCCGGCGGCGGTTGTCTTTCGGGTCGGCCAGCAGCGGACGTAGCAGCTCGACCCGGTCGCCCTCGCGCAACATCTGATCCGGCTTGGCCACCAGGCCATGCACGGCCACGGCCGGACATTGCGCGCTGCCTTCTATGTCCGCGGCGTCCATGGCATCGGCGACCGTGGCCCCCTCAGGCAGGGTCAACCTCCTCGCGTCGACGCGATCAGGCCAGGCCAGCACCACCTCGACCGTGATCACCGCTCAGTCCTGGGCGTCGGCGACGCGGACGAAATCATTCACCATGCGGTCGGCCAGCCCCTGGAAGCCCAGCGCCAGGGCCGGTCCCAGCAGGCGCGAGGTAGGCTCGAACTCCAGCGTCAGGCTGACCTTGCAGGCGTCCTCGGCCAGCGCGTGGAACTCCCAGCGCCCGTGCAGGCGCTTGAACGGCCCGTCCTTGAGCTGCATATCAATGCTGTGCGGGCGCTGCAGCGTGTTCTCGGTCATGAACCAGGTCGAGAACGACCCAAAGCCCAGGTCCAGGCGCGCGACCAGTCGGTCCGGGCCGGACTCCAGGATCTGCGAGGCCGAACACCACCGGAAGCGGCGCGGATAGGCGTCAATATCATTGACCAGGTCGAACATACGGGCAGCCGAATGTTCGACCAGGGCACTACGTCGGATAGTTGGCATGCGATACAGATGTCGGATGAATCGACCGGGCGTGCCCGAATCGGAGACAATAGGGAAATGAGCAAGAACAGCGGCAAGGATAAAGCAAAGGGCGCGACGGCCAACAAAACCATCGCGCTCAACAAGCGTGCCCGTCACGAGTACCACATCGAGGATCGCTTCGAAGCCGGCCTGGCCCTGCAGGGCTGGGAGGTCAAGTCGATCCGCGCCGGGCGCGGCAACATCATCGATGCCTACGCCTACGTGCGCGATGGGGAGATCTTCCTGATCGGCGCGCAGATCACCCCATTGATCCAGGCCTCCTCCCACATGGTGGCCAACGACCGTCGCGAACGGAAGCTGCTTCTGCATCGCAGCGAGATCGACAAGCTGATCGGCAAGGTGCAACGCGATGGCTACACGATCGTGCCCACCGCGATGTACTGGAGCAAGAACAACATCAAGCTTGAGATCGCGCTGGCCAAGGGCAAGCAGACCCACGACAAGCGCGATGCCGAGAAGGACCGCGACTGGGCGCGCGAGAAGTCGCGCACCATGCGCCGGCACAACCGCGACGCCTGATGGCGCCGGCGTCGCCCGCCCCGGTGATCCAGCCCGCCAGCGCCGACGACACCCGCGCGGTGTTCGCCGGCCTGCTGGCCTTCAACCAAGCCGCCAGTGGCGATGCGCTGGATGACCAGCCGGTCAACCGGGTCATACATGATGACGCCGGCCAGGTCGTGGCCGGGATCGCCGCTGATGTCTGTGGCGGCTGGCTGATGGTGCATGCGCTCTGGGTGGATGACACCCGCCGCGGCGAAGGATTGGGCCAGGCCCTGCTGGCCGAGGCCGAGCAGCAGGCCCGCGCGCTCGGCGCGCACGCCGTGACGCTGGATACCTTCTCCTGGCAGGCCGAGGGTTTCTATCTCAAGCACGGCTATGAAATGTTCGGTCGGCTGCAGGATTTTCCGCCTGGTCATCAGCGCATGTATCTGCGCAAGTCGCTCTGACTCACCGGGTCAGACCGCCTCGGCGTGCCCGTCCGGGCAATAGGCTTCATGCAGCGCCTTCAGCACACCCAGTGCCGGGGAGTCGGCCAACGCATAGAAAATCGTCTGCGCCTCGCGCCGCGTGGTCACCAACGCCATCCCACGCAGAACCGCCAGGTGCTGGGAAAGCGCCGACAGGCCCAGTCCACTGAACGGCTGCAGCTCCCCTACCGACGCCTCGCCTTCCACCAGGCGACACAGCACACGCAGCCGCGCGGGGTGCGCCAGCGCCTTGAGCAGCGCGGCGGCCTGGTCCGCCTGGGCGGCCATTTCTGCAGCACGGGTGGCCGCTGTGGTAAGTGGGGTGGGGTTCGCATCACGCATGGCTTGCACTTTACCTGAGACAACCCTAATTTAGATTTATCTAAATTACAGGGCACGCCCATGCCTTATAAGCACCGTCCCTCCACCGCGGGCTATCAGCCATGACGCCTTACTGGGCGACCTCTTTGGCTGGCGGGGTGTTGATCGGCCTCGCGGCCACCGCACTGCTCTGGCTCAACGGTCGCGTCGCCGGCATCAGTGGCATCACCGCCGGCGCCCTGTTTCCGGAGCGTGGCGAGACCGCGTGGCGCTATGCGTTTCTGCTCGGTCTGATCACCGCCGGTGCACTTGCACTGCACCGGCTGCCCGCATCCGCGCCCTCGCGTATCGGCTTTCCGCCCATCCTGCTGGTCGTGGGCGGGCTGCTGGTGGGCGTCGGCACCCGGCTGGGTGGCGGCTGCACCAGCGGCCATGGCGTCTGCGGGCTGGGCCGGCTCTCATTGCGCTCGCTGGTCGCCGTGGGGGTGTTCATGAGCACCGCGATACTGACCACCTTCATCGTCCGCCATCTCGCGGGTATCGCATGAGCCGACAGATCCTCGCCGCGCTCGGTGCGGGCGCCCTGTTCGGTCTCGGGCTTGCGGTCTCGGGCATGACCGATCCGCTGCGCATCCTCGGCTTCCTGGATGTCTCCGGGGCTTTCGACCCGTCCCTGCTGTTCGTGCTCGGCGGCGCCGTCGCGACCACGGGGCTGCTGTTCCGTTTCGTGCTGCGAACACCGCGGCCGCGCCTGGCAGATCGCTTCCATCTCAGCAACAGCCAACGGATCGACACGCGTCTGCTCGGCGGCGCAGCGTTGTTCGGCATCGGCTGGGGTCTGGCCGGCTACTGCCCCGGGCCCGCGCTGGTCGGTGCCGGCTACGCCGCCAACGAAGCGCTGTGGTTCGTGCCGTCGATGCTGGTCGGCATGGCAGTGCACCGAGGGTGGGAGCGCCGGGCTGAGGGGGCATCGACCAGCTGACAGGGGCCAGACAACGATCTTTCCCCGCCAACCCCGCACAGCTGTCAGAATCCCCGCATTGATACGGAAAGGATCCGCGCGTGACTCTTGAAACTACCCCGGCACCCGCACAGGCGACGGACGAACTGACCACCCTGCGCGCCGACGTGGCGGCGCTGGAGTTCATCTTTGACGAACTCGCCCGCGCCATGGACCCGGCCGCGCTGCTCAAAGTGCTGACCTACCTGATCCGCAACGCCAAGCGCGCGGCCTCGGAGACCCAGAGCTACGACACGCTGGAACATCGCCGCCTGGTGGCCCAGGTGGAATCGCTGATGGCCCGGGTTGAGCCGCAGGCCAAGAAGCAGGCGATGACCGTGCGCAACGAGCACAACCGCCTGAAGAAGGAAAAGGCCCGCCACAAGGCCGACAGCCGCCGCCAGCTGCAGAAGTAAGTGCGGACGGGCAAGGTGACTGTTCAGCTGGATTGGAGTAGCATCCAACCCGTCAAGTAGGAGTCCGGTGCTGTTTTCCGGATGAAGTGCGGTTCTTGAAGAAACCGGGGGTGCATTGGTTTCGACGGGGGTTGTGAAGTTACTTGGTGCATGCCGAGGGGGCAGCTTTCCTCGTTAATCCAGCAGCAAACTTTTAGTTGCCAACGACGACAACTACGGTTCGAACGACTTCGCAATCGCTGCCTAAAAACAGCTTTAGCGTTTAGTTCTACAGCCGCCTTAGGCGAACCCCCGAACCTACTTGTGCCCGTGCTCGTAGATGTAGGGTCATTATCACGGAACCGGTTGTGATGGCTGCCTGTCAGTCACGACTTAACTAAAGCAGGCTGGTCCTGGGGTGCGCTTTGCACACCGTGCTGCCACAGGATGAGATTCAACGGTGAGCTAAGCATGTAGTACCGGGGATGGAGTGCCTTCGGACGGCGGTTCAATTCCGCCCACCTCCACCATTAGACGGTCCCACAAGGACCACAGAAAGCCGGAACCTCCCGTCAAACAAGGGGTTCCGGCTTTTTTGTTGTCCGGGGTTGTCCGGCCTGTTCCGTTGCAGCCCATGAGACGCTGGGGGTATATCTAGGGGTATCCGCCCTGCCCCAGAACCCGATACCCCCATGCCCCTGACCGACGCAGCGATTCGTCGCGCCAAGCCTGCCGACAAGCCACAGAAGCTGGCTGACGGTGGCGGCCTGTTCCTCCTGATCACCGTTGCTGGCGCTAAAAGCTGGCGTTGGAAGTACCGTGTCGCCGGCAAGGAGAAGCTGCTGACCCTTGGCCTCTACCCCGACGTCAGCCTGGCCAAAGCCAGAGAGGCACGAGAGCACGCGCGTCGCCTGCTGGCCAGCGGCGTGGACCCGAGCGAACACCGCAAGGCAGCTACAGCCTCCCGCGCCGTTGCCGATGGCGAGAGTTTCGAGGTCATCACCCGAGAGTGGCTGGCTGGCCGCCCCTGGGTGCCGGCCTATGGCAAGAAGGTGATCGCCTGGTTCGAGAAGGACGTCTTCCCGTACATCGGCGCTCGGCGCGCCGGCGAGCTAAAGGCTTCGGACTTCCTGCAGGTGGCCCGGCGGATGGAGGCCCGGGGTGCCTTCGAATCAGCTCACCGGGTGATGCAGAACTGCGGGCAGGTCATGCGCTACGCCGTGGCCACCGATCGCGCCGAACGCAACCCGGTAGCTGACCTGCGCGGAGCGCTGGTGCCCGCGCCGGAGAAGAACCATGCCGCCATCGTCGACCCTGTCCAGCTGGGCGGCCTTCTGCGCGCCCTGCACGCCTATCACGGCACGCCGGTAGTCCAGGCCGCGCTGAAGCTGGCACCGATGGTGTTCGTCCGGCCGGGCGAACTGCGGCAGGCGGAATGGACCGAGGTCGACTTGGACGCTGCGGTTTGGAGCATTCCGGCCGCGCGCATGAAGATGCGCCAGGCACACATCGTTCCATTGGCGCGGCAGGCAGTCGAACTGCTGGCCGAGCTGCGCCAGATCACCGGACACGGGCAATACGTCTTCGCCGGCGGTCGCACCGATAAGCGGCCGATGTCGGAAGTAGCCGTGCTGGCGGCGCTGCGTGTGATGGGTTTCGACAAGGGCACGGTGACCGGGCACGGCTTCAGGGCGACCGCCCGCACGCTGCTGGATGAGGTGCTGGGTTACCGGCCGGACATCATCGAGCACCAGCTGGCGCACGCGGTGAAAGACCCGAACGGCCGGGCCTACAACCGCACCACTCACCTGTTGGAGCGCACCCGGATGATGCAGGAATGGGCCGATTACCTTGACCGGCTCAGGACGGGCACTGTCGTCTCGCTACGACACAGCGAGGCAGCCTGATAATCCATCCGCCGATACGCCAAGCTAGAGCATTCAAAAGTGCTTACCAGGAACTTCTAATGCCAAAAGATAAAGGCACACCATTGACGCCTCTTGAAATCCGGCAGGCGCTTTGGATGCGAATCAACCGCGCTCAGACTTGTCATGACTTGTTCCGCGACATCGATAAATCAGCAAAGCTGAATCTGGTCAAGTTCAACCGCAACTTGCGGTTTTTCAGGACCTGCGAATCAGCGCTGCACGATGCCACCATTGTTGCCTTGTATTCGTTGTATGAGACACCGAACGACCGGGTTGGATTCCGCCAGCTAATCAACGCAATTCCAGATGAAGATATGCCGTCGGACTTGAAGCGGGAGTTTCTTAGCAGAGTTCAGGAAATAATGCCAGCGTGGAGAAAAGTCTCCATTGTGCGAAATGAAATCGTGGGCCATCAATCCAGCAGGGCGCAACCTGATGAAGTCCGGGAGCGTGCAAACCTCACCTTTGCCTGCGTGAACAAAGTGCTCGCTCATTCCCGCCAACTCCTCTTCGACATTGCTAGCCAATGCATGGGTACAGACGTCAGCTTTATGACTGACACTCCGGGAGCGGCTGAACGTCTGTTTTCACAACTTGCGGATCCGATGATGCTCAAGCCCGCCGAGCCCTGACTTGCATCCGCATATGCGTTCAGTGAAACCATGGTTCGAGAAAGTCCATTCCGAACCTACTTGCCAACGCCTGACCAGAACAGACCCGCCGCCAAGCCTGCCTTGTAACCAAACCATCAACCTCGCAGAAGCGTGCGGACGATTCGGGGTCGGATGACTACCTGGACCGCCTGCGCACCGGCAACGTTGTCGTACTGCGACCGGATCAGGCGGCCTGATCGTCTTCGAAGGGGTGCAGCCGATTGGCAATGCCGTCGAACCGCGCAGCCTCGGCGCGGAGCCGGTCAGCGCCGCGGCGGCGAGTCGCCCTCGCCCGCCAGTCGCCGCTGTGATTCATGTCCAAGTCGTCGGCCTGCTGCCATAGCGAAGCCGCTCTCGCGCGCGCCCAGCGCGCCTTGCCGATACTCTTCTGATCCATGCAGCCACTGTCGCCGCCGGCGGTCGCACGCGCCGATACGGAGGCAACGCCGGCTGACTGTCTACCAGGTCCGGTTCTTCCTCGCGGCCGCTCGGGCCACCTCGCGCTGGTCGATCTCCAGGCGAAGCCGCTGCTGATGCCTGACAGCCCACAGCTCCGAGCCGATTACGCCCTGCTCGTAGCTGGTGCACAGCCGACGTCCGCGGTGCTGGTCGTCGAGATGACGGTCCACCTCGACCCACCAGATCTTATCGTCCACCCGCTGCGACAGGCGCAGCACCTCCGTCATGCCGCAGTAGATGGCATCCGGAAGTTCATCGGGGCGGCTGGCGACCGAGCGCCATCGAAAGTCGGGAGGAAGCATAGGCCGCAGGATACGAACCGGGGTCTCAGATTCCGCGACTGGCCGTGACCGGATCGCGCTGCAGCTGTGAGCAGTGCAGGACGCCGCCTCGTTCGGCGACGGCGCCCTGCCACTGGTTTACTGGCAGATGTACTCGCGCGCCGACTCGATGACGTCCACGTCGAGCTCTTCGTACTGGATCGCAACGGTTTCCATGCTGTTCGAAGCGACTACCGCGCGCGTGCCGACGTTGCACGCGGCCGGCAGTCCGCCAGGGTAGGCTTGCCCGTTGATTGCATATGCCAGACCGTAGCAGGCCGAGCCGAGCTGGAACGGGTTGACCCCGCAGGAAATCACCTGTTCGTTGGCCAGCCCGCTGGAGGCGCTGTAGTTGACCGTCCAGCCACTAGCCGCGTCATTGGCGCAGCTGCCCGGGAAACTCTGGATCGGTGCGGTGCCGACGCTACAGGTGTGATCGGCGGAGCTGCCGAAAAAGCTGTATTTGAGGTACGCGGTGCGGCCGCTTTCAACCCATTGCGCGGCGGCCGCGCCTTGGGCAAAGGCGGACAGACCTAGCAGGCAAACGGCAGCTGCGGCGAGAGGTTTAAATCCTTTCAACATGACTATCGTCCTCGGAATTGGCGTAGTGCACGCCTCATGCGTGCCGCCCGAGTCTACCCAGCCTATCCGCTGGCAAGTATGACGGAATCGGCACTCTGAGCCTTGAGGCTGAGGAGAAGTGCCCGAGGGCCGCTGCTCACGCGCCCCATCGCCCGGGCTGAGCTGCCCGCGGCTCCCGGATGCGGCAGACCCAGAGTACCCGTGCGAAGCCTGCCGCAGCATTCGCAGCGTGAGAGCCGCACGAAGTCACTGGCCAGGCCTGTCAGATGGTGCCGAGGTCCCGCACGATCGCCTCACCGCGCTGCAGGAATGCGCCGATAAGTTGCCCTCCGGCAACGTGCCGCCCCTCTTCAGCGTTCACGTACTCGGCTTGCCTGCGCCCGGCGGCAAGGATCGCGTCGGGGTGGAAGCTGTCGGGAAGATCCCGCAGCGGCTGGCCTGGCGCAGCTATCCCGCCGACCAGCTGGGCGACGCGGGTGGGTTGCTCGACAACTGACTTCGCGTAGGCGGTGCCGACGATCCGGCTTTGGGTCTTGGACCAGCCCACCACGACAATTTCCGACTGCAACTGACCCAAGTCCATCTTGGCATCCCGGATCGCCTGGACATAGTCGGGCCACAGCTGGTCCATGACGGGCCCGACCTCCCGCATGATCTGCTCGATGCTGAAGGCCTTTCGGAAGCTAGCCTCAAGGCACAGCTGATACATCCGAAGGAAGAACTGCCCGGATCCCCGCCCAGCAACGACGATGTTGTGCTGGGGGATCAGCAGCAGCTTGGCACCCTCTGAGATCTCCCCGCTGACCGCGTCTTGAGCAAGGGTATCGACGGCCACGAATGCTCGCTCCGGCGTCATCAGGACATTGAGGATGCTCATGGGTGGCCGTAAGGAATAGGTCTCGCAACTATGACCTGCGGCCGGCAGAACTGTCCAACTGGGCTGCCGAGCTCAGGCCGTGTGGAGGCGGTCGGAGGCTCGTTCGGCATGGACACGGGCCGAGCACATGCCCGGCACAGACCAGCGGCCTTCATCATCGCGTTCCACGTCCCAATGCGGGCCGGCCAGCGTCTCATCCAGCTGATGAGGCCTTCGCGCCGCTCGATAGATGGCGTCGGCAACCGCTTCCATTTCGGAGCCAAACCACCGGTAGCCATTGACGCAGATCGCCACGGGGTGGTCGGAGGGATGGGGATAGCTGGGCACCAACTCCTGCAGCTGCCGTGCGGCCTCTCGGACGGTAATCTGGCGAAAATCCGGGGCGGCCGCCCAGTGGTCGAGAATTCTCTCGGCGCCGGGCGTCATGGCGATCTCCTTCACTGGCCGGACATCGGATAATCACACAGGACCGGTCAAAGTGATGCGAAAGAAGCGTCCCTGACTGGGGCACGGGATCACACAATGTGCGGCCGATTCGTCCAGACCCCGATCCGAAACGCTGACACCCTGGGC
>Ga0247732_10000730_pt1 | contig 14415 bp, 23 predicted proteins | sample UWRJL163409C2_FD_180940 | JGI IMG/M metagenome (GOLD analysis project Ga0247732, IMG submission 180940) | Plant litter microbial communities from Arlington Agricultural Research Station in Wisconsin, United States - UWRJ-L163-409C-2 | ecosystem: Environmental > Terrestrial > Plant litter >...
CTCCAATGTTCTCTCCAGAGGTCCTGATAGATGTCAGTCAATCGTTAAACGTACAAAATACAGTTGGCCGCACAGGTTGCCCTGATAGAATGTGAACCACGGCCCGCAGTCACAACGAGGCTGTACGCACGTTAACATGGATCTTGCCACCCTTGCCGTCATCGATCGTGTAGGCTAAAAGCCGGGAATGAGAAGCGACCATGGTGTGTAGAGAACAACAAACCGGAATACTGATCCACAATGCAGTCTTGCTTCACCTGGAATCCTTCGCTCGTGGCATTTGTCCACCACTGCTCCAACTTGCCTTGCTGGTTGTAAAGACGACCGGCGGAGTCAAAGGCGTGCTGGAAACATGTTACACAACGTATCAACACGCAGAGGACCCTTGGGGACCCACCGTTAATTCATGTGACGCCACCTGACCGAAGGCACCGTATGCAAGATAGTTGGGCCTGGGGACGTCAGATGAGGCGGAAATGGACTGTATAATCTAATCCCTCACCAGTATTGTGAGAAAAAGGGAGGCTGGAGGATACCAGCAGGGAAAACGATCTATTGACGCAAGTTATGAGGAACAAATAGAACAGAACAGACGGCGAACTTGCCTCGTTGGATGGAGGGTTGAAATAGGCGTTCACGGTGGATGGGACCATTTCCCAAGATTCTTTGTTTCGTGGTCTACCAAGTTGTATCCATTGCTTGAAGACGTCATTAGCACTAGACACGCGATTAGCGTTATCGTCAACGGATCACAAGCCGCGTCAAATAGACTGACAATGAACGGAGCATGTTGCCAAAGAAGTCATTCTTTTCAATCTGCAGCCCAGCATAGTACTGTGCTAAAGAGCGCGGACTGCGAGTGTCAGGCGACAAAGGATATCCAACTTTAACGCGGATCGCGTCAGCCTAGACTTTCCGTCAACATTGCACTGATCATCCGCAAGATAACAAACTACCTTCTGGGCTGCGGCTGTCGCAGACTCTTCATCCATCCAATCAATATGCCCAAGTGATTTTTTGAACGCCGCGACGATGTCTGATTGAAGGGTAAGCTATCTGACTTTGGCCATGGAGTCAATGACGCACCACTAATGACCTTGGTGCCTTTTTCTTTCGAATCACCACCGAAGGTAACGTTCACAAAGTATCGCCCTGCGGCAAAGCCGAGAACCTCTTCTGTTTTTCCAATGCAGTACTCCGCGCGATCGCCCACAGCGCCTTTCTTGATGCCTGTCAAAGTTTCCACTAGAGCCCGTTGCGCTTGCCATGCTGGGGTATTCATTCCAAGATAAGGCGACAAGGAAAGTGCGGCACGGGTAACGAGATAACCTTCCACAACCTCCGACGATGTCTCACGGAGGATCTGCGATAATGCCGGTGGATAATCAAGATATGTGACGATGACACTTTCAGGGAAGGTTCGGATGTTGAACGTCGAGAAATATGTGGGGAAATGAATCTGGGGAATCGCCTTGGTCAGGTTGGACAAGGGCTCGGGATTGTAGGTAGCGATCGGGTCCTGGTAGAGGATATCCCTGAGACGCAGTTTGTTAGCCTTTTGGAATGACGAACGTATTCAAATGACATACAGATCCAAGCTGGCCTGGGCAAGTTTCCTTTCGAAAGCAACGACCTTCTCGGCGAGCTCTCGTGCCTTTTTCGCACCGTCATCCGGTTTGCCTCCACCGTCATGGTCGTCATCATCGCCACCCCATGGAGGCCAAGGGACGGGGGGCCAGAACTTCGCCTGAGCATCGGCAGGGACATCCGTCATTTCTTGTTCAGGTGCATCAACGTCGTTCTTGTCTTTGTCCGTGACAGCAAGCAACAGTTTTTCCAAAGTAGTCGTATACATCTGCCTGATGGACTTCTCCTCGAAGTATTCCTAGAAGCACTTTGTTAGCTTTCAATCGCAAATGCCACGAATAGCGAACCTTGGACGGCAACCCGAACCCTGGTTGACTGAACCATAAGCTCATCTGGTTAGGGTCATTGCCAACATCTCCTTCGATGTTGAAAGAAAACAAAGCCTCGATACCTGCGTTCACAATTAACAAAGCAACGCTTTCTCAAAATTCACTGACCTCGGGAGTGAAGGAAAGCGATCGCAGCAGTGAGACCCTTGGCCTTATCACCAGCGTCATCTTCGGATATCTCAACACTCTTTCCTTGGTAGAGGTTGCGCACAGTCTTGACGAATTGCTTAAGTGGTGCAGTCCCAACCTGATCAAGTTCATTCTCGTTATGGCAAGAGGTGTAGAACTCGCGCAGTTTCTTCAAGAGCGCCTTATCATAGGAGTCGGCAGGGGATGTGTCTGTTTCCAGAATAGTCCGAATGACCTCCTGGTTCTGTTGTGCCAGTCGCTCAAAGTTGCCGTAGCTCGCTTTGTCCCCCGGGAGGGGATGGGCTTTCAACCAGCCGCCGTCTAAAACATTATTAACTCGACCAAACACAAAATAAGACCAGTGCACGCACTTGCAAAGTCGTAAAAGTTTTCGCAAGGATCTTGGGTAACGTCCAATCCGGAGAGGATTGAAGCCGAAAGGATAATGCAATGCGGCTCGAGGCATGGTTTCTATTAAACGGTGAGGCGCGTGACGCTGCAAGACGCGTGGTCGCACCTCATGCGGGACCGATGTCGAGGTGGGCACGGGAGGGAACACTGTTGTGGGCACAACGGTTGTGGTTGTCAAAATCTGAGTTCCGCTGAAGGTGGCGGTAGAGGTAACGGTGTTCGTAACGGTGACCGTCGTGGGCGGTTCCGTCGGTTTGTCGTGCTCCATCTTCAGGCGGTGCTGGGCACCAGCGAACAGCCCAATGAAGACCTGTTTTCCGTCAGCATATTCAAGCAGCTTTGCGAACGAGACGGACGGATGTCGTGAGAAGGAGGACCAGTGCTAAGACCAGCAGGATCTTCGTCAAAGGCGTGAGGGGCTCGTGTGCATACGAATGGACGCGGTCGTTCCAAGTTCCTTGACTCTGTTCATCTTCGTCTTCGCTTCTCTGGTAAAGCAGCGACGCGTGTTCTGCGAAAGCGGGCGCGATTAGCACGTTGCCAACGCCGCCAGCGGGCAATTACCACTTACCCGCGTCGGTTGAGGGTCTAGCGGTTCTATCCGCCATGTTGACAGTTTCAGAAAACGCGCGTTGAGCACTATATGTGTGCTATATAGATGCTGGCCGCTGCCTCAACTGTGCAATGTGGACTAGGCGAGGGAAGTGACAGATGAATAAGAGCCTGGATCGGACTCCGAACTACGTCGTTACATCCCAAATTTCTATTTTAGGCTATTTCCCCTCCCGACTGACGTTCGTTCTCTGGGCACGGATCATTCGTCGTTGTCCCGCTATGCAAGTCCTAGTCTGGCGCTTTCTTTTATGACTTGACGAGAAACGAGCGAGGACGTGAACCCAATCACGACCATCACAATTGCCCAGCTGTATTGCACAAGCCCCTGTTGATTACTTGAAAGTGAAAACAGACCACTAATTGGACGCTTTAAAGTTTGATCTGTATATGAATGGCACGAGCGCACCTGCAGAGTGTCGGTCCAACAGCCCGCGCAGAGTATATTGATAACTGGAGCAGTCCCATGACGCTTCCCAGTGCGGATGGGCTAGGTGAATACGCTTTGACGAGGAGCATGTTCAATCTGCAGATATTGAACGACCCCTTCAAAGAGAGTTGTATTGGACTCACGAAAAGCAGAGGTACGCAATTCTGGACATTGTCAGAATAACGATAATACCAGCCCAGATCAATGCGAGGGTATGGCTATCCAGCGTGCCATTCCTATCGGGATTCCCCGTCCTGGCAATCAAGTTGAGAAGAGGAAGAGATGCAAACGAGTACGGCCAGATCTTCATGCAAAAGTGATAAAACCTGGCATGGTTGTACCGACGTAGAAAGGTAGGCATAAAGAATGCTTGGAGGGTACCAGCAGCGGTGCCAGCCGTCGCGAGCGCAAACCCAATTTGCGATATCTGTACGGTGTAATTATCATTTCTTCGCAGTGATATTCACTGAAAGAGACGTACCGGCAATCCAAGACCGCCCTGTTTTATAGGCATGAAGCAAAACAGCACAAATAATACATCGAAGCCGGTCGCAAGGAAGCTGAGAACAAGCGCGGATGTGCACAGTGCACGAATAGAAGGAATCTGCCAAACTTCCCAGGCGGTATACCTCGTATTTGGTCCCTCTCGCGAAGATTGTCCTCCATCAACTTCTGGAGATTCATCAACAATCTTTGGTTTATGACGGTTCAAAGTCTGCAGACGTCGCTGAGAAAGAGTCGAAACAAGACTACTGTAACGCACCTCTTCCAAGTACACCCAACTGAGGACGAAGACCAGCGCAGCAACAATGGAAACAAACAGACCAGGAAGCCAGTAAGGGTGTTGCATCCAGATAGGGTGTTTAAAAATCTTTGGGTATCTTTTGGCTGGTTCGGACAACAACCCACCCACCAATGGTCTGCCAAATCAGTCTAGTCCGTTCTCAAGCCGCATAAAAGCCAAGACATACCCAATCACAGCACCAACAGGCCACCAAACTCCAAAGAACGAAAATGCAAATGCTTGGTTCGTTTTGTCGGTAATCTCAATCAAGATGGTTGGGACGACCGGAACGTTCCCAGAAAAAAGGCCAGCTGAGAAAAATATGAGTCCCCACTTGCCACCTCGCAACACGAAAGCTCTCACCAAGCACCCGAAAGATCAACATCCACTTGAAATTCGTCGCAAGGCCAAAGAGCATTGTCGAAATGGCGAGTCCAGCGGTACCAATCAAAATCACAGGTCGCCTGCCGAAGCGATCTGACAATCGCGTCATTACTCGGACCGATACCATTCAAACGTCAAAACCTGCCTGAAAAGTATCCCCAAGGATAGATAGAAAGTAACTGTGTCGCAGCGTACGCACTCTCCTGCATATTTGTGTCAGCAAAAAGACGTTAAACACGAAGGCGAACTCACAGCAATACCACTGTAGAAGGCAACCTGTGAAAGGTCGTCGGTCACCCCCAAGCTCAGGATGTAACTGTTGATATACGGAAAGATCTGCGTAAAGCTCATCGGATCTAGCGGACGTAGCAGGCACAGAATTGCGAGTTGCATCTTGGGCACCGGCGTCATCTCTTTCGAATCAAGCCCAATCTGCGATTCGCTTATACTCCCATCTTGCGTTTCGGATGATGCAGCAGATGACTGAGGTCGTCCATTTTGACTAGGTCCAAGGAGAGGCGTCCGTTCAGAGTTGGTCATAACAGCAGAAGAGTAAAAAAAGACCCTGACATTAAATTGCCCCAAGCTTTAGGGTGTGTGACCACACGAGATAAAGAAGCTTATGTTTTCGCACACTCGTCAGAGTAGAGCGGATATTTCTAGAGATGTGCTCATTATCCCACAAAATATAGGTCTAAAGTGCAGCACTCGCCCTAACGACTCGCCCTCTTTGTCTCCAGAGAAGGACCAACACAAGGGCCTCTTCCTTCCTCCTCCATGTCCAACACTTTCCAAAAGTTGCACCCCTTTCCATCGTTCTGAGCTCCAGCGTAACACGTCCACCAATACTTGTCTGTGAGATCATCCTGTCGATTTTTCATATCTGGGCGGAGGATGGTCGGAACTCCGCAATTACACAGCGGGACGCTGGGAGGACGAAAGTCAGGTCTGTAGAATCGGAAGGTAATATTAATGCGGCAATTAGACGGCTCGACGACATCTTCTCCCTCTCTTGGGAACGCGGGTCGGTAGAGGTCGATGACTGGCTGAGGAGGGACAGAATGCTTGAACCGCTCCTGACACGATGCGTGCATAATCGTCAACTAGCAGCACATCAGAGGTTTTTAAGGCTTGTCGAACCAAGCATGCTCACCGAGTTGTGAGTGAGAGGAATGTGAAATGTCTGCGCTTTGCGGGTCTCCTTTTCCGAAGAAGGAACGACCTCTCGAAGGGTAAAGTTTCTGGTCGTGCCTAACAAGCGTCAGTCAAATATTCCCTCAACACTAAAATGTAGATTACCTAGACTCAAGGACGCAATGGTGGGGTATGGGCCAAGATAAGTCAGTTGGTCGGAATGGAATCCAACGCTTTCCTTTGTCCCCTGATAGCAATTCGACGCAGCAACGTTGGCTTTCCACAGAGGGTCGCCGGGCTTGCGCCCTCCCCACTCCATCGGGTATCGAGGTCGTTTCATCATCTCTGCATTCACAATCTCTTCAATTACCTGACACGCTTCTTCCATCTCTGGAGGGAAGGTAGAAGGGGGCTCCGTCGGCCGACCATTGTACCTGTTACCCAAGGTCAAAGATCGATTAGGGATACTAAAGGTTTACGAACCAAAACTTTGCCGCCTCTTGCCATGTAGCATCATCGTCAATACCATCGGTCCTCCGTGCAAAGAAGGAAGTGAGATGAGGGCTCTCGACGATACGATCGAAGAGCCACCACTTGTTTCTCTTCCAACCAGTAGACAAATTGAGCATTGTGTAAAACAGTCTACAGGCCAGTTCTGGGGTTAGGACAGAGTAATGAAGCGTACATGGTGTGTGCTTTGCAACAAAAGCTGGGGTCGCAAGAGTGATCGGTGGCTTCTGAGCGAGCGATTTCTTTGGAGAAGGAGGCGCGGGCTGCCGTAGAACTGTCATTAAATTTACTGGCTCGCGTTGGATCTTTGAAGAAGAAGACGGAGGCTTTGCTGTTGGTTTTTTGTCCAAAGCGGGTGCTTGATTCCTTGCCCTTTTCGCGTCTTTTCGCGTCCAGTGGTCCAACAAGTCGGTCTTTCGTTTCGAGGGACCGACTTGTGCTGTTAGCGCCTTGACCGCCGCCTCGGGACTTCCTTCAGCCTGAGCTAGAGCATCAAGAATGGATTCGCAAGTAGGGATTGAAATATGTGACGGAAGCAAGCTCAACACGGTCGCGATGAGCGTGTCGTTGTCGTTGTCGGAAGTCAACATGATCTGCAATGACTGAGCGAACAATGCTGATGGCATCACAGTGGCTGTCTCTCTTGACTCCAATCACAATGCCAAAACTCGGCCCAACATCTCCAAACTCACCGCTGAGCCAACACACAGCAACTTGGCGACACTTCCTTCCAATAGCAACTATAGTTTGCGTTTTCTGGTTCGTGTGGCGACAATTTGGTCGAGAGCAGCTTGCCCTGGATCCATATTCACATCTGGCAAATTACTGCGCACACGTCCCGGCGATCACACAGGACGAGTTTCTTGGTCGACAGGATCTGCTAGCTGCGGCACTACGAGACCTAGGGGCCGCTGCCTATGTTGCAGAACCAGGAGCTAACACACTCTTCTACGCCAACTTCTCACAAGCTCATTGGCGTCTGTCTGAGCGACCCCTGCTTCTAGCGGTTTCACCTCGGCCTGCAGACTCTGGTGCGAGACTTTCGATAGTGACACCCAAGGTAGCAATTATCCAAATGTCTCCTTCTCTTCATGTCCGCTCATATCAGACAAGTTCGAGGAGACGCGTGCAAGACAACTACCGATTCCCACTGGTCAATCTTCTGCAATTGAATATGCAGAATGGCCTGAAGAAGGGGACCCTTACGCCGTTCTGCTCTCTGCACTTCACACCGTTTCAGACAACGACACCATCTATGTGGACAGCGGCATCCGCAAATTCATTGTGGACGGCCTTCAACGTGTCGCCCCATCCCTCAAAATTTTATCTGCTCCTCTCGCCCTAACGCAGATGAGAGAGCGCAAATCGAGTGCCGAGATCGACATTATGCAGTGTGCGAACGAAGTGAGTTCAATTTTGTTATATACTCTCCGCCTGCTCTAGGGGGTGAGAACGACCGGCAATGCATTGAATCGGTGCTCGAAAGTGCCCTTAGGCAGATCCGTGTCTTTTCACCCCTTGCAACGACTCGGATATATCTCTAAACACTTCTCATGCATTTGAAAAGGCTACCCTTCTTGCCATCCGGGCGGTTCACAAACGGCTAATGATCGGAAAGACTAGAGAGTCTCATGCACGAGGCATGATGGCCACTGCGCTTGCTACTGCCGGATTGCAGGCCGGAGGCTGCCTTACTCTCTTCGGTGGCAAGTATCCGACACATGTGCCCTTAAATCCAAATTTAACTGTGCTGTAACAGAAAACGCAGCCCTGCCTCATGGGAGCGGGTCTGACCGCACGCTGGGCAAGCAGGACTTTGCTCTATTTGATTGTACGGCCTCGCTGCATGGTTACTACAGCGATGTTACCCGGGTTAGTGATTTACCCTCAAATGCCTCTTGCTTGCAACCTTTCATTAACTGCTAACTGCCACCTTCGACGATCACATCCCCACCGATAGACTGTTGCTCTCGAAGATTCGGAAATTCCAGAAGATCATTTGAAGATATGGGCCCATGTCCGTTCTGCGCAAGATGTCGCCCTCTCCGCAGTGAAAGAAGGTGTTGAGACGAAAAGCGTCGATCAAGCTGGGCGAAAGTTATTGGGAACGTATGGATATGGCGCATACTTTACGCATCGGCTAGGTCATGGTAAGGAAACTCGGCGAAGCTGTTTGTTTATGATTCTGATTGAACAGGTATTGGATTGGAGGTCCACGAACAGCCATACCTCCGCGGAGGCAGCGATGACCTTATCAAGACCGGACACACGTTCTCGGACGAGCCTGGAGTCTACATCGAAGGCCAGGTCTGTTCCTCTGTTCACTTGGCGGACAAACATTGACTATGCGTATGTAGGTCGGAGTGCGGCTGGAAGACTGTTTCTACGTCACGGATGGTGGTACGGGGCGCTTTTTGACTGAGAAAGTGGGCGGTCCAAGCCGCTCGCCTTGGAAACCGTAAAGAGATCACGGTGATCGTGATAATAAATCGCTACAGGAGATGTACAGGTTACTACAAGCGGTAGAGAATGGGTAAAGGACAACATTGGATGGCGGAATAGTGGTATATATCGAATTATCTGACTATAAGGAGAGCGAGCGATCCGTAGATTAAGGAGGTATAGACTGGACTGATGGCGGTTATTCGACGACCAGCTCGCTCGGGGTCGGTGGCGGGAGCGGAATGGCAGCCGGGGCTTCGATGACTGGACTGAGCGGGGCCGGAGTAAGATCGCGGCGGCGCTGGAACGGATTACGGGTGTGCACGCGCGAGACAGGAGAAGCTGCGGCCAGTCAGACTTTGCGAGTGTCGCGGAAAGAAAGACATACAAAGCAGAGTACTCGCAAGCCAGTTGCGAGAGGCTTCTGCGTCGATCTGGATGTCCTTGAGCTCTGCGCTCGGAGAGATATGAATTGGGCTTGTGAGACGCCTTGAAATGGCTGTGGATGCGACCAGCGACGGTTTAAGGATAGAAAGGAACTCTTCTAGAGCTGGATCGTTGAACGAGACCTTGAAATCGTCAGAGCGAGTAAAGAATCGGACTGGACGAGGCGCGACGACAATCGGTGTTTCGTGAGACATGGCGGATACTGGTCAACTTTATTCTCACGACCAACTCAGGCCACCACCCGCTCCGCGCCAATCACAGTCCGCATTTGGCATCTCTCAGTCTCTTGCTCCCGCTGCCTCCAACGACAGAATCTTGGGCGTCAACATCGTTTGCTGCAGCAGAGGAAAGGATAATCTGCGATCTCAGACGTCATTTGCCAAGCACAGCGGCCATGTGCGCGCGCGTCTTCTGGTCTCGGTCGCCTGCTCGCCTGTCTGGGTCTGTGGCGTCAACAAGAGACATCTCTGACTGGATCATTTGCTTCGACACGCGGACCATACCACCCGGAACTCAATGTCAATGACACGCACAGCTCGTAATGGCGCGGCATTCCAGAAATTTGGCCACACAATGACGGCCCAACCAATCCCTGTGGTCTTCCAGACGGTGTGGAATTCCGCACAGCTTGTACGAAAGGCTCCACATTCTGCCCGTTGAAGCAGACTCAAAGGACCTTCCTTTTGTCGCTTGTTCTCCTTCAGCAGTCCAAGAAATGAATAGCAAAAAAAAGTGGGAAGAAATAAACCTAGGGTCTCTACATATTGCTCTTCTCGGACTCTGATTCCTTTCGTGCCGGTCTCCGCCATTTCCAACGCCAGGGTAGGGTGGGTCTTGTCCAACTTTATCCTACAGACTCGGCCCTCCCTATCAGTCCAATGACTCATGTGGTCCGTCCATCGGCTGGGCGGGTAACAATTCTCGAATGGGAGCATCATGAAGTCATTCAATATCTCGTCTACACACCATCGCCGACGTACCGACGTACCGACTTTCGGCTTCGGGCACGCTTTCCAAGTGCATCCGTCGCCCAACATCCGCCGGTCCTCAATATCCTCCGTCGCCGCTGCTTCACCTCCGACAGAGGCGTTTAACCCAGCATCATCGACATCTACCCAGCGATACCCTCCTCACAATAGCCAGCTTTATCCCGATACCTGGGATATAGTGGCACAAGAGGACCCTGGTATTCCAGGCTATCCAAACCCTCTTTGTCTCTCGAGCATTATTCGGCTCAGCCAAAATCAGCCAACCTCGAGGTCAGATCTCCTCTCGCTTGCACAAACCGGAAGAACAAGGATAGTTCCATTTCATTTTACCATACTGATAAAAATTCAAACAGGTCACTTGCGCTGTCGGAGTCCTTCTGACAGAACAAGCATGGCTTTTTACACCGTCCCAAACGTAAGGTGAGCACAGTCTGGTGACACGGGTTTTTTGAATCGTCCCATATTGCCGCTGATAGCGCCAGTAGTCTCACTGTCAGGCCCAGACAGACCCCCTCCCATCCTGACAAGTTGGTCCCATTGGTGTCTGGGTTTCTCCGACCACTTCGTTAAACACTACGATCCCCCATCAAGCCGGTTATATTCAGACGCAGATCGGGACACCTGCCAGACAAACCTTTGGACAACCTAAACCCGACGTCTACAGAGAAAAGGTAATAAAAAATGTCAAATCAACCGCATTCGAGATCTCACCAAAAAACCGACTCTCAAGAAGCCTAGGATTCCGCCGAAATCCCACTGCTCATCTCAAACATCCCAAGCCTAAAATGCATCATGAAACGAAGCATCTCGCCAAGTCGACTCGTTTGAAGGTGACGCGCACGTATGAAAATATATATATTATGTCTTAGAAAAACCCTTTGCCACGCAAATATTTCCTGAATTGCCCAACCAATAGAATATCTTGCTACAAGCCCTCCACTTCCGGCAGGGAGAGTCCAAACCTGCTCTCTCGGCATACGAATGGACAATGCCTAAAGTGAATAGTTTTGTCGACCAAACTCGGAACCCGACGCAATCATGACGAAAGAGAGAACATCTCCGGAAAGCGGCAAAATGCATATGGATCCTAACCAACGGAAACGACATAAAGGCAAGAGCCGCAGAGTGATTGGTTGACTCAATGAAGGCACGCAGGAGAGTCGTTGCCAGAGCTACCGACATCACGATCTGTCGCCCGGCGTCGGGATTATTTCTCACAGCATCATGGTCAGCATCATACAATTGGCTGGAACACAAGTCAAACATTCCCTTCCCGTATCATTGGCCGTAGCAGACTGACAAGCAGTAATTAATCACATCGCTACAAAACCATTGGTCGGTAACGCATCTGAATTCACCAGACGTGTCATCGTGTGTCTCTCTTCACGTCCGCCGTTCTTCCTTCGCGATTAAACAGCAAATGTAAGGATATATATCAACGATGGGAACAAACAAGCATTATTGGACAATCAACCCGGCATCACAACCACTCAGAATAGATCGAACCCGACACCACACGTCCCTTCATCATGCCCTGCCACTCGAAGGCTCGCCGAGAGCATACATAGCATCGATCTCCTTCTGGTACTTCTTTTGGGCATCCCTTCGACGGATCTTCATCGTCGGTGTAAGGGTATTGTCCTCAATTGAGAAGAGGTCCATCGACAGATGAATCCGCTTAATCAACTCGAAGCTGTGAGAAATGGTGTCAGCATCCGACAAGCGCCTGGCTCAGGAGTACTCACCCCTTCAATCCGTTCTGGGTGGCCACCTTGGTGAGAATGCTGAGAACGTTCGCAGCGACCTGTGGGTTCTGGCATGCAGCGGCAAGCGCAGGAGTATCATCGGCAGCAATCTTCTTCCCGGTGACGGTGGAAGCAATGGCAGCCAATTGAACGGGATCAGGAATGACGATGGCGATGAGGTACGACTGCAAGCTATCTCCGTGGACATAGAGCTGCGCGACGACCGGGTGAGTGTTGTACAAGTTTTCAATCTTCTCGAGGGCCACATATTCGCCCTGTGCGAGTTTCATGATATTCTACCATTTCCGGAATTTGAGTAATCAACTTGACAGACATGTCATGGGTCCTCACCTTGACACGGTCAATGATCTTGACTCGTCCAACAGCATCGATCTCGGCAATATCGCCGGTGTGAAGCCAGCCTTCATCATCGATGGCCTCCTTGGTGTTCTTCTCATCTAAAATGACACGTCAGAAAAGGTGCGGAATGAAGAAAACTTTCGTACCCTTGTAGTAGGTGGAGAAGCAGTTGGCACCACGGACGCAAAGCTCACCACGAGGGTTGGGCTTATCGTCGGCCGTGTAGTTCATGGCGGGAACATCGACGACCTTGACTTCGTTGATGGGCTGCGGGGGGCCGACAGTACCCTGGCAAGTGGGATCGTACGCCCAAGTCTTGGTACAGGTAGCGCAGTTTTCTGTCATGCCATATCTGTTTCAAGTTAGATGAAAAATATCAGAACAAAGCAGCTCGCGAAAAAATGAGGCTCTCGTTCTCACCCTATCAAGGTTTAGTCAGCCAACAATGCAGGGTCAATTGATATCTACACACCTTCGCATACTTCGCACGCAAACGCGATCTTGAGGAAGTCCATTACCTCCACGCTAATAGGGGCAGATCCACTTGTGACGAGGCGCACATTTCCACCGATAACAGCGGAAATCTAACAGGCAAATTACATACGGCCGACAAACAAACATGTTAAGCGACGCTTACCTTGCGGAATACGAGTCTGTCCCAGAATGCATGGGTGACTTCACCAGTCTTGTGGAGTTGTGCCAGCTTCGTTTGGACAGCTTTCTTGAAGAGAGTGCCCTTGAGACCGGGAACGTTGCCGCCAACCATGGCTGATTGGTAAACTCTGTTCAAAACACGGGGCACGGATGGGAAGAAGTTGGGCTTGAGAATTTGAGCATCCTCCAAAAGCCGGAGAGGGTCGCCTGTGTAGTAGCCGATTCGCCCACCAATGGCGATGGTCGCGACTTCACACATTCGCTAACCAAACGTCAAAAGTGTGTCAACTAGTCAACGCGTTCGCGTACCTCGTAGATGTGGGCCAACGGAAGGTAGGAGAGCAAAACAACATCATCGGCATCGAGGTCCCATCCATAGAGGTAGCTCTGTGCCGACAAGGCAAGATTCTTGTGACGCAAAAGGACACCTGTGATGGGAATCAATTGAAATTCGAATCATCAGTCCGAGATTATGACCTTTGGGGTTATTGGTTGTTCCCTATATAGTGTTTGAGCGATCTTTTGAAGCGGATCAGAGACAAGAACTTACGGAGGTATAGCAAATCGAGGCAACGAGTTCGGGGTATGCAGGAATAGGATCGATCAAGTTGGCCTTGCCAATAGCCTCAACTAGAGAGTACGTGAGAAGGCAGCAAAGGGTAAGCGGTTTTGTCACTCACGTTCTGACAAGTGAAGGATAGTGACATTCTGCGACTCGCTCCATTCCTTGAGTAGTTTGCCAGACTCGGCGGTAACGGTATCGATGACGACGATGACCTTGAGCAACCCAACCTTGGGGGCGAGCTTGAGCAGAGTCGGGACGTGATCCGAAGTCGAGAAAACAAGAGAGGTATGAGCGTGGTTGATGCTGCGGTATGTCAGTAATAAGCTTTTAGCCGTCAGGGGTGTAGACTCACATATACTCTGCAGGAAAAAAAGAGGCCTCATGTTAAGCGAGCTCTCGTGCGAAGACCAAGGAATGTTTCACTGACCCACTGCATCCTTGCCAAGGGTATCGTACAAGCTCACAGAGACCTTTTGGTAGCTCTGGAGGGCAAGGTCGATCATCTGCCATTCTAAACGACCCGTATTCAGACCAAGCCAGTGTTGAAATCAACTTTAACTCACCAGGTCGGTTGGCCGACCAGATACCGACAGTTTGGAACTCTCCACCGCCCACCTCGCCCTGCTGGAAGAGATGGTGGATAGCACTTCCGATGAGGCGTCTGCGCTCGTCGACTTGACCATAGGTATACCAGGTATAGCTCGGAGCGAATTTGACAGGATTCGAGGAAATCTGTGCGCGGTACCCAAGGAATGGGCGGTTCCTTCCGGGCTTGAGACCATCCTCAAAGGCCTGGTCGAGGGTCAGGAGTGAGTTGGGCGTGTTTTCGTCAATGAGACCCCA
>Ga0247732_10000731_pt1 | contig 14390 bp, 18 predicted proteins | sample UWRJL163409C2_FD_180940 | JGI IMG/M metagenome (GOLD analysis project Ga0247732, IMG submission 180940) | Plant litter microbial communities from Arlington Agricultural Research Station in Wisconsin, United States - UWRJ-L163-409C-2 | ecosystem: Environmental > Terrestrial > Plant litter >...
GTAGTACCGCTTCACTCAAAAGATTGTGACTTCGACTTTCTGTTTGATGCTCATGGTCTGCGCTTGAGTGATGACTGCTTTGGATGGTTCACTGGCTCGGACTTCGACTTCGTAGCCTAGGTTGTTGAGCAGTGTGACCACATCGTCGTACTCGAATGCGATGGTGTCCCATGCGTCAATGTAGTGGATGCTAAGGCTGTGTGCTGTTGGCTCACTCATGGCTGGCTACTCCGTAGGCTGTGTCGTGGCAGGTGGTCATTGCGTCTGTCCAGAGGTTCATGTCTGTGTTGGGTGTGTAGTTGTATGCGTTGAGGCAGAGTGTGTACACATGTTCTGGGTTGACTGGTTCGAAGGCTCCCATCATGTTGCCGATGATGTATCCGGCTGTGAAGATGAACATGAGGGACAGGATGGTGAGTAGGACTGGTGCTGCTTCGCGCAGCTTCTGCTTGGTGTTGATGATGGTCATGGTTAGTTCCCTGCTTTCTTTGTGGTTGTACATTATTAGTACGGGTACTCGGTCTTCGGCTTAGCTGCCGACCTACGAGCGTTGGTCTTCGCTGCCCCTAGTCTACCACCGTCTTTGCGGTTGCATCCTTTGTGGGCTGGGCCTAGGTTGCTGAAGTCATCTGAGCCGCCTTGGCTTACTGCTACGATGTGGTCGATTTCCCATGTCTGGTCTGGGTAGACGGGCCAACCGCATTTGGTGCATGATGCCTCACCTGCGATGATGAGGGCTTTGAGGATTGGGCGTACGACACGGGCGACCTTGAACCATTCCTTACTCTGGTGGTGACTGCTCATGTGGTTTCATCCATTTGGCTTCGAGCTTGTGGGCCTTCGTGTATTCTTTCTCGAAGGTTCGTCTGCGTCCGTCGTGTGTCTTGTGGTGTTTGACTGCTGCGTCTACGGTTAGTACGGGTGATTCATATGGCCCCATTGTTCGCCAGCATCCGACCATCCCGCAGTAGAGTATTCCGTACTGGAGGTCGATGGTGAGTTTGCCTTCTTGGATTTCCATGTACCTCTAGTATAGCAGGTTTTTCAGGTCAGGTCTAGAGCACTGCTTTTACTACAAACCGTTTACGCTACACCACTGTGCTCCTACGTCGCACGTGGCTGTCGTATAAGTTATGCGACATATGCAACATCGTTGAGTTTCCGGGGTTTTTTAGCCCTTTCGGATGCAACTTATGCGACAATTGCGATTTCTGGTGTGTCGCATAAACCTAACCGCCTCGTTCAGTTGGTACCCAGTGGGAGGGTGTAGAATGGTCTAATGAACGAATTCGATTATGACCCGTACACTGACCCTGCTCTAGCGACTGAATGCGAGGGCTGTAGTTAGTCCGTATTAGTACTGCGTTAAGGCCACCATTCTGCTACTGTAGACGGTGGCCTTACGTATGTGCTATACTTATAGAGCCGGTACATTTGACTGGCAGAACTAGAACAGAATGGAACACTCTTATTATGAGTTACCTAGCAGCCGAATTCTTCCCGGCTAACGATTCCAACCTCCGCGTGCAGTCCACCATCTTTGATGAGGGTGACACTGCGACCATTGTGGTGCAGCCTCTTGCAGGCTATGTGCTGCTGCGGGACTTCGATGTGAAGGGTGCTGAGAACTATCTGGTACCCGTCAACGAGCATGAACTGTCGAACCAGTATGAGGGTGGTTGGGCGGCTGACCTGCTCAACGACTTCCTGCATGGCCGTGTTAAGTTCACTGACCTGCCTATCTCACCGATTACCTTCAAGGCAGCGAACGGTGGTCGATAACATTGGACAACAAGGAACTGGCTCTGAGCCTCGCAGCGCAGGGACTGTATGTCCTGCCGTGCAACGACAACAAGCTCCCGCTCCCCGTTAACGGTGCGTCCGACGCTACCACTGATGTGGCTACGATTGAGAAGTGGTGGGGCCAGAACCCCGGCGCTCTGGTAGCTGTGAATGCTGGTAAGTCTGGGCTGACACTGCTCGACATTGACATTAAGCCTGATAAGGGTGTCAACGGTCACGATGAGCTGTCGGCTGCTGGGTACACGCCCACGGACACTTTCCACTACACCACGAAGTCTGGTGGTGAACACCGCTGGTACGCTGGCGGGGCTGACCTGCCTCAGGCTCTGGACTACATGGATGCCAAGGGTACTATCCTTGCTGGCATTGACCGCAAGTCCGGCAACACGTACGGCATCTGGTGGTCTGATGAAGTGCCTGAGTTCTCAGCCTTCACGCCCGTCCCCGAGTGGTTCACCTTCAACCGTGCTACGGCTGACCGCGCTGAATTCGAGGGCACCGCGCAGGAGTGGATGGACACTACGGGTGCTGGAGAACCAGACAAGTACGTCCTCGAAATCATCAAGGACTTCGTTGCGCCTATTTCCGGTCATTCCACCCTCATTTCCGCTCAACTCCGTCTGGTGAAGCTTGCCACCGAGGGTCGCCCCGGTATCGCTAAAGCTCTCGTTGCTCTCCATGATGCTTGGCTCGCTACCTCTCATGCCTCTGGTGACCCACAGGATGAGTGGGACAAGGGACTGGCTGGTGCTATCCGCAATTACGGTAGCAAGACAGAGACTACCACAGAGGGTGACGCTGAGTCAAGCACCAATCCTATCAAGGTGCTGTCGCTGGCTGACCTGCGTAAGCGTCCCCAGCCTAAGTGGTGGGTGGATGGTCTGTTCCAGCAGTCCACTGTTGCCATGCTAGCAGGTCGTGGTGGTATCGGCAAGTCGTTCATCATGCTCGACATTTGCGCTCGCATCGCCTCTGGTGTCCCCGACTTCCACGGGCAGAAGGTCAAGCAGGGCAAGGTCATGTATGTGGCTGCTGAGGGTGCTGACACGTTCATCAACCGTGTTGCGGCTTGGGAAGACCACTACGGCTACACGCTGACTGAGAGCAACTTCGGACTCATTGAGTCTGGTGTGAACCTCAGCAACGAGCAGTCTGTGGACAACCTGATTGAGCGTATCAAGGAGAACGACAGCGACTTCATTGTGCTGGACACCTTCTCGCAGCTTACCTCGATTGACTCGGAGAACGACGCGAGCCAGACCAGCAGTGTTATGAAGGCTGCTCTCCGCATCCGACAGGCACGACCGCTCTCCACTGTTGTGCTGGTTCACCACGCCAACAAGGCCAGCAACAAGTACCGTGGTAGCTCGGCTATGCGTGACAACGTGGACACCCTGATTACGGCAACGTACATCAGCAAGACGGCAACGTCGGGTGCGTTCATGCTGACCACGGACACCGAGTACGACGGTAAGCAGCGTAACGGCAAGCCGATTGAAATGAAGGGCTTCGTCCTCTCGGACAACAAGAAGTTCGACACGGCTGTTGTGACCAAGGGCAGCGCCCACTCGTTCGAGTACGACACTATGATGGTCGTCCTGAACGACGGCAACGAACATGCCATGAGCGAGTTCGTGACCGAGTGGAATGCAGCCGACAACGGGGAGCAGGTTGAGGACGGTGCGCTTCGTGCCCGTTTCCAGCGTGTGCTTGACCCGCTGCTGGAGTCTGGCAAGGTCATCAAGGTAGGTACCGGCAAGGGTACCAAGTACAAGTTCATCTTCTAATCCCACCCATGCGGGGGATGAGGAGGAGGCTCCCCCGCTTCTTAACAGAAAGCGTAACAAACCAATGAGCAACAACGAATGGCGTGACATGAACCGCATCCCCAAGGGCATGAGCGACTTCAAGCGCTGGTTCCGACCAGACGGCGTGAACACCTTCATCAGCCCCAGTGATGTGGATGGTATCCTGCACACCAAGTTCGGCAACAGGTTCCTTATGATGGAGTTCAAGCCAGCTATGGGTGACATCACGGTTGGGCAGGGCATCACCCTGAACGGCTTCTCGGAGCTTCCCGGCTGCACCAGCATTGTGGTCTTCGACCCGTACAGCAGGGACACGAGCCGTGAGAAGTACGATGACGAGCTTCGCCTGCACATGTACATCTACAAGAACGGTGTCCGCACCAGCGTCACCGTGTCGGTAGCTGAATTCAACGAGGCTATCTCTGAGTGGTTCAACAATAAAGGCCCACTAGCCTAAGCCCAGACAAACAGAAAGCCCCCCGGTAGTTGGGATTCCCAACCGCTAGGGGGCTTTCTCTATGCCTTCTATCGTGTTATTGTTTCACCTGTCGTGGAGTCGAAGTTGTCCGGCTCTGCGAGCTTGTGGTACTTGTCCAGTTCAGACTGTAGGCGTGCAATCTCCTCGTCGCGCTTGGAGAGGTTGCCGTTGGTCTGGTGCTGAATCTGTTCAATCTTGTCGCCCTGCTTGCCCAGCATGTAGAACGTACCACCCGCGAGGGAGACGAGTCCTAGAATCTGGATGAGCAGTGCAGTGAAGGTGGCAGTTGCATCAGGCCGATACAACATGATGAATACGCCACCGATGAGTCCTAGACCAGCTAGGATTGCGAAGGTGACGAACATCGCGGTCTTGTTCATCTTTGGTATTTCTGTGTTATCAGTTGACATTATCCTTGCACCATCTTCCATGTTCCCGCGTCTCCGACATACGGCATAGCCATTTGCCAGACACCATTGACACCCACGTACACTTCGGCGGTGTGCCAAGCGCTCAGGTACCCCACCATCGTGCGGTTCCTTGGGATTGTCGGCAGCACCAGCACATTGCTGAGCGATGCTGTTCCAATGGGGTTCTTCCCATCGTAGGCTGCGGAGACACCGATGGTCTTGGTGCCGTCCGCATTGTGACCCACCACCGTGCTTCCAGAGGAAACAACGATGGTCTGCGGGCCAGCAGGGAAGTTGTAGTCCATGCCACCGACACTCAGAACGAGGCCGTTCACATAGGCGTTAGCTGCCGCATCATGGTAGTTGCGGAACGGTGTACCCGCTGCGCCCTTCTCCATACGTAGCTGCCAGTTGAGTGTGGTGGTGTTGTTGGCGATTGACTGACCCGCAACGTCAACCTGTAGGACAAGGTTGATGACAGCACTGGTACCGGGCGTTGTGAACCCGCCTGCGAAGATAGCCATTAGAGCGGCTTCAGCCAGATAGCGCCGTTGACCACAGCCGGTGTGGACACGCTGATGATGACCTTGGAGGCATCGAACTTCAGTGCGTCACCCGCGATGCGGGCATCCATTTCGACTGCAATCTCGTCGGCGGTGATGTTGATGTCGTCATAACCGACCTTCACGTCAGACGTGGAGGGTACGACGTGGAGGCCGTGAGCGGCTGCGTTGTCTCCATTTGCCATTATTGTCTACTTTCGTTAAGGGGTAACATACTCAGGCCATGACATGCCGACCGGCACATCATCCCATGCGTATCCGACAGGCTGAAGAACCCAAGCCGTCTCTGGGGTGTCCGTGAGTCCACGTGAGCGAACGTCCATGAGGCCATGCTCGTCACCGTCAGCGCTCCAGTAGAACGTGACAGCAGACACCACACCAGTCTGGATGGGTGTACCGGGCATAGTTGAGGACAGTGCCATGCTGGGGGTTGCTTCAAGGTCGAGGAGGGCTGTGAGGTTCTGCACCCGACCTCTACCAGTGTACCGCTTCAGGTACGCGGCAGCGGCTCCAGCACCGGGGAACGGGCGCTCAACCTCGATACGGGCAATCACGTCACCCGTACCCGCCACGTCGTAGGCTGTGTTGGTTACACCAGCGACAATCCACGTGTACTTGATGACCACACCTGTAGCCCACTGTGGTACGCCCTCAGAGGAGCGCACAAGGCTGATGATGTCGTTACCCTCCACCGCGTTGGTTGTCTCACCAACGTTGAGCAGACCCGGTACAAGGTACCCAGCAGGCTCCACCAGTCGCCACACACCCTGCTCGTCTGCGAACAGACGGAGGGCACCGGCCTGAATAACAGTGTCGAGGAAGTCCCAGTAGGTGTCGCCGGGGTTGATGGTCATAGCTGATGCGACGTTCTTCTTCCACGTTGATGTGGAGGCGTGAGCCGTTCCAGTCCATGCGTAGTCGTTCACAGCGGTGTCAGTGGTTGAGCCGTCGAAGTATGTTGGTAGCGTGGTGCCCTGAACTGCGATGAGGCCGTCCATGTCCATTGTCATGCCGATAGCTGCGGAAGAAGTACCACTTACACGGTAGTGCATACGTGCAACCGTTGCGGTGGCAGGTGCTACGAAGTTGATAATCTCGGCTACGCCCACGTTCGGGCCGGGTGTAATCTCTGTAAGAACCGTCTGGTCAACGTTCACCACTACAGCACCTGACGTGACATTGCTGAACGTGTACGTCAGTGTCGCACTTGTCGAAGTGGCTACAAAGGAGAAGGGGCGGTTTACATAGCTGGCAGATAGGGTCTGCGTGGCTCCGCCGAACCCCGTAGCTCCAACAACAACTGTCGTGGTTCCTGCACCGCTGATGGTGCGAATCTGGTCACTGATTAGGTAGGTCTTGCCAGCGGTAAGGCCGGTGATAGTTCTGCTAATAGACCAGTTGGCAGTACCAGACGAACGGGTGACAGCGTAGGCGTAAGTGCCCGTGTGAGGGCTTGTAGTGGTCGCTGCTATGCTTCCCGTGCCAGAGAAGGCCCACGAGTCCGTGCTGTTAGTGTCGGGCTGGGTGTACTTGTTGACGTTGACCGACCCCGCTGTGTTGCCCAGAGAGACAGTGCCAACCGTGCTGATGGTGGCTGCGGCAGTGCGCCATTCAATTGCAAACTGTAGACCTCCATAGAAGTTCAAATCCCACTTGTTGATAGCAAAGCTGTAGGGAAGACCAGCAGTGACAGCAACGTCGTAATACTGTCCCGTCGTGCTGGCAGTAGTCGGAGAAGCGGTCTGGGTGTAGCGGGACACACGAGTGCCGTAAGGGGTCGTTACGACAGGGTTCGTGATGGTTGCGGTACCGCCTGTGCCACCGACAGCTACATAGCCTGTGGTTGCCGTCTCTGAGGACGGGTTGGTCACAAGGTTGGTAGCAGCAAGGGTCTGGTGGTCTGTGGGGAGAACGTGGTCGTCTGTACCCGGCTCCAGAGTCTGTCCCGCGAGAGCAAGAATCTGCTGCGTAGCGTCACGCACAGACACAGTGGCAATCTCTACGGCTGTGGCGCTCGCCAGTCCAGCCTGAAACAGGAAGAACTCGTTGGTGTAGCCCGTGAGTGTTACGGTCTTGTTCACGTGGTCAATCTCGCGGTCACCGATGCGGAAGGCGAAGTCTCGTGTCTGGTCAGCCTTGTAGTCCTCAATCCACTCCTGCTCAGCGGACACCAGCACTACCTGTCGGGTGCGAGGGTCAATGAGTTCCAGAATCTCCTCAGAGGGGATAGGAGCCGTAAGGGTTACCACGCCGTAGGGTGCGTGCGAGTCATCAAGTGTAATACTGGCTTCAGTCACCTGAAGGTCGATGGGGTCATGCTCGAAGATTGCGAGGTCATCCCACGCCACGTTGGCTGAGATTACAGCGTTGCTGCGAAGCTCCAGAACGTGAGTTGTCTTGGTCGCCTGAAAGACGTAAGTGGCCTGAGTCCATCCAAGGGTGGTGGTTGTTACAGAAGCGCCGTGGCCGATACCTTCAACTCCTAGTACGGCTGAAGGGTCTGCGCTGTTAGGCTGGCGACCCCACGCAGTGAACGTGTAGTAAAGGCCGGGTGTGAACCCGCTGAGGGACTTGGTGGCGAATGGCAGGTTACCTACAGAGGCGTTACGGTAAGTGGCAAGCCCATAGGTGCCCGTACGTGCCAGAGAACCGGTTGGGCGGTTCATCAGGTAGGTGAGTGCGCCTGCAACCCAGCCACCTGTATCAACCTCGAAACCCTCAGTGTAGAAGACTGAGCCAGCAGGGGTAGCGACAGGCACCGATGCAGCGATAACGCTGATGCTCTTAGGTGTAGCCATTAGTCAGTCTCCTGCCAGTCAAAGATGACCCACCAGTTGCGGCGGGCTTCGTCATCGAGTTCGAGTTCTGCATCGCCGTCTAGGACGAACTGCATGTTGATGTTGGGGCGGTCGGTGGAGTCGAGAGTCATTTCGTCACCGTTGCTCAGGCCGTCTAGGAAGCCCTGTGCGATGTCCACGTCAGTGAACAGCACCTTCAGGTTCCCCTTGCGGAGACTGGAGGGACGTAGGGCGACTGCGAAGGCGTTGCTGCCGATGATGGGGTGCAGTACGTTGCGTCCTGTGCGGGTTGCGCTGTAACCGTCCACCTGAGTGGCAGTCCACACGTCTGAGCCGTTACTGATTGTGGTTGTCATTAGTAGTTAGTCCCATACTGCTTGAGTACACCGATACCGACTGGCACCTTCTGCTGCTTCTTGAAGATGTTGGCGAGTCCGCCTTCGAGGTTGGTGAAGTCACCGTAGACCGCGACTGTGGTGTCAACGTTGGTCGGCACACTGTAAATCTTGTCCTTGATAGCGTCCACGTCTGTGGTTGCCTGTCCAGTCTCAGCGTCGATGTAGATGACCGTTCCGTCAGGAAGGGCTGTCACCTTGTCACCGAACTCGTCAACTGTAGTGGATGCGCCCTCGGTGTTCTCAGCGGTCAGTCGCAGCGCTTCGGAGAACACGTCGGCCTGCTGTGCGCCTGCTGCCATTTCACCCTGAAGCTCACGGAGGCGTGTACCACCGGCTACAGCTTCGGATGCGAAGTCAATCTCCGTCTTGGTGAGGTCACGGTTGGCCTCTGCTGCCTCATAGGCAGTGTCAATGGTCTGCTGTCGTGCAGCCTCAGATGCCTTGGTTGCTTCTGCGAGCGCGTATTCGTTGCCTGCGAGTGCCAGAACAGCTACCGACACGCTAACGCCCCACTCTTCAGCAGCATCCTTGGCTTCCTGATAGCGGGCTGGGTCGAGGATGATTTCCTGTGCGCCAGCAACAGTCTGTGCGGTTGTGAGAATCTTCCCACCAGCGTCAACGTAAGCCTGTGCCCACGCTGCGGCCTTCTCACCGTCAGCCTCGGCTGCGTCACCTACGGATGCGATAGCGCTGCCGAGCAGTCCGACTGCTACAGCGGCACCACCGAATGCAAGACCCACAGGCCCAGCGATACCGGATGCGACACCACCAAGGGTTCCCTGTACGAGGTCGGTGATGGAGGTCATCGAGCCAGAGAAGGATGAGGTAACCTCGGAGAAGTTGGCTACGGCCTCCTGCTTGAATGCGGCAGTCTTGGAACCGGCGTTCTTGAGCGTGCTGGACGACATGTTGTCGATTACACGGTCAGTGTCCTTGACCTCACGAGCGAGTGACTTGAAGTCCTGCTCCATACGTCCAGTGGAGCGTCCAGCCTCCTTAGCGAGGCCGTCAAGCTCGTCTCCGACCCCTTCCAGAGCCTTCTCAACGTCGTTGGTTCCGCGTAGGAAGTCGTTGACGTTGGCTACGAGGGAGAGTTCAATGGGCTTTGCCATTACGGAGCCTTACCTTCCATTGCGTCGTGGAACGTGCGAACAACTGTCTGCGTCCACAGAGAGAGAATACGGGGAGCCATTTGTGCAATGGCGGGGTAGAACACGTACCCTGCACGCTTGTTCGGCTTGAACTGGCGCTGGGTGTGGCGGGTGACGTTGAACGTCTTGCCGCCCTTGCGGTGTGAGCGGTAGGTCTTGACGGCATCGCGCTTGGCACCGAACTCCAGCACTCGTGCGTTGATACGCGGGTCGAAGCCTCCTGAGAAGCCCGGCCCCTTCTTCGTACCCGTACCGAGTGTTACATTGCGGTCTGAGAGTGTGGTCTTGGTTGTGAGCGCAAGACCCTTGGACTCCATGAGGTCGGAGGCACCCTCGTTCATTGCCTTCTGGAATTCCGGCCCGATGACTGCTTGTGACTGCTGGCGTACCAGCTTACGCACTTCGCGGTTCGCCTGTGAGAGGGAGAGGACTACAGCCTGAATCCCTCTAGACGAATTGACATCGAGCCGGAACACAGATTACGCTGCGGGTACGAGAACCGGCTTGCCAGCAACACCAAGCGAAACGGTTGCAGTGGCGTAAGCGTCAACCGCTCCACCGATAGCACCCGGCGTGATGATGAGGTCAACCTCGAAGCCCACTCCACCAGCGATAGGCTCGATGACTGCGCTAACAGTGTCGCCCTCGTTGTCGAAGAGGTACTTGCCGAAGCTAGCTGCGCTCGACCAGTCCTGCATGAAGGTGATGTCCGCAGTCCACGTAGCCGTAGTGCCCTCAGAGAAGACAGCGGTTGGGGTCAGACCCTTGATGGTCTGGATGCTGCTGGACGGGGTGAGGACAACACTGGTTACAGCGGCCTCGTAGTTGTCGGTTCCGATGGTGATGAGGGAGTCCTTCATCACAAACGGGTTCGGAGTAATGGTTGCCATGATTAGTTCTTCCTTGTTGAGTAGGCGTTGAGTGTGATTTCGTATGCCGGGTAGTTGTTCTCGTTTACGCCTCTACGAGCGTCCGACCACTGGGTGTGTACCTTTTCATCAAGTACCTCCAGTAGCTCGTCCAGAGCGTCGTCTAGAGCGTCCTGAGAGCTATTCTGGGGCATGACTAGGAACAGTGTGAATGTGTTGTTGTAGAAGCCCAGTGGTGCCCCGTCACGAGAGACTGCGCTGCGGTTGAGCAGCAGGGTCTTCTTCTGGGGTTCGTCGGTGTTCTCGAAGTCTGGGAATACAGCCCAGTCCTTGCCAAGCTCAGCCTTCAGGCTGGTGCCCAGTTCCTTGCGAACCTGTGCCATACCCATATTAGCCCACCACCGGAACACCGCGCTTGGGGCGCAGAAGCTGCTTGATTACGTTGTCGAGCGGGTATGGTCGGAGCAGGAAGTAGGAGCCGTCATCAGACTGCGACGGGTCGGACTTGGCGCTGTTGAGAATGTTGCGTGCCTGCATAAGCTGCGCCTGTCGGTAGCGCAGAGGAGGAAGCTCGTCGTCCAGAAGCTCTGGAGCGTACGTCTCAATCTGCGTGCGTGCGATGGACAGAAGCTCGTAGAAGGGAACGTCTTCAAGCTGGTTAGACCATGAGCCACGTGCGGTGACGATGGTGTGCCAGCCTGTTGAGCCGTCCTCAGCCACGACCGGCTCAGCCTCGAAAGTCTCGAAGCCTCCACCCGTGTACTGGAGCGTGAGCTTGACTGGGTACAGCCCCTCCTCTGCGAAGGGGGTACCGGGAAGCCATGCACCCTGAACAGCGCCTCCGACGATGGAGGAGTTCAGGGCAATACCATCCACATAGATGATAGCGAATTGCACAGTACTAAGGTCGATGGGGGTTCCATCGCGCTCTGGGACAATGACAATGGGCTGCTTGGGGACATCGCCTACGAAGTAGCGCATGTGCTAATCCTTTCTTAGTCTGGAAGTTGGGGGCTAGGGCGGGCGGGGAACTAGTCACACCCGCCCTAGCGGTCTTGCTACTGCTTAGGAAGCAGGGATGATGCGGGCAAGGCCGTTCGCATCGTTGATGATTGCACCGATGTAACCGAAGACGGCCTCATCGACTCCACCCTTAACCATGTCCAGCGCGTTAACGCGGATAGGCGAACCGGGCAGTTCGAGCGCGGTAGCTGCACGACGGTCGGCAACGAGGACGTTACCAGTCGCAAGCTCGGTGCGCGGGATGATGCTGAAGCCAGCAGCGGAACCGTCCGTGAGGTCGGTACCAACAGCGGCGCTCAGGTACTCAAGCGTGTCGTCCTTCTTGGTGTACACGATGGACGCGAACACGTCCGGTGCGACGAAGGCGACGGTAGGCTTGCCACCAGCGGTGACAATCTTGAGCGCACCCTGAACAACAGCACCAAGGCCAGCAGGCGTTCCCACCGGGACGGCGAGAGCGGTACCCGAACCAGAGGCGGTCAGAACCTGTCCGAGGAACCATGCGTCCGACTTAGCGGCGTAGGAGTCCGCGTACGCTGCAAGCAGCGCTGCGATAACGTCGGTCTTGCCGAAGTCGTAGAACTCACGAGCGATGTCGTTACCACCAGCGAAACGCTGGATAGCTCCGGCAACCTCAGCCACGGTCGGAGTGGAGGTCGGAACGTTGGCCTTGTTACCAGCCCACGTGCTTACCTCAGGGCGAGTGCCCCACTTCCAACCCTTGACGGTCGTGTCGGTCAGCGGTGCAGTAGTGAACTGCGGGATGACGTTACGTCCGACAGTACGTGCCTGCCAGACCTCGCCAACGTACTGGGGAAGCTGGGGAACCATAAGGCCACCAGTGCCGTCGTACTTCACATCGTTCAGTGCAGCGAAGAGGGAGTCTCCACCCGCCTTGCGGATAAGCTCACCAGCCTCGTGGTCACCGTTGCGTGCCTTGTTCACGAGTGAGAACAGGCCATTGAGGGAAAGTCCCTTGTCGGCATCGCCGTTGGCCGAAGCCGTCAGGGTAGCCGGAATCGTAGCGTCTGCCATGATGTTTTCTTCCTTGTTTGTGTCTTCAATGACGAAGACGGTTTCGTTATCCTCAACGGTAACAGTGACCGTCTTGGGGGTTTCTGAGGCGTTCACGGTGATGACACCGTTCTCGTCTGGGTCGAAGGTGACAACACCCTCAACTACTTCTACATTGCTTGCGTCGTCAGCGCTGGTGTCCTCAGCGGCTAGGAGCGTTGCTCCTGCGAAGGCACCCTTCTCAACCTGAGCGGCACCGAAGATGCGGCCACCGACAGCCTTGCCACCACGGATGATGACGGAGGCTACTTCTGCTGAGAGGTTCTTGCGCTTACCGGACTGGGCATCAGCGAATGCTGCCTTGCCCTCGTCGGTGTCTGCCCACTTGAAGGTACCGATGATACCAACTCCCGGCTGGACACTGAGCTTGGTGACTGCACCAACTACGTCCTCGCGGACGTGCTGAATGTTGAGTCCAAGACCGGTGAGGTCAGATGGGATGGTGAACGAGTTTTCGTCGGCGGTGAAGATACCCAGATTGGAGCGGGCCTCCTCACCGAAGGGAACGAGGACACCCGTAGCTGTACGGTCTTCCTCGTTGAGCAGGAGGGTTCCTGCGTCAATCGTGATTTCTGCCATGTTTAGTCCTGTGCTTCCGGGCCGGTTGGGGATTCGATGGTACTCAGCAGGTCGCTGAAGTCGAATCGTACGTAGCTTCCTCGCGGTACAACGTTATCAAGAGACAGAGCCTGCTCGATGCTGTTAGTCCAGTACGGAACGCTGTAGTCGAAGACCTCGTTGCGCTTGCCCTCCTGCGTTGAGTAGGTGAGTGAGGCGGTGGAGGTCGAACCGTCGAGTAGGTTGACGGGGAGGTTGGTGTGATTGGCGATGTCAATACGCACATCGTTGCGTCCTGCTGTGAACAGGTCGGTGGCCTGTGAGCCGTCTGTGGTTACATCGACCTCGTAGGGGATGAACGCCACAGTGCCGTCTGGGTCTTGACGGGCTTCACGCACACCGGTCAGGTAGCCCTTGACTTCATCAGCCGTGAGGGTACCCTGCTCCTTCTGGTGGAGGAGGATGGTTGGGGTTGGGTTACGCACCCGACCTGCCCACGCACGCTCCATGTTACGTGCGCCGCGAATAGTCTCAGCACCGGTAACTAGGAGGCCGGGGCCGGGGCCGGGAATCCAGACCACTTCCCCTTCCTGTGCGATGTTCCCGTCTACGACAATCTTGCCGTCAGAGTTGACAGACCAGCGGTCGAATGGAAGGTGAACAGCGTCGGTAATCTGTCCCTTAGCGCCGCGTGTTACGACGAGCAGGGACGAGTCGTTGAAGATGAGGTCATCGAGGATGCCGAGGTTACGCTGGTACGGGGATACCCCTGTGTCCGAGCGGTACAGCCATGTGGGCTGGTCGGTTGCGATGGTGCCGTCACCGTTGTACATCTTGAGTGGGCGGGAGGCGATGAGGCTGATGATGACGCTGCGGGCGCGGGCAACGGCAGGTACCCTCAGTGCTTCAAGGCGGGTGACGGGTGTGTTGTCAACTCCGAAGATGTCCGACCAGACGAAGGGGGCTAGTGAGCCGTCCTGCCACGGTGAGCGGATTCCGTTTGTCGCGGAGTTGCCAACTGCTCCAGCTACCACCGAGTCGTCAGGTGAGCCGAAGCCGAAGAAGCGTGCGATTGGATTTGCCATTGTATCTAGTTTACCATTCCTTAGGATTACTTAGCACTGATAACGCCGAGCTTGGCTACTTGCACAGGTGCGTCATCGTAAGTTCGGAGAGCCATTGAGAGAGCTTCGGCTGGGGTGATGTCGTCTTCCATGTCGGCCCGTCCAAATCCCCAAGCGGAGTTGCCAATCTTACGGCGGCGAATACGGAGGATAGCTTCATTGAGTGCCTTCTGGTTGTAGTGGCGCACGTTGTGCGTTTCGATTTCACGGATGAGCAGGGCTGCTGCCGTGGTGACTTGCTTGGTTGTCTGCGACACGAGGTTCAGCTTGGGGCGTACGGTGAGCATACCCTGTAGGGACACGAGGACGGTTCCCATGCTTTCGTGTGCGATT
>Ga0247732_10000732_pt1 | contig 14377 bp, 13 predicted proteins | sample UWRJL163409C2_FD_180940 | JGI IMG/M metagenome (GOLD analysis project Ga0247732, IMG submission 180940) | Plant litter microbial communities from Arlington Agricultural Research Station in Wisconsin, United States - UWRJ-L163-409C-2 | ecosystem: Environmental > Terrestrial > Plant litter >...
TCCCGAACCCGGAAGCTAAGCCTACCAGCGCCAATGATACTGCCCTTTCGGGTGGAAAAGTAGGACACCGCCGAACACCCTTTTAAGCCCTAAGGCCCCCAATAACATTGGGGGCCTTAGGCATTTCAGCGACTTGTCGTTCACATGGGCAATCGTCGCGCGGCATCGAATGTCGCCGTATCCTTTGCGAGACGGCGAGTAGAACAGGGAAGGCAACGTGGCCCAGGACACGCAACGCGGAGGCGACGACAAACGGCCTCGGCGGACTCCCAGCGCCGGCGCACCTCGACGGGGTTCTTCGGATCCCCGCCGTGGCTCTGCACCCGGCTCGGGCTTCGGTGATCGTCGCGGTGCCCCGCGATCTGGCGGCCCCGATCGCCCGCGCCGGCCGCATTTGCCAGCCGAGGATCCGCGCTCCGACAAGGACGCACCTCCCATCCCCGATGACGTCGAGGCCAAGCAACTGGCCCCAGACGTTCGCGGAGAATTGATGACCCTGGACAAGGCCACCGCCGACTACGTGGCCAAGCATCTGGTCGCGGCCGGTGACCTCCTGGACGTGGATCCCGAATTGGCGTTGAAGCATGCGCAGGCCGCGCGGACACGGTCCGGCCGGATCGCCGCCGTGCGGGAGGCCGTCGGCATCGCGGCCTATCACTGTGGTGATTGGGCTCAGGCGCTCTCGGAGTTCCGCACCGCGCGACGGATGGGCAGCAAGTCGCCGCTTTTGGCGCTGATCGCCGATTGCGAGCGCGGGGTCGGCCGTCCTCAGCGCGCGATCGATCTGTCCCACACGCCCGAGGCCGAGGAACTCACCGGTGACGACGCCGACGAATTGCGGATCGTCGTCGCGGGTGCGCGGTCCGATCTTGGTCAGCACGAGCAGGCCCTGGCAGTACTGTCGTCGCCTCCGCTCGATCCAGAGCAAACGGGGTTGACCGCGACACGACTGTTCTATGCGTACGCGGACACCCTTCTTGCCCTGGGGCGCACCGACGAAGCCCTCCAGTGGTTCATCAACGCCGAGGCTGCGGACGTCGACGGCGTCACCGACGCCGACGAACGAATCACCGAGCTGAGCTGACGTGACGACACTTGCAGAGCTCCACGACTGTCTGCTGCTCGACCTCGACGGCACGGTCTTCCGCGGGCAGCAGCCCACCGAAGGTTCGGTCGAGACGCTCGCGAGCGTAGAACCCCGCACGCTGTTCGTGACCAACAACGCGTCGCGCGGTTCCGACGACGTCGCGAAGAACCTCGTCGCGATGGGCTTCGACGCCACGGCGGACGACATCGTCACGAGCGCGCAGAGTGCTGCGCGACTGTTGGCGACCCAAATGGGTTCCGGTTCAAAGGTTCTCGTCATCGGCACTGAGGCCTTGGCGGACGAGGTTCGCAAGGTCGGACTCGAGCCGGTCCGCAAGTTCGCCGACAAGCCCGACGCGGTGGTGCAGGGTCATTCACCGCAGACCGGGTGGGCCGACCTCGCCGAGGCGGCGCTTGCGATCCGTGACGGTGCGCTGTGGGTGGCGGCGAACGTGGACCGCACCCTGCCGTCGGAAGTTGGTCTGTTGCCGGGTAACGGGTCGATGGTCGCGGCGCTGGAGACCGCGACCGATCAGCGACCACAGGTGGCGGGCAAGCCGCAGCCTCCGCTGCTGCTCGACGCGCTGGCCCGCGGCGAGTTCGAACGCCCCCTGGTGATCGGGGATCGTCTGGACACCGACATCGCCGGTGCCAACGCCGCAGGCCTGCCGAGCATGTTGGTGTTGACCGGCGTCAGCTCAGTCGCCGACATGATCTACGCCGACGCCGCCGAGCGGCCGAACTACCTGGCCGCGGACCTGCGGTCGCTGAACGCCGACAGCGGAACCCTGCGCGTCGCTCCGCATCCGTCGTGGCGCGTGGAGGTCGGCCCGCAGGACGTCACCGTGTACTGGACCGGCCGCGACGCCGAGGACCCGTTGAGTATCGTCCGCGCCGTCGCGAGCACCGTCTGGGGTTCCAGCGTCGACGGGGTTCGGTTCGCCATCCTCGGCGGCGACCACACGGCGCACGAAGCACTGGAACGCTGGTCGTTGGCAGGTTCGTCCGATCAGCTAGCGTGAGGGTCGAGATGACGACCGATCCCGACCAGATCCGCGCCATGGTCGCGGCATTGCTCGCCGACCTGCCAGATCCCAGTGCCGACGACGCCGAACACGTCGATGTCGAGCGCATCGCGGCAAGCCTGGAAGAAGCACACGACCTGCTGGTTCGGGCGCTGGAATCAGTCGAGAGGTAAGCACACGTGACTCGGCGCGCTCGCGTTGATGCCGAGCTGGTCCGACGTGGTCTGGCACGGTCCCGCCAGCAAGCGGCGGAGCTGATCGGTGCCGGTCGGGTGCGCATCGACGGCATGCCGGCCGCCAAGCCCGCGACAGCAGTCACCCCCGACGCGAACCTCACCGTCACAGGGGCAGTCGAGCGAAGCTGGGTCTCGCGCGGCGCCCACAAGTTGATCGGCGCCCTTGACGCCTTCGACGTACCCGTCGAGGGTCGCCGCTGCCTGGATGCCGGCGCGTCGACCGGCGGTTTCACCGAGGTGCTGCTGGATCGTGGCGCGGGCCAGGTCGTGGCCGCCGACGTCGGCTACGGCCAACTGGCATGGCCGCTGCGTTCCGACTCCCGCGTGGTGGTCATGGAGCGCACCAACGTTCGGGCGCTGACCGCCGACCTCATCGGGGGCCCTGTCGACCTAGTGGTCGCCGACCTGTCGTTCATCTCGTTGGCGACGGTGTTGCCCGCGCTCGTGTCCTGCGCGTCGGCGGGCGCCGATATCGTTCCCATGGTGAAACCACAGTTCGAGGTGGGCAAGGCCCGTGTGGGGCCCGGGGGTGTCGTGTCGGACCCCGAGATCAGGGCCGACGCGGTGTTGTCGGTCGCCCGCAGGGCCGCCGAACTCGACTGGCATACCGTCGACGTCACGTCGAGCCCGCTTCCCGGGCCGTCCGGCAACGTCGAGTTCTTCCTGCGTCTGCGTGCGCAGACCGACCGTCCACTCCTTGGCGAGTCCCTGGAGCACGCCGTGCGTCGAGCGATCGAAGAAGGGCCACAATGACCTGCGAACGCCAGGTGCTGCTCGTCGTCCACACCGGACGTGACGAGGCCACCGAGACCGCTCGTCGAGTGGAGAAGGTGCTCAGCGCCAACGGAATCGGGCTACGGGTGCTCGCCGCCGAACAGGTCGAGCATCAGCCGTACCCCAGCGATGCCTCGGTCGTGAACACCATCGGCACCGAGATTCAGGTGGTCGACGCCGACGAGCGCGCCGCCGAAGGGTGCGAGATGGTGCTCGTGCTCGGCGGTGACGGCACGTTTCTGCGGGCCGCGGAACTGGCCCGCAACGTCGAAATCCCGGTGCTGGGCGTGAACCTCGGCCGCATCGGCTTCCTTGCCGAGGCGGAGGCCGCCGCCATCGACACCGTGTTGGATCAGGTGGTCACCCGCAACTACAGCGTCGAGAACCGCATGACGCTCGACATCGTCGTGCGCGTCGACGGTCAGATCAAGCAGCGCGGGTGGGCGTTGAACGAAGCCAGCCTGGAGAAGGGCCCCCGACTGGGAGTGCTCGGCGTCGTCCTCGAGGTCGACGGTCGCCCGGTCTCGGCATTCGGGTGCGACGGAGTGCTGGTCTCGACTCCGACCGGGTCCACCGCGTACGCGTTCTCCGCAGGCGGCCCGATCCTCTGGCCCGACCTCGAGTCGATCCTGGTGGTGCCCAACAACGCCCACGCTCTGTTCGCGCGGCCCATGGTGACCAGCCCGGACGCGTCCATCGCCATCGAGGTCGAGGCCACCGGGTACGACGCCATGGTGTTCTGCGACGGTCGCCGCGAGATGGTGGTGCCCGCGGGTGGTCGGCTCGAGGTCACGCGATGCGGGACTCCGCTGAAGTGGATCCGGCTGGACAGCGCCCCGTTCACCGACCGACTGGTACGCAAGTTCCAGTTGCCGGTCACCGGCTGGCGGGGACACAGTGCTCGCTGAGATCCGCATTGCCGAGCTCGGCGCCATCAGATCCGCCACCGCCGAATTCGACCGTGGGCTCACCGTCTTGACGGGGGAGACCGGCGCAGGCAAGACCATGGTGGTCACCGGCTTGCATCTGCTCGGTGGCGCCCGCGCCGACGCGAGTCGGGTCCGGTCCGGGTCCGAACGGGCCGTCGTCGAAGGCCGTTTCACGACCACCGAACTGGAAGGCGCCGTCGCCGAGCGGATCGACGAGATCCTAGATTCCTCCGGTGCCGACCGCGACGACGACGGCAGCGTCATCGCCGCCCGTTCGGTCAGCCGGGACGGTCCGTCGCGCGCCTATCTGGGTGGGCGCAGTGTGCCCGCCAAGTCGTTGAGCACCTTCACCAACGAACTCCTTGCGCTGCACGGGCAGAACGATCAGCTGCGGTTGATGCGCTCCGACGAGCAGCGGTCGGCGCTCGACCGGTTCGCCGACGTCGACGCCCCGTTGGCGCGGTACCGGGCGCATCGTGACGAGTGGTTGACCCTGCGCCGGGATCTCGCCGATCGCAGGCAGCGGGCGCGTGAGTTGGCGCTGGAGGCGGACCGGCTGCAATTCGGGCTCGGTGAGATCGATTCCGTCGCCCCACAGCTCGGTGAGGACGAGGCGTTGGTGGCCGACATCCGCCGGCTGTCCGAGTTGGATGCGCTGCGCGACGCAGCGCAAACCGCGCGGGTCGCGCTGTCCGGCGAGCTGGACGAACCGGTGCAGGGGGCGGTGTCGGCGGTCGACGGCATCGGTCAGGCGAAGACGGCGCTGCAGGCCACCGACGACGCCGCCCTTCGGGCGCTGGGCGACCGGCTCGGCGAGGCGCTGGCGGTCGTCGGCGACGTGACAGGCGAGCTCGGCGACTTCCTCGCCGAATTGCCCAGTGATGCAAGCACTCTGGAGGGCAAGCTGGCGCGCCAAGGCGAGCTGCGCAACCTGACCCGCAAGTACGCGGCCGACGTGGACGGCGTACTGGCATGGGCCGAGGACGCCCGCGGCCGGCTGGCGCAGCTCGACGTCTCCGAGGAGGGGCTGGCGGCGCTGCAGCAGAAGGTGGACCAGCTCGAGGCCAAGGTCGTCGCGGCGGCCGCCGAGGTCACCAAGGTGCGCACCAAGTCCGCCAAGGCGATGGCCAAGGCCGTGACGACCGAGCTGGCCGGGCTGGCGATGTCGGGGGCGGGGTTCAGCATCGCCGTGGGTCCGCTGCTGGCCAGGGCCGACGATTCGGCCCCGCTCAAGCTCGCCTCGGGTGAGGTGGTGCACGCCGGCCACGACGGGGTCGACGCCGTCGAGTTCGGCTTCACGCCACATTCCGGGTCCGACGCCTTGCCGCTCGCCAAGAGCGCATCCGGTGGCGAGCTGTCGCGCGTGATGTTGGCCCTCGAGGTGGTGCTCGCCGCGTCGGCGGAGGGCACGACGATGGTCTTCGACGAGGTCGACGCCGGCGTCGGCGGACGGGCGGCCGTGCAGATCGGCCGTCGGTTGGCGCGGTTGGCCCGCACGCATCAGGTGATCGTGGTGACGCACCTGCCGCAGGTGGCCGCCTATGCCGACGTGCACCTCGTCGTCGACAGTGGTTCCGGCAAGGCCAAGTCGAGCGAGGTGCGCCGCCTCGACGAGGACGACCGGGTCGGCGAGCTGGCGCGGATGTTGGCCGGGCTTGGGGAGTCCGACAGCGGTCGGGCACATGCCCGCGAGCTGCTCGAAGGGGCGCAAAAGGAAGCCGCCGACTAGGTGATCCGAGATGGAACCGCCCATCCGATCGTGTTGCAGATGTGACAGAACGTAACTTCTGAGGCTGGTGATACGGCGCGCCTCCACCTCAACTTGAGGGTTGGCCGACAGAATCCCACCATGAAGATGTCAGCGCTCCTCTCGCGTAATGCCGGCTCACGACCCGGCGTAACCGGTACGGCCCGCGTCGATCGCGACATCGACCGCCTGCTCCGACGCGTGGGCCCCGGCGACATCGTCGTCATCGACGCGCTCGACCTCGACCGCATTACGGCAGACGCACTGGTCGAGGCCAACGTCGCCGCGGTGGTCAACGCGTCGCCCTCGATCTCGGGTCGCTACCCGAACCTCGGCCCCGAGGTGCTCGTCGCCAACGGCGTCGTGCTGGTCGACGAGGCGGGTCCGGAGATCTTCAAGAAGATCAAGGACGGCAGCAAGGTGCGCCTGCACAACGGCGGCGTCTACTCCGGCGACCGCCGCCTCGCGCTGGGCGTCGAGCGCACCGACGAAGAGATCCACGACCTCATGCACGAGGCGAAGAGCGGACTCGTCGCACACCTCGAAGCGTTCGCGGGCAACACCATCGAGTTCATCCGCAGTGAGAGCCCGCTGCTGATCGACGGCATGGGCATCCCGGACATCGACGTCGACCTGCACCGCAGGCACGTCGTCATCGTCGCCGACGAGGCCGACGCCGCCGAGGACCTCAAGGCGCTCAAGCCGTTCATCAAGGAGTATCAGCCGGTGTTGGTCGGCGTCGGCTCCGGCGCGGACGTGCTGCGCAGGGCGGGACACCGGCCTGCCCTCATCGTCGGCGACCCCGAGGAGATGAGCGTCGAGGTGCTGCGGTCCGGTGCCCAGGTGGTGCTGCCGGCCGACGCCGACGGCCACGCCAAGGGCCTGGAGCGCATCCAGGATCTCGGTGTGGGCGCCATGACGTTCCCGGCCGCAGGCTCGGCCGCCGACCTGGCGATGCTGCTGTGCGACCATCACGGCGCCTCGCTCATCGTCACCGCAGGCCACAACGCCAGCATCGAGGAGTTCTTCGACCGCTCGCGCCAGCAGAGCAATCCGTCGATGTTCCTGACCCGGTTGAAGGTCGGCGAGAAGCTGGTCGACGCCAAGGCCGTCGCGACGCTCTACCGCAGCCGCGTGTCCGGTGGCGCCATCGCGCTGTTGGTGCTGGCCATGCTGATCGCCGTCATCGCTGCCCTCTGGGTGTCACGCGCCGACGCCGTCGTCATCGAATGGGTCACCCAGTACTGGAATCAGTTCTCCCTGTGGGTGCAGGGCTTGGTCACCTGACCCGTCGCCCGTCACTTCTTTCGGAGGTCTCGTGATTTCCCTACGCTCACACGCAATCTCACTGGCGGCGGTCTTCCTCGCCCTGGCGATCGGTGTGGCCTTGGGGTCGGGCCTGTTGTCCAACACGTTGCTGGCGGGTCTCAAGGACGACAAGACTCAGATGCAAAACCAGATCAACGGGCTGACCGACGAGAAGAACGTCCTCAACGAGAAGCTCAGTGCGGCAAATGACTTCGATGCACAGATGTCGCCGCGGATCATCCGTGACGCGATGAAGGGCAAGTCGACGGTGATGTTCCGGACCCCCGATGCCGCCGATGACGACGTAGCTGCGCTGTCGAGGCTCGTCGAGGAGGCCGGCGGTGCGGTGACGGGGACGATCGCTCTGACGCAGGAGTTCGTCGACGCCAATTCCTCGGAGAAGCTGCTGTCGGTCATCAATTCGCCGATCGTGCCCGCCGGCCGCCAACTGAGCACCACGTCGGTGGACCAGGGCACCCAAGCCGGTGATCTGCTCGGAATCGCGCTGCTAACCGGCAAGGACCAGAACGCCCCCGCCGTCGACGACGCGCAGCGGGACGCCGTGCTGGTGGCGCTTCGCGACACCGGCTTCCTCACCTACGGCACCGAACGAATCGGGCCCGCGGACACCGCCCTGGTCGTCACCGGCGGCGGGTTGGCCGACGACGCGGGTAACCAGGGCGCGACCGTCGCACGCTTCGCCGCAGGTCTGGCGCCCCACGGCGCGGGCACGTTGCTCGCCGGGCGCGACGGCTCGGCGACGGGGACGGGTGCCGTCTCGGTGGTCCGATCCGACGCCAGCCTCACCAACGCCGTCGGTACGGTCGACGACGTCGAGCGGCCGTCGGGCCGCATCACCGCGGTGCTCGGACTGCAGGAAATGGCCAACGGCGGCCGGCCGGGTCAGTACGGCATCGGGCGCGGTGCGTCGTCCGTCACACTCGCTCAGTAGCGATCGATCGGCGCGTCAGTCACCAGTTGTCGCCGTCGGTGTTAGGGTGAATTTCCGTGGGTCGGCAGGCCCCAAGCCATTCGCCACGGAGGTCGCCCCCTTGCTCAGCCGAACGAATCCGTTACGTAGGCACCCACAGTCCACGACCAAGCATCTCTTCGTCAGTGGTGGTGTGGCGTCCTCGCTCGGTAAGGGTCTTACCGCCAGCAGCCTCGGTCAGTTGCTCACCGCACGCGGCCTTCGCGTGACGATGCAGAAACTCGATCCGTACCTCAACGTGGATCCGGGCACCATGAACCCGTTCCAGCACGGTGAGGTCTTCGTCACCGAAGACGGCGCCGAAACCGACCTCGACGTTGGACATTACGAGCGCTTCCTGGATCGCAATTTATCGGGATCGGCGAATGTGACCACCGGCCAGGTGTATTCGACCGTGATCGCCAAGGAGCGTCGCGGCGAGTACCTCGGCGACACCGTTCAGGTCATCCCGCACATCACCGACGAGATCAAGCGCCGCATCCTGGCGATGGCCGAACCGGACGCCGAAGGCGAACGCCCCGACGTCGTCATCACCGAAATCGGCGGCACCGTCGGCGACATCGAGTCGCTGCCGTTCCTGGAAGCGGCCCGGCAGGTGCGCCACGAGGTGGGCCGCGACAACGTGTTCTTCCTGCACGTCTCGTTGGTGCCCTATCTCGCGCCGTCCGGCGAATTGAAGACCAAGCCGACGCAGCACTCGGTGGCCGCGCTGCGCAGCATCGGCATCAGCCCCGACGCGCTGATCCTGCGCTGCGACCGTGACGTGCCCGAGCCGCTCAAGAACAAGATCGCGCTGATGTGTGACGTCGACGTGGACGGCGTGATCTCCACCCCCGACGCACCGTCGATCTACGACATCCCCAAGGTGCTGCACCGCGAGGAACTCGACGCGTACGTGGTGCGGCGACTCAACCTCCCGTTCCGCGACGTCGACTGGACCGAATGGGACGACCTGCTCCGCCGTGTGCACGAGCCGCAGGAAACCGTGCGAATCGCGTTGGTGGGCAAGTACATCGACCTGTCCGACGCGTACCTGTCGGTGGCCGAGGCGCTGCGGGCCGGCGGGTTCCGGCACCGCGCCAAGGTCGAGATCCAATGGGTCGCCTCCGACGACTGCGAGACCGATCCCAGCGCGGCACTGGCGCTCAACGACGTCCACGCCGTGCTGATCCCTGGTGGGTTCGGCATCCGTGGCATCGAGGGCAAGCTCGGAGCCATCAAGTTCGCGCGCAAGCACGGCATCCCGGTGCTCGGACTGTGCCTCGGCCTGCAGTGCATCGTCATCGAGGCGGCCCGCTCGGTCGGCATCGACGACGCCAACTCCGCGGAGTTCGACCCCGAGACGCCGGATCCGGTGGTCTCGACGATGGCCGACCAGCAGGACATCGTGGCGGGCGAAGCCGACCTCGGCGGCACCATGCGCCTCGGCGCCTATCCTGCGGTGCTGGAAGAGGATTCGATCGTCGCCAGGGCCTACGAGTCGACGCGGGTGTCCGAACGGCACCGGCACCGCTACGAGGTCAACAACTCTTACCGTGACCGCATTGCGGAGAGCGGGTTGCGGTTCTCGGGGACCTCACCGGACGGTCACCTCGTCGAATTCGTGGAGTACGACTCGGCGGTTCACCCCTTCCTCGTCGGCACCCAGGCCCATCCCGAGCTCAAGAGCAGGCCCACCCGCCCGCACCCGCTGTTCGTCGCGTTCGTCGGCGCAGCACTCGACTACAAGGCCGCCGAACGCCTACCGGTCGAGCTCGCCACGCAACGGGCCAACGGCGCCGAGCTGTCAGAGCCTGCACCCCGTGGCTGACCACGAGTTCACCACCGTCGACAGCGAGACCGTCTACGTCGGGAAGATCCTGGCGTTGCGCGCCGACGAGGTGGCCATGCCGGGTGGCCGGACGGCGCGGCGCGAGGTGGTCGAACACTTCGGTGCCGTCGGCATCGTCGCGCTCGACGAGAACAACAACATCGCGTTGATCCATCAGTACCGCCATCCGGTGGGACGCCGGCTGTGGGAGCTGCCCGCCGGCCTTCTCGACATCGGCGGCGAGGCCCCGCAGCTGGGTGCGGCACGGGAACTCGAGGAAGAAGCGGGGCTGGCGGCCAGAGACTGGGCCGTCCTGGTCGACGTGATCTCGGCCGCGGGATTCAGCGACGAATCCGTCCGGATCTACCTCGCCACCGGTCTGACCGACGTCGGGCGACCCGAAGCGCATGACGAAGAGGCGGACCTCGAGCTGAAGTGGTTCCCGCTCGCCGACGCGGTCGAGATGGTGCTCAGCGGCGACGTCGTGAATTCCCTTGCCGTGTCCGGCATTCTGGCCGCCAACGCCGTCGACCGCGACGTTCGGGAGCTGCGCCCCGTCGACGCGCCGTGGCGCGACAAGCCGACGAGGTTCGCCGCACGGCGGACCAACGGGTGACCACCGCCCTGGGCGCCTTGGACGACCAGCTCCGGGGCTACCTCGACCACCTCACCATCGAACGCGGGGTGGCCGCCAACACGCTGAGCTCGTACCGGCGCGACCTGCGCCGCTATGCCGCGCATCTGGCGACCAGGGGCGTCGACGACGTCGCCGCGGTCACCGAGGAACACGTCACCGACTTCCTGGTGTCACTGCGAGTCGGGGACGAAGACCTCGGCACCACGCCGCTGTCGGCGGTGTCGGCGGCGCGCACCCTCATCGCGGTCCGCGGCTTTCACCGCTTCGCGGCCGCCGAAGGGCTCACCACCGTCGACGTCGCCCGCGCGGTCAAGCCGCCGACGCCGACCCGCCGGCTGCCCAAGAGCATCAGCCTCGACGACGTCGTCGCGCTGCTGGAGGCCGCCGGGGGTGACAGTGAGACCGACGGCCCGCTGACGCTGCGCAACCGCGCGCTTCTCGAGGTGCTGTACTCGACCGGCGCCCGCATTTCCGAAGCCGTCGGCCTCGACGTGGACGACGTCGACGTGCAGTCGCGGTCGGTGCTGCTGCGCGGCAAGGGCGGCAAGCAGCGACTTGTGCCGATCGGAAGGCCCGCCGTCAGCGCGCTGGAGGCCTACTACGTGCGCGGTCGCCCCGACCTGGCGCGCCGCGGCAAGGGCACCCCGGCGATCTTCCTCAACGCCCGCGGCGGCCGGCTGTCGCGGCAGAGCGCCTGGCAGGTGTTGCAGGACGCCGCCGAACGGGCGGGCATCTCCGGGTCGGTGTCGCCGCACACGCTGCGGCACTCGTTCGCCACCCACCTGTTGGAGGGCGGCGCCGACGTCCGCGTCGTGCAGGAGCTGCTCGGGCACGCGTCGGTCACCACCACGCAGATCTACACCCTGGTGACCGTCAGCGCACTGCGCGAAGTGTGGGCAGGCGCCCATCCGCGGGCGCGCTGAGGATGTCGGCACCCGAGAATCAGGTGGTCGTGGTCGGGGCGGGGACGGCGGGCCTGGCGGCCGCCCTGTGTCTGAGCGACCTGTCGATCCCCTCGGTGGTGCTCGAGCGCGGCGACGGGGTCGGCGCGGCGTGGCGATCGCGATACGACGGGTTGCGGCTCAATACCGGCCACCGGTATTCGCACCTGCCAAAGCGGCCGTATCCCAAGGGAACTCCCATGTTTCCGACCCGCGACCAGGTCGTCGCCCATCTCGAGGAGCACGCCGGCGAGCGGGGCGTCGACCTGCGCCTGAACACCCCCGTCGAGCGGGTGGTCCGGCGCAAGCCAAGCGGGTGGGGCGTGCTGACCCCGGACGGGATCGTCGGCGCCGCGCACGTCGTCGTGGCGACCGGTTACCTCCACACGCCGGTGCTGCCGGACTGGCCGGGATCGGCGGAGTTCCCCGGCGAGGTGCTGCACTCGTCGGCCTACCGAAGTCCACGTCCGTTCGCGGGCAAGCGGGTGCTGGTGGTGGGCGCGGGCTCGTCGGGCCTGGAGATCGCACACGACCTCGCCACCGGCGGCGTCGCCAAGGTGTGGCTGTCGGTGCGCACCCCGCCGAACGTGATGCCACGGACCGGACCCGGCGGACGACCCAACGACGTGGTCTCACGGCCGCTGTTCCATCTGCCGCCACGGCTGGCCGACGCGGTGGCGCGGCGCGCCAGGCTGGCCGCCTTCGGCGATCTGAGCGAGTTCGGCCTGCCGATACCCCGGGAGGGGCCGTTCAGCCGGGCCCACCGCCTGCACGCGGCGCCGACGATCGTAGACCCCGAGGTCGTCGATGCCGTCCGAGACGGTGCGATCGAGGTTGTCGCCGCGGTGACCGCGTTCGAGGCGTCCTCTGTGGTGCTGACCGACCGCACCCGACTCGAGGCCGACGTGGTGATAGCCGCCACGGGCTACCGGGCCGGGCTGGAGCCGCTCGTCGGCCAGCTCGGCGTGCTGACCGACGCCGGGATCCCGAGTGCCGGGGGTGACGTCGCCGCCGAGCCGGGCTTGTGGTTCCTCGGAATGTGGTCCCGCCCGTCGCTGATTGGCTACACCTCCACGCAGGCCGAGCGGGTGGCGGCACGGATTGCCAGGGCGATCGCCGAGTCCCAGCGGTCCAAGCGGAACAAGCTCTTCTAGTCGACCGCGCGGGTCTGGCGTCCAGACCGTTCCCGTCCCGTTAAACTCCAAGCGATGTTCGCCAAGCCCGAAGGACGCCTGACCGGCGGCGGTCGCGAGTGACCGACGACGCTGGTACCCCCGACGGCTCTGGCGTGTCGGAAGCAGTTGGCCACACGGGCCGTCCTCCCCGTTTCATCCCGGAACCGAAGCCCCGGAGCGTGCACGGCCCGGCCAAGGTCATCGCGATGTGCAACCAGAAGGGTGGCGTCGGCAAGACGACGTCGACAATCAACCTGGGTGCGAGCCTCGCCGAGTACGGCCGTCGGGTGTTGCTGGTCGACCTCGACCCGCAGGGTGCGCTGTCCGCCGGTCTCGGCGTGCCGCACTACGAGCTCGACCACACGGTGCACAACCTGCTGATCGAGCCGCGGGTGTCGGTCGAAGACGTGCTGATCAAGACCCGCGTCAAGGGCATGGACCTGGTACCGAGCAACATCGACCTGTCCGCGGCGGAGATTCAGCTGGTCAACGAGGTCGGCCGCGAACATTCGCTGTCCCGGGCGCTGCACCCCATACTCGACCGCTACGACTACGTGCTGATCGACTGCCAGCCGTCGCTGGGCCTGCTCACGGTCAACGGGCTGGCCTGCGCGGACAGCGTCATCATCCCCACCGAGTGCGAGTACTTCTCACTGCGTGGGCTGGCGTTGCTGACCGATACCGTCACCAAGGTCAAGGAACGCCTCAACCCGAAGCTGGACATCGGCGGGATCCTCATCACCCGCTACGACCCGCGCACCGTCAACTCCCGTGAGGTGATGGCGCGGGTGCTCCAGCAGTTCGGCGATCTGGTGTTCGACACCGTCATCACCAGGACCGTCCGCTTCCCCGAGACCAGCGTCGCCGGTGAGCCCATCACCACCTGGGCGCCCAAATCCACTGGTGCACAGGCGTATCGGTCGTTGGCGCGTGAGGTCATCGACCGGTTCGGCGCGTGAGCTCGCCGGCATCGGAGGAGGCACCGCAGACGGGGTTTCAGGTCCGTCTGAGCAACTTCGAGGGTCCGTTCGACCTGCTTCTGCAGCTGATCTTCGCCCACCGCATGGACGTGACCGAGGTCGCACTGCACCGGGTCACCGACGACTTCATCGCCTACACCAAGCACATCGGTCGCCAGTTCGCGCTCGACGAGACCACGGCGTTCCTCGTGATTGCCGCCACCCTCCTCGACCTCAAGGCGGCCCGACTGCTGCCCGCCGGTGAGGTACACGACGAGGAAGACCTGGCGCTGCTCGAGGTTCGCGACCTGCTGTTCGCTCGGCTGCTGCAGTACCGCGCGTACAAGCACGTGGCGGTGATGTTCGGCGAACTCGAGGCCGCCGCGTTGCGCAGCTACCCACGATTGGTGTCGCTCGAAGACAAGTTCTCGGACCTGTTACCCGAGGTCATGCTGGGTGTGGACGCCGACGCCTTCGCTCAGATCGCCGCGTCGGCCTTCACCCCGCGGCCGGTCCCGACGGTCGGCCTGAGCCACCTGCACGTTCAGGGAGTGTCGGTGCCCGAGCAGGCCCGCCTGTTGCTGGGAATGCTCGAAGAACGCGGTATCGGGGCGTGGGCGTCGTTCTCCGATCTGGTCGCCGACTGCGGGGCGACGATCGAGATCGTCGGGCGGTTCATGGCGCTGTTGGAGTTGTTCCGTGCCAACGCGGTAGCATTTGACCAGCCAGAACCGCTTGGAGTGCTGCAGGTTTCGTGGA
>Ga0247732_10000735_pt1 | contig 14304 bp, 9 predicted proteins | sample UWRJL163409C2_FD_180940 | JGI IMG/M metagenome (GOLD analysis project Ga0247732, IMG submission 180940) | Plant litter microbial communities from Arlington Agricultural Research Station in Wisconsin, United States - UWRJ-L163-409C-2 | ecosystem: Environmental > Terrestrial > Plant litter >...
AGACCTCCAAGCGCATCAAGCGCCTGGGTGAATCTTCGCAGGAGATCGGCTCGATCGTGGAACTGATCAACGACATTTCCGAGCAGACCAACATCCTGGCATTGAACGCTGCGGTGCAGGCCGCCTCGGCAGGTGAGGCCGGTCGCGGCTTCGCGGTCGTGGCCGACGAAGTGCAGCGCCTGGCAGAACGTACCTCCGGTGCGACACGACGGATCGAGAACCTGGTGCAGGCCATTCAGGCCGATACCAATGAAGCGGTCAGCTCGATGGAGCAGACCACGGCCGAAGTGGTCTCCGGCGCACGCCTGGCAGAAGACGCCGGTACCGCGCTGACCGAAATCGAGCGCGTCTCCAACGCACTGAACAACCTCATCAAGAACATCTCGATCGCTGCCCAGCAGCAGTCGGCCGCGGCATCGGACATCACCCGCACGATGGGCGTGATTCGTCAGATTACCGGCCAGACCTCGCAGGGCGCGGGACAGACCGCCGAGTCGATCGGCCACCTGGCACAGCTGGCGGCCGACCTGCGCCGCTCGGTTGCCGACTTCAAGCTGCCGGCGTGAGCCACGGGCAGGGCGGAGAGGGAAGGAACAAGCAGATGATGCATCGCGAGAAATCACCGCACGCCATGTGCGCCGAGCTGCCGGGAGACCTGGCATGAGCACGCTGCGCGATGCCATGAGCCACGCTGCGCTGGGCTGGGTCAAGCCGGAGCTGGACGAGACCCTGCGCCAGGTGCGCAACGAGGTCGAGTACTACGTGGACGACCCTGCCGACGGCAGCCGCATGCGCTTCTGCGCCGGGTACCTGCACCAGGTGCAGGGCACGCTGCGGATGGTCGAGCTGTACGCCCCGGCGATGGTGGCCGAGGAGCTGGAGCAGCTGGCCAACGCGATCGGTGCCGGTGAAGTGCCCGACCGCGACGAAGCCTGCGCCACGCTGATGCGTGGCAGCGTGCTGCTGCCCGACTATCTGGAACGCCTGCAGAACGGTCACCGTGATATTCCGATCGTGTTGCTGCCGCTGCTCAACGACATCCGGTCGGCGCGCGCGGCGCCGGGCATCAATGAAAGCGTGCTGTTCGCCTTCGCGCCGGACAGCGCGAGCGCCACCGAAGCCGAACTCGACCATGCCCGCGGCAGCCTGAGCGGGCGCAACCGCGAGCTCCTCGACACCGTCGGCAACGCAGTCAAGGAAGAGCTGCTGCGGATCAAGGACGCGCTGGACCTGCACCTGCGCACCGGCGGTGAGCCGGTGCAACTGCAGACCCAGGTCAACGAACTGGGTGCCGTGGCCGATACACTGGGCATGATGGGCCTGGGCGTGGCCCGCGGCGTGGTCGTGCAGCAGCGTGACGCATTGCGCGATGTGGTCGAGGGCGTGCAGCAGATCGATGAAACGCTGCTGCTGGATATCGCCGGCGCGCTGCTGTACGTGGATGCCTCGCTGGATGACCAGGTCGCCCATCTGGGCGCCGGCGGCAGCGGCGAAGATGACCCGAGCGCCGCCGAAAACCGGCGCACGGTGGAAGTGTTGGCCCATGAGGCGATCGCCAACTTCGCGGCCGCCCGCGAGCACTTCGTGGCCTTCATCGAAACGAACTGGAACCACCAGCAGCTGCAGGAAGTGCCGCGCCTGCTCGGCGAGGTCGCCGGTGCGCTGCGCATGCTCGATCTGACGGTGCCGGCCGACTACCTGCAGGGGGTGCGCCAGTACATCCGCGTGGAACTGCTGGGCAAGCAGCGTGTGCCGAGTGGTCGCCAGCTCGACACCTTGGCCGACGCAATGGCCAGCCTGGAGTACTACCTCGAGGCCCTGCGCGAAGGCCGCGCGGGCCGCGACGAGATTCTGGACATCACCCGCAGCAGCCTGGAGACCCTGCGTTACTGGCCGCTGCCGGATGCCAACCAGCCCTCGGCCGATACCGGGCCGGACGCACTGCCGGTGGCACCGGAACACATTGCGCTGACCCCGTGGGACGCGCCGGCCGCCGAGCCGATCGCGCTGGGCGTCACTGCCGGGATACCGCGCCCGGCCAACCTGCCGCCGCCGCTGCCGGACTTCACCTTCGATCCGCCGCCGCAGCCGGACTTCACCTTCGATCCGCCGCCGCAGCCGGCCGCGACGCCTGTGGCCCCGCCGGCTGCGCTGGTGTTCGATGCGTCGACCGCGCCCATTGCGGCCGATGCGCCGCAGTGGACCCTGGCCGGCAACAACGATGTGGACGAGCTGCCGACCTTCGCGCATTTCGATCCGATCATCGCCGAGGCCCCGGCAGGTGCCGGGTGGGGCGTGCCACCAGTGGTGTCCACGCCGGTGGCGGACGCCGCCGGGACTGAGTTTGATGCGACGCCATCGGAACGCACTGACGATACCGACCCGGCCTTCCTGGAGATGCCTGCATTCGTGGCGGACGGGACCGGGTTCGATCCGGTCGCAGCCGAGCACGAGGCGCTTCAGCTGAGCGACGAGCCGATCGAATTCACCTTCGATGAGCGGCTGGACAACGCCGATGACGTATTGTCGCTGCAGATCGACGATGCCGACTCGGTGGCAGCCGACGCCGAGCCTGTCGCCGGAACTGCCGCCGAATCCGCCTCCGAATCGGCGCATGACGACGCAGACGCCCACGCGCCCCCCACCTTCCTGCAGGACATTCCGGTCGCATCGGCGGACGAGAGTGACGACGTGTTGGCCGCGCCAGTTCCGACCTCGGGCGTGCAGGACGCGGTCATCCGCAAGATTGAGCTGGATGACGAATCGGTGCGGTTCCTGGCCGAGCTGGATGCTGCCGCCGCGCAGTTCCGCACGGAGGGTGTCGATCCTGTTGCCGCACCGATCACCGGCCTGACGACCGAGGTCGCGGCCATGACGGCCGACGAGACCAGCATTGAGGCCGGGTTCGAGGACGACGGCGAGAACATCGACCAGGACATCCGCGAGGTCTTCATCGAAGAGTTCGACGAAGAGCTGGTGAATCTGGGCAATCTGCTCCCGGCCTGGCGCATCGCGCCGGACAACATGGACCGGCTGCGTCCGATCCGCCGGGTGTTCCACACCCTCAAGGGCAGCGGTCGCCTGGTGGGTGCACGCACCCTGGGAGAATTCAGCTGGAAGATCGAAGGCATGCTCAACCGCGTGCTCGATGGCAGCCGTCCGGCCTCGCCGGCGGTGGTGGCGCTGATCGGCCAGGCTTACGACGTCCTGCCGCAGCTCAACGCCGCGCTGCGTGATGGCAGCCGCGTGACCGCCGATCTGCAGGCCATGCAGGCGATCGCCGATCGCGTGGCGGCAGGCGAGGAGACCTTCCACGTGCCGCTGCAGCGCCCGGCCGTGGCACCGGTTGCCACCCTGCCGGATCCGGTGGCAGTCGATACGACGCCCGCGCCCGCGCCGGTGGTGGAGAGCACCCCGGCCAACATCGACAGCGTGCTGCGCGAGATCCTGGAAGCCGAGGTCGAGGTGCACCAGGCGACGCTGCAGGCCTGGCTGGACAGCGCGGCCGAGGTGCCGCAGCCGGTCACCGATGGCCTGCTGCGCGCCGTGCACACCATGAATGGCGCCTTCGCCATGACCGACGTGCCCGAGATCACCGCAGTCACCGGTGCGGCGGAAAGCTACATCAAGCGCTCGCTGGCTGCCGATGCGCTGCCCAGCGATGCAGGTCTGCAGGCACTGGTGGAGACCTGCGCTGCCATCACCACCACGATGGAGGCCCTGCAGGACGAGGCGCCCCGCGTCCCGGTCCAGCAGGCGCTCGCCGCCCGCCTGATCGCGCTGGCCGATACGCTGCCCGAAGCGCGCTGGCCGGCGCTGGTCGATGATGAGCAGGACCTGGAGGAGGAGGCCTCGGCGCTGGACGTGACCGATGCCGATCACCTGGCGGAATGGGAGGCCGACGCGGCGGATGAGGGCAGCGACACCGACGAGGCCATCGTTGTTGAAGACGCCGCCGTCATTGACGAGCCAATCGTCGTTGAAGCGGCCATCGCTGACCACGCGCCGGCGTATGTGGAGGCGCCGGCCCTGGCAAGCATCGATGATGCGGCCGACGCAGACGCGCAGCAGGCGCTGATCGAAGCCGACGGTCTGACCCTGCTCGACACGGGGGATACCGCCGATGTCGAGACCACGGCGGACGACGCGCTGGTCGCGGCGGAGCTGACCGGAACCGATGACCTGTCCGCCTACTTCGATGCCGAGCTGCCGACCTCGCCGGTGATCCGCGAGGTTCACGCCACGCCGGACACCACTGCCGAAGCGACCGATCTGGACTCGGTGCCTGCCGTTCTGGATGCCGTGGAACTGACCTCGGCCGACGACCTGTCGCGGTACTTCGATCACCTTGCGCCCTCCGGACTGGCCGCCGATCCGGCGCCAAGCGCCAGCGACGCCGGAACCGCGCCAGCAGACGCCGTTGCGGTCGCCGTCGAAGAGAACGTCGAAGAGGCCGCCAATGATGTCGCCAATGACGGCTGGCGCGAGACCGACGAGACCGACGACAACGCGCAGGCCCTGGACGACGTCCTGCCGCCCCCGCCGGTCTTCGGCGAGGTGGTGGATGCCCAGCAGGCCATTGACGATGGTCTGACCGTGTTGGACGCACCGGACGCCGAGGCGGCCGAGGACCTCGGCGTGCTCGGGCTGGATGCCGCTGCCGAGGCGCCGGTGGAACGGGATGCCTTTGCTGAGGCATTCGAAACCGCCCTGGCCGACAGCACCGATGCAGATGCGGATACGATCGACGAAGACACGACGGCACCCGCGCGCTTCTTCGAGCTCGAAGAGTCTCCGGCGCCGGCGCACGTCGTTCCGCAGGCTGTCAGCACCGTATTCGCGGCGGCAGCATCGGACGATGACGTTGAACTCGATGCAGGTGACGCCCTCGATTTCACCCAGCTCGATCAGGAACTGGTCGACATCTTCGTGGAAGAAGGCAAGGACCTGCTCGACCACTGCGATGGGCTGATCAGCGAGCTCCGCGCCGCCCCACAGGACCGCGACGTGATCGCCGGCCTGCAGCGCGATCTGCACACCCTCAAGGGTGGCGCACGCATGGCCGGCATCAATCCCATCGGTGATCTTGGCCACGGGATCGAGTCGTTGCTGGAGGCCGTTGCGGCCAACCGTACCGATATCGAGCGCAGCGATGTGCACCTGCTGGAGCGCGGTTTCGACCGTCTGCACCAGTTGCTGACCCGCACCGGCCAGCACCGTACCGTGGCCATGCCCGACGACCTGATCGCCGCCTTCGAGCGGCGCACCCAGGGCCGTGCCGAGCCGGAACAGATCGCGCCCGCCGAGCCGGCCCTGGCCGTCGGCGATGCCAAGGTTGAAGCGGCGATCGCCGCGCTCGTCGCCGCCCCGTTGTCCGCACCGGTACCGCTGGAGACCGCCAGTGAAGACGACGGTCTGCCGCGTCCGCAGCAGGAACAGGTGCGTGTGCGCGCCGACCTGCTCGACCGCCTGGTCAACCATGCCGGTGAAGTGGCGATCTACCGTTCGCGCCTGGAACAGCAGCTCGGCGCCTTCCGTGGGGCCATGGGCGAACTGGATCGCACCAACGCCCGTCTGCGCGATCAGCTGCGCCGACTGGACCTGGAAACCGAAGCGCAGATCGTGGCCCGATACCAGCGTGAGCAGGACCAGGCCGATCACAAGTTCGATCCGCTGGAACTGGACCGCTTCTCCACGCTGCAGCAGCTCAGCCGCGCGCTGAATGAATCGGCGGCCGATCTGGGCGGTCTGCAGGGTGTACTGGACGATCTTTCGCGTCAGTACGACGTGCTGCTGCAACAGCAGTCGCGCGTCAGTTCGGAACTGCAGGACGGCCTGATGCGCGCGCGCATGGTCCCGTTCGACGGCCTTGTGCCGCGTCTGCGCCGGGTCGTGCGCCAGGCCGGCCAGGACACCGGCAAGCAGGTCCACGTCACCCTGGAAGGCACCCACGGCGAACTGGACCGCAACGTCCTGGACCGCATGGTCGCACCGCTGGAACACATGCTGCGCAACTCGGTGGCCCATGGTCTGGAAACCCCGGAGCAGCGTCGCGCCGCCGGCAAGCCGGAGGAAGGCGAGATTGCCATCCGGCTGCGACGCGAAGGCTCGGAAATCGTGCTGGAAGTGGCCGACGATGGTGCCGGGCTGGACCGCGAGGCGATCCGTCGCCGTGCCGAACAGCGTGGTCTGATCGCCGCCGATGCCGTGCTGGGCGATGCCGAGCTGGACGCAATGATCTTCTCGCCCGGCTTCAGCACCGCCGACCAGGTCAGCCAGCTGGCCGGTCGTGGCGTGGGCATGGATGTGGTGCACAACGAAGTGCGCCAGCTCGGCGGCTCGGTGGACATCCACTCCGTGCGCGGGCAGGGCGTTACTTTCACCCTGCGCCTGCCGCAGACGCTGGCCGTCACCCAGGCCGTGTTCGTGCAGATCGGTGAGACCACCTTCGCCGTACCGGTCGCCTCGGTCAGTGGTATCGGCCGGATCTCGCGCGAGCGCTTTGAAACCGCCAACGGTGGGTACCACTACGGCGGCGAAGAATTCGCCCTGCATGATCTGGGAACGTTGATCGGCCAGGCCCAGGCCCGCGCCGAAGGCCAGGCACAGGTGCCGCTGCTGCTCGTCCGCGCGGGCGACCTGCGGGTAGCCGTGGCGATCGACCAGGTGCTGGGCAACCGCGAAATCGTGGTCAAGCCGGTGGGCCTGCAGATCGCCTCGGTGCCGGGTATCTATGGTGCGACGATCACCGGCGATGGCCGCGTGGTGGTCATCCTCGACGTCGCCCCGCTGGTACGCCGTTACATCGCCAATCCGCACAAGCCGATTGCCGCGACCACCCAGGTCAGCGACCGTGATGCACCGCTGGTGATGGTGGTCGACGACTCGCTGACCATGCGCAAGGTCACCGGCCGCATCCTGGAGCGCCACAACTTCGAGGTGACCGTTGCGCGCGATGGCATCGAAGCCCTGGAGCGCCTGGAAGAACGCGTGCCCGATCTGATGCTGCTGGATATCGAAATGCCACGCATGGACGGCTATGAGCTGGCCAGCGTGATGCGCGCGGACCCTCGCTACCAAGGGGTGCCGATCGTGATGATCACCTCGCGCAGCGGCGACAAGCATCGCCAACGTGCCTTCGAAATCGGTGTCCAGCGCTACCTGGGCAAGCCGTACCAGGAGCTGGATCTGATGCGCAACGTTTACGACCTGCTGGGGATCGCCCGTGTCCGCGAGTGACGGCCACGCCCTGTTGACGATCGCATTGCTGGCCCGCCCCGGTGCGGCCCGCGAGCGCCTGCGCGAGGCGCTGGATCATGCCGGCGCCCGCGTGGTCTTCGAAGACGATCCCTCGACGCTGGAGCTGCAGGCGCTGCGCGATGCTGATCCCGGTGCCGTGCTGATTGCACTGGAGCCGGCCATCGAGGACGCGCTGGAGCGGCTGGACCCGGTGCTGGCCTCGCCTTCGCTGACCCTGATCTTCGACGAAGCCGAGCTGGCTGCGCGTCGGGATGGTTGGGAAGCACAGCGCTGGGCACGCCACCTGGTGGCCAAGCTGCACGGCCATCAGGATGTGCTGCCGCCGGGATCGGAGCAGGATCAACAGTTGCAGCCCGAGCCGGGGCTGCCGACCAGGCCGGCCGAGCTGCATGCGGACGCGCGGCTGGAGTTCCACCTGCGCGAAGCCGCCGATGCGGCACCCGAGGTCCCGTCCGACGGCCTGTACCAAGTACCGCAGGACCTGAGCGAGCCAGTCTCGCTGGAGGAGGCGCTGGCTGCGTTGCAGCCCGCCCAGGACGAACCGGACCCACCTGCGATGCCCGCTGCGGCACCGCCCGCCCACGTCGCCCCGGCAGTCGCGCCGATCACCGCGATCGGGGATCACAGCCGCTGGTCGCTGGTGGAGGAGCACGTCGTAACGTCGCCCGCTGCATCCACGGCCGAGGCCGTGCAGGAGCGCTTCGATATCGACCGGCTGTCGCTGGTCGAGCTTGAGCCCGATACGGGCATCGAAGGCGGCTGCCGCGGCGCCGTGCTGGTCCTGGCCGGTATCGGTGGGCCGGACGCGCTGCGTCGTCTGCTCGCTGCGCTGCCTGAAGCCCTGAGCACGGCGATCCTGGTGCACATGCGCCTGGATGGCGGTCGCTACGGCAATCTGGTCAAGCAGATGGCGCGCGTGTCTGCGTTGCCGGTGGTGCTGGCCGAAGTGGCACAGCCGGTGGACGCCGGACAGGTCTACATCCTGCCGGACGACGTCGGCGTCGTCGCCGGCCAGGGTGGCCTGCAGTTCATTGCCGACACCGCCGGGATCCAGATCGATGCCTTGCCGGCGGCCCACAGTGGCGTGGTGCTGCTCAGTGGCGCGGACGCCGCCCAGCTGGATGCCGTGCTTGCGCTGGCGGCTGCGGGGGCCTGGGTTGCCGGTCAGGTGGGCGAAGGCTGCTATGACCCGACGGCGGCCAGTGCCGTGGTGGTCGCAGGGCAGGACGCCGGTGAACCGCCGCAGCTTGCCGCCACCATCGCCGAACGCTGGGGCGTGGACGCGTAAGCGCGTCACGCTCCTTTAAAGGAAGACCCATGAGCTACGCCAGCAACGACGAAATCCGCGGTGTTCTGATCCAGGCCGGGCACGAACGCGTGCTGCTGCCCAACGCCACCGTCGCCGAGATGATGTCCAAGGTGCCGGTCGAGACGGTACCCGACGCACCGGCCTGGCTGGTCGGTCAGATCGCCTGGCACGGCTGGGACGTGCCGCTGCTGTCGTTCGCCCGGTTGTCCGGGCAGGGCGACGAACCGGTCGTGACCAACAACAAGGTGGTGGTGCTCAAGGCGCTGGGCGGCAATGCCCGCCGCCCGTACTTCGCGCTGCTGACCCAGACGTTCCCGCAGCTGATCGCCGTGCCGCGCGACGGTCTGCTGGCCGATGCCTCCGAGGAAACCCTGCCACAGGGCGTGCACATGCGTGTACTGCTGGGCGAGCAGAGCGCGCTGCTGCCGGACCTGGATGCACTGGAAGCAGCGCTGGACGAATCCTTCCCCGTGGCGGGGTGAAAAAAATAGGGACGGAGGTAGTTAATCGTGCCGATTAACTCCCTCCGTCCCCGTTTCTGCTTCAGCCCAGATCGCCGAGCCGCGCCTGCACGGCAGCGATCGCCGCCAGGCCCGCCGTCTCGGTGCGGAGCACGCGCGGCCCCAGCTGCAAGCCTTGGAAGCCTGCTGCGGCCAAGGCCTGACGATCGCGCGGCGACCAGCCGCCTTCCGGGCCGATCGCAATCACGACGCCGCCCGGTGCGGCGGACAGGGTGGACAAGCGGTGCTCGCCCTGCGGATCCAGGGTCAACTTCAATGCTTCGGCCGGCACGGCGTTGGCGGCGACCTGCAGCGATTGTGGTGCGGCCACGCTGGGTACGCAGGCGCGGCCGGATTGGCCACATGCCGAGACCACCACGCTGTGCCAGTGCGCCAGGCGCTTCTCGGCACGGGCCGCATCCAGCTTCACTTCCGTGCGCTCGGCGTTGACCGGCACGAAAGCCTGCACCCCCAGCTCAGTGGCCTTCTGCAGGATCAGGTCCATCTTCTCGCCACGGGCAATGCCCTGCAGCAGCGTGATGTGCAAGGGCGACTCGTTGCCCAGCGCGGTGGCGCTCTCGATCCGTACCTGCGCATCGCGCTTGCCGACCGTCACCAGGGTGGCGCTGTAATCGTGGCCATCGCCATTGAACAGCACGCAGCCATCGCCCTCGCGCAGGCGCATCACGCGGACCAGATGATTGGCCGCATCCTCGGGCAGCGCCAGGGTCTGGCCGACCGCCAGCGGTTGATCGACATGGCTTCGGGTCACGCGCATGCGACGGCCTCGTCGATGGCGGCCAGGGTGGTCAACGCAAGCAGATCCAAGTGTTCATCCTCCACGCAGTACGGCGGCATCCAATACAGCACATTGCCCAGCGGGCGCAGCACCACGCCGCGTTTGAGCGCGGCGTTATAGGCGTGCAACCCGATCCGGGCCTCGGCCGGGAACGGCGTGCGCTTGTCGCCGTTGCGGGTCAACTCGAAGGCCACCACCATCCCGGCCTGGCGCACATCGGCGACATGCGCGTGGTCGGCGAACGGCGCGGCCAGGGTGCGCATCACCTCGGCGGTACTGCGGTTGCGCGCGATCACGTCTTCACTGGCGAAGATGTCCAGGGTCGCCAGCGCGGCGGCGCAGGCCAGCGGGTTGCCGGTGTAACTGTGCGAATGCAGGAAGGCGCGCTCGCGCGAATCATCCAGGAAGGCGTCGTACAGCGCCTGCGTGGCCAGCACCGCCGACAGCGGCAGGAATCCACCGGTCAGGCCCTTGGACAGGCACAGCAGGTCCGGCATCACCCCGGCCTGTTCGCAGGCGAACATCGTGCCGGTGCGGCCGAAGCCGGTCGCGATCTCATCGGCGATCAGGAACGCGCCGTTGGCATCGCACAGCTCACGTGCACGCTGCAGATAGACCGGGTCGTACATGCGCATGCCACCGGCACATTGCAGGCGCGGCTCGAGAATCACCGCGCAGATCTCCCCCGGGTGCTGGTCAAACAGCGTGGCCAGCGCATCGGCGGCCTGGTGCGCGCGCTGCGCGGCACTCTGGCCCGGCTCGGCCAGGTAGGCATCGGGCGAGGGGGCGAACAGCGCCTCGGTCAGCAGCGGGGCATACACCCGCCGATACAGCGGAATATCGCCGACCGACAGCGCCCCCAGGGTTTCGCCGTGATAGCCGTTCTCCAGCGCGACGAACCGCGTACGGTGGTTCTCGCCCCGATTGCGGAAATAGTGGAACGCCATCTTCAGCGCCACTTCCACCCCGGCCGAGCCGTTGTCGGCATAGAACACCTTGGCCAGCGGGGCGCGCCCGGCCTGGCGTGGGGCGATCGCCAGCAGGCGCTCGGCCAGCCGTACCGCCGGCTCATGACTGAAGCCGGCCAGCATCACTTGTTCCAGCTGGGTGGCCTGCTGGGCAATGGCCGCACCGATGCGCGGTTGCGCATGGCCGAACAGATTGGTCCACCAACTGCTCACCGCGTCCAGATAGCGATGCCCGTCATGGTCGATCAACCACGGGCCTTCGCCACGGGCGATCGGCAGCAGGGGCAGGGTGTCCGGGTGCTCGCGCATCTGTGTGCACGGGTGCCACAGCACGGCCAGATCGCGTTGCCGCCACTGATCGGCCAGCGTGAGGGGGGCTGGGTCTGCTAGCATTTCGGGCTCATGAACACGTTTTCACCAGTACCCATTCTAGAGATGCTCGCATGAGCCGTCGCCTGCCCATCATCCACCAGATCACGGACGAGGAAAGCGGGCCGTTCCAGCGCCAGCACCTGGATCTGGAGTTCTCCAATGGCGAACGCCGCCGCTTCGAACGGCTGGTGACCCGTGGCCATGGGGCCGTGGTGGTAGTGCCGATGCTCGATGAAGAGACCGTGCTGCTGGTGCGTGAGTACGCCGCCGGCATGCACCGCTACGAGCTGGGCCTGGTGAAGGGCCGCATCGATGCCGGGGAAACCCCCGAACAGGCGGCCGACCGCGAATTGAAGGAAGAGGCCGGTTACGGTGCGCGCCGGGTCGACGTGCTGCGCGCGATGACCCTGGCCCCCACCTATATGAGTCATCAGTCGTGGCTGGTGGTCGCGCGCGATCTGTACCCCGAGCGCCTGGTCGGTGATGAGCCGGAGGAACTGGAGGTCGTGCCGTGGAAGCTGGCCGATCTGGACCAGTTGATGCTGCGCGAGGATTTCTCCGAAGGCCGATCGCTGGCGGCGCTGTTCATTGCCCGCGAGTGGCTGGGACGGAAGGAATGATCAAACTCACGACGGATCTGCGCGAAACCGTCATCGCCATCGCCCAGGACGCGGCCGCCGCCATCATGGCGGTGTATGCCACGCCGTTCGATGTGGAAATCAAATCCGATCGCAGCCCGGTCACGGCCGCCGACCTCGGCGCCAACCAGGTGATCGAGCGTGGGCTGGCGCAGCTCACCCCCGAGCTGCCCATCCTCTCGGAGGAATCGGCGCAGGTGCCGTGGGAGATCCGCCAGCACTGGGGCGCCTACTGGCTGGTCGATCCGCTGGATGGCACCCGCGAATTCGTGAAACGCAACGACGAGTTCAGCGTCAACATCGCGCTGATCTACCAGGGCGCGCCCGCGTTCGGCGTGGTGCTGGCCCCGGCCACCGGCCAGGTCTGGCATGCGATGCGCGGCGAGCTGGCCTACCGCCGCGACGGCATGCGTGATTCGGTACTGCGCACCCGCACGCCGGCCACGGCACCGTTGCGGGTGGCCGCCAGCCGCTCGCACCGCAGCGAGCAGACACAGGCATTGCTGGACCGGATGGGCGATATCGAGGTGCTCGCACAGGGTTCCTCGCTCAAATTCTGCCGCTTGGCCGAAGGCACGCTGGACGTGTACCCGCGGCTGGGCCCGACCTCCGAATGGGACACCGCCGCGGGGCAGTGCGTGCTGCATGCTGCCGGCGGCGCGGTGCTCTCGGCCGAGACCGGCAAACCGTTCCGTTACAACCGCCGCGAAAGCCTCTTGAACGGCGACTTCATTGCGCTGGGCGATACCCGCCTGCCGTGGCGCGAGTGGTTGCCTGCCTGACCTGACTGGAGCAACGATGCCTGCCACCCCCGAACTGGACCGCCTGCTGGGCATCATGGCGCGCCTGCGCGACCCGTTGCGGGGCTGCCCCTGGGACCTGCAGCAGGACTTCGCCAGCATCGCCCCGTACACCATCGAGGAAGCCTACGAGGTCGCAGACGCGATCGACCGCGGCGACCTGGACGACCTCAAGGATGAACTCGGCGATCTGCTGCTGCAGGTGGTGTTCCACGCGCAGATGGCACAGGAGCAGGGCGCCTTTGCGTTCGCCGATGTCGCCCGCGCGATCAGCGACAAGATGGAGCGTCGCCACCCGCACGTGTTCGCCCAGGTCCAGGTCGAGGGGGCCGAAGACGTCAACAGCAACTGGGAGGCGATCAAACGCGCCGAACGCGCCGCCAAGGGGCACACCGATACCTCGGCGCTGGCCGGCATCTCGCGCGGCCTGCCGGAGTGGCAGCGGGCGGTGAAGCTGCAGGCCCGCGCGGCACGGGTCGGTTTCGACTGGCCGGGCCCTGCGCCGGTGATGGACAAGGTGCGCGAAGAACTGGACGAAGTCGCCGCGGAATTCGCGCGTGGTCCTGTCGAGGAAAATCAGGCGCGCCTGCAGGAAGAACTCGGCGATCTGCTGTTCGTCTGCGCCAATCTGGCCCGGCACGCCAAGGTCGACGTCGGTGCCGCCCTGCGGCTGGCCAACCAGAAATTCGAACGTCGCTTCCGGGCGATGGAAGCCCAGGCCGAGGCGGCAGGGCAATCGATGGGTGCCCTCGATCTGGACGCGCAGGAAGCGCTCTGGCAGCAGGCCAAGGACGCCGAGCGCACGGGATGAACACCCTGCTGCTGTTCGTCCTCACCGCCGTAGCCGAGATCGTCGGCTGCTACCTGCCGTGGCTGTGGCTGCGCAAGGACGGCAGTGCGTGGCTGCTGCTGCCGGCGGCCGCCAGCCTGGCGCTGTTCGCCTGGCTGCTGACCCTGCACCCGACCGCCAGCGGGCGCGTCTACGCCGCCTACGGCGGGGTCTATATCGGTACCGCACTGATGTGGTTGTGGCTGGTGGATGGCATCCGCCCCAGCCGCTGGGACCTGCTCGGCGTCGGCCTGTGCCTGGCCGGGATGATGGTGATCATGTTCGCCCCGCGCACCGCCTGATCCCCGCCTGACGGTCATCCAGGCCACTCACCGACGCCGGTGTGAAGGCGGCGTGGCTATACTCGGCGCTACGAATCCGGGGAAAGGGAGTGACCTGATGTTTCCGACCATGCTGTTCTCGCTGGTGCTGGCCTTCGTGGCCGTCGTCATTCTCTTCAAGGCCGTGCGGATGGTGCCGCAGGGCTACGAATGGACCGTGGAGCGCTTCGGCCGCTACACCCACACCATGTCGCCCGGCCTGCACTTCCTGATCCCGATCGTCTACGGGGTTGGCCGCAAGGTGAACATGATGGAGCAGGTGCTGGACGTGCCCAGCCAGGAAGTGATCACCAAGGACAACGCCGCGGTGCGCGTGGACGGCGTGGTGTTCTTCCAGGTGCTGGACGCGGCCAAGGCAGCCTACGAGGTTTCCAACCTGGAAGTGGCGATGATCGCCCTGGTACAGACCAACATCCGCACCGTGATCGGCTCGATGGACCTGGACGAATCCCTGAGCCAGCGCGAGGTGATCAATGCGCAGCTGCTGA
>Ga0247732_10000736_pt1 | contig 14280 bp, 14 predicted proteins | sample UWRJL163409C2_FD_180940 | JGI IMG/M metagenome (GOLD analysis project Ga0247732, IMG submission 180940) | Plant litter microbial communities from Arlington Agricultural Research Station in Wisconsin, United States - UWRJ-L163-409C-2 | ecosystem: Environmental > Terrestrial > Plant litter >...
GTGGCGCACGCGGAGGTCGATCGTGTCGGCGCTTCCGAGCGACGGAGCGTCCTCGATGATGACGAGATCGAATCCGGCCTGCTCGAGTGCGCGTGCCGACTCCTGGTAGAGGTCGGGGTTCGTCCACCGATAGTTCCAGTCGAGGTAGGGATGGCCCCACCCGTGCGGGCCGAAGCCGCGTGCGAGGAACCATCCGAAGTGCTGCAGCTTCGTCACAGCACGACCACCTCGCGCTGCGGAGTCGAGGCCGGCAGGCTGTCGAATGCCCGCCCCAGGTCGCGCAGCAGGTCGTCGATGTCCTCGATCCCGATCGAGACGCGGAGCGTGCCGGGGAAGACGCCGGCCTCCTCGCGCTCGGCCTCCGTGCGTCCCTCGTGACTCGTGCTGGCCGGGTGCAGGATCAGGGATCGCACATCGCCGAGATGGGTCATGTGCGTGATGATCTCGACGGACTCGGCGATGTGACTGGCCGCGGCCTTGCCGCCGGCGAGGGTGAAGGTGAACACCGATCCGCTGCCGCGGGGCAGGTAGCGCTCGGCGAGCGCGTGATGCGGATGCGACGGCAGACCGACGTAGTCCACTCCGACGACCTCCGGCCGGGCGGCGAGCCACGTCGCCACAGCGAGGGCGTTCGCGCTCTGGCGTTCGACGCGCAGGCTGAGCGTCTCGATGCCCTGCCCGATGAAGAACGCATTGAGCGGCGAGGGCGTGGGGCCGAGACGCGGCACGACGCTCTCACGGATGTACTGGCCGCGCGCGCGCCGACCGTACTTCTCGGCGTAGCTCGGACCGCCGAGGCGGTCCGCCGTGGTCAGGTGGGGGTAGAGGTGACCCGACTTCGCTGCGTCGAAGCGTCCGTCGTCGACGATCACACCGCCGAGGACCGAGCCCTGACCGGCGAGGAATTTGCTCGCGGAGTGGACGACGACGGCCGCTCCGTGCTCGATCGGGCGGAGGAGGTACGGGGTGGTGAAGGTGCTGTCGACGATGAGCGGTATTCCCCGCTCATCGCCGATGCCCGACACCGCGGCGACGTCGAGCACATCGTTGCGCGCATTGGAGAGCGATTCGGCGAAGAACGCCTTCGTGTTCGGCCTGATCGCGGCCCGCCACTCGTCGATCGAGGTCGCGTCGACGAAGGTCGTCTCGATGCCGAGACGCTCGAGGTTGTGGATGATCGCGCCGCGCGTGCCTTCGTAGATTTGCGTCGCGGCGACGAGGTGATCTCCGGAGCTCAGCAGGGACAGCAGAGCGCAGACGACGGCGGCCTGCCCGCTGGCGACGAGGATGGCCTGGTCGCCGCCCTCGAGCGATGCCAGGCGGCGCTCCACGGCGTCGACCGTAGGGTTGCCGGTGCGCGAGTAGCCGAAGCCGGCCCCCGTGCCGAAGTGGTCGGCGGAGTGCTCGACGTCGGTGAATCGGAAACCGGCGGTCAGATAGATGGGGAGAGCGCGAGGCTCCGCCGATACCGTCTCGTCTGCGATGTGCACCTGGCGCGTGGTGAATCCGGTCGACTCGGTCATGCGTCGCTCTCCTGCCTGGTCATCGGAACAGGCTGACACGTGCCATGCCTCCCCGCGAAAGTCTGGGGCGTCTTGTTACGGGAAACCACGAAGGAGCCGCCCCCGAGGGGGCGACTCCTTCGTGCGGACCGGGTGGTCAGGCCTTGCGGCGTCCCACGATGAGGCCGTAGATCAGCAGAACGATGATCGAACCGCCGATAGCCAGCAGCCAGCTGCTGATCTCGAAGAAGCTGTCGACACCGACACCGAAGATGGCGCTGCCGATCCATCCGCCGAGGAGCGCGCCCACGACGCCGAGGAGCAGCGTGACGAGCCAGCCGCCACCCTGCTTGCCGGGGAGGATCAGTTTGGCGATGGCGCCGGCGATGAGGCCGAGGAGGAGGAATCCGAGGAAGCCCATGGCGAGATGTCCTTTCACTGAATACGAGCGACGCGGCTTCCGGGTGAGAAGCTGCGTTGACCGGCGCTGGTGGCGGTCACCTGCGGACACCGGTCGTGTCTTCGTACGCGTCCCTCACTGTAGAAGCGGTGGGAGTTTCGCGAGGAGACCTTGACACATCGTCCGTGTCGTGCGACTGAGAATCGAGGGGGGTCGATTCCGCGGGCGGTCGTCGGGCGGTGGTATCCTGGCGCCGTGCGGATCGCTCGTCTCCTTCTTAGCGGCCGCGGCGAGACCTCGTTCATCTAGGCCTCTCTCGTCGCGGAGTTCATCGCGGGCCGAAATCCCCACCCGAGGAGAACGACAGAGTTCATGAGCACAGCATCCTTCGACGACATCGTCGTGCCCGATCGTCCGCGCACCCTGGCCGAGAAGGTCTGGGACGACCACTTGGTGGTCAAAGGCGAGAACGGCGAGCCCGATCTCATCTACATCGACCTCCACCTGGTGCACGAGGTGACCAGCCCGCAGGCCTTCGACGGCCTGCGCACGGAAGGCCGACCGGTCCGCCGCCTCGATCTGACGATCGCGACCGAGGACCACAACACCCCGACGCTCGACATCGACAAGCCGATCGCCGACCTGACGAGTCGCACCCAGATCGAGACCCTGCGGCGCAACGCCGCCGAGTTCGGCGTGCGCATCCACTCGCTCGGCGACGCCGAGCAGGGGATCGTCCACGTCGTCGGCCCGCAGCTCGGACTGACCATGCCCGGCGTGACGGTCGTCTGCGGCGACTCTCACACGTCGACCCACGGTGCGTTCGGCGCGATGGCCTTCGGCATCGGCACGAGCGAGGTCGAGCACGTGCTCGCGACGCAGACGCTGCCGCTGAAGCCGTTCAAGACGATGGCCATCACGGTGGAGGGCGAACTCAAGCCCGGAGTCACCGCGAAAGACATCATCCTCGCGGTCATCGCCAAGATCGGCACGAACGGCGGACAGGGCTACGTGCTCGAGTTCCGCGGCAGCGCGATCCGCGCCCTCTCGATGGAGGGGCGCATGACAATGTGCAACATGTCGATCGAGGCGGGTGCCCGCGCCGGAATGGTCGCGCCCGACGACATCACGTTCGAGTACGTGCGCGGGCGTGACCACGCGCCCACGGGGCAGGACTGGGACGACGCGGTCGCCTACTGGCGCACGCTGCCGAGCGACGAGGGCGCGGTCTACGACGCCGAGGTCTTCCTCGACGCCAACGAGCTCGAGCCCTTCGTGACCTGGGGCACGAACCCCGGCCAGGGGGTCTCGCTCAGCGATGTCGTGCCGACCCCGTCGCAGTACACCGACGCGAACGAACGAGCAGCGGCAGAGCGCGCGATCGAGTACATGGACCTGACGCCGGGCATGCCGCTCAAGGAGGTCGCGGTCGACGCCGTCTTCATGGGCTCCTGCACCAACAGCCGCATCGAAGATCTCCGCGCGTTCGCATCGGTGATCGAGGGCCGGACGAAGGCCGACGGCGTTCGGGTCATGGTCGTTCCCGGCTCCGCCCGCGTCCGTCTCGAAGCCGAGGCCGAGGGGCTCGACAAGATCTTCATCGACTTCGGGGCCGAGTGGCGGTTCGCCGGTTGCTCGATGTGCCTGGGCATGAACCCCGATCAGCTCGCACCCGGTGAGCGTTGCGCATCCACATCGAACCGCAACTTCGAAGGGCGCCAGGGCAAGGGCGGGCGGACGCACCTCGTCTCGCCGCTGGTCGCGGCGGCGACAGCCGTGCGCGGGACGCTGTCCAGCCCGAGCGATCTCGCTCCGATCTCCGGCGAGTCGACTACGCAGAACCAGGGAACGGAGGTGGAGGTCTGACATGGATGCTTTCACCAAGCACACGGGAATCGTCGCGCCGCTGAAGCGATCGGCCGTCGACACCGACCAGATCATCCCCGCCGTCTACCTGAAGCGCGTCACCAAGACCGGCTTCGAAGACGCCCTGTTCTCGAGCTGGCGCCAGGATCCGGAGTTCGTCCTCAACCAGCCCGCCTTCGCCGGCGCGTCGATCCTCGTCGCCGGCCCCGATTTCGGCACCGGGTCGAGCCGCGAGCACGCGGTCTGGGCCTTGCGCGACTACGGCTTCCAGGTCGTGCTGAGTTCGCGTTTCGCCGACATCTTCCGTGGCAACTCCGGCAAGCAGGGCCTCGTCGCCGGCGTCGTGACCGAAGACGACATCGAGCGCATCTGGGCCGCCGTCGATGCTCAGCCGGGCATCGAGATGACCGTGGATCTGCGTGAGCGGCGCGCGAGCATCGGCGACCTCCAGGTCGCCTTCGACATCGACGATTACACTAGGTGGCGGCTTCTCGAAGGGCTCGATGACATCGGGCTCACCCTGCGCAACGAAGACAAGATCGCGCAGTTCGAGGCTCGCCGCGAGGCATGGCGGCCGCGGACACTTCCTGTTCCGTAAGCCAGATCGACCCCACCCGGGCCGGTTCTTCCGCCCCTCGTCGATACAAGTGAGGTCCATCGAATGAGTTCAGTCGTCACGGGCGCTGTCGCGCCGGCATCTTCTTCCGAAGAGGGCGAGACGCTTCGCATCCGCGGCGGCAGGCCGCTCACCGGGCGCGTGGAGGTCAAGGGGGCGAAGAACCTCGCGACGAAGGCCATGGTCGCCGTGCTGCTCGGCAACTCGACGAGCATCCTGCGCGACGTTCCCGACATCAGCGACGTCGGGGTGGTCCGCTCGCTCCTCGAGGTGCACGGAGTCCACGTCACGGACGGCGAGAACCCCGGCGAACTCGTCTTCGATCCGAGCGGGGCCGTGTCGGCGAACTTCGAGCAGATCGACGCGTACGCGGGGGCCTCCCGCATCCCGATCCTGTTCTGCGGACCGCTCCTGCACCTCCTGGGCGAGGCGCTCATCCCCGACCTCGGCGGCTGCCGCATCGGCGATCGCCCGATCAACTTCCACATGGACGCTCTGCGGGCGTTCGGCGCGGTCGTCGACAAGACCTACGAGGGCATCCGCATCACCGCCCCCGACGGACTCCACGGCGCGCAGATCGAGCTGCCGTACCCGAGCGTCGGCGCGACCGAGCAGGTGCTGCTGACCGCCGTTCGGGCGAGGGGCGTCACCGAGCTCCGCAACGCCGCCATCGAGCCCGAGATCATGGACCTGATCGCCGTGCTGCAGAAGATGGGCGCGATCATCTCCTACGAGCCCAACCGCGTCATCCTCATCGAGGGCGTCGACGAGCTCCGCGGGTACGACCACCGGTGCATCTTCGATCGCAACGAGGCCGCTTCGTGGGCCGCCGCGGCGCTGGCGACCGACGGCGACATCTTCGTCGGTGGCGCCCGCCAGCAGGAGATGCTCACGTTCCTCAACGTCTTCCGCAAGGTCGGCGGCGAGTTCGACGTGCACGAGGACGGCATCCGCTTCTTCCGCGGCGGCGAACTGCGTCCGGTCGTCGTCGAGACCGATGTGCACCCCGGCTTCATGACCGATTGGCAGCAGCCCCTCGTCGTCGCGCTGACACAGGCGAACGGCGTATCGACCGTTCACGAGACGGTGTACGAGAACCGGCTCGGCTTCACCCGGGCGCTCGTGCAGATGGGCGCCGACATCGTCGTTCACTCGAACGGGATCGCCGATCCCGCGCGCAGGGTCCCGCGACGGGCGCTTGAGCAGGCCGCCGTCATCACCGGTCCTACCCCCCTCCGCGGTGCCGACGTCGTCGTCCCCGACCTGAGGGGCGGCTACAGCTACCTCATCGCGGCTCTCGCGGCCGAGGGGGAGTCGGTGGTGCGCAACGTGGGGATCCTGCGTCGCGGGTACGAGAAGCTCTTCGCCAAGCTCGACACGCTCGGCGCCGACTTCGACGTCATCGGATAGCGATGGCGTCCGGTCGCCGCGCCGCGTCGCGCGAGAAGTCCCGTCCGAGCGTCTTCTGGCCGCTCGCGGCCGTCGTCGTCCCCCTCACCGGCATCTTCGCCAAGATCGAGATCGAGGACGGCGACAAGCTGCCGCGCGAGGGAGCCTTCGTGCTCGCCCCGAACCACTACTCGAACTTCGACCCGCTGATCGTCGCCGTCGTGGTGTGGCGGCTGGGCCGCGCCCCGAGCTTCATGGCGAAAGAGAGCCTCTTCCGCGTGCCCGTCCTGGGTGCGGCACTCCGCGCGACCGGGATGGTGCCGGTCTCGCGCAGCTCGTCGGCGTCCGCCGCCCGCGACACGATCCGCGGCTCGGAGCAGCTCGTCGAGCACGGACGCGGTGTCATCGTCTACCCCGAGGGGACCCTCACGCGCGACCCCGACCTGTGGCCGATGCGGGGGAAGACCGGTGCCGTCCGGCTGTCGATCGCCGGTGACATCCCCCTGGTGCCGATGGCGCACTGGGGTGTGCAGGACATCATGCCGCGCTACGGCAAGATCAGGCTCTGGCCGCTCCGTCGACGAGTGCGCGTGGTGTTCGGCGACCCGATCCTGCCTTCTGAACACGGCGCCGATGTGTCGCGCCCGTCGACGCTCGTCGCGGCCACCGACGTGCTGATGGACCGGATCTCCGGGCTCCTGGCGCGCCTGCGCGGCGCCGCCCCGCCCGAGCAGCGCTGGAACCCGTCGGCGCACGGCCAGACCGAGACGGGCCGCCTTGAGTCGTAGATCGGATGCTGCACTCCCGCGCGTCGCCGTCGTCGGAGCCGGGAGCTGGGGCACGACCTTCGGCAAGATCCTCGCGGACGGCGGAGCGCACGTCACCATGTGGGCGCGCCGTGCCGAGATCGCGCAGGAGATCAACGAGGCCAAGCGCAACAGTCAGTACCTGTCGGGCATCAACCTCCCCCGGGAGATGTCGGCGAGCGTCCATCTCGCGGAGGCCGTCGACGGGGCGACGCAGATCTATCTGTCGGTGCCGAGCCAGGCGCTGCGCGAGAATCTGAAGGCGCTCCGGCCGCTCGTCGACGCGACAGACGTGCCGATCGTCTCCCTCATGAAGGGCGTCGAGAAGCGCACCGGCCTGAGGATGAGCGAGGTGATCGCTCAGGAGCTGCAGTGCGACCCGGAGCGCATCGCCGTGGCGTCCGGCCCCAATCTCGCCCTGGAGATCGCGCGCGAGCAGCCCACCGCCGCCGTCATCTCCTCGGTTAGCCGGGAGACCGCCGAGGCGGTCGCGCGGCGCGCCCGGAACCGGTACTTCCGGTCGTTCGTGAACACCGACGTCATCGGCACGGAGTTCGGCGGCGTGCTGAAGAACCTCATCGCGGTCGCGATCGGCATCGTCGACGGGGTCGGGTACGGGGAGAACACTAAGGCCTCGATCATCACGCGCGGGTTGGTCGAGATGACCGATTTCGCCGTCGCGCAGGGCGCTCAGCCCGAGACCCTGCAGGGTCTCGCGGGCCTCGGCGACCTCATCGCGACCTGCCAGTCGCCGCTCAGCCGGAACAACACGGCAGGGCGGCTGCTGGGCCAGGGGTACAGCCTGCAGGACGTGGTGAAGCAGATGGAGCAGACCGCCGAGGGGCTGTCGTCGGTGACGCCCGTGCTCGAACTCGCCCGCAAGGCGGGGGTCGAGATGCCCATCGTGGCCCAGGTGAAGCGCGTGCTGGACGGCACGATGAACCCGCGCGACATCGCGCCACATTTGACGACCGACGACGATACGCCGAAGGGCGAGAGGACGCAGAATGGTTCGGACAGCGGTAGCGGTGCTCTTTGGCGGTCGATCCAGCGAGCACTCGATCAGCTCCGCCACGGCGGGCGGAGTGCTGCGGGCGATTGACCGCGACCGCTACCGGGTGTTCCCCGTAGGCATCACCCGTGACGGCGTCTTCGTTCTCGAGGACGACGATCCCGACAAGTTCGCGCTCGACGCGCACGCTCTGCCGGAGGTCGTCGACAACGGAACCCGCGTCTTCTGGCCGCACGCGGGCGAGCGCACTCTCGTAGTGCGCCGCGCCGACGGCACCGAGGAGGAGCTGGGCGAGATCGACGTCGTGCTGCCCATCCTGCACGGCACGCACGGGGAGGACGGCACCGTCCAGGGCTTCTTCGACACCCTCGGCATCCCGTACGCCGGGGGAGCGGTGCTCGATTCCGCGCTGTGCATGGACAAGCACTTCATGAAGATCGTCCTCCGCGACTCGGGCATCGCGGTCTCGCCGTGGATCACGGTGCGCCGGGGCGAGTGGACCGGCGACGTCGCCGCGATCGCCGCGCGCGCGGGCGATCTCACCTTCCCCTGGTTCGTGAAGCCCGCTCGCGCGGGCTCATCGGTGGGGGTGTCGAAGGTGCACGACCTCGGCGAGCTCGCCAAGGCCCTCGACCTCGCATTCGCGGAGGACGACAAGGTGCTGGTGGAGCAGGGCATCGCCGGGCGCGAGATCGAGGTCGGCGTGCTGGGAGCCCGCGCGGGCGGCGAGCCGCGCGTGTCGCTCCCGGGCGAGATCGTGCTCACGAGCCGCGAGTTCTACGACTTCGAGGGCAAGTACCTCGGCGGCGACGGAGTCGACGTCGTCTGCCCCGCCGCCATGAGCGACGCGGAGACGGCGGCGGTGCAGGATGCTGCGCTGCGCGCCTTCGCCGCCGTGGAGGGTCGCGGACTCGCCCGTGTCGACTTCTTCCTCGGTGACGACGGCCCCATCGTCAACGAGTTGAACACGATGCCCGGCTTCACGCCGATCTCGATGTTCCCGAAGTGCTGGATCGCGTCCGGCCTGTCGTACGAGGCGCTCATCACCGACCTCATCGAACAGGCACTCGAACGCGCGTGAGGGCGGTCCGCGGCGAGACGCACCATCCGGGCTGAGTGACACCGCCAGGCGTGCCGTCTCGGCCGATCGACGCGTCCCAGCGGCCTGTCAGCCGTCGGTGCCCGGCCGGTCGGTGCAGACGCTGCCGGTCTCGGCCAACTGACGCGCGAGCATGGGCGAGACGGCACGGAGGGTGTCCGCGCTGCCGACGACGTCGAAGTCGAGGTAGACCTCGACGGCGGGAGTGCGTCCGAATGTCGTGAAACGGTAGAACGGCGCGTCGGTCTCGTCGACGAGCCAGTCGACGCCCTCGACGTTCTGGCACGAGAGCGTGGATGGCCCGGGGACGGCTACACCGCACGTCAGGAGGATCGCCGAGGGATCGCCCCACGCTCCGGTCGCCTGAGCGTCGGTCCAGCGGCGGGTCTCGCCGGCGATGGTCTGGGGGAGCCTCACCGACACGTCGGCGCACGCGGGGTCGTTCGCGTTCGGCGCGGCGTCCATCGAGACGGTGCCGGCGCACGCCGAGAGGCCGGCGACGGCCGCGAGCACCACGCCGGCGGCGAGGAGACGGGGCAGGCGGATCACCTGTCCAGGGTACCCGTCGCGCGATCGTGTCGAGGCGCCGGGCGCTAGCGTGGAAGCGTGCAGGAGCAGACCGTGGGCGACCTCAGCGAAGGGGCGATCCTCCGCCGCATCCTCGACCGACTCCCTGCGAGCCGTGCGATCGTGGGTCCCGGCGACGATGCGGCCGTGCTCGACGCGGCCGACGGGCGGGTCGTCGCGACGACCGACACCCTCGTGCACGGGCCGGACTTCCGGATGGCGTGGTCGAGTCCGTTCGACCTGGGGTGGAAGGCCGCAGCGGTGAACCTCTCCGACGTCGCCGCCATGGGCGCGCGACCCACCGCGCTTCTCGTGGCCCTCGCTATGCCCGACGACCTCCCCGTGTCGTTCGTTGACGGACTGGCCGCGGGTCTCGCCGCCGCCTGCGCGGAGCTCGCCCCCGGATGCGCGGTCGAGGGCGGCGACCTCACGGTCTCCGACACCCTCACGATCGCCGTCACCGCCCTGGGGTCGCTCGACGGCCGGGAGCCTGTTCGCCGCTCGGGAGCCGCCGTCGGCGACACCGTGGCCGTCGTGGGCGACCTCGGCGTCGCGGCTCTGGGACTCTCGGTGCTCTTCCGCCGCTTCGTCGACGCCGCGGGGTCGCCGGTAGCGGTCGATCCCCGCGAGTGGGCGCGGCTCACCGCAGCCGAGACCTTGGGGCTGAAGCGGCAGCTGGCGCCGCGTCCTCCGATCGCTTCGGGGGCGATCGCCGCGATCGCGGGCGCGACGGCGATGATGGATCTCTCGGACGGACTCGTCCTCGACGCGCGTCGGATGGCCGATGCATCCGGGGTCACCGTCGACATCGCCCGCGCGCTGCTCGGCGCGGCACCCGATGCGGCGCTCGAAGGCGGCGAAGACCACTCTCTCCTCGCGACCTTCCCCCCGGGCGCAGCTCTGCCGGAGGGGTTTCGCGCGATCGGCGAGGTGCGCGCTCGCGTCGATGCGGCGGTGACGGTGGACGGCGTTCCGTACGAGAAGCCCGGCGGGTGGGATCCCTATCGGGACTGGGACGCGGGAAGGGGCTGACCCCACCACATCGCCGTGTCGCCGTAGACGCGGTCGCGGAGGGGCTCGAGGCCCGCGTCGAGCCATCGTGGACCGGGGGAGCGCTTGGCGCGCTCGACGACCACGACGGCATCGGGCGACAGGTGCGGGGCGAGGGCGGTCAGAGCCTCGGTCAGGTCGGTGTCGGAGACGTCGTAGGGAGGATCCACGAAGACGAGGTCGAAGGGCCCCGCGGCGTCTCGGAGGAACCCGGTGACCGTCGCGCGGTGCGCCCTGAGCGGCGGTGGGCTCCCGAGGGCCTTCGCGACCCGCTCGGCGTTGCGCCGGATCAGCGCCACGGCCTGCGGAGCGTGCTCCACGAGGTCGACGGATGCGGCGCCTCGGCTCGCCGCCTCGAGTCCGAGCGCGCCCGACCCGGCGTAGAGATCGACCACCCTCGCTCCGTCGACGAGCCCAGCGGCGTCGAGCGCACCGAAGAGCGACTCGCGGACGCGTTCGCTCGTGGGGCGGGTGCCCTTCGGAGGCACGTCGAGCACGGTGCCTCCGGCCGAGCCGGAGATGATGCGGGTCACCGTCTCACCCTACAAACACCCGCACGGAGGCGGAGGCGGTGTCCGCCGGCGATGTCGGCGATCCTGCCTAGACTTTCCCCATGCCCGCCCTGACTCTCGCGTCGCGTCTCGACGGCGTGGTCGGCGGCAAGACGGCTGCCGCGTTCGACCGCGCCTTCGGCATGGCGACCGTCGGCGAGCTGCTCGGGCACTACCCGCGTCGATACGCCAAGCGGGGCGAGCTGACACCGATCGCCTCGCTTCCCCTCGGCGAGCCCGTGACCATCGTCGCGGAGGTCGTGCGCGCCGGCGAGCGTCGCATGCAGAACAAGCGCGGATCGCTCGTGGAGGTCGTCATCACCGACGGCGACGGACACATGAGCCTCACGTTCTTCAACCAGCCGTGGCGCATCAAAGAGCTCTACCCGGGGCGCCGGGGCATCTTCTCGGGCAAGGTGGGCGAGTACCGGGGCGCGACGCAGCTGACCAACCCCGACTACGAGCTGTTCGAAGACGTCGAGCAGGCGCGCATGACGGCCGAGGCGAATGCGAATCTGCCGATCCCGATCTATCCGGCCACGAGCACGGTGACCAGTCGCATGATCACTGACGCCATCGCCCTCGTCTTCGCCGGTCTCGGCCCGATCGATGATCCGCTCCCCGAGACCCTCCGCGCGCGGCACGGTCTGCTCGATGCGCGGACGGCCTTCGAGAGGGTGCACCGGCCCGACTTCGAGGAGCAGGTCGGGCCGGCGGTGGCCACGCTTCGCATGCATGAGGCGCTCGTCCTGCAGTCGGCGCTTCTGCAGCAGCGGCAGTTCGTGAGGGCGATGGCGGCGACGCGGCGCCCCGCGACCGCCGGTGGGCTCCTCGAACGCTTCGACGCACTGCTTCCCTTCGACCGGACTCCCGACCAGGTCACAGTGGGCGACGCGGTCGCGGCCGATCTGGTCGGCGAGTGGCCGATGAACCGGCTGATCCAGGGGGAGGTCGGATCGGGCAAGACCCTCGTGGCATTGCGGGCGATGCTGCAGGTCGCCGAGTCGGGTGGCCAGTCGGCGTTGATCGCGCCGACAGAGGTCCTCGCCGCGCAGCTCGTGCGCTCGATCGCCCGCATGCTCGGCCCTCAGCTCGCCCCCGAGCTGATGCCGACGCTGCTCACGGGGCAATTGCCCGCCGCCGAGCGACGCAAAGCGGCGCTGCGCGCCGCATCCGGTCAAGCCCGCATCATCGTCGGAACACACGCACTGCTGAGCGCGTCGACGACGTTCGCCGACCTCGGTCTGGTGGTGGTGGACGAGCAGCACCGGTTCGGCGTCGAGCAGCGAGAGGCTCTCCGCGCGAAGGGCTCAACGCCGCACACGGTCGTACTCACGGCGACGCCCATTCCGCGCACCGTCGCCATGACGGTGTTCGGCGACCTCGACGTCTCCACGATTCGAACGATGCCTGCAGGGCGCGCAGGGATCTCGTCGTTCGTCGCACCCGTCGCCGAGAAGCCGGGCTGGTTCGCGCGGGTGTGGGATCGCGTCGCCGAAGAGGTCGCCCAGGGCCGGCAGGCGTTCGTGGTGTGCCCCGCGATCGACGCCGAGGCCTCCACGAAGGACGACACCGCCGACGACATGGTGGCCGAGGCCGAAGCCGCGGCTCCCCGCATCCGCTGGGGAGTGGTGCAGGTCGCCGACGTGCTCTCGCGCCACCCCGCCTTCGCGCAGCTGCGCGTGGAGATCCTGCACGGCAAGATGCCGTCCGACGAGAAGGACGCGGTGATGCAGGCGTTCTCGCGGGGCGACATCGATGTGCTGGTCGCAACGACCGTCGTCGAGGTCGGCGTCGACGTGCCGAACGCGTCGGCGATGGTGATCCTCGAGGCCGACCGCTTCGGTGTCTCGCAGCTGCACCAGCTGCGAGGCCGAGTCGGACGAGGCGGCCTCCCCGGCATCTGCCTTCTGGTGACCGAGGCCTCGGCGGGCACGTCGGCGCGCGCGAGGGTGGAGGCGGTGGCCAGCACGCTCGATGGCTTCGAGCTGGCCGAGGTCGACCTCGAGCTGCGAGGGGAGGGCGACGTCCTCGGCGCCGTCCAGTCGGGTGCTCGCTCGTCGCTGCGCTTGCTCCGGGTGGTCAAAGACGCCGATGTCATCGCCGAGGCTCGTGCCGCTGCCGAGCACATCTTCGCGGATGACCCCACCCTCGCCCAGCATCCGGCTCTGGCAGCCGCGATCGACCGACGAGTCGGCGTGCTCGAGCGGGCAGCCCTCGCTCGTTCGTGACCCGTCGCGTCACGGGGTTCAGGTTTGTGCCATCGTCGCTCGATAGGCTGACGACATGGACAGCCGGATCGCCGTCGTACCGGGGTCGTTCGACCCGCCGACGCTCGGACACATCGACGTCATCCGCCGAGCCGCAGCGCTCTACGACCAGCTGCACGTGCTGGTGGTGCACAACCCGGGCAAGGAGGCGCTGCTTCCCATCGCCCAGCGTCAGGCGCTCCTGGAGCAGTCGATCACCGAGGACGGCATCGAGGGCGACGTGGTCGTGGCCGCATGGAGCATGGGCCTGCTCGTCGACTACGCGACCGATGTCGGCGCGGGCGTGCTCGTGAAGGGCATCCGATCGCAGATCGACGTGGCGTACGAATCGCCGATGGCGATCGTCAACCGCCACCTCGCCCACATCGAGACCGTGTTCCTGTTGCCCGATCCGGCCCACGCGCTCGTGTCGAGTTCGCTCGTGCGGCAGGTCGCCGCCCTCGGAGGAGACGTCTCGCCGTTCGTTCCGCCGGCCGTGGCGCGGTTCCTCGATACGGGTACCAGCACTCGCTGACGGAGCCGCGGCCGCTCGCGGCGGGTAGCATGGCTGACCGTGAGAACTCGCCGACCCGGACCCTTCATGCTGCACGTCCGCGATATCGTCCACCACCCGGGGGAGATGCGCGAGTTCGAGCTCGACCTCGACACGCCCGAGAAATGGGGCGAGGGCCTCGTGTCCATCCCGGCGGGGGAACCGCTCGACCTCGACGTGCGTCTCGAATCCGTGCACGAAGGCATCCTCGTGACCGGCACGGCCGACACGCGGCTGACCGGGGTGTGCGGGCGCTGCCTTCAAGACATCGCCGAGCCTGTCGAAGTCGAGTTTCAGGAGCTTTTCACGTATCCTGGAAACGAAGCGGCTGATTTCGAGGTTCAAGACGATTACGTAGATCTTGAAACTCTGGTCAGGGATGCCATTGTCCTCTCGCTTCCGTTCCAGCCGGTGTGTCAGCCGGATTGCCTCGGGCTCGACCCGGAAACAGGCGAGCGGCTGACCGAGAGCACCGGCGAAAGCGAGCGAACGCCTGTCGATCCTCGATGGGCTGCGCTCCAGCAGTACCCCTCAGACCCTGACGGCGAAGCGCCCCGTCGCGCCGCGCCCGAATCCGAAGACACCGTCACAGAGAAGAGCTAGTCATGGCAGGTAACCCC
>Ga0247732_10000737_pt1 | contig 14273 bp, 5 predicted proteins | sample UWRJL163409C2_FD_180940 | JGI IMG/M metagenome (GOLD analysis project Ga0247732, IMG submission 180940) | Plant litter microbial communities from Arlington Agricultural Research Station in Wisconsin, United States - UWRJ-L163-409C-2 | ecosystem: Environmental > Terrestrial > Plant litter >...
CTTCAACTTCCTGTCCAGTATCTGGAGTCCTCTTTGGTGAAGATGGCGAAGGTGGTGGTGTCTTAATATAGCTTGGCTGTGTCTTCTGAGAAACTTCATGATCACGTGTTGCCAGGGTATCCTTGTGTCGGCGGTGTTGCTTCTTCTTCCGTGATTGACGTATTGATCGTTTCTCATGCTCACTGTCAGATTCATTGCTGCTATCAGAATCCTCATCAGAACTGTCATGCCAGGATCGCGAAATCCTGACACTCCGCTTGGAACGCTCATCATAGAAGGGCATGAGAGTATCCTCAAACTTTGCTTGGTTGAAGTGACTTTCTGCTACGTGGCAGACATCATCCATTTCCCAGGGATGACTGTTGTCATAGCGTGGGTGCAGGGCAAGTAGTCGTGCCTCTAGGACTTGTTTGAGGGCCAGGGGAACTCCTTTCCAGAAGCATCCATGGCGGTCTCGATCAGTAATGTAATTCTTGTCCAAAAGGTGTCCAGCAATTCTATTATAGTTGACATAGTACTTGCGCCACTGGTGCAGATTGGTGATGTCCTTGTGGACACTCTCTCGGATAAATTCCTCCAGATCAGCAGGTCGGTATGGATTGCGACAGAGTTCTGCATCATAGTACGTGATGAGATCTCTTTTTAGCAAGATCCAGTTGGGTGTTTTGTAATGCCGGTTGGTGCGAACAAACTCCTTGACACTGAGAGAACAGTATCGTAGAAATGCTTGAACTTGGTCTTGAGGATCAAAAACACGGTGAGCCTGGTAAAGTGCATCAACTTCCTCCAAAAACTCTTCTACCTGATGATAATGACCTTCAAATCGTTCAGGAGCAGAACGACTGTGTGCTGATGGTAGTGCACTAGGTCCAGTTAGATGAGCAGCATAAGGGAATTGAGGTCGGACAGGTATGGGAGCAGCCCAATGTGGTGGCGGTGGAGCATAATAATTGGCTGGTGGTTGATTCCACTGAGGAGCAGTATGACCAGTTGTAGCAGGTGGGTAGAGATCCGGGAGTTCAGGATGCCTAGCATTAGCACTTCTGGAAAGGGATGGTCCATCAGCAGAATGCCGGTGGTGGAGTGGTGGAGAACTGAGCTGTTGCATTGGTGAATTGTGCAGCACTGGCACAGGATGGATCATCACTGGGGTGCTGCCAGGAGTGCTTGGTAGCAAATCCTGTTGAGTGCGATATTGATGATCACTGTTGAAATTGTTTGTGTACATGACACGGTAACTGGTTGTTGGGTAGGAAAAACTACCCCTCGCGGTGGGCTCCACTTTGTCGTCTAGTCCACGTTTTAAGATGGACTACTGGGTTTGGCGGGTTTCTAATATCCGGCCTAGACCAGGTGTACGTTTGTAGTTTCCTCCCAAAAACAGTACCGGAGTAGTGTAGTTGAGCGAAGTACCACGAAGTGGATGAAAGAGTGGGCTCCAGGTAGTTTTATAGATAAACTAACCAAAAACTATGAGACCTAACTAAAAGAGAAGGGTTTGGAAAGCTAGAAGAACGTAAGCTTAACAAACAGGAATAGAAAGGTGGTTGTTGGATAAGAGAAGTGTATGAACTCACTAATCAAATTTCTTGATGGCCGTTGGGCAAATGCAAAGTTGCGTTGGCTTGTCTTGAAGAATCAAGAGAAAATATGGGGGGGTCAATCACTAGTATTACTGCTAGGCAGGTACAGGTGACTTTCCAGAATTAGGCCCAAATCAATAGGTTTGGTAAAGGCTTTAGATTGGTAAAGTACAGTCTAGTGTGTCGACAGTCCCAAAGGCACCGTGCTTTGGCAACTTAGAACTGGTAAGGGTATATACTCCCTTCTAACCCAGTAATCGACGGTAACGTCTAATCAATAGTCCCAAAGGCACCGTGCTTTGGCAACTCTAAGTTGGTAAGGGTATATACTCCCTTCTAACCCAACACTTGATAATAAACGTAAAACTTGGTGACCGAACGTCCCAGTGCTTCCTTAGCCTGTGAACTACAGATTCGATGGGGACTGACCTGGAAAATCAGAGGGTTTATATACTACTGGGGTGCATAGCTTTTTCCAAAGTGCTCCAAACAATTATTCAGCGGATTGGTAAGCTGAAAACAAGGCTGTGTAGAGAATTGCTAAGCAAAACTAAAAGGCTATGCATAATTTATAATCCTTTCAGCAAGGCCATGTCAATGCTGTGCACGATTGCTAATCCAAAGTGAAAGGCTGTGTTGAGATTGATAAGCCATTTTCCTTACTTGGTAGAATGAATAAGCGCGCGCTTACTGATCCAGCGCAAATTTGGTAGTTAAGGCTGTTTGTGATCACCAATTGTGCTATGAGACTGTATCCAAGGCAGTGTAATACTGAGTAAGCGCAATCCTACTTGACCAATTCACTTGAGCCACCATGAAAAAGAGGCAGTGCAAGAAGGAAGAAGATGTGTAAAGAAATTAGAAAAGAAAAAAAAGGAAGGTGTTTATTCTGCCACTTGTGCATGAATAGAAAAAAAAGGAGTGAGGAAAAATAGTAAGGCTGGTTGCCTTCTATTATAGTCGAAACTGCCACCAGTTACGACATCCGCGGGGAACTGATTTCAACCGTCCTCGGTTGAGCAAGCAGCCAATCTATTTTTACCAGTCCTTTTTGAATCTGAGTAAAGACGGTTCATATTCTTTAGGTCTGCTATGTTTCTTTCTTGATGCGAGTGCTATGATCTTTATCAACCATGCATGAGGGGGCTGCTTGGCGGCTGAGCAATTTTTTCTTCTTTAACTTGGTTTTTGGATGGCCCTTTTTGTGTGTTCAAGAATAAGGCAACATCATATTCCATTTTTAAGATCACAGCAACACATTATGGAACAAAAGAAAAAAAATGATTTAACCCCAACCACATTATCTAGCCTACTCTTCACCATGGTTCGACAACTTGCCATGGGGCACAGGGGTTGTCCATGTTGTCGGGTAGAGGGCAGATGCAGTACTCGGTTGCCATGGCCTGGCAGATGTTATTGCTGACTCGGTCCTGTCCCTCCTTGCTGGTATAGGTGTCGATGCTCTGCATGACCGCATTGTGCTCGATGCTGATAAGGATGCTGAGTCGGCCAAAGTCGGGGTCGTTCCAGGGAAGGAACTCCTGGGTGCTGAGGTCATAGGCGACAGCGGTGAGCAGGGCATACCCAAGTGGCTCGGAGTGAACACAGCAGCGTTCGATGCGATATTGAATGGGGGCGTTGGGGTTGTCACCGAACAGGAAAATGGGGGTGGCAAAGCGGAAAAAGACTCCGGGAGGCAGACAGTTGTCAAGGACACGGATGGTGTGCGTGCTGTTGGCAATAAAGGATCCAGTTGCGACAAGCTCGATCTGGTCCTCCGAGAGGAAAATGGGGATTCGGTAGTGTGTCCCGAGGTCGGCGTCGTGAGATGTAATAGCAACTCGTCGTGGGCGTTGCCACCTTTGGATAGGGCCTTCTTGATCAGGGGCAAATGGTGTGTCCTCACGCGGAGATAGACGGCGGAAGGCTTCGCGGTATTCTTGCCGGAACGCCTGGACGACTTGCTCTTGGATGTGACGGTTGCCTGTTTTTCTTTCTTCCGGTGGCTGCTGGAAGCAAGGTAGACAGGCAGCTTCTTCAGCTTGACTCCAAGTGTGGTAGTGGTGCGTATGGACGTACACCTTGGCTGGGTGCTCCTCGCTGAAGCGGGTGGGAGCGGAATAGAATGGCAAAGCAGACGTCATGTTGGAAAGACGTGGAGAGATGGCATTGTCGAGGGCAGGGCCGTCATGGACGGCGTTGGCATCAGTGTTGCCAGAGGTGAAGGACATGGCGGCGTTGGAACGAGAGCAAAAAAAATCTTTGGGGCAAATACGAACATGGGTCAGCTTAATATGGTCCACGACCCTGCAGGGTTCTAGCTTTTGATTGGCTCCCTGGTAGGATTCTGTTTGACGGCATGCCGTTAGATGTTGCTTTCTTCCGTTAAGTTCTCGCTGTTCTCCTGTTCGCTTTCTGAATCGTCCGATGCTTCATTTCTCATCAGGGGATGTATCCGGCTAATGTAGGGAATCAGTCTCCATGCTACAATTTTCTGGTTCCATTCTGCTCCGTCCATTTCCTGCAGCCTATAGGCATTTCTTGACACCTGCTGCGCCACTACGTAGGGTCCTAAATACCGGGGCTGGTGTTTCCGGTCATGCGACATTTCTACTGCAGTATTGCGCACCAGTACCAAGTCTCCTGGCTGGTATGATTTCCCTGTTAGCTTCCGGTGAAACCTTCGTTCAAAATCTTGTTTTGATTTGTAACGTGCTTGTCGAAGAGTTTCTGAGGCTGCAGCTACGTCAGTGGGGAGCTTGGCTAATTGTCGGATCCTCAGGGCTAACAAGGCCGAGGTATCCATGTTGGGGTGGAAACCAGTAACCAAGAATGTTGATTCTGTCAGATCCATCGGCAGTAAGGGATGGACTCCATGAAGAAGGTAGTAAGGCGAAAAACCTGTGATTCTGCTGATTGTGATTCTATCAGCAAAAACTGCTGCTTGAACGAGACTTGGCCATTGGGTTATATCCCCTTCACAAGCTTTAATGATGGCCTCTCGCAAGGTGAAGTGTCCACGTTCTACTACTCCATTTGCATGATGGTTGTAAGGAGTGATCGGAATTTGTGGAATTCCCAACCGTTCTAACTTTCTTTGAAAGGATTCCTTCATTTCTGGTCCATTATCTGTGATGATAACATGTGGTGCTCCATATCGATGATAGACTTGATCCATAAAAAACTTGGTCACCTCCTTGGCAGTTGCTCGCTTGAGAGCTCGTGCTTCACAAGTTCCTGATAAGTCATCTCTGGCTGCTACAATGTACTTGAAGCCTTTGATGTCAGGCATGCGCATGATATCTAAGTAAATCTTGCTAAACAAGGTGGTTGGAAGTGAGACTGAAAGGGGGTATTCCACTCTCCTGACATTTCTAATTTGGCACTCATGGCAGGACTGAACATGATAGTGTACATCTGCTCGCAACCTGGGCCAGTAGAAGCGAAGTGCTACAAGGTCATATACTGCTAGAGTGCCTTTGTGTCCCAAGTTTTCATGCGCTTGTTGAAGGATGCTTTGTCTGGCATCCATGCTTTCAATAACACGTCTTGGAGGGTTGTTTCCATTTCGACGATACATGAGTCCATCTTGGATAAAGAACTTCCTTGCCTTGAAGATAAAACGTTGCTTGTGCTGCAGGGTGGGGAATCGTGGCAGTTCCAAAGTTGAAAGGAACTTCTTGATAGTGCTAAGAGTGTCTTCTTCAGCTTGTTGAGTTGTAAGGCAAAGTATGGTAGGTCGACTAGGTTTGCTGTCTTGAATACTTTGGTACTCCCATTGAGGTTGGTATCCTAGGAGTGTAAGATTGTCTAGCCAAGCATCATCATCTGATTCAGCTTTTTCCCCTTCTGCAAGAGGTCGTCGGGAAAGGGCGTCTGGTCCTTGGTGCTTTTCTGCAGGGACATGCACTAGTTTGAAGTCAAAGAGTAGAATGCCGTGAATCCATCGGTTCATAGCTGCTTGTGGTACTAAGTCTGGATGGTTTAACATGTCCTTAAGTGACTTGGCGTCTACTTCAACAACAAGATTTTCTGCCCCTACTAGATAAAGTCGCCAGTGCCGTAGTGCTCGATATAGTCCAAACAGTTCTAGTTTAGCCTGTGAGTATCGTGACTCTCGCTCAGACATAGGTAGTGACCCATATCTGGCTGGTCTTCGTACTCCCTCATCATCTATTTGAGAAAGAATCATCCCAACTGCCAACATGCTTGAATCAACTGACAATATAACAGGCAGCTTTGACTTGTAATCAATTGGTCGAAGAGCAGGGGCTTTGGTTATATATTCCTTCATTTCCTGAAAAGCTTCTTCAGCCTCTTCGGTCCACTCAAAATCCACATTCTTGCGTGTAAGATGAACCATGGGTTTAACAAGAGTTGAGTATCCTGGTACCCATATGCGAACAGTTCCACATAGGCCTAGAAACTGGCGTACTTCTGTTCGTGATTTGGGTGAGGGCCAGCTTAGAATTTTGTCAATCTTTGCTGTGTCAGGTTCTCGTCCTTGAGCATTACATCGTTGTCCTACAATCATGACTTCATTTTGACAAATTTGAGCTTTTGTTGCAGCAAAAGTTGCACCAGCATGGTGTATGCGGTGCATAATGCGATGGACGTCTTGTGCATGTTCCCAAATGGCTCTTCTGATTCCTGGATTTTCCTTTAGAACCTCCGGCTTTCCTTCTTCATCCAGGTACATGGTGCGTGGTCCTTTGATAGGAAGATCATCAATAAAAATATTGGCAGTATGAGGAATTTCATCCTTAAGAACAATAGCCATACATTTCTGAAACTCGGCAGGAGAATTGGTAAATCCTGTAGGAAGGGAGGTGATCTGCAGTAGTCCTAATGGTGTTTGGAATGCTGTAAGCTCACGACTTTTGGGATGAATTTTTCTTGCATCAAATCCCCAAAAGAGATCAAATACTGTATAACATTGGTATCCAGCAAATCCCTCCACAAAGTCATCCAGGATTGGTAAGGTCCCTGCATCTCGAATGGTAATGCGATTCAGAGGCTGCAAATCATGTACAATGCGCAACTTGCCTGTCTTTTTGAGCACTACAAACCATTTTGACCGGTATGATGATTGGCTTTGCTCATATACTCCTGCATCGATCTTGAGTTTCAGAGCGTCCATAACTTTCTCCTCTAGTCCTCGTGGAATAGGGATATTTCGATCCTCCCAAGGCTTGTGTTCCACTGTTGGAATAATGTAAGGAGAGAAGTAACAATCCTTTAGAGTTCCACGCTCAATGTCTTGAAAGGCAATTCCTCCTTCATTTAGAACCATAATGTGTCTGAAGAGTTTCTCTTCCTCGGGCCAAAGATTTCCTTTGGAATTAATGTTGAGGATCTTCATGCGTTCATGAGAGATCTTGTCGGTTGGTTGAAATTCGGGTGGTCGGAAGGGTAGGGGTGGCAAGGTTGTAAGTGGGTCATCTGTGATTTCCCGTTGAATGTAACAGTCTTCTGGAAAGTGTGTTGACACTGGGTGGATCTTTTTGTCCACGCGTTTGTACATGGTAAGTGTGTGGGGCTGACAATTTGCAAAGTCCTCCTCCAGATCTGAGTGATCTGCGAAGTAATCTGCCTCTTGTGTTAGGGTTTGGTGCAATGATGCTGCGCGGTTACTCATGTAGTTAGTTGTGTCTGTCATCATGTAAAAAAAAAGGGGGGGGGGGGGGGTTTCCGAAGCCTGGGGCAATTCCGATGTCTATGTTCTCAACATCAAAGTTGTTCCTTCATGGTTGCCTTGCAGCATTCTCATAGAGATCAAGCATGCTTGCAGGCAGCAGGTAAATTGATCATTTTTAGACTTCTCACAAGTATGAGTATCCTAGTGGACCAATCACCATTCTTGAATGGGGGCGCTGCTTGGTATCCAGGCTAAAAGTCAAGTTTTTCATATAGAAGTACTTGCTCTCTTGGATGTCTAGGCAGTTTGCAGGGAACTTGGTCAAGTCCGGATTGGTTGATGTGCCACGCAGAGAACTTGATGATCTTCCAGCCTTGTCTGCGCGCGCGGGGAACTTGATGGAATTTAAGTTCTACCTGCATTTATTTCATTTGTCAAGCTATCCTGATGCAGGATATCCATGATCTGTACATGAGCATGGCCTATTAATAGTCTAGACAAGCTGAAGTGACCTTAGAGTTTGATAGAAAATGCCAAGGTTGAACCTTTTTCTTAGGCTGTCTTGCTCAAGAAATTTTTATCTAAGTCCAACAAATAGTTTATCTTCCAATCAAACTTGAATTTTCTTGGTATGCTACGACAGAGTGTCCTACGACAATTGTCTACCAAGACTTGGAAGGTAACAAGGAGAGGAAAGAAAAGAGAAAAAAAAAAAAAAAAAAAAAAAAAAAAAAAAAAAAAAAAAGAAAGAGAAAAGGAAGCATGGATCGCTTGCCCGAGTGACCGGGTAGCGTAATTTACACACGGAGAATGAATAGATACTAGACTGTCCAAATCGCTTGCCCGAGTGACCAGGTAGCGTACTTTACACACAGAGAATGAATAGATATACTAACAAAAGAGGCAAAAAAAAAGAAAAAAAAAGGGGAGAAGACAAAAAAAAAGAAAAGTCAAAGGAAACAATGCCGGAAAGTCAATCGACAACAAAAAAATGGGCCAGGACTTACTTAGTCCTGGTACAGGTGGTCGTCAGATGTGTTGACGGGGTCCAGATGGTAGTAGGGTGGGATGGACTTGATGAGGACGACTGAAATGAGGTCGGACAGGCAGTGGGGCTCGGAAACCTTGGCTCGGAGAACTCGTCGGAAGGTAGCTGTGTAATGGTGGAGTTGACGACTACGGAAGTACTTGATGATAGCAGTGAAATAGCGGGCTTCGTGCTTGAGGAGGAGGTGGCTATGTGGGCAGAGGAGTCCTTCTTCGAGAGGGTAAGCATCGCGAATGCCGTTGGGGTGACCTTGACTGGTGAGGTACTCTTCGCAGGCTTTCAGAATGTTGTTGACGGATTGGCGGAAATGCTTGGCATGTGTCCCATGCTGGACCCAAGGATTGGCCTGGTTCTGGTTGAGTCGGCATAGGCGTCGGTCGAGTTCAAAGCGCGTTAGGTCAGTGTTTTCCTCCCAGTATCGGATGCGGTTGAGGTCTTCATCGGTCACCATGCGGCACCAAGCTCGGTCACGAGAGCGGAACGATATGGAGGTCCTGCAGTCAATGGCTAACCGCTCCAGATTGCCGACCTGGGCATCTAGTTGGGCCAGTGCATCCAGGAGGGTCTGCAGGGTTCTTGTGCGTGAAGGTCGAGGGGGTGACGGTACAGTATTGCGGCTCTTGAAGACAGCAGAAGTGCCGTGTGGAGAGTGGTGGGTGGCTGGCTGTGCCTCCTCGCCTTCCGTCTCCATGTCAGCACTGAGCTCGCTTGCCAACGAGGCAGTTGGGGTGAAGCTTGCTGTGTTGCTGGGTCCTGCTGACATGTGGCAAGCCCCGACAGTCCACGTCTCTGTGTTTCCGTCGGCCATCTGGGTGGTTCCCCACCTAAAATGCTCCCAAGCATGTTTGTTGCCATCACGAGTGCTGGGCCCTTCAGCGTGGGACGTCCGCCAGACGAAAGGTTCTTCAGGAGCTTCCGTTCTTGGCCTCCAGAGGTTCCGCGAGAGTTGCGGTGTACCAAAAGCATCGGCATGGATGGGTTGTGGGGTGGCAGTGATGGAATAGGCTCGAATAGGATCACTATGCAGGTCTGGAAGTGGCGGTGGGGATCGGAGTTGGAGGGTCGCCATCTCCAAGTGTCCGTCATCGGAGCTCTCATCCACGTGCGCATCCTCATTGTCGGTTGACGAATTTATATCTGTGCTTTCATATCGCTCGTTCCATGATGTATAAGCCCGTGTGAACACATCATCCAGCTTGGGCAGACGGAGCTGAATGTCGCGCCCATGGTTGGTGAACTCCAGGTGTGCCCCTCGGAGTAACTTGGATGGGATGGTCACCGCATAACGGTCGGAATGGACCCAGGGCGCACAGTCGGCTTGCAGTTCGTTGAGAAATGACTGCTCTTCCCGTGAAAAATCGGAACGGTGATTAACAGTGAGTGCCGTGTGTTGATCCCAGTCTAAGGGTTGTCCACGAAAGACTGCGAGTGGATGCGGAACGGTGGTTGACGAACGTCTCGTGTGTTGGGCATACAAGAACGCACTGTCCTCGCTTGATGTGGTGCTTTCCATATCATCATCCGCATCGTCATCGCTAAAGCGACTGGCCAAGTGGGCCACGGAAAACTGATGTGGCGCGAAGACGGGGTTGCCAGTAATCTCATCGGGTGAACGGCGGTCCCAGAGTGCAGAAGACGAGGGTGTGGGTGCAGAGCGGGGGCGTGGCAGCATTGGCGCGTGGTCATGCGAATTTTTGGGAGTGCGTGGTCGCGAATCAGCCGTCGTGGTGTGGGCGTAGTAGCCTGACACAGATTTCCTCCCAGGTGTTGAATCTACTCGTTTCGGTTGAGCTTTCTTGAAACGGGCAGTAAAACGACGCCACATACCGAGTAATCCCCTCTTCGGGTCTTCAGGAATCTCCCCGGGCTCGAATTCCTCCAGCGGTGGAGTCATTTCGACGTCTTCGGGGTAGTCGCCCTCATCCGAGCAAGCACTGCCTGCGCAGCTGTCCCACTCAAGGTCTTGCGTAGTGTACGAGCATGTGGACCAAGCTGGAGGAGTCGAATAAGGTTCTCGCATCTCGAAAAACAGTTTCCTGCACTTACAATGCGAATCCGCGCACGAAACGGCGCTCTCTGAGCGTGGGAACGCGCGATTGGAGGGCCGGATGAGTATCCCATCATCCCCCCATGGTATTCCGGGCTCGATCTGCTCGAACTTGGTGTTCCCGGATCGTCGTTCATCATATTCAAGGCATGGCAAGTCGTTTCCGATGGGTTGCAAGTCGGAATTGCGCAAAATCGTCGAATCGGAGGGGGCCGGCTCGAAATCCGGGTACCCTGTACTGTTGAGCACATAGTGGGCGCGTTCCGTGTTCTTCCGAACAGTCTCGTAGTCGAATACCGAGCGTGTCGAGCCGTCCAAACGCGGCCCCGGAAACCCAAGGGCGCGCTGGTGTGTTGAGGAATGAGACAAAAAACTCACTGGAGGTGGAGTGACATCCTCCACGCTCCCGATTTCCCCCGAACCGCGTTCCGACCGAGTCTCAGCCTCTCCATGGACGGCATGGGCGTGTCCTGCGACGTTTTGAGCAACCGTGGAGGTAAAAAGCGACGGGGTGGGGTCGGCGGCGGTTTGATGATGATGGTGAGAGGAAGAGTCACATGTGGGAATGACCGTGTGACACATGTCACAAATGGGCTGCATGCGCGAGTCTGATGATTTAAAATGAAAGCATCCATACATTTGGCCCTCGGCCGAGTGAATTTCGTTGCCTTTAGCAACTACGAGGGTTGTCACAGGCATAATGACACGAGCGAAGGCGCGAGTTGGGTCTTCAGGCTCGTTCACTGGTGGCAAGACAAACCCTAACGTAGTGTTTAGGGAAATTGAGGCCGAGTGCAGCGTTTCCACTGGCCTGGTGCCAGGGATATTCATGCGTGGCTGCTCGAACTCCTTGGTGGAGTGATGCGGCGTGTGCGTGTGCGACGACGCCATGTCTGAGTGAGATTTTGAGGTACAAAGCTGAGAGACGGGTGAAACTGGGTTAGAGCTCCAAGGAATTTCTACTCGTCCTATATACGGCGGTGGTGGAGAGAGCGGGGTTGAGGGTTCCCTCATTCCGTTGAGGCGATGGATCGTATGACCTTGCTGTCTATGTCGTTCCCGCACTACTTCCTCAGGAGTTCCTGTTTCAGCAGCAGGAATTGCTGCCTCCGAGGTCAGCTGTTGTCGAGCAAGCTGTCGGAGCGCCTGAAAATTGGGTAAAGGCTGTAGTAAATTATTAAGCGCGGAATGATGGTTTCCTAAATGTTCTCGTTGCAAGCCCAGCTGACCGACGTTCCTTGGGTTTTGGGCAATCGGCAGTGAGAAAAACGGAGTCTCACCTTCTGCGCGACGGTTTTGTGCCTGATTTGGAACAGGATCAATTGCCGTTGTTCCGTTCCGTGTCCGATCAGGTGGCAGTGCTGTTGGCCAATCTGCCATCAATCCGTGTGCAGGAGGGCTCGTTTGCTCAAATCTTGATGGATTCCCTCCGTTTCTTCGAGGCATGGGTACATTTTGCCAGATTGGCCCTGGGGGTACACTCGATTGCGCAAGATTTGACCCTGTTGTCCCAGAAAGTCTAGATCTCTGTATTTGTACACCCTTTGCTATGTCCGCATTGGTCGGGATTGAGGCATTCCTGGGCGCTAAACTTCTTGAAGGTGGATTTGAAAGCTGAGATCCTGGAACTGGTGGTGGAAAGTCAACGTCCATTGGCTGTGGATAGATTTCTGGTCTACATGCCCTAACTTGAGACAAAACAGAGGGATTTTGTCCTTCCACTGGTTGTGGCAACGACAGTTGAAGGCTACTTTGTGTAGGACCGAAACTGACAAATCCATACTGTTCAGCAACAGGTGAGAACAAGTTTGAAGAGACTGTTGATGTAGAAGGAATATTAACTTGGGACAAAATTGGTGTTGGTGTCCAATCCATTGGTGAATCTGGTCGTGTGACAGACAAGGTCATGTATCCAACCTTGGCAGCTCGAGGATGGGTTTTAACTGCCATTTCAGCATATGCATCATAATTGTCATTTTTGAACATCAGAAATGTCCCTTCCAAACGCTGATCAATAGACACTCGGTTATTAACAATCCATGGCTGACCTAGTAGTATGCTGAACGCTACATCTTCTCCAATTAAAAATGTGGCCTGGCTATCTACTCCACCTCCCAGCTGGAAGGACACATTGTAGGCACGTCCTGTTAGTGTGCTATTAGTTCCGCTGGCATTTCCCATGAAACTTTTATGCAAATGGTAGGCTATTCCAAGATGGTTTGCTGTGTCCTGATGCATAATGTTAATTTCTGAACCTGTGTCAATAATGGCTTCCATGTGGTGAGCCCGTCCTTTGACTGAGAAGGTTACTGGTAGATAAAGCAATGCTTGACGCTCAGTGCTAAGTTCGGCTGGAACAATTACCTCATGACTTCGGGCTGGACCTGGGTACACTGGCATTTGCAATGGGTACTTCTTTGCTTGGCGGATATGCTGAGTAGAAACTGTTGTTGCTGGTGGCTTGGGCAAGGCTACTCGGGGAACAGGTTGCACTGCATTTGCTGTTATTTCCTTGGGTGGTCGCAGTGCTCTGATCCTCATAGTTTCCCCAAAGGCCTGTGCTACTTCTCTTGATGCTCCCAAGACTTCTCGAATGGGCAGCTGCACTGGTTGATCCAGTAGCTTATTTGCGATAGCCCGTGGGTCTATCTGAGCTGATAATTCTGATTGTCGGGGGAACCGAGTTCGCTCAATTCCATCGAATCCCTGCTGAGTCTCATTGTGGGGTTTATCTGCTTGTGTTGGTAGCAGCATTTCCACATCAGATGCTAGAGGGACATTTCGGGGCTGTCGGGCATCAATAGGAGTAGGATCTTTAGGAAGATTGACATGACTTCGTTGGGCAGGTGCTTCAGGTATGGGCCTAGCTGGAGGACGTTGCTTGGAGCGAGATGACGCTGGCATAGATGCAGCTGGAGGGTCCTTCTTTGCTTGAGGGGTTCGTGTAAGTGGACCTTGTGCTGCAGTTTGACGGGCTCTTGTCATGATCTTGTCCCTTTCTGGTTGGCGTGTTGCAGGATAGGCAGCAGGAAAAGACTCTTCCAGCTCATCTTCGTCAGTAACTTCACTATCAGTGACAGTGGCTACCTGTGTTGCTGACGTTAACTGAAAAAGCTGTTGGCTGGAGGTTTCCTGAGCAATATAGCTCTGCCAGTGTGATCCTTCATTAGAATCTTCAGAGTCATAATCATAGAGGATGACTTCCTCTTCTTCTTCTGGCATTTCCACATAATTGGCATCCCAATAATCTTCCTGTATAGGAGGGCTTATTATTCTGAAAATATTGGTTTGTGCAGGAGTAACATTGGCTGTAGGGTATCCCGTTGTAGCAAGGTAACGCTGCACAACATCTACAAGTGTTTCACCTCTGCGTTTCCAGATAGCTTCTCCATTCCAAAAGGAAAATCGCCTTGTGGTAGGATCCCGGTTAATAATACCTTGTTGCATAAAATTCCTGATTGCTGGGCAACTACCGATTTGATGAGTTGCATCATTACAGCCAAAGCACCGGTTGTCATATGGCCGCTGTCCTGGGATTCCTCCTAAAGGTATCTCATTGGGATTCTTGTAGGTTGGCCTTGGCATAGGAGCAGGTACTGGTGCCGATGGAGGTGCTGACATAGCTGGTGGAGCATAGAAGGCTGGTGCTGGAACCTGAGATTGCATGGGTGCATTATATCGCATTGGAGGCATGGTTGTCCTTTGGCGATTGATGGGCTCTGGAAGGAACTTGACTGCTAGAGTGTCCAGACGAGCAGCGCGGTAATATTTTCCTGCATAGGTGGGATCTGTGATGTCCATTCGACTGAGTTCATGGATCAGTTCTTCAACTTCCTGTCCAGTATCTGGAGTCCTCTTTGGTGAAGATGGCGAAGGTGGTGGTGTCTTAATATAGCTTGGCTGTGTCTTCTGAGAAACTTCATGATCACGTGTTGCCAGGGTATCCTTGTATCGGCG
>Ga0247732_10000738_pt1 | contig 14270 bp, 12 predicted proteins | sample UWRJL163409C2_FD_180940 | JGI IMG/M metagenome (GOLD analysis project Ga0247732, IMG submission 180940) | Plant litter microbial communities from Arlington Agricultural Research Station in Wisconsin, United States - UWRJ-L163-409C-2 | ecosystem: Environmental > Terrestrial > Plant litter >...
CGATCATCGACGAGTACGCCACCCACCCAGGTGACACGGGCAGCCCCGAGGTGCAGGTCGCAATGCTGACCGCACGCATCAAGGATCTCACCGAGCACTTGAAAGAGCACAAGCACGACCACCACTCGCGTCGTGGCCTGCTTCTGCTGGTCGGACAGCGTCGTCGCCTGCTGGGCTACCTGCAGGACGTCGACATCAACCGCTACCGCGCGTTGATCGAGCGCCTCGGCCTGCGTCGCTAGGTCACAGACCGACACGACTCGGCCGGTCGCGCCCGTCCCGTCTTCACTGACGGGGTCGCGATCCAGGCTCTGAGACGGCCCGCCTCTGCCGCGTCTATCGCGCGCTGAGGCGGGCCGTTTGTCGTTCCACCGGCCTTCGCAGAGGACAATGTTCGGGTGACTATCCGCGACGACCTCCGTTCGATCGTCGCGCTGCGACCGGCTCCGGCACGCTGGTCCATCGCCATTCAGGCCGGTCTCGCGATCGCGCTGCCCATCGCGGTATTCACCGCGATCGGGTGCGAAGACCTCGGGCTGCTCGCCTCCACCGGCGGCTTCACCGCGCTCTACCTCACCTCACGCAGTCGGCGCAGTCGGGCGGCACTGCTCCCGCTCGTCGCCCTGGCGCTGCTCGCCTCCGCCGCAGTGGGGGTGCTCGGATCGAGCGCCGTCGGCACGAGCGTGCTCGCGCTGTTTCTTCTGGTCGCGGCTGCCTCGGTGCTATTCCTCGGCTTCGAGGTAGGCCCGCCCGGGGTGCTCTTTCCCGTGCTGGTCGGAGGAGTCGCCGGCCATCTGGCTGCGCCGCTCGACCTCGGCGGAGCGGGGGTCGATGGCCGGGCGGTGCTCGGTACGATGGCGGTCGGCGCGGCCATCGCCTATCTCGTCGTGCTCGCGCCCCTGCTTGCGCCGAGCGTACGAGCCCGCGACGCAGAACTCCATGACAGCACGGCTGCGCCGCTGCGCTTCCGGCTCGATGCGACAGCGCGCATGATCCTCGCCCGGCTCCTGATCGCCGCGGCGATCGCGGCGGTCGTCGCCGCTCCGCTCGGACTCCCGCGCTCCTACTGGGTCACGCTCACGGTCGTGGCGATTCTGCAGAACGGCCATCGGCTGCGCCTGACCGCGGTGCGCGGCATCCATCGCGTCGTCGGCACGCTGCTCGGCGTGGGCGTATTCGCCCTGATCGAGCTGCTGCACCCGTCCGGCTGGTGGCTGGTGCTCGTGCTCGCTGTGCTCCAGTTCGGCGCGGAGACGGTCATTCTGCGCAATTACGGCCTGGCGCTGCTCTTCGTCACCCCGCTCGCCCTCACCATTTCGGCCCAGGGCACCACGAGCCCGGCGGTGCTGATCGTCGACCGTGTCGTCGACACGGTGGTCGGAGCGGTGATCGCGCTGGCGGTGCTGCTCGGCTCGCTATTGCTGCGACGGATGATGGGGGCGGGAGCCACGGGTTCTCCCGCGTGACTCCCTCCCCGGCTTCACCCCGCTGGTTCGGTGCGACCGGTTCAGTGCTGCTTGGGTGCGGCGTAGTTCTGGGCGAACACCAGCACGGTGTCTGCCACCTCGCGCCAGCCGTCGCCGAACGCGAGCGAGTGATCGCGGCCGGGGATGACCGTGTACTCGGTCACATCCGGGTTTTCGCTCTGCAGGGCGTATGCGGCATCGCTGGCGGCAGCGGGGATGGTGCTGTCGTCGGCACCGGCGATCAGCAGCAGCGGGCCGCGACCGGCCCTGGTCGGATCGACCGTCGCGGTGTCGAGGGTCGCGATGTCCTCAGTGCTGAAGAAGGTCGACTCGGAGGCGCTGAGGGTCGACGCCGGTACCCCGGCGATCGGCCAGCTGGCGATGGCCACGGTGGCGGCCGCAACGCCCTCACTGGCGAGACGCTGGGCGATGAGCCCACCGAAGCCGTGGCCGACGACCAGCGGGGGGTAGTTCAGGCGGCCGATCAGCTCGAGGTAATATTCGGTCACCGTCTGCACCGTCGAGGACGCGAGGGCATCGGGATCGGTGCGCGCGGTGTCGATGAGAGTGGGATCGGTGGTCCAGCCGGGAGTGACGCTGACATAGCCGTTGTCGTCGAACAGGGGGCGCCAGGCATCCCACCCCTCCTGCTTGCCCGGGCCGTGAATGAAAACCGCAGCGCGAGTGTCTGCCGCGTTCGCCCTGTCGATCTCGCGGATATCCTCGTCCGTCAGTCCGGCCATCGTGTCCCCTTTCGTCGGTGCGACAGCGTGAACGCTGTCACTGACTGAACGCTATGACCGCGCCCCGACAGCGTCCAGGGCCTTGCTAGGGCCACCGCCGGGCAGTCGAGGGCGCCCGCCGGCGCGCCGGGATGAGACCGGAGCCGCGAGAGGGGCCGCGGAACGCCACGCGGCCCCTCTCGGTCAGTGCTGCTTCGGCGCCGCGTAGTTCTGCGCGAACACGAGCGCAGTGTCGGCGACCTCTCGCCAGCCGTGATCGATGGTCAGCGAATGCCCGCGGCCGGGAATCTCGACGAACTGGGTCACGTTCTCGTTCTTGCTCTGCAGCTTGAAGGTCGCTTCGGTGATCGCCAGCGGTACGGTGTTGTCCTTCGCGCCCGCGATGATCAGCATGGGCCCACGGGAGGGATTGCGGGTGTCGACCTTGGTCTCGGAGAACGGGTTGAAGTTGGCCGTCGCCGCCTGGAACAGCGGTGCCCCGGGGGCGGGCACGTGATAGGTGCTCCAGAGCTGCTCCGCCTCGGCGGGCTCGAGGTTGTTCGCCCAGCCGTAGGTGAACTGCTCGAGTGTGAGCGAGACCGCTTTGCCGGCGTTCGTGGGGTTGCCGAGCACCGGGGCCGCCGACTTGAGCGCCGAGAACGGCAGCGGGAGCACGCCCTGGAAGGGGGCGTTGTCGATGACGACCGTCGCGGCCGCGACACCCTCGCCAGCGAGCTTCTGCGCGATCAGGCCGCCGAAGGAGTGCCCGATCACCAGCGGGGGAATGGACAGCAGGGCGATCGCCTCGAGGTAGTGGTCGGTGACGCCCTGCACCATCTTCTTCGCGAAGACGCTCGGATCCTTGCGTGCCTCCTCCACGGTGGCGGGATCATCGGGCCACCCTGGCGCGAGGGTGACGTAGTCGTTGTCTTCGAACAGTGCCCGCCAGTTGTCCCAGCTGCTGGAGAGCAACCAGAGTCCGTGCACGAAGACGACGGGTCGCGTGTCCGCCGCATTCGCTCTCTCGATTTCGTGGATCTCGTTCTCGGTCAGGCCGCTCATCGTGACTCCTCCGCATCGTGGCGGCTCGCCGGGGTGCTGCCGCTCATCGAACCGTAGAGCCGTGGAGAGCCGGCCGTCCAGCGATTGCTGCGAGCGGGTGTGGTCGACGAGGCGAGCCCTGTCGATACGATCGACCCATGGCGTTTTGGAACCGGAAGAACACCGGCGATCTCTCTCTTCCCAAGTCCGACCGCGGCGCGGGCAGCTTCTCGGACTACCGGTACAACCTGGTGCCGTCGAACGGACGCGTGACCATGCGCCTTGCCGACAGCGACCCGCACCAGCAGGAGCTGATCGCGGCCCTCGAGGCCGGAGGCGAACTCGAGACGGCGATCTCACGTCGTAGTTCCGCCGAGGAGGCGACGGATGCTCCCATCGCGGTGCGTCTGTTCACCGGCAGTCGGGTGAGCGGCATCGTGGGCGTCGTTCCCCGCGGTCTCGAATCGATCATCGACGACACGCTCGGCCGGTTGGAGGATGCGGGTCGCAAGCCGCGCATCCCGGTGTCGGTGGTGAAGACCCGCAACGGGTACCGGGTCGACCTGCTGCTCGGCCAGACCCGCTGATCGGCCCAGACCCGCTGATCGGCCACACCCGCTAGTCACGCGCGATTGTCGGCGCACAAAGGAGGGGCCGGCGCGATCGCGTCGCCCGGCCCCTCCGAGAGCTCCGTGCCAGCGAAGCTCTGCATCCCCCACCGCCTGGCGGCCCCTTAATTCCGCCGGGCGCAGTGGTCCTCTCGGGTGGAGTTCGACGCCGGGCCGCAATCGGATTGGCTCGCTGATGGCCCCAGTTCGAGGGTGGCAGGCGACACACTGGTGTTCACCTCGCGGTGCCACACTGCGCAGATGTCCGGTCGATCCTCGCGCACGCAGCTTGCCGGCCGGCGGCTGGCTATCGTTCTGACCCTCCTGCTGGCGCCACTGCTGGTGCTGAGCGGTTGCGCGTCCCCTGCCCCGATCGACCCCCTCACGCCCTCGCAGCGCGGGCGACTGCGCGCCCAGCTGCTCGACCGGATGTGGGCGAAGGTGCGGGTGCAGTATCCGGGCGTTCTGCGCCCCGAGATCGGAAGCACACTGCTGGTCGCCGATCGCGAGTGGCGCGGCGACGTGAGTGACTGCATGCAGGCGAAAGGCTTCACCGTGACCCGCCAGAGCGAGGGGGCGATGCCGTCCGGTGGTATCGACCCCGAGTCCTATGCGGTGGCGGACTACGCCTGCTCTGGCCAGTTCGTGACGGCGGGTACGGTGAGCACCCTGCTGAGCGACGAGCAGTACTCCGCCCTGCGTGACTACTACATCGGTTTCGTGCGGCCCTGCCTGCTCAGCGCCGGCGCTCGCTCCGTTCCGCCGCCGGGGGAGAGCGGGTTCGTCGGTGATCAGAGTGGCGGTAATGCGAGAGGCGATGCTGACAGAGGCGATGCTGAGAGTGGCGGCGATGACACCGTCAGCGACGCGAGCACCCGCGGATGGAACCCGTACCAGCAGATCTGGGCGAGTTCCCTCTCCGACGATGCTGTGCGCTACCTCGAGCAGCGCTGCCCGCCGGTACCGCACTGGCTCAGCCTTGCCGGTGAGTGAACCGCGCCACTCTGCGACACTGGAGCGATGGCGAGCGACGGTGCGAAGCGACGGGCGGCTGAGCGGCGAGCTTCGCCGCGCGGGCGGCGGGGGCTCGCGACATCCGTCATGAGGGTCGTCGTCGGTATCGTCATCGGTGCCGTCGCGGCGCTCGCGCTCGCCGGCTGTGCCGCGGTCCCGCCGGATCCGATGAGCCCGCTCGAGCGCAAGCAGATCCGCGAGGGCATCCTCAACGAGGCGTGGCAGCCGTTGAACCAGACCTATCCGGAGGCTCTTCGCCCCGATATCACGGTGACCCACACCGTGCCCGACGCAGACTGGCCTCGGCGCATGGTCGCGTGCCTCAAGGAGCGGGGCTATCAGGCGGTGACGCTGCCGAACGACTACGCCTTCACCTCCACCCAGGGGCAGACCTACCTGCAGTACAGCATCGACGGCTACATCTGCAATGCCACCTGGGTGCGACAGTCGGTGGTGGAGCAGCGGATGACGGCGCCGCAGCGAGGCGCACTGCAGCAGTATCTGCGCACGGTGGTGCGCCCCTGCCTGCTGCTCGCCGGGGCGCGCTCGAGCGACGCCCCCGACCGATTCGCCGCGGGCGGCATCACCGGTCGCGGGCGCTGGAACCCGTATGACGACGTTCGGCGCACCAATCCGACGTCGCGCGCGCTCGGCTATCTGGAGCAGCGCTGTCCGCCCATCCCGCCCTGGATGAACACCGCGAACTGACTGCTGCCGGGGAGAGCGGAATGCCGGGAATACTTTCGCCCCGGCGCTGTTGATAGTCTATGCAAACGCATAGAACGGATGGAAAACCCCATGCAATTCGGAATCTTCACTGTCGGAGACGTCACCACGGACCCGACCGATGGACACACTCCCAGCGAGAACGAGCGCATCAAGAACATTCTCACCATCGCCCAGAAGGCAGAAGAGGTCGGCCTCGACGTCTTCGCACTTGGTGAGCACCACAACGAGCCCTTCGTTCCGAGCTCGCCCACGACCATGCTCGGCTACATCGCCGCCAAGACCTCCACGCTGCTGCTCTCGACCGCTACCACGCTGATCACCACGAATGACCCGGTGAAGATCGCCGAGGACTACGCGATGCTGCAGCACGTCGCCGACGGCAGGGTCGACCTCATGATGGGTCGCGGCAACACCGGCCCGGTCTACCCCTGGTTCGGCAAGGACATCCGCGACGGTATCCCGCTGGCGATCGAGAACTACGCCCTGCTGCACCGCCTCTGGACCGAGCACACGGTCGATTGGCAGGGCAAGTACCGCACCCCGCTGCAGGGCTTCACCTCGACCCCGCGCCCGCTCGACGGTGTCGCGCCGTTCGTCTGGCACGGCAGCATCCGCTCGCCCGAGATCGCCGAGCAGGCCGCGTTCTACGGCGACGGCTTCTTCGCCAACAACATCTTCTGGCCCAAGGAGCACTACATGAAGCTCATCGGGTACTACCGCAACCGCTTCGAGCACTACGGTCACGGCACTGCAGAGCAGGCGATCGTCGGCCTCGGTGGCCAGGCCTTCATGGCGAAGAACTCCCAGGACGCGGTGAACCGGTTCCGCCCGTACTTCGACAACGCCCCGGTCTACGGCCACGGCCCGTCGATGGAGGACTTCACCGAGCAGACGCCGCTCACGGTGGGGAGCCCGCAGCAGGTCATCGACCGCTACGCCTCGATGCGCGAGCACTTCGGCGACTACCAGCGCCAGCTGTTCCTCATGGACCACGCTGGGCTTCCGCTCAAGACGGTGCTCGAGCAGCTCGACATCCTCGGCGAGGAGGTCGTGCCCGTGCTCCGCAAGGAGATGGCGAAGGACCGCCCGGCGTCCGTGCCCGACGGCCCCACCCACGCCTCGCTCGTCGCGAAGCGCGATGCTGCCGCAGCATCGGCCTCCGACCTCGTCGCTACGGAGGTGAACTGATGGCCATCCGCAAGATCGCCGTCGTCTCGGCCGGGCTCAGCCAGCCCTCCTCCACCCGCCTGCTCGCCGACCGCCTCTCCGAGGCGGTCGTGCGACGGCTGGGCGATCGCGATAGCGCAGGGGAGCCGTTCGCGATCGAGGTGGACGTCATCGACCTGCGTGACTACGCGCAGGATGTGACGAACAACCTGATCACCGGATTCGCGAGTCCCACGCTCGAGAAGGCGATCGAGAAGGTGACGACGGCCGATGGACTCATCGCCGTCACGCCGATCTTCACCACGAGCTACAGCGGGTTGTTCAAGTCGTTCATCGACGTGCTCGATCCGCAGTCGCTCACCGACATGCCGGTGCTCATCGGCGCGACCGGCGGAACCGAGCGTCACTCCCTGGCGCTCGACTACGCGATGCGTCCGCTGTTCAGCTATCTGCACGCCGCGGTGGTGCCGACCGCCGTGTACGCCGCGTCGAGCGACTGGGGAGCGGCGGATGCCGACGGCTCCAGCTCCCTCGCGGGCCGCATCGAACGTGCTGCCGGCGAGCTCGCCGCGCTGGTGCGGGACTCCGACCGGTCGAGCCGGGTCATCGATCCGTTCGCTCTGCCGGCGGGGTTCAGCCCGGTCGGCGGGTACGGCGCCCAGTAGCAGTCAGGGCGCCGACGACCGGATCCGTACCGCAACCCGAGGTGCCCACCCCTCTTCAGGTGAGTTCAACAGGCGTTCACCTGCGAGTTGTGTACCGGATGAGTGTGCCGTCATGAGTCGTTCAGCGCGCTCGACCTGGATTGTCCGCGCGGCCCAAGGGGTGGGCCGCGCGGAGGGGTCCAGTGCAATCCAGCAAGAAGTTCTTCAGTGTCGCCGCAGCGCTCGCGCTTCTCGGCGGTGTCGGTCTCGTCGCCGCGGGGGATGACCGTCCCGCCGAGGCGACCACCACCCCGACGGTGATCACCACGTCGGTGCCCGCGGCAGCGACGGCGCCGTCGCCCGCCGGCACGCTCACCCTGCTCACGCCGAACGCGAAGCAGGGCGACCAGCTGAGCTTCAGCTACACCACCGACCGGCCGAACGATCTCAACTGGGTCGGTCTCTACGACCCTGCCTCCGGCGGCCCGTTCGACGAGAAATACCACTCATCGTCCACCGTCTGGAAGTACGTCGGTGGCACCAGCGGCACCGTCACCCTGCCCAGCACCGTCCTCAGCGATAGCTCCGACATCGCGGCCTACTTCCTGTTCGACGACGGATACACCTGGCTGGCCACGCCGATCACCTTCCAGCTGAAGCCCGCGCCGATAGTGCTTCCGCCCCGCGGACCGCACTTCGCCACCGACGACTTCACCACAGCTGCGGCGCCGGTCTCGACCACTCAGAAGACGGATGTCTCGGGCCTCTGGTTCACACCGTCGCCGTCATCCGTCACCTTCGCGAAGTCCGCGGGCGACCCCTGGCTCACCGTGAGCGCGGCCGGAACCGTCACGGCACGCGTGCCGTCCCGCGCCCCGCAGCACCCCGGGCAGATCACCGTCACCGCCACCGACGCCACGGGCGTGACCGGTGCCGTCACCGTCGAGGTCCCGGTCGCATCCACCCGTGCGACGCCGAGCCTCAAGACGGCGACCCTCAACCTCTGGGATGCCGGCTCCCACGTCACCGACTCGCCGGAGAAGCTGGTGAAGTCGATCCTCACCAACCGCCTCGACGTGGTCGGGGTGCAGGAGAGCGGTGGCGTACGGGCGACCGCGATCGCACGGCTGCTCGGCTGGCACTCCGCCGAGACGCCGCAGGGCCTCGGCATCATCAGCCGCTATCCGGTCACGAAGCGCGCTGTCCCCCGCGAGGTACTCGCCGAGTTGACGCGGGCGAAGTCGAAGACCGCAGTACCGGCGCTCAGCACCCAGCTCGCGGTCGACGGCCGCGCGGTCAACGTCTGGATCGCCGGGCTCGACGATGGTGACTCCGGGCCGGAGCGTGCCTGCCTCTCCACGCCGCAGCCGACCGCGAAAGACCTCGTGGCGCACGAGAAGACCACCCTGCGCTACGCCCAGGCGAAGGTACTGGCCACCGCGATGCGCACCGACCTGCGCAATGCGAAGCGGGTGCCGGTCATCCTGCTCGCCGACCTGGCGTCCCCGTCGGCAGCCGACTGGACTCGTGCCACCTCCTCGCAGCACTGTTCCGTCGGCGCCACCGCCTGGCCGGTCCCGAAGGCACTGGACGCAGCGGGTCTGCGGGACTCTTTCCGCGTGGCGGAGTCGAACCCGCAGCGAGAGCCCGGCATCACCCTGTCGCCGGTGCGCCCGCTGCACGACGGCGGCACCCTTGCCGAGCCTCAGGATCGCGTCGACTACGTCGACTTCGCCGGTCGCCTGCGAGTGACCGAATCGCACGTCCTGGTGGACGGTTTCCCGGCGGTGCTTCCGGATGTCGAGGGCAACACCTGGACCTCCGATCACGCAGCAGTCGTCACCACCTTCGACCTGCGCTGACTCCCGTTCCCGCTTCGAGCCGAAAGAGCATCGTCATGAACACAACGCCTACCAACCCCGCCAAACCAGAGACGTCCTCTCCCGCAGCGCAGGCCGAGTACTACGCGTCCCGCGTCGCCGAGCCGGATGCCGAAACCCATGTTCCGCGCGGCATGTCCCGCCGTGTGCTGCTCGGCCTCGGTGGCGCGGCCGCGGTAGCCGGCGGCCTGGCCTCGGCGGCCGGCGGATCCGACGCCCCGGCGACCGCGGCATCCCTGAGCGGTCGTGGCCTCACCGGCACGATCAAAGACGTGAAGCACGTCGTCGTGCTGATGCAGGAGAACCGCTCCTTCGACCACTACTTCGGCACCCTGCCGGGCGTGCGGGGCTTCAGCGACAAGCAGGCGCTGGAGTACCCCGACGGCTCGACCATCTTCCAGCAGCCCGACGCCTCGCGGCCCGATGGCGGAACCCTGGTGCCGTTCCGCCTCGACTCCGCCAACTTCAACGCGCAGAACGCCGACGGGCTCGACCACTCCTGGAACGGCGGTCATGCCGCCTGGAACAAGGGCGCGTGGAACCGTTGGGTGGGCGCGAAGGGCGCGCAGACCATGGGCCACTTCACCCGGGACGACATCCCGTTCCACTTCGCGGTCGCCGATGAGTTCACCATCTGCGACAACTACTTCTGCTCGATGATCGGCCCGACCACCCCGAACCGCATCTTCCAATGGTCGGGCACCAACAACGCTCCCGGTGCCATCGGAGCGCCGGCGATCGACAACCCGGCCGACTACAACCCGGTCTACCACTGGTCGACCTACCCCGAGCAGTTGGAGAAGGCCGGAGTCACCTGGGCGACCTTCGCCAACGACGAGGTCGGCGACGGCGGGGGAGCGGACGGCTACCTCGGCGACTACGGCGACAATCCGCTCTGGCTCTTCCAGGCCTACCACGACGCGCTGGCCTCGACCGACCCGACCGTGCGGCGCCTCGCCGAGCGCGGCGGACTGCACGGCGGCACCTGGAAGCCCTCCACGGGGCTCGGCAAGCAGGTCCACCACGTGCTCGCCGACTTCGAGGCGGCCTGCGACAACGGCACGCTCCCGCAGGTGTCGTACGTGGTCGCGCCGTACGGCTGGTCAGAGCACCCCGCGGCGAGCCCCGACTACGGCGCGCACTACCAGAACACCGTGCTGCAGGCACTGTTCCGCAACCCGAAGCTCTGGGAGTCCACGGTCGTGCTCATCAACTATGACGAGAACGACGGGTATTTCGATCACGTGATGCCGCCGCTCGCCGAGCCCGGCACCCCGCAGGAGTATGTGGACGGCCTCCCGGTCGGCTACGGCACGCGCGTGCCGATGACCGTCATCTCGCCGTGGAGCCGGGGCGGCTGGGTCGATTCGCAGGTCTTCGACCACACCTCGGTCATCCGCTTCCTCGAGGCCTGGACGGGCGTGCAGGATCACAACATCTCCGCCTGGCGTCGCCAGGTCAGCGGCGACCTCACCTCCTGCTTCGACTTCGCGCACCCCGACTTCAGTGTTCCGCGTTGGGCAGACACCACACCGCTTCTGGCTGCAGCGGATGCCGACAGCCTCAAGCCGCCGGTAGAGGCCCCCGCCATCGGCGCGCAGGTGCTGTTGCCGCAGGAGAAGACGGAGCGCAAGCACCGCCCGATCCCGTACCAGCAGAACGCGAATGTCACGGTCGATCGCGGCACCGGCCAGGTCTCGCTGTCGATGGTGAACACCGGCAGTGCCGCGGTGTCGATGTCGGTATACCCGAACATCCGTCTGCCCTTCCAGGCGACCCCCTTCACGGTGTCGAAGGCTGCCCCGAAAAGCTATGTGTGGGAGGCGGCCCAGACCGACGGCCAGTACGATTTCAGCGTCTACGGCCCGAACCGCTTCCTCCGGCGATTCGCCGGCACGGTGGTAGCGGGTCGTCATCGTGACGTGGGCCTGCCCGAGGTGACGGCGGAGGTGATCGGCGGTCGCTCACGCGCACTACGACTCTCGCTGGCGAACCAGGGGGATGTCGACATCCGTTTCACCCTGGTGGCGAACGACTTCAGTGCGGCGCATCGCGACGTCTGGGTGGCGGCTCGGTCCTCGACCCGCATCGAGTGGGAGCTCGTCGACGGCTACTACGACGTTATCGTCACGGCCAACACCGGCACGGGCTTCCGCTACCGCTTCGCCGGCCACGTCGAACTCTGACCAGCACCGACGTCGGTATCGGCCGCCGGCGTCACGCTGGGCGTGCGACCGCGAACCGCTCCGCCATCAGCTCGAGCAGCGCGGCGATCGCCGGGCTGGGTCCCGGTCGCGTGATCGCGCTTAGGGTCCAGCGCACCGCAGGTTCGATCGGGATCACGACGGTTCCCTCGGTGGAGGCATAGGCCACGTCGGGAATCACGGCGATGCCGAGACCGGCCGCGACGAACTGCGCCACCGCTCCGAGCTCAGAGACCTGCGCGCCGACCGTTCGGCTCAGGCCGCGCTCGGCGAGGGCCCGATCGAGCACCACGCGGTTGCCGAAGCCAGCGGGCGTATCTACCCAGGCCTGGGTGGTCAGGTCGGCGAGGTCGATTTCGGCGCGACCGGCATACGGATGTGCACTCGGTACAACGGCCACGAACCTGCTCCGGGTCAATTCGAGCACCTGGAATCCGGCGAGATCCCCGGCGGCCAGGCCCATGAAGGCCAGATCCACCCGACCGCGGCGCACGTCCTCGGTGAGCCCGGTCGAGCCGGAGGGCGAGGCGGTGAGCTGCAGGTCGACCAGGGGATAACGCCGGTGGAACTCGCCGAACAGCCCCGGCAGGTCGAGGTAGTTGAGGCTGGTGAAGATGCCGACCCGAAGACGGCCGCGGATGTCGTGGCTGCTCTCGGCGGCGGCGCTGCGCACGCGGTCGACGGCCTCGATCGCGGCGCGGGCCTCCGGCAGCACCCGCGCACCCGCGGCGGTGAGTGACACCCGCTTGGTCGAGCGCTCGAACAGTGCCGTGCCGAGCTCGCTCTCCAGCGATCGGATGCCTGCCGAGATGGTGGATTGCACCGCGAAGAGGCGCGCGGCCGCCCTCGTGAAGTTCAGTTCTTCGGCGACCGCGACGAAGTATTCGAGCTGACGGGTGTCCATGCTCAATCATCGATCAGAGCGATGATAAATATCAACAACAGTCGTTGGACACGATGAATGCTTCGGCGCACACTGAGGCCATGACAACACTGACCTCCGCGAACGCGACCTCCCAGCGCAGCCCTCGTGCCCGTAGTGGCCGGGCTCATGGCGCCGGCTTCTGGGTGATCGCCGCCGCGTTCCTGCTCGTGATGGCGTTCTCCACCATCCCCACCCCGCTCTATTCGCTCTATCAGGCCCGTGACGGCTTCGCGACCTTCCTGCTCACCGTGATCTTCGCCGTGTACGCGGTCGGCGTCATCGCCAGTCTCTATCTCGCCGGGCACATCAGTGACTGGCTCGGTCGGCGCCGCATCCTCCTCATCGCCGTGCTCATCGAACTGCTGGCCGCTGTTCTGTTCCTGGTCTGGCCCTCGGTGCCCGGCCTTCTCGTTGCCCGGTTCATCTCCGGTGTCGGAGTGGGCGCGCTCACTGCGACCGCCACCGCGCACCTGAGCGAGCTGCGCGCCGTCGCCCGCCCCGGGGAAGACGGCCGTTTCTCCAGCACGATCTCCACCTTCGTCAACAACGGTGGCCTGGCGCTCGGCCCGCTCATCGCCGGCATCATCGCCCAGTGGGTGGCCGGCCCGCTGGAGGTGCCGTACGTGCTGTTCATCGTGCTGCTCGCGGTCGCCGCGATCGCCGTCGCCTTCGTACCCGAGACCGTCCAGCGTCCCTCGCTCGTCGACGGGCGCCGGCAGCGTCACGGCTATCGACCGCAGCGGATGTCGCTGCCGCGCGAGTCTCGCGGCGCCTTCTGGTCGGCTGCCATCGCCGCACTGTCCGCCTTCGCCATCTTCGGGCTGTTCACCTCGCTCGCCCCGAGCTTCCTCGCCGGAACCCTGCACGAGACCTCGCACTTCGTAGCCGGCGTGGTGACCTTCTCCGTCTTCGGCGCCGCGGCCGTCGCCCAGCTGGCGACCAACCGGATGCCTCTGGTCGCCCAGGTGCGCCTGGCCGCCACCCTGATGGCGATCGGCCTCGCTGCACTGTCTGTCGGAGCCCTGCTCGCGAACCTGCCGCTGTTCATCGTGGCCGGGATCGTCGCCGGTGCCGGGGTCGGCGTGCAGTTCCGCTCCTCGGTGGCGGTCGCCGCATCCCTCGCCCTGCCGCCGCGACGTGGCGAGGTGATGGCCGCGCTGTTCTTGGTTGCCTATCTCGGCCTCACCGTGCCTGTGCTGCTGGTGGGCCTGGCGCTGGCCTTCCTGCCGAGCGCGGCCGTGCTGGTCGGCTTCTCGGTCGTGGTGATCGTGCTGGCGGTCGGGTCCAGCCTGGCGATGGCGAACCGCAAGGCCTGACCGCGCCGGTCGGTGACTACCTCGCGAGCACTGTCTCCAGCTCGTCGAAGAATCCCTGCCAGCCGAGCCGCGCCTGCTCGTACTCCTCGGGTTCGAGGGTGCCGCCGGCCTGGCGGAACGTCATCTCGGTTCGATCGTTGCCCTCGTCGGTGACCGTGTCGCCGAGGGGCGTGAACGTCACGGTGACCGATTCGCTCGACGGCTCGGCATCGGTCAGCGTGAGCACCAGGCGTGACGGCGGATCGACGACCACGAACTCACCACTCCAGGCAATCTCGATGCGCTCCGGCCCGGCGAACATCAGGGCGCTCCACAGGCCGCCGGGACGGGCATCCATCGTGATCGTCTCGACCGGCACGTCGGAGGCCGCACCGCCGAACCAGCGGCCGAACTTCGCCGGCTCGACCCAGGCGGCGAACACCTCCTCGGGCGGGGCGTCGAAGATGCGGGTGATGCTGATGCCGTCGGTGATCTCGCTCATGCTCTCAGCGTGGCATGGCCACCGGCCGTGGGAAAGGCCCTCGCCGCGCCGGATGTGGCGATGCTGGGCCGGC
>Ga0247732_10000740_pt1 | contig 14246 bp, 13 predicted proteins | sample UWRJL163409C2_FD_180940 | JGI IMG/M metagenome (GOLD analysis project Ga0247732, IMG submission 180940) | Plant litter microbial communities from Arlington Agricultural Research Station in Wisconsin, United States - UWRJ-L163-409C-2 | ecosystem: Environmental > Terrestrial > Plant litter >...
GATGCCGCCGGTGTCGAAGGTGATGCCCTTGCCGACGAGGGCGACCTTCTTGGGCTTGCGCCCCTTGCCGCCCTTGTAGGTCAGGCGGACCAGCCGCGGCGGCCGGGTCGAACCCTTGCCGACGCCGACGATGCCGCCGTAGCCGCCCTTCTCGAGGGCCTTCTCGTCGAGCACCTCGACCTGCAGGCCGACCGACTCGCCGAGAGCCCGTGCGCGCTTGGCGAATTCGTCGGGGAACAGGTGGCTCGGCGGGGTGTTCACCAAGTCGCGGGCCGTCGCAACCGCGGTCGCGACGTCGGTGCCGCGGACGGCGTCGGCCTTCGCGCTCTTCGTCGTCGACAACACCGTGATCTTGGCAAGACCCGGCTCCTTGGGGGCGGTCTTGGTGCTGCGGTAGTCGGTGAAGCGGTAGGCGCCGAGGATCAGACCCTCGACCGTCGCCGCCACGTCGAGCTCGGACAAAGTCGTCACCACGTGCTCGACGCCGCTCAACGAGCGCGCCGCCACCCCGGCCGCGCGCCGGATCACGTCGCCGGACCACTCGTCGCGCGACTTGCCGAGGCCGACCGCCAGCACGCTGGCGACCGGCAGGGCGGGGATGACGAGGCGAGAGGTCTGCTCGCTGCCGCCCTTGGCGCCGAGCGCCTTGAGTGCCACCTCGATCTCGCCGACGGCCTCGGCGTCGAGGAAGGGATTCGGGACGACCCGTGCCCTTTCGTCGTCGCCGGTGACGACGGGAACGATCAACACCGCCGCCCCGATGCCGCGCTTGGGCAGGCCGGTGGAGACGGTGACGGTGGGGGACTGGTAGCCGGGTGCAGTGCTCACGGAAGTCACCCTAGCCAGGGGCGGTCAACCGTCGCGACCGCGCGACTTCTGCGCAATGGTTGCCGCAGCCGAGAAAGCGCAGCCCTGGCGCAGAAGTCGACGGCGGCCAGCCAGGCATTAGTGTGGTTCGCCGTGAGTGACAACCTGCTGAAGGGTCCGCTGGAGGACCGCCACCGCGAACTGGGGGCGAGCTTCGCCGAATTCGGGGGCTGGCTGATGCCGGTGTCCTATGCGGGGACCGTCAGCGAGCACAACGCCACCCGCAACGCCGTCGGCCTCTTCGACGTCAGCCACCTCGGCAAGGCCTTGGTGGTCGGGCCGGGCGCCGCCGACTACGTCAACTCGACGCTGACCAACGACCTTCGTCGCATCGGACCGGGCAAGGCCCAATACACGTTGTGCTGCAACGACTCCGGTGGTGTGATCGACGACCTGATCGCCTACTACGTCTCCGACGACGAAGTGTTCCTGGTGCCGAACGCGTCGAACACCGCCGCCGTCGTCGCCGCCCTGCAGGCCAAGGCGCCCGCCGGACTGACCATCACCGACGAGCACCGTTCGTTCGCGGTGCTCGCCGTCCAAGGCCCGAACGCGGCCGAGGTGCTCGCCGCGCTGGGACTGCCGACCGACATGGACTACATGGGGTACGCCGACGCCGAATTCGGCGGGGTGCCCGTTCGGGTGTGCCGGACCGGTTACACCGGCGAGCACGGCTACGAACTGCTACCCGAATGGGACCGCGCCGCGGTCGTCTTCGACGCGCTGGTCGAAGCCGTGAAGGCCGCCGGCGGCGAACTGGCCGGACTCGGCGCCCGCGACACCCTGCGCACCGAGATGGGCTACCCGCTGCACGGCCACGAACTGTCACCCGACATCTCGCCGCTGCAGGCCAAGTGCGGCTGGGCGATCGGCTGGAAGAAGGACGCGTTCTGGGGTCGGGAGGCGTTGCTCGAGGAAAAGCAGGCAGGCCCGCGCCGGGTGCTCCGCGGGCTCAAGGCCGTGGGGCGCGGCGTGCTCAGAGCCGACATGACGGTGCTCGACGGCGACCGCCCGGTGGGCATCACCACCTCGGGGACCTTCTCTCCGACATTGAAACTGGGCATCGCCCTTGCGCTGGTCGACGCCGACGCAGGCATCGCCGACGGTCAACGGGTAGCGGTCGACGTCCGCGGCCGGGCACTCGAATGCGAGGTCGTCGCACCGCCCTTCGTAGAGGCTAAAACTCGGTAGTCACGGGTTATACAATCGGCACATGACTGGTCCCCTCGACTTCACGCTTGCCCGCAACGCGAACCCGGCAAGCGACGAAGTACGGACCGGAATCCTCGCCGACCCCGGCTTCGGCCGGTACTTCACCGACCACATGGTGACGATCGACTACAACGAGGCCGACGGCTGGCACGACGCCAAGGTGCAGCCGTACGGCCCCATCCAGCTGGACCCGTCCGCGGTGGTGCTCCACTACGCCCAGGAGGTGTTCGAGGGCCTGAAGGCCTACCGCTGGGGCGACGGCTCCATCGTGTCGTTCCGGCCGGAGGCCAACGCTGCCCGACTGCGCAACTCCGCCCGCCGGTTGGCGATCCCCGAGCTACCCGACGAGGTGTTCCTCGAGTCGCTGCGGCAGCTGATCGCCGTCGATGCCGACTGGGTGCCCGCCGCCGGTGGCGAGGAGTCGCTGTACCTGCGCCCGTTCATCTTCGCGACCGAGCCGGGCCTCGGCGTGCGGCCGGCCGTCGAGTACCGCTACATGGTGATCGCCTCGCCCGCGGGCGCGTACTTCAAGGGTGGCCTCAAGCCGGTGTCGGTGTGGCTGTCCACCGAGTACGTGCGGGCCAGCCCCGGCGGCACCGGTGCGGCGAAGTTCGGCGGGAACTACGCCGCGTCGCTCCTCGCGCAGGCGGAGGCGACGGAGCACGGCTGCGACCAGGTGGTCTGGCTGGACGCCATCGAACGCCGCTACGTCGAGGAAATGGGTGGCATGAACCTGTTCTTCGTCCTCGGCAGCGGTGGCACCGCCCGTCTGGTCACCCCGGAACTCAGTGGCTCCCTGCTGCCAGGCATCACGCGAAACTCGTTGCTGCAGTTGGCGACCGACGCGGGATTCTCGGTCGAGGAACGCAAGATCGACGTCGACGAGTGGCAGAAGAAGGCCGCGGCGGGGGAGATCACCGAGGTGTTCGCCTGCGGCACCGCCGCGGTGATCACCCCGGTCTCGCACGTGAAGTCCGGCGACGGCGACTTCACCATCGCCGACGGCGAGCCCGGCGAGGTGACGATGGCGCTGCGCGACACCCTCACCGGCATCCAGCGCGGTACGTTCGCCGACACCCACGACTGGATGACCCGACTCGGCTGACGGTCAGCCGACCGCCAGTCCCAGTGCGGCGATCGTCGTCGTCAGCTCGACGCACGCGCCGAGCACGTCGCCCGTGACGCCGCCGAACCGTCGGACGCAATGTGCCACCAGCACGGTGCTGACCGCGACCGCCACCAGCACCGCGACGGGTCCCTGCCACGGCCGGGCGGTGGTGGCGAAGGCTGCGCCCCCCGCGAGCGCGACGATCCAGGTGGCCGCCACCCACACCGGTTGCGTGCCTGCCACCAACGCCGCCATGGTGCCGCCCGGTGCGGCCGGGACGCCGCGACGGCACGCCACCACCACCGCCACCCGGCCCGCCACCACGGCCACCACGACGGCGATCGGGTCCAGCATGGTGAACGTCAGGCCCTGCACCACGATCGCCACGACGATCGCGGCGACGCCGAAGGGGCCGGCGGGCCCGTCGCGCATGACGGCCAGCGCACGCTCCGGCGGCCCGTAGCAGCCGAGCCCGTCGACGGTGTCTGCGAAACCGTCGACGTGCAGACCTCGGGTCGCCAGCAGCAAGATGGTCACCACGGCCATCCCGGTCAACGGGTTCCCTGCGCCGAACGCCTGCGCGGCCAGCCACGCACCCGCCGCGGCCATCACGCCGAGCGCCACGCCGACCACGGGTAGCGCGGTCAGGGCGCCACGGCCGAAGGCCTGCCGGGTGCGCACGGGCAGAACCGTGCCGAACGCGAAAGCCGATGCGACGGAGCCGATCACGTGGACGGCCGCCCCTTGACCGTCAGGGGCTGGCCCGCGATGACGAGGACCACCTCGTCGCAAACGGCGGCGAGGTGTTGATTCAAGGTCCCCAGCGCGTCGGCAAATCGGCGACCGGACTCGGTGGCGGGCACCACCGTCAGCCCGACCTCCGGACTGACCAGGGCAAGCGGTCCGCGGAATTCACCCACCGCGGCGACCAGGTCGTCGACGTCGGGTGTGACGTCGCCGCCGGTCCACGCGTCCCGGCGATCCATCGCGGCGACCAACCAGCCGCCGACGTCGTCGACCAGGGTGGGAACTTCTGGGCCGGTCCGCAAATGTGTTGCGACGTCGGTGCTTTCGACGGTCGACCACCGATCGGGTCGACGTAGCCGATGGGTGGCCACCCTAGCCGCCCATTCGGGACCGTCCGACATCGCGCCGGTGGCCACATAACGGACCTCGCCAGAGGCGGCGGCACGGCTGATCGCCGCTTCCGCCCACTGCGACTTGCCGGATCGGATGCCGCCGAGCGCGAGGACGCGCACGCCGAATCAGGCGATCGTGGCGCCGCGCTCGACCTGGGGGCGGGGTGCCCGCATGCGGCGCAGCTGAGACGCCCGACTGGCGGCGTAGAAGCCGAGCTTCCAACCACTTTCGGTGTTGTCGGGGAACTTGGCGTCGACGGCCTTGTTGACCCGCCGGCCGATCAGAACCCCGTCGATCACCATGACGGCCACCAGTCCGAGCATCACGAACTGCACGTAGTACTGAATCTCGACCGACGGCAACGACAGCATCACGAACACCAGGGCGAGCGCGGCAGGCATGAACAGCCCGAGCAGGTTGCGTCGCGCATCGACGATGTCGCGCGCGTAGCGGCGCAGCGGGCCCTTGTCACGAGGAAGCAGATACGAGTCCTCACCCGACATCATCTTCTCGCGGCGGTCGGCCATCGCGGCGCGCCGCACCAGCTTGTCGGCCTTGCGCTCTTCCTTGCTCATTGTCTGCTTGGCGGCCTTCTTGCGCTTGCGCGCCTCCGCCGACGTCATGGGGGCAGGCGCGACCGGACCGCGGCTGCGGGTCTGGTTGCGCTTGGGGGTGGGCCGCCCCTTCGGAGCGGTGGCACGCGCCCTGGCCTCCTGCTCGGCCACGGACATCCCGGCGACGGAGGAGGACGCGTCGCTCTCCTCGGGTGGGGGATTGTCCTTCTTGCGACCCAGCAGTTTCACGCCTCCCAGGTTACTTACATCCTGGCGGCGTCCGACATGCGCCTCCGATCTGCCGCGTGGCCGGGGCCGGTTCCCCTTACCCTTCGGGGGTGACGATCCACGACCTGCGTGTCCTCATCGCCCCCGACTGTTACGGCGACAGTCTCACCGCCGTCGAAGCCGCCGAGGCCATCGCCACCGGCTGGCGTCTCGGCAGGCCGGGGGACCAGCTGACGCTCGCACCGCAGTCCGACGGCGGTCCCGGCTTCGTCGACGTGCTGGCCAACCGCTTCGGCGGCCTCCGGTCCGCGCAGGTCAGCGGACCACTGTCCGACGAGGTCACCGCGGAATGGGTCTTCGACACCGAATCGTCGACCGCATACGTCGAGTGCGCCCAAGCCTGCGGGTTGGCCATCCTCGGTGGACCGCCCACCGTGCAGACCGCCGTCGACGCACACAGCCGCGGAGTCGGCCAACTCGTCGACGCCGCTCTGGTGGCGGGCGCGGCCCGCATCGTGGTCGGATTGGGCGGAAGCGCCTGCACCGACGGTGGCCGCGGCCTCGTCGACGCCCTCGGCGGGATCGAAGTCGCCGTGGCGCGGCTGGCCGGGGTGGACCTCATCGCCGCCACCGACGTCGAACACCCCCTGCTCGGACCGAGGGGAGCGGCGCACGTGTTCGGACCCCAGAAGGGCGCCGACCCGGCGACCGTCGACCTGCTCGAGGACCGGATGACCGCGTGGGCCGACGCCCTCGAGGCGGGCACGGGCCGCACCGTCCGCGACGAACCGGGTGCGGGCGCGGCAGGAGGCCTCGGAGCGGCGCTGATGGCGCTGGGCGCCCGCCGAGAGTCGGGTGCCGCCGTCATCGCCGAGCACACCAACCTCGACGGCGACGTGGCGGCCGCCGACGTGATCGTCACCGGCGAAGGCCGATTCGACGACCAGTCGCTGCACGGCAAGGTGGTCAGCGCGCTGGCCGCGGGAGCCCGGCACGCCCCCGTCCTGGTGTTGGCCGGCCAGGTCACCCTCGACGAAACCGCCCTCGCCGGAGCAGGCATCGCCGCAGCCCACTCGATCAGCGACTACGCAGGATCGGTCCAGCTCGCGATGGACGACGCCGCGCGGCAGCTCACGGGACTCGCGGAGCAGACGTCGTCACGCTGGGCCGCCGCCACGAGTCGGGAATAGCGCGCAGGCAAGGTACCGTTGAGATATCCGACGCATGACAATGCCCAGGGAGTAGGAATGACTATTCAGGACGAGTCGACCACGACTACCACCGCCGCTCACGGCGCCATCCTCACCGACGCCGCCTCGGCAAAGGCCAAGTCGCTGCTGGACCAGGAAGGCCGCGACGACCTGAAACTCCGCATCGCGGTTCAGCCTGGCGGCTGTGCAGGTCTCCGCTACGAGCTTGCCTTCGACGACCGGTCGCTTGACGGCGATCTGAACGTCGACTTCAGCGGTGTCACGCTGACCGTCGACCGAATGAGTGCTCCGTACCTCATGGGTGCAACCATCGACTTCGTCGACAGCATCGAGAAGACCGGCTTCACGATCGACAACCCCAACGCCGGCGGATCCTGCGCCTGCGGCGACTCCTTCAACTGAGTCCCTGCCGCGCAATTCCGGCTGGCTAGAACTGGCCGGAATTGCGGGGCAGATACGAGCACACCAGGATGTTCTGGTCCTGGAGTAGCAGCTGAGCTATGCCTTGACGCTCGACCTCGCCCTGGTTGCGGCCGGCCGGGGTCGCGCGCATCGTGAAGAGCACCTGTGACTGAGTGGGTGACCAGGTGACGATCTTGTCGATCGAAGACACCTTCACCTCGTCGTACTGCCTGCGGAACGCGTCGCTGGTCAAATTCGCGAGCGTCATGTCCGATCGACGGTCGGTCACCGCGTCGAAGAACCCGCACGAATTGTTGCGGGCCACGGTCTCGTCGTCGCCCTTTGCCAGCGCGTCCAGATAGCCCTGAATCGCGGTCGCCGCCGAAGCGTCGGTCACCGTCACCTCGTCACCGCCGCTGCGTTCGGCGATCACGACCGCCGCGACCACGGCAGCCACCAGCGCGACGACCGACAATCCGATCAGTGCGACACGCCGTCCTCGCCGCGGCGACGGATAGTCGACCGGCGGCGGCAACGTGCCTGGATACGCCGACGGCACGGGTCCCGGGTACGACCCCGGACCGGGTGGCGTCGTGCCAGCGGGCGGAAACGGGTGATGGGGCAGCGATTCCGGGTATGGGGACTCGGGGTACGGGATTGGACCAGCCATGACGTTGTTAGGCTAGCGCACCGACCTGCTAGTTAGTCTTAGGTAGACGGCTTAACCAAATGAAGGGCATAGCTTCGTGACGATTGTGGTGACCGGATCCATTGCGACCGACCATCTGATGAAGTTCCCCGGCAAGTTCTCCGAACAGCTGCTGGCCGACCACCTGCAGAAGGTGTCGCTGAGCTTCCTGGTCGACGATCTCGTCCTGCACCGCGGCGGAGTGGCGGGCAACATGGCCTTCGCCATCGGCGTCCTCGGCGGTGACGTCGCGCTCGTCGGTGCGGCAGGCAAGGACTTCGACGAATACCGGACCTGGCTCGACGAGCACGGCGTCGACTGCTCCAACGTCCTGATCTCCGAAAGCGCCTACACCGCACGGTTCGTCTGCACCACCGACGAGGACATGGCCCAGATCGCGTCCTTCTACCCGGGTGCGATGTCGGAGTCCCGCAACATAAAGCTCGCCGACGTCGCGAAGAAGGCCGGCGAGATCGACCTCGTCATCGTCGGCGCCAACGATCCCGAGGCGATGTTCCTGCACACCGAGGAGTGCCGCGCGCTCGGACTGGCCTTCGCGGCCGACCCGTCGCAGCAGCTGGCACGCCTGTCGGGTGAGGAAATCCGCAAGCTCATCGACGGTGCGACCTACCTGTTCACCAACGACTACGAGTGGGATCTGCTGCTGCAGAAGTCGGGCTGGAGCGAGGCCGAGGTGATGAACCAGATCGGACTGCGCGTGACCACGCTCGGCCCGAAGGGTGTCGACCTCGTGTCGTCGGACGGCACGTTCGTCCACGTCGACGTCGTCCCCGAGACCCACCAGGCCGATCCGACCGGCATCGGCGACGCGTTCCGCGCGGGCTTCCTGACCGGACGCGCCGCCGGACTGAGCCTCGAACGATCCGCGCAGCTGGCCTCACTCGTCGCCGTGCTGGTGCTCGAGGCGACCGGCCCGCAGGAGTGGACGTGGGACCGCGACGCCGCGATCGAGCGACTGTCGGCGGCCTACGGCCCCGAAGCCGGCCAGGAGATCGGCGCCACGCTGGCTTGACGGCCTACAGCTGAACCGGATACGTCGGTTCGGCGATCTGAGGCACCACGCTGCGCTCGACGAAGATCGCATGCCACAGCATGAAGATCAGCACCGTCCACAGTCGGCGGCTGTGATCGGCCGCGCCGGTCCGGTGTTCGTCGAGCATCCGGGCCACCGCGGGCTTGTCGACCAAGCCGTCGGTCTGGGACGACGCGAGCGTCGCGTGAGCCCAGTCGAGCAGTTCACCCGACCGTAGCCAGTGCCGAATCGGCACCGGGAAGCCAAGTTTCGCGCGGTTGAGCACATGGGCAGGCACGATCGGCTCGAGCGCGCGGCGCAGGGCGTACTTCGTGGTGGTTCTGGTGATCTTCTGGTCGAACGGCAGACGGGACGCCACCTCGAACACCTCGGGGTCAAGAAACGGCACCCGCAGCTCCAGCGAGTTCGCCATCGTCATCTTGTCGGCCTTGACCAGGATGTCGCCGCGCAGCCACGTGAACAGGTCGACGTACTGCATCCTCGCCACCGGGTCCCAACCCTGGGACTCGGCGTACAGGGGAGCGGTCACGTCGGTGTGCGTCCACTCCGGCCGGAAGCCCGGCAGCACCGCACGCAGTTGCGCGTCGGAGAAGCTCCTGGCATTGCCGTAATACCGTTCCTCGAGCGTCAGCGACCCGCGGTGCAGCAGGCTCTTGCCGCGCATGCCGTCGGGCAACGGCCGTGACGCCTTGCCGAGGCTGCGGCGCAGCCGCCCGGGAACGTAGTCGAAGGCCTTGAGCGACAACGGTTCCCGATAGATCGTGTAACCGCCGAACAATTCGTCGGCACCCTCGCCGGACAACACCACCTTGACGTGCTTGCGCGCCTCGCGGGCAATGAAGAACAAGGGCACCAAGGCCGGATCGGCCACCGGCTCGTCCAGATACCAGACGATCTCGGGCAGCGCGGCGACGAACTCGGCCTGGCTCACCACCTTGGCCACGTGCCGCGCGCCGATCGCCTCGGCGGAGGCCACCGCGACGTCGATCTCCGAGAAGCCCTCACGTTCGAAGCCCGTGGTGAACGTGATCAAGCGGGGGTTGTGCCGCATCGCCAGCGCCGCGATGGCCGTCGAGTCGATGCCACCGGAGAGGAACGCGCCCACCGTGACGTCGGCGCGCATGTGCTTGGCGACCGAATCCTCGAGCACCGCGGTGATCTCGTCGTACCGACTCTTCTCGGCGCCCGCGACGAACGGCACAGCCGAGAATCGCGGCACGAAGTAACGCGTTACCGCCGGGGCCTGACCCGGGCGGATCCTGGCGTAGCTACCCGACTCCAGGCGCCGCACGCCGCGGTGCAACGTCTCGGGTTCCGGCACGTACTGCAGAACGGTGTAGTGCTGCACGGCGCGCTCGTCGACGCCGAGGTCGACACCCGCCACCGACGCGAGGTCCAGCAGCGACTTTTTCTCACTGCCGACGATCGTGCCTGCGGTGCCGGTGGCCATGAACATCGGCTTGATGCCGAATGGGTCGCGCGCGCAGAACAACTCTTCGTCCACCGAGTCCCACAGCGCGAAGGCGAACATGCCGCGCAATCGGTTCAACGCCTCGGTGCCCCAGTGGTGATACGCGGCGAGGATTGCCTCGCCGTCACCGTCGGTGGCGAACTCGGCGCCGTATTCGGACCGCAGCACCTCCCGTAGTTCCAGGTAGTTGTAGATCTCCCCGTTGAAGACCAACTTGTAGCGGCCCGGCTGCTCGGGCGGACCCCAGCTCAGCGGCTGATGGCTGTGGGCGATGTCGATAATCGACAGTCGGTTGAAGCCAAGCACCACGGTGGGGTTGGCGTCGTCGTCGGCCCAGGTCCCCGGCTCGTCCGGGCCGCGGTGACGCATGAGGTGGGTGGCCCCGGACACCGCGTCCACCAGCCCGGCGGACGGCTCGGCGGACGGGTTACGTAGATAGGCCAGCAGTCCGCACATCGCGCCAGTATGCCGAATCGCCAGGGGTCACGGAACCGACACCCCGGTCGCTTCGCTCCAGGCCTGGGGCGTGGTCTACGCTGCGTAGTATTCGCCTGGTTTCACCCACTTCTAGGAGGCACCGACGTGACCGCACGCGGGTTCCGGATGGTGGCGTTGTCGGTTGTTCTCGGTGGGACATCGCTCCTGCTCAGCGGCTGCAGCTGGTCTGAGGCTCTCGGCCTCGGCTGGCCCAACGGCATCACCCCCGAGGCCAAGCTCAACCGGGAGCTGTGGATCGCCTGCGTCATCGCAGCGCTGGTCGTCGGCGCCATCGTCTACGTCATGTTGTTCTGGACGAGCGTCTTCCATCGCAAGAAGAAGACCGACACCGACATGCCCCGGCAGTTCGGCTACAACATGCCGCTGGAACTGGTGCTGACCGTCGTGCCGTTCCTCATCATCTCGGTGCTCTTCTACTTCACCGTCGTGGTGCAGGAGAAGATGCTGCACAAGGACCCCAACCCCGAGGTGGTCATCGACGTCACGGCCTTCCAGTGGAACTGGAAGTTCGGGTACCAGAAGATCGCGTTCAAGGACGGCACGCTGAGCTACGACGGCGCCGACGCCGAGCGCAAGGCCGCCATGGTCTCCAAGCCCGAGGGCGTCGACGAACACGGCGAAGAACTCGTCGGACCGATCAAGGGACTCAACCCCGAGGATCGCACGTACCTGAACTTCGACAAGGTCGAGACGACGGGCACCAGCAACGAGATCCCGATCCTGGTGCTGCCCAAGGGCAAGCGCGTCGAATTCCAGATCGCATCCGCAGACGTGATCCACGGCTTCTGGGTGCCTGAGTTCCTCTTCAAGCGCGACGTGATGCCTGACCCGAAGGCCAACAACTCCGACAACGTCTTCCAGGTCAGCGAGATCCAGGAGACCGGAGCATTCGTCGGGCGCTGCACCGAGATGTGCGGCACGTACCACTCGATGATGAACTTCGAAGTGCGGGTCGTGGAGCCCAACGTGTTCAAGGCGTACCTCCAATACCGCATCGACCATCCCAACGGAACCAACGCCGACGCGCTCGGAGCGGTGGGTCTGCCCGAGTTGGCAGTCACGACGCATCCGTTCGAATCGCGCCGCGGCGAGCAGGTTCCGATGGCGAGCAAGTAGGGACGACGACTCATGCACATCGAAGCGAGACTGTTCGAGTTCCTTACCGCGTTCTTCGCGGTCTGTGCGATCGGCTACGGCGCGCTCACCGCGATCTACGCCTATGGCGGCATCGAGTGGGCGGGCACCACGGCGCTGGTTCTGACCACCGGCCTGTCGCTGATCACCGGCACGTTCTTCCGATTCGTCGCCCGGCGCCTCGACACGCGCCCCGAAGACTACGAAGACGCCGAGATCTCCGACGGCGCAGGGGAGTTGGGCTTCTACAGCCCCAGCAGCTGGTGGCCTCTTCTCATCGCCCTTTCGGCGTCGGTGACTGCCGTGGCGATCGCCATGTGGTTGCCATGGATGATCTTCGCCGGTGTCTGCATGGTGCTGGCAACGGCCGCCGGTCTGGTGTTCGAGTACTACACCGGACCCGAGAAGCACTGATCCCGTACGGCCGAAGGTCACGATAAAGGCCTTACTTGACCGACGGGACGTGCCTCGGAAGCCTTCGGCGCGTCACGTTCGGTAAGGTTGCCGAGGCACGACCACCAGTCACGACCCCGACGTTGACGTCGCGCCGACCGGGCAGTCGAAAAGGACAGGCGTAGATGAGCGGGCCGAATCCCCCAGAGTCGGATTCTCCAGGATCGAAGTCACTGGGGCCGGATGAACCGGCTCGGGACGCACCCAAGACGGGCGAAACGGAGATCTACTCGCGGGCGTACTCCGCCCCCGAATCCGAGCAATTCACCAGCGCACCATACGTCCCACCGGACTCCGCGCTGTACGACTACGACTCATACGATCCGAACTCCGACGACGACGCCACCCCGCCGCGCTGGCCCTGGGTGGTCGGCGTGGTCGCCATCGTCGCTGCGATCTCACTCGTCGTGTCGGTAGCCGTCCTGGTCACCCGCACCGACAGCGAGACGCTCGCCACCCCGGGAACCAGCACGACGACGTCGGTGCCGCCGGTCCAGGACGAGATCACCACGACGACACCTCCACCTCCGCCGCCCCCGCCCACCAGCGAGGAGCCGCCACCGCCGCCCCCGGAGACGATCACCGTCACCCAGGAGCCTCCGCCACCGCCCCCACCGCCTGCCGTCGAGGCGCCACCCCCTCCGCCACCGGCGGAGACGGGACCGCCGCCGGCGACGTCGGCCGCTCCGGCAGGCCCGCGGTTCATCACGTACTCCGTGACGGGGACCAAGGCACCGCTGGACCGCATCTCGGTGACCTACACCGACGCGTCCGGCAGGCAGCGCACCCAGCAGAACGTGTACATCCCCTGGTCGCTCACCGTCACGCCGATCTCGATGTCGGAGTTCGGCTCGGTGCAGGCGTCGAGCCTGCTGCGACTGAGCAAGTTGAACTGTCAGATCACTACTAGCGACGGGCAGACCATCGCCTCACAGCAGAACAACGACTGGCAGACGAGCTGCTGATGACCTCTGACGTGGAAGGTGGGGCGACCGCGGTCGCGCGTCCTCGCCCCGGTACACCCGATCGAACCGACCGCATTCTGGTCGTGCTTGCCATCGCCCTGGGGCTGATCGCCCTGGGAGCCGCGGTGGCGGCCGTCGTCGCACTCGTCGACCTGGCCAACGCCCACACCGTCGGTGCGGAGAAGTCCGACACCCCATGGCTGCTGTACACGGTGATCGGCGTATCCGCCTTGGTGATCATCGGGGCGATCCCGCTGCTGCTGAAGGCGAGGCAGTCCGCGGTCGCGAGTGCTCCGGCCCGTTCCCAGTCTTTGGACGACGGTGCGAAGTCGGGCGGCACGCCGTCGGTGGCGCAACGGCTACAGCCGTTCGGTGCGCCGGTGCTGCGTCGGTACTCGACACCTCCTGCCGGTCACCGGGTGGGTTTCCCGACTGCGGCGGTCGAACAGATTTGGCTGCGCTGCACCGCCAGCATTGCGGCCGCAATGGGTGCTGCCGCAACGGGAATCGGGGTGGCCACCTATCTGATGGCTTCCGGCCACGAGACCGCGTCGTGGATCGTGTACGCCGTCGCCGGTGTCATCACCGTCGGCATGGTCGCAGCGCCGCTGACGTTCCTTCGCCAGTTGCGCGGCGTCCTCGAGTCGGCCAGCTAGCCCCACCGCCGCCTGGCGGGCCCGTTGTGGTCCCGTCGGTCGCCGAGTGTGTGGGTTCTGGATGCGAAGTGCGGGTGGCGACGTCCACTAGCCACACGGTCGACGACGGATGTCGGGGTGGGGGAGTGGGGCCAGGCCTTCGAGGCGCCGTTGGTCGCCGAGTGTGTGGGTTGTCAATGCGAAGTGCGGGTGGCGACGTCCACGCGCCGCCCAGTCGGTGACGGAAGTAGCTGTCCCACATACGAACAACGCCCCCGACGAAAGTCGGGGGCGTTGTTCGTTCGTGTCTAGCAGACCGTCAGTGATCTCCGTTGGAGCTATGGCCGTTCGAGCTGTGGCCGTTGGAGCCGTTGCCGTTGGTGTGTTGTCGCTGTTTGAGGGCGATGATGGCGCGGTGTTCGGCGGCGTGGGCGGCGTCGACCAGGGCGGTCTGTTCGCCTTCGGGGTCCGGGAACAGGAAGTTGCCCGTGCCAGGGGCGCCGGCGGAGCCCAGCTTGTTCATCCGCTTGGGCAATGGGGCGCCCTGGTACTCCAGCGGAATGGGGTGGCCGTGCTCGTCGACCGGTCCCAGCGGCTGGTGCAGTTCGACGTAGGCGCCGTGCGGC
>Ga0247732_10000745_pt1 | contig 14204 bp, 16 predicted proteins | sample UWRJL163409C2_FD_180940 | JGI IMG/M metagenome (GOLD analysis project Ga0247732, IMG submission 180940) | Plant litter microbial communities from Arlington Agricultural Research Station in Wisconsin, United States - UWRJ-L163-409C-2 | ecosystem: Environmental > Terrestrial > Plant litter >...
ACGACCGCCGCCGACGGCGACACCATCACCGCGTCGTTCACGAGCGTCGAGCCGTCGGTCGAACCTCTCGACGACGATGTACTCGAGACGCTGCTCGGGCTTCTCTCGGCATCGATGGAGCGCCTCGACCCGGCCTTCCCTCCGCGTGTCTCGTTCGCCGGCAACAGGCATCCGGTCATCGTCTTCACCGATCGCGACGACTTCGACTCGTTCACCTTCGACCCCGACGCGATGAGCGACCTGATGGACGTGCAGGGGTGGACGGGCACCGTCACGACGATCCTCCCGACCGGCGCGGCCGAGTTCGACAGCCGCAACCTGTTTCCGGTGGGCACGATCACCGAAGACCCGGCCACAGGCTCGGCGGCCGCCGCGTTCGGCGCCTACCTCCGGGCGCTCGGCCTGGTGGATGCCCCGGCCGACATCGAGATCACCCAGGGTTCGCACGTGGGCAGGCCCAGCAGGCTGCGGGTGCACATCCCGGCCGCGGGCGGCATCGTCGTGACGGGAACGGCGACCCCGATCGCCTGAGTCGCGCCGACTACTCGTCGGCGAGCAGGGCCGCCGCGTCGGTCACGCTTCCGAAGACGAGGGCCGTGTCGGTGACGTCGGCCGGGTCGAGCGACGAGGCCTGCAGGGTGATCACGAAGCGCGCGCCGTCGGTGCGCTCGAGCAGCCAGCTGCCGGCCAGCACGCCGGGAGCGCTGCCGCCCTTGAACGCCACGTAGGGGAAGACCTTCTCATCGAACTGCAGGCCCGGGTTCGCAGACAGGATGTCGCGCACCGGCTCGCCCGTGGGTGTCGCCGCCTTCTGCTGCAGGGCAAGGTGAGCGGACACGAGGTCGGCCGGATTCGCGAACCAGTCGATGCCGTTCTGCCATGCCGTCTTCGACAGGTCGAGCGATGCCGCGTCGAGGACTCCGCCGGGCATCCCCGCGAGAACGGCGCGGCGCTCGTCGACAGAGCTGTCGGCCCACGCCGACTGGGCGTCTGCGAAGTCGGCGCTCCAGCCGAGCTGGAAGAACTCCCTGGTCTTCGGGAAGGGAGTGTTCAGTGACGGGTCGTGGTGGCCCATGACCGCCATCTGCGCCTCGACGGCCTCACGCCCGACCCTGTCGATGAGCAGGTCGGTGGCGGTGTTGTCACTGATCTGGATCATCTTCGCCGCCGCATCCCGAACCGTCACCAGGGTGCCGCTCGGCAAGTCCTGAAGCTCGCCCGATGGCAGGCTGCGGGTGTCGTCGGAGATGATCAGGGTGTCGTCCCATGAGAGGGTGCCCGCGGCCACCGCGTCGGCCACGGCCCCGAGGACGTAGAGCTTGAACACCGAACCGAGCGGCTTGGTCGCATCGCCCGCGATGTCGACGATGCGGTCGCCCGAGCCTGCGGCATCCGCTTCGGCACCGGCGTCGCCATCGACGCGCGTGATGGTCATGCTCGTGTCGGCGTCGAGCGCACCCACGTTCTTCTCGAGCTCCTGCCACGAGGCTGCCGGGGTGCGGTCGGCCGGTGGCTGCTGGAAGAGGAGGCCGTTGATGAGCTGCTGATCGTCGACCGAGATCTGCATCTGCAACTCGGCGGAGGAGCTGTGCAGCAGAACGACGAGGCCGCTCGACTCCTCGCTCACCTCAGCCGCGATCCAGGGCTTCGCATCGGCCATCTGGGTGAACACGGCGACCAGCTGGTCGGCGGGTACCTGCTCGAGCATCTCCGCCCCGACGTTCGCCTCGACGTCGGCCGCGCTCGTCTCGGAGTCGGAGTTGACGGCGTCGAGCACCCATTGCGCCTTCTCGCCGACGGGGGTGTCGGGCAGCGCGACCGCGGTGGGCGGGGCGGATGCCTCGGGGCTGCTCGTCGCGCAGGCCGACACGGCGAGGGCGACGGCTGCGGCGAGGGCGGCGAAGACCGAGCGCCGCCGGAGGCGGCGGGAGCGCTCCGCGGCCGGTGTTCTGAGCGGGGCGGGAGCACGGTTCGTCGTCATGCTTTCAGTATTGCCAGCACCCGAGAGCCGGACATCCCCCGAGCGGACGAGCTTCGCGCGGAGCCTCCGCCGAGAGGACTACCTGAGCTCGTCGAAGTACGAGATGTTCGCGTCGTTGCGCGCGCGAGCGGCCGCGGCGCGCTCCTCGCGCATGCGCTCCTGCTTCTCCTGGCGGCGCGCCAGCTCCTCCTGGTCGACCTCGACGCGGCGAACGGTGACGCCGCCCTTGGTCGGCGGGCTGGTGCGCTTGGCCGCGGTGCTGGTGCGCGGGGTGCCCGATGCCGGCGCCTTGCGCGGTGCCGCGGCGGGTCGGCCGGCGCCGGGGCTGGTGCCTGATCCGGCGCAGCGGAAGCCGGTCTTGTCTTCGTGCTGCACAAGGGTCTGCGAGACGATGCCCACGGCGACGGTGCGCGAGCAGACGGGGCATTTGGATCCAGCGTTGGCCATGGGTGTGTGGTCTCCTCGATTTTCAACCCATCGTGTGGGTTCGACCTTCTATTTTCGCACGGAACGACATCAAAGCTACGCCTCTGAAGCAACCCCCGCCACGGCTTCGTCGACCCGGCCGTAGGCTGATGCGATGACGCACGACGAGACTTCGCACGAGACCTCGCGACCGAGCGGTTCCGCAGGCCAGACGCACGACCAGACGCACGACCAGACGCGCGACCGGCAGGCCGCGGCCGAGTGGATCGCCGAGCGCGCCGAGGGCGAGAACACCACAAGCGACATCGACGGCACGGTCACGGTCGACGAGGCAGAGACCCCGCCCGATCCGGATGCCTACGGCCACTCCGAGAGCGACACGCTCGCCGTCGAAGACCACGAGCCGGCATCGCGCGAGTACCCGCGACCCGACCGCCATGGCGGCATCACCCAGGCCGACCGTCGGGGCTGACCGGGCCATCCGGACCCGTGTCAATGGCCCGCCGCCACACCGGGTTCTAGCAGGCGGCCGCACTACCGTTATGCGCATGACGCGGCGCTCCAGCGAACCCATCTACTCCACCGCCATCGGCATCGGTCGAACCATGTTCGCCGGGCTGCGCACGAAGCACTCGGCCACGGGCCTCGAGAACATCCCGTCCACAGGCGGCGCCGTCTTCGCCATGACGCACTTCGGCTACCTCGAGTTCGCGCTGGTCGAGTGGCAGACGTGGCTGCACAACCGCCGCCGCATCCGGTTCATGGCCACCAAGCGGGCGTTCGACAAGCCCGCCGTGGGCTGGCTGCTGCGGGGAATGCATCACATCTCCGTCGACATGAAGGCGGGAGCCGCGGCCTTCGGCAACGCGGTCGCCGCCCTGAAGTCGGGCGAGCTCGTGGGGGTGTTTCCCGAGGCGGGCGTGAGTTCGTCGTTCACCGTTCGCGAGCTCAAGTCGGGTGCCGCGCGCCTTGCACGCGACGCAGGGGTTCCGATCATTCCCGTGGCCGTCTGGGGTGGGCAGCGGCTGCTCACGAAGAACCGGTCGATTCCGTTCAGGCAGCGCTTCGGCGTTCCCGTGCACTTCGCGTTCGGCGAGCCGATCGTGGTCGGCGAGCAGGACGACATCACGCAGGTCACAGAGTCTTTGCGCGTCACGATGCAGACCATGGTCGACACACTCCAGAAGAGCTATCCCGTCGACGGCACGGGCCAGTGGTGGCAGCCTCGTTCGCTCGGGGGAACCGCCCCGACGGTGGCCGAGGCGGCCGAGGCCGACGCGGCGCGGGAGCGTCGCCGCGAGGCCGAGCGGGCCGCCAAGGCCTAGACGCCGCGACGTATTCAGGAGGAGCGCTTCGCCGAGGCCACTATCCACGCGGCTCGCGTCTCCTCCTGAATTCGTTACACGCTGCCGAGCACGCGTGCCGCGGTCCGCACCGCGTCGTCGGTGGTCGTCGCGTGAACGGCGAAGCGGATGCGATCGGTGCCGTGCAGCGTGGCCGTCACGCCCGCGTCGGCGAGGGCCGCGTGCGCCCTCCCGGCGGTGCCGTCGGCGAAACCCGCCACCACGATGCCGGCGCGCTGGGCGTGCCCCCGCGGCGACAGAACCGGAACGCCCGCGGAGTCGAGCGCCTCGATCAGTACGTCGGCCGTGCCGGCGACGAGCTGTTCGACACGGGCGATGCCGATCGACGACACCAGTTCGAGCGCGCTGGCCAGAGACCCCATGGCCATCGGCGACAGGTTGGTGATGGAGTGGCGCCGGGCATCCGGCAGGATCGCATGTTCGACCCCGTCGTAGAGTCCGGTGTTCTCGGCACCGGTCCAGCTGCCGAGAACCGGACGGATCGCATCCAGGCCCCGCTCGCTGAACGCGACGAACCCGCCGCCCCAGCCGGCCCGCAGCCACTTCTGCCCGCCCACGGCGACGGCGTCGGGGATCGTCCAGTCGGCGTCGATCACGCCGAAGCCCTGGATGCCGTCGACGATCAGCAGGCGGTCGCCGATGACCTCGCGGATGCCGGCCAGGTCGGCACGGAACCCGGTGCGGAAGTCGACGGCGCTGACGGCGACCGCGGTGATCGACGGGGTGAGGGCGTCGCGGATCAGCTCGGGCGTCACGCGGGTGGGCGCGGATGGGCCTCCGCCCGGCAGCGTGCGCACCGTGAGCAGCCCTGCGCCCTCGGCCCGGCGCCAGGCGTAGACGTTGGCGGGGAACTCGTCGGGGCTCACCAGGACCTCGCCGCTCACGCCGAAGGCGATCTGCATGAGTCCCAGAGAGGTGCTGGTGGTCAGCGCGACGCGCTCGGAGGGGGTGTCGGTGAGAGCCGAGACCGCCGCCCGCGCCCGCGCGTCTTCGGAGTGCAGCGTCGCGGAGGCGCTCACGCCCCCCGCCATCGCGAGGTTCTGCAGGCGCTCCGTGGTGGCCGCGACCTGCCGCGACGGCGGCCCGTAGCTGGCGTGGTTGAGGTAGAGCTCCTCCTCGGCGAAGCTCTCGAGGTACTCGATCTCGTTCAGCGCCGCGCTCATGCCGCGACCCTCGCGATCGTCACCCGGGTCACGTAGGGCATGGGGTAGCTCGTGCGGCCGGCGAGATCCGGATGCTCGTCGAGCAGCTCCCCGAGGCGCGCCAGCATCGCGTCGCGCTCGGCGTCGGCCATCGTGATCACGTAGCTGCGCGAGGTGACCATGGCGAAGAACTGCTCCCGGGTCACGTCGTTCACCCAGTGGAACTCGCGGTACGCCTGTCGCTCGAGCGGCGCACCGACGGGCGGGGTCACACTGTCGTACTTCTCGGCCTCGGAGGCCCCCATCACCTCGCCCAGTCGGGCGACCCACTCGACGTCGGCGTCGCGGATATTCCACACGAGTGCGAGGGCCCCTCCCGGCTCGAGCACGCGAGCGACCTCGCGCGACGTGGCGTCGACGTCGACCCAGTGCCACGCCTGGGCCACGGTGACGAGCGCGGCGCTCGCGTCGTCGAGCGGGAGGTGCTCGCCGCTGCCCTCGAGCGCGGTGACGGTCGGCAGGTTCGCCGTGAGCCGCTCGCGCATCGCGGCGTCGGGCTCGACCGCCACCACCCGCAGGCCGCGGTCGACGAGTGCCGACGTGAACTTGCCGGTTCCGGCGCCCAGGTCGATCGCCGCAGGGCCGGCCGGATGCGCCGGGTCGGCCGGATGCGCCTGCTCGGCCTGCTCGAGGATCCAGTCGACGGCCTCGGTCGGATAGCTCGGGCGGCCCCTGTCGTAGTCGCCGACGTTGCGGCCGAAGGACAGGGCATGGTCGGTGGAGCGGGGCATGCTGTCGATTCTAGGTTCGACCCCCGGGGCGAGCAGTACTCTTTAAGTCTCATGGAACTCCGCCAACTCGAGCATTTCGTCGCCGTCGCCGAGCACCAGCACTTCACCCGTGCCGCCGAGTCTCTGCAGATCTCGCAGTCGGGGCTGTCGGCGTCGATCCGGGCGCTGGAGACCGAGCTCGGCACCACGCTGTTCACCCGCAGCACTCGGCGCGTGCAGCTGACCCCCGCGGGAACCGCGATGCTGGAGGAATCCCAGCGAGCCGTCGCCAGCGCATCCGCCGCCCGTGATGCCGTGCTCGCCGTGCGGGGCGTTCTGCGCGGGGCCCTGCGCATCGGAACCGAGCAGTGCCTCGGGGGTGTGCATCTGCCGCGGGAACTCGCCGACTTCCGGCGCTCGCACCCGGCCGTGTCGGTGCGGCTCGGATTCGCCGGATCGACGCAGCTGATCGACCAGGTCGCCGGAGGGCTGCTCGATCTCGCGCTGGTGGCCGACTGCGGCGCCGTTCCGGCGACTGTCGAGCTGCTGCCGATCGCCTCGGAGGGCTTCGTGGTGCTGTGTCATCCCGATCACCCGCTCGCGGGGCGCGGCAGAGTGGAGATCGGCGACCTCGCCGACGAGACGTTCGTCGGATTCGCAGACGGGTGGGCGGCCCGAGTGCTCGCCGACCGCGCGTTCGCCGACGAGGGGCTGACGCACTCGGTCGAGCTCGAGGTCGGCGATGTGGGATCGCTGCTCGACCTGGTGGGCTACGGGCTCGGCGTCGCCGTGGTTCCCGCACACTTCGCGTTCAAGCGGCCCGAGCTTTTGAGCGCCGTTCCCGTGACGCACGAGGCGCTGGTCTGGACGACCGCGATCGCCGTTCCGCGCCAGGCTGCACCGGCCGCCGCCGCCCTCGTGGGGCGACTGCGGCAGCCGGCGCTGAAGCCCGCGGCGTAGAAGCTACGCGTCGAGGGCCGCGAACTCCTCGGCAGTCAGCTCGAAGTCTGCCGCGAGGGCCGAGTTCGTGATCGACTCGGGGCGGGAGGCGCCCGGAATCGGGATGACCTGCGGCGACTTCGCGAGCTCCCATGCGAGGCAGACGATCTGCGGCGTCACTCCACGGTCGCGCGCGATGCGGCCGAAGGCCTCGTAGCTCTCACCCAATGACGCGGCGTTCGTGATGCCGCCGAGCGGGCTCCACGGAAGGAACGCGATTCCCAGCTCGTCGGCGAGGACGAGCTCCTTCTCGCTCGACCGGAACTTCGGCGAGAACTGGTTCTGCACCGACACAAGGCGACCGTCGAGGATCTCGTTCGCCTGACGGATCTGATCGGGGTCGGCGTTCGAGATGCCGGCCATGCGGATCGTGCCCGCATCCAGAAGCTCGCGCAGCGCGCCGATCGAGTCGGCATACGGAACCGTCGGGTCGGGCCGGTGGTACTGGTAGAGGCCGATCGCGTCGACGCCGAGGCGCTTGGCCGAGGCCTCTGCGGCCTGCTTGAGGTAGTCCGGATGCCCGTTCTGGGCCCACGGTCCGGACTCGGGCCGCAGGTGACCGCCCTTTGTCGCGACCAGAACGCCGGACGTGTCGCCGCCGTAGCTCTTCAGCGCCTTGGCGATGAGCAGCTCGTTGTGGCCGACCTCGTCTTCGGCGGCCAGGTGATAGGCGTCGGCCGTGTCGATGAACGTGACGCCCGCGTCGAGGGCGGCGTGGATGGTGGAGAGGGAGCGCTCCTCGTCGGGGCGTCCTTCGATCGACATGGGCATGCCGCCCAGTCCGATGGCGCTGACAGAGATGTCGCCGATGGTGCGTTGCTTCATGGAGTTCCTTTGTTCGGGTTGTCGCTGGTCGAGGAACCTGCCCTTCGACAGGCTCAGGGAACGGCGAACTACCAGGCGTAGTCCTCGGGGGAGGTCTTGTGGCCGGGGAAGATCTCGTCGAGTCGGCCCAGGGCATCCTCGTCGAGGGTGATGTCGACCGACGCGATGGCCGTGTCGAGCTGGTTCATGGTGCGCGGTCCGGTGATCGGAGCCGTCACCGCGGGCTGGTGCAGCAGCCAAGCCAGAGCGAGCTCGGCCGGCGAGTGTCCGAGCTCTGCGGCGAACGCCTCGTACTTCTCGAGCTGCGGGCGCAGCCTCTCGAGCTCGTCGTCGGAACGCGAACGGCGGCGAGATCCGTCGGCCTCCTTGTCGAGCACGCCGGCGAGCAGCCCGCCCTGCAGCGGCGACCAGGGGATCACGCCGAGTCCGTAGGCCTGGGCCGCGGGGAGCACCTCGCGCTCGACGTCGCGCACGATGAGGTTGTAGATCGACTGCTCGCTGACGAGGCCGGTGAAGTGGCGCGCCTTGGCGGCCTCCTGGGCCTGAGCGATATGCCAGCCGGCGAAGTTGCTGCTGCCCGCGTAGAGGATCTTGCCCTGCTGCACGGCGACCTCGATCGCCTGCCAGATCTCCTCCCACGGCGTCGCGCGGTCGACGTGGTGGAACTGGTAGAGGTCGATGTAGTCCGTCTGCAGCCGGGTGAGGCTCGCGTCGAGGGCGCGCCGGATGTTGAGCGCCGAGAGCTTTCCGTCGTTGGGGTAGTCGCTCATGTCGCCGTAGAGCTTCGTGGCCAGCACCGTCTTCTCGCGGCGTCCGCCGCCCTGGGCGAAGAAGCGGCCCACGATCTCCTCGGTCGCGCCGCGGCCGAGGTCCTGGCCGTAGACGTTGGCCGTGTCGAAGAAGTTGACGCCCTGCGCGTGCGCGGCATCCATGATCGTGTGCGAATCGGGCTCGCTGGTCTGCGGGCCGAAGTTCATCGTGCCGAGCACGACGCGTGAGACGCGCAGGCCCGTTCGTCCGAGGTGTGTGTATTCCATGACCCCAGCCTGCGCGCCGTCGCCCCGGCCTGTCCAACAGGGAACCCCGATCGTATTGACGCCTCGCCCTTCTCAATCGCACGGCCCGTGGTGGGCAACGCCTTGGGGGGTAACGCCGTCAGGGGGTGAGACAGTGCCTCCCTCGCGAGGAGCGCGCGGCGTAGCGTCGAGCCATGACCACTGAACTGACTCTCAACAACGGCGTCACCCTCCCCTCCCTGGGCCTCGGCGTCTTCCAGAGCTCGCCCGAAGACACGGCGAACGCCGTCGAGACCGCCCTCAACGTCGGCTACCGGCACATCGACACCGCGGCGGCCTACGGCAACGAGCGCCAGGTCGGCGAGGGCCTGCGCCGCTCGGGCCTCGACCGCTCGGAGGTGTTCATCGAGACCAAGGTCTGGGTTACCGACTATGGCTACGACGAGACGCTGCACGCCTTCGAGAAGGCGACCCGCAAGCTCGGCGTCGACCAGCTCGACCTTCTGATCCTGCACCAGCCCATCCCCTCGCGCTTCGACGCCACGATCGCCGCCTACACGGCACTCGAGACGCTGTATGCCGACGGACGTGTGCGGTCGATCGGTGTCAGCAACTTCACGCCGGCACACCTCGACAGGCTGTTCGAGGCGACGACCATCGTTCCGGCCGTGAACCAGGTCGAGCTGCACCCCTACTTCGCCCAGCCCGACGTGCAGCGCGCCGACGCGGAGCACGGCATCCTGACGCAGGCATGGTCGCCCATTGGCGGCATCACGTTCTACCCGGGCTGGGGCGACGAGCGCCGCAGCGTGATGGACGACCAGACCATCGCATCCATCGCCGAAGGCCACGGCAAGAGTCCCGCCCAGGTCATGCTGCGCTGGCACATCCAGGAGGGCCGTTCGGCGATCCCGAAGTCGACGAACCCCGTGCGCATCGCAGAGAACGTCGAGGTCTTCGACTTCGAGCTTAGCGACGACGAGATCGCCCGCATCGACGCCCTCGACACGGGTGTGCGCAGCGGGCCCGATCCGGATGTCTTCCGCCCGGCCCTCTTCGACAGGTCCATTTCCGAAGACTGAGAGTCGCCGAGCGGTCTGGCGCGCGGAGGTCCGGGAGCGCAGAATCGACATACGAGAGAGGAACCGCGATGGCGCAGTTCGCCGTATTGATCTACTCCGACGACTCCGGTCGGCACGCCGGCCGCGAGACCGTCGCCGATGACGAGAACGACCGGCATGCCGACGAGCTCGCGAGCTCGGGCGCGATGACGCTGGCCTACGCGTTCACGTCGCGCTCGGAAGCGGTGTCGATCGACGTGAACGGAGTGAGGCCGGGCCCGTTCCTCGATCTGCCCCAGGTCGTCGCAGGCTTCTACGTGATCGAGGCGCCCGACCTGCACGCCGCGACGGAGATCGCCCGGGCCAACCCCGCGGTGCGCTCGGCGACCGGCGGGGTGGAGCTCCGCCCGATCCACAGCGGCGGTCCCGTGCTGTAAGGGCTGTAGGGGTTCTCCGAGGTGCGATCCCTATGCTCGGGGGCATGGCATCTGCAGCGAGTGAATCCGACCATCACCGATCCAGCGCCCGGGTGACCCCGGGCGTGCACCCTGATCAGGCGGCGGAGGTCCGTCGATGAACGGCGAACTCGTCGTCAGCATCGTTCTCGTCATCGTCTTCGTTCTCGTGGGCGGCGTCTTCGCCGCCACCGAGATGGCGCTGGTGACCCTGCGCGAGAGCCAGATCACCGCGATGGCCCAGCGAGGCAGGCGAGGGAAGACCGTTGCGGGCCTCGCTCGCAATCCGAACACCTTCCTCTCTGCCGTGCAGATCGGCGTGACCGTCGCCGGTTTCGCGTCGGCGGCCTACGGGGCATCGTCGATCGCGCCGTCGGTCACGCCGCTGCTCGAGACCCTCGGCCTCTCGTCCGCAGCCGCCTCGACCACCGCCACGATCATCCTGACCCTGCTCATCGCCTACCTGTCGCTGGTGCTCGGCGAGCTCGTGCCCAAGCGGCTCGCCATCCAGCACAACGCCCGGTTCTCGTATGCCGTCGCGCCCGTGCTCGGTGGCTTCGCCACCCTGATGCGTCCGGTGATCTGGCTGCTGTCGGTGTCGACGAACGCGGTCGTGCGGCTGCTCGGGGGAGACCCGAACAAGACGGGTGACAAGCTCTCCGACGAGGAGCTGCGCGAGATCGTGACCAGCCACGAGGGCCTGCCCGACGACGAGCGGCGCATGCTCGACGACGTGCTCTCGCTGCGCGACCGGCAGGTGAGCGAGATCATGCGGCCCCGACCGGAGGTCGTGGCGCTGACCGTCGACGACTCGATCGCCGACGCGCTCGAGTCGGTGCGCGCGCTGCCGTACTCGCGGTTTCCGGTCGTCGACTCATCGATCGACGACATCGTCGGCTTCGTGCATGTGCGCGACCTGTTCGAGGCGTCGAGCTCGTCGACCGGCGTGCGCGAGCTCATGCGGCCCATTCCCTACATTCCGTCGACCGCCGGAGTGCTGCCGACCCTCACGGGCCTGCGCGCATCCGGCGACCAGATCGCGGTCGTCTTCGACGAATACGGCGGAACGGACGGCATCGTCACCCTCGAAGACCTGGTCGAGGAGATCGTCGGCGAGATCTTCGACGAGTACGACACCGAGACGGCCGCCGCCGCCATGATGGAGCAGGGCGGCTCGGTCGACGGGCGCCTGAACTTCCAGGACTTCGAGGACGCGACCGGCGTGACCCTGCCACCCGCGGCATCCGACACCGTGGCGGGTTTCGTCGTCGAGCGGCTCGGCCGGCTCGCGGTGGTGGGAGACAGCGTCGAGGTCGACGGCGGCACACTGCAGGTGGCCGCAATGGACCGCCGCCGCGTCGCCGAACTGCACTTCACACCGACCCTGACGACGTCGAAAACGGTCGTCGAGGCGGAGTAGCGGATCCGTTCAACAGGACGAATTGTCGAGCTGCGGCGTGTCGACGGGCGCCACGCCGCAGCCGGAACGATTCGTCCTGTTGAACAGGACGGGCCGACTACGGGCGCAGCAGCACCTTGCCGGCGCGACCCGCCACGAAGTTCGCGGCAGCGGCCTCGCGGGCCTCGTCGAAGGAGTAGATCTTCTCGACGGGGAGCGTCAGCGAGCCGTCGCCGATGCGCGTGACCAGCTCGCCGAGCAGGGCCGCGCGCTTCGCGCCGTCCATTCCGCCCATGACCTTGCTGCCCCAGAATCCCGAGACCGAGATGCTCTTGAAGATGACCGGGCCCGAGGGGATCTCCATCACGGGGGAGTTCATCGCCCCGAAGACCACCAGTCGTCCGTTCTCGGCGAGCAGCGACACGATGTCGCCGGCGGCCGATCCACCGACGGAGTCGACGCCGACAGTGATGGCGGCACCCGAGGTGATCTCGGCGACCGCATCGCGCCATCCCTCGGTGTCGGTGGCGACGACATTGCCGATTCCCTGCTCCTTCAACTCGTCGACACCGGCCGCACGGCGAACCAGGCCGAGCACGTTGATGCCCCGGGCCGCGGCGAGCTGGGCCACGAGCCGACCGACGGCGCCGTTGGCGGCATTCTGAACGAGCCAGTCGCCCTCGGCCAGGTCGAGGGTGTCGAGCAGGCTGATGGCGCTGAACGGCATCGACACGAGCTGCGCGGCGACCTCGTCGGAGATCGCGTCGCCGACGGGGATGAGCCCGGCGGCCTTGGCGATGAAGTACTCGGCCCACACGCCGAAGGTGCCGCCGGTGGCCACGCGCTGGCCGACCTCGAGGCCGGTCACGCCCTCGCCGAGAGCGTCGATGACGCCCACGGCCTCTGTTCCGGCCCGGGCGGGAAGCTCGGGCTTGAACCCGTAGGTGCCGCGGATCGTCCACAGGTCGTGGTTGTGGATGGGGCTCAGGATCGTGCGCACGCGCACCTCGCCTGCTCCCGGCTGCGGGGTGGCGACGGTCTCGACGGTGAGGACCTCTGCAGGGTCTCCGAATTCGTTGTGGATGAGGGCGCGCATGGTGATCTCGACTTTCTGTGGTTCTGGCTCTGGCGATGCAGTGCCGGTGGTGAGGCAGAGCTGGTTGTGATGGATGGCGTCAGACGGCGAGGGCGATGATCGTTGCGATCACCGCGAGAAGGGGGATTCCGCCCTGCCGGATCGCGGCGGACCGCTTCGACGGCAGGGACAGGAACAGCACGATCGCGGCCGCGAGCATCGACCCCGTGCCGACCAGAACGAGCGCGGGGCCGACCGGCGAGGTGCTCACGAGCACGAAGACGATGCCGATGACCGTGACGATCGCGAGGAAGAGGTTGTAGAAGCCCTGGTTGTAGGCGAGCGAGCGGGTCGCCTCGACCTCGGCGGTGGATGCCGGACCGAACGTCTTGCGGGCGGCCGGACCGTCCCACGCCAGCGACTCCATGAAGAAGATGTAGACGTGCAGGGCGGCGGCGAGTGCGGCGAGCACGACGGCGGCGATGATCATGATGAGGTCCCTTTTTTGAACTGACCGTTTCACTATAGACTCAATCGACCGCGATTGTCAGGTCGTAAGGAGCGAAGTCATGGGAAGAACGCGTTCGTTCGCGGAGGTCGATGTCGCACGCGCGGCGCGCGGCGTGTTCTGGAGCCGCGGCTATGAAGACACCTCCCTGCCCGACCTCGAGCAGGCGACCGGCCTCAACCGGTCGAGCATCTATCACTCGTTCACGAGCAAGAGGGGTCTTTTCGACGCCGCCGTGGAGTCGTATCTCGACGACGTGGTGCGCCCCCGCCTGGCGCCGCTGCGGGCGCCCGCGGTCGCCCCCGACGCGCTCGAGACCTACCTGCGGGGTCTTCGGCAGGCGATGGTCGACCACGAGACGGCCCTGGCGAAGAACGGATGCCTGCTGCTCAACGCCACGGGCTCGTCGCTGGGGCACGAGGCCGCCCTGCTGGCGGTGGTCACCCGGTACTGCGACGACCTTCGCGCGGCCGTCGCATCGGGTGTCGCCGCCCGTCGGCCCGAGCTCGCCGCTGAGGCCGCCGACATGCTGACGACGACCGTGACGGGGCTGGTCTTCGCGTCGATGGCCATCGTGCGGGTCGACTCCTCGAGCGCGGCCGCCACGCTCGACGCGGCGCTCGCCGCCGTCGTCGGCGCGTCGAGCTGATGCGACCCTCCTCCTGCTCGACCCCCTCCTACTACTCGCCACGCCGTCGCTTCAAGCCCTGCTCGCCACCGCTCCGAGAGTGGTAGACATGGGCGAATCGGCTCGACGGCTCTGATCCACACCCGGATCGAGCGGCGTGCCGTGGCGTTGGCGCGAACACCTCGCACCAGCCGGATCGAAGGGAATACCCATGGGTATCGGAAGCGGAATCGCACTGGTCGTCATCGGAGCCGTGCTGGCGTTCGCGGTGAACATCGACCTCGGTGGCGTCGTCAACCTCAGCATGATCGGGTACATCCTGATGGGCGCCGGCGTCGTGGTGTTCCTGATCAGCCTCATCTTCATGCTGCGCCGCCGTCAGACGACGTCGACGACGCGTTCGGCCGTCGACCCGGCAAGCGGCGAGCAGGTCACTCGCAGCACGCGCGACAGCGACCCGCTGGTCTGAGCGCGCCCGACATGGCAGACGGCTCCAGCGACGGCCGGCTCCCGGCGGATCCTCTGCTCGGCGGCCGATACCGCCTCGAGTCCCGC
>Ga0247732_10000746_pt1 | contig 14184 bp, 8 predicted proteins | sample UWRJL163409C2_FD_180940 | JGI IMG/M metagenome (GOLD analysis project Ga0247732, IMG submission 180940) | Plant litter microbial communities from Arlington Agricultural Research Station in Wisconsin, United States - UWRJ-L163-409C-2 | ecosystem: Environmental > Terrestrial > Plant litter >...
CGAGCTGCTCGCCTTCGACCGCAGCGGCGATTGCGGCGCCTACCTCGGCGACGGTGAATCCCTGGGCGGCGGCGGCCGTCGGGTCGACCGAGACGCTGAGCACCGGTTGTTCCGCGGCGAGATTGCTCGTGACCGTGTCGATCTCGCTCAGCGCACCCAGCTTCGCCGAAATCGTGTCGGTGGCCGCCGCGAGAGCGGCCTCGTCCGACCCGCTGACGACGACGTCGATCGTGGAGCTCGTGGCCTGCGTCGCCTGAGTCGACACCGTGATGTCGTCGGCGTTGGGCAAGGCCGAGACGGCCTTGCGGATGGTCGTGAGCGACGCATCCGGATCTGCGTCTTCTGTCAGAACGAGGCCCACCTGCACCGGTGCGCCCTGGCCGCTGACGGTGGTCTGATACGACTCGACCTCGTCGAGGGTGGAGACCACTTTCTCGATCTCGAGCGCGACGGCGTCTGCCGAAGCGAGAGTCGAGCCGAGCGGAATCGTCTGCTCGATCGTGACCGCTCGCGCATCGGCGAAGCCCCCGAGAAGGTCGGTCTTCAGCAGACCGATGGTGCTGAGCGAACCCGCGAACACGATGACGGAGATGATCACCATGGTGACCGGGCGACGCAACGCGAACCTCAGCGCGGGCAGGTATGTTCGCTGCATCGCTGTGGTGCGCTCGCTCGTCTCGGCATCGATGCCTGCCGAATCGAGTTCCGACGACGCCCCGGCGGCGCGCGACGCGCGGGCCTTCGTCGATGGATGCCGCATGAACCAGTAGGCGAGGACAGGCACGATCGTGAGTGACACGACGAGCGAGGCGAGGAGGGCGATGGACACGGTCACCGCGAATGGCCGGAACAGCTCTCCCGACACCCCGCCGATAAAAGCCACGGGCAGAAAGACCGCGATCGTCGTGAGCGTCGACGCTGTGACGGCACCAGCCACCTGGCCCACGGAGGCGCGAACGTCCTCGACTGTCAGCCCGCCTGCGCCTCGCCGTCGAGTGATGTTCTCGATGACGACGATCGAGTCGTCGACCACCCGACCCACGGCGACGGTGAGCGCCGCGAGAGTGAAGATGTTCAGTGAGAAGCCACCCAGGCGCAGGCCGATCACGGCGATCAGGAGCGACAGCGGGATCGAGATGGCTGTGATGACGGTGGCGCGGGGCGAGAGAAGGAAGATGAGGATGATCAGGACGGCGAAGAGGAGCCCGAGCCCGCCCTCGACCGAGAGGTCGTGAATCGACTGTTCGACCATCGTGGACTGGTCGAAGGTGACGTGCATGGCGGCACCGTCGCCCAACGATCCAAGCCGCCCGGCGACGGCATCCGACACCGCGTGGGAGACCTGCACTGCGTTCGCATCAGGCAGTTTCGTGATGGTCAGGCCGACGGCGGGTCGGCCATCGGCGCGCGAGAGCGACGTCTGGTCGATAGGAGCCAATGCGACCGTGGCGACGGCAGACAGCGGGACCGGCCCGGCGAGGGTGGGAATGGGAGTGGCCGCGATGTCTTCGAGGGTCGCATTCTCCTGGCCCACCTCGATCGAGAGGGCCTGCTCGCCCTCGACACTGGTGCCGGCGGGTACGACCGTGCCGGCGGTGCGGAGGAGCGGTGCGATCACCTGCCCATCGACCGAGTGCGCAGCCAACGCCGCGGGATCGAGGGTCACGACAACGCGCTGCTGGATGCGCCCCGAGAGTTCGACGTCTCGCACGCCCGGCACATTCTCGATCAGCGGTACCAGCTCGGCATCCACCCGCTCGGCAAACGAATCGGCGTCGGCGTCGCTTGTCAGCGCGAGCGCCAGAACGGGGATGTCGCTCGAACTTCCCGCGAAGACGTCGGAGGTGACGCCGTCGGGCGCTTGGGCGAGGACCGCGGAGGTCGCGGCCTTCACATCGGCCAGGATCTTGACGTCATCGGCTCCGAAGCTCCAGGTCACCGTGACCTGAGATGAGCCGCTCGACGTGCTCGACCGCACCTCGTCCACTCCGGCAACCGAGGTCAACGCCGTGCTGAGCGGAACCACCACCTGCTCATCGAGTGTTGCAGACGACCCACCCGGCTTGGCGACGACGACCACCGCCGTCGGCTGCTCGATCGAGGGAAGCAGCTCCTGCTTCATCGACGCGGTCGCCCAGAGGCCGACGGCGACGATGAGAATACTGAGCAGGGCGACAATGGCACGGTTGGCCAGGCTCAGGCGGGTGAGCAGCGTCATAGGGGGAATTCCTCCGGCGTGGATGAGTGAAGCGGTTCCACGCTAGGAGGAGGCACGCCGACCCGGCGTCCTCAGATGTACCTATTCCGGGTCAGTGAGGATGGTCCTGAGGTACCACGTCGCCGGTCAGCCCCAGTACCAGGCCTCGACCCAGGCGGCATCGAACATCTCGCCAGACGGAGTGACGGCGGGCTCGCGGCCATACGCGCCTGTGCCTGGATCGAGCCACTCGACCGACGGCATGTTCGCAGCGATCGATCGTGCGATAGCGAGCGCCTCCTCATCTCCGGACTCCCATCCCGGCACAACGAGGGTGGGCGCGCCTCGCTCGAGGCCCGATCGCACGACGCGGACCGCGTCCTCCGCAGACTCGTCGGACTCGTCGGACTCGTCGGATCCCACGGTCGAAGCGAGCCACTTCGCTGAAGCCAGCACGACGACGCGGCCGATCGTCAGCGACAACTCCGTGCCATCGAGGTGCGCGGGCGCCGCCGGATTCCTGACCATCTCGGCGAAACCGTCGGCATCCCACCCCGGAGCGAGCTGCTGCAGGCCGTCGGTGGGTACGAGCACGACATCTTCGCCCGCGGCGACGAGCTGGTGAACGATGTCTCTCGCGAAAGCCTCCAGCTCGACCGCGTCGACGACCAGCGCGACCGTCACGAGCGGCGCTCGAACTTCTCGAGAGGAGTGCGCCGCCCGGCCAGGAATGCTGCGAGGCCCTGCTCGAAGTCGAGGGCCGAGGCGACGAAGAGCACCGAGAGGTCGGGCGCGACATAGATCTTGCCGCCACCCCGCTCTGCGTGCGTCATGCAGATGCCGGCCTCGTCATCGAGAACGACCGTGTTGAGAGTCGCCCCGGGGGCGAGCACCTCGAACAGGCGCCTGCCCTGCTCGACGAGCCGGGCGTGGGTGTCTGCGTCATCCATGACTGACAGCCTAGGCTCGTCGACTGGAGCGCCACAGCGACGACAGTCGCGAGGCCCGTGCTTGGGGCCCCGCGACTGTCATATCGGTCTTGTCAGGCCTGGGTGCCGCGCGCCCGACGGCGGGCGATTACGAGGCCCGCACCGAGCATCAGGAAGAGTGCACCCGCAGCGATGACGGGCAGCGGCTGGGCGCCGGTCGATGCGAGACTGCTCGGCTTGGCGACGCCGTTCGCCGGCGTCGGGCCGGTTCCCGACGGCGCCGTCGTCGCGGCCGTCACCGTGATCGGGGTGCTCGCCACCACCACAGACGGGTCGGATGTCGCGGCGAGCGTGATCGTGTGGGCTCCGGTGGTCGTGTCGGCCGGGATGCGCGCGTCGCGCAGCGTCAGCGCGCCATCGGCGTCGGCGACCACGCGGCCGAGTGTCACCGGCTCTGAGCGCAGCACGATCGTGTACTCCGCATCCGGTTCGAGACCCGACGCGACGATCGTCGTCATGCCGCCGGCCCGAACCGTCGACGGCGTCGCGGTGACGGTCGGCGTCGACTCGGCGGGCGGGTTCGGACCCTGCGGGCCGAGTGCGAGGTCGCACGAGATCGTGCCCGACCACAGGGAGTGTCCGCCGTTGTTGCCGTCATCGGCCCGGATGACCTCCTTGACGCCGTCGACACAGGTCGAGCTCGGCGCGATGGCGAAGCCCTCGTTGTTGTAGTCGGGCAGTCCGGTCGGGCGGTTGTAGATGCGGTCGACGACGAACGCACCGTTCGCGTCGATCTTGAGCAGTGTCGTGGATCCGGCGGACGAGTTGTCGGCCACGGCCCAGATGCGCTGGGAGTCTGCATCCCACTGCGTCTCCTGGATCATCTTCAGGCCCGTGTCAATCGAGGCGACGCGCTGGAAGGTGCCGTCATTCTTGAGCGCGTAGGCGTAGAGGTGGCCGTTCTTCTCCAGTGCGCCGAAGAAGAGGCCCGTGCCGTGGCCCGGGTAGTCCTGTGGGTCGTACGCCTTCGTCGTGCTCTGGTCGACGAATGCGTTCGCGGTGAGGTAGGAATCGGGCACCCACGTGATGCCCTCGAAGCCGAGGTTGGAGTCAGCCTTGACCGGGTCGATGACGTCGGCCAGATCGGCTGTCAAAACCCATTGCTGGGTGGGGTGCAGAACCGCTCCCGACTCGGTCGGGTCGAAACGCAGAACGCTCTCGAGCGGCACTCCGCTCGCCGCGTTGTCGCGCTCGGTCGTGACGTAGAGAAGGCCATCGGGTCCGACCGTGATGCCCTCGGAGTCGGGCTGGCCGCCGCCGTTCGGGAAGACGAGATCCTTGCCTGTCGACCACCCGTTCGTGATGTCGGGCACCCAGAGCGCCCCGCTCTTGATGAGACGGTAGACGTGGCTCTTGTTCTTGACCGCCCACATCACGTCGGGCGCGCTTGGGTCGATGTCGAGGCCCGAGACATCCTGGCCGGAGACCGGGGTCACGAACTGGCACTCGTTGTCGGAGACGACGGGGTTCTGGCTGCCGGGCCAGGCGATGCCGCCGACTACCGGATCGCCGCTGCCCGAGGGCGCCTCGGTCTGGCACGAGACCTCGCCGCCGCCCGGGGTGCTCGGCGGGATGATGTCGCCGGCGCACGCGGTGGCGTTCGAGGATCCGAAGCTGGATGCGGCGGTGTGCGCCCAGGCGCCCGTCGCGTCAGCGCAGCGCGACCAGGAACCGGGCTGCGCGTCGGCATTGCCCCATCCGACCGTGTCGACGATGGTCGAGCCGTCGGCCCGGTAGACCTTCACCGAGTCACCGCCCGAGCTCAGGCCCTGATTCGAGAGCAGAACGAGGTAGCCGTGTGCGGGAACGATGCTGCCGTTGGGAGCCTCGATCGCGGCCGGAAGGCTGGTGCTGTCTGCCTGCAGGAACGACGAGACATCGACGTCGGTGTCGCCCGTGTTCACGAGCTCGTAGGCGTCGTGGGTGGGGTCGTCGTTAGCCGAGGTCACCTCGTTGAGCCTGATGGACTCCCATCCGGTGTCGTCGCCGCCCTCTCCCGGCTCTTCGCCCGGGTCGGTTGCGACGGGGTTGAGTTCGCCCTTCGACGGCGCGGCCTGCTTCACGAAGTCGCCGGTGCCGTTCGGAACACGTCCGTAGGTGTCGAGGTGGAAGTCACCCCACTCGTAGGAGTCGAGCAGCGTCGTGCCGTCAGACGCGAGCAGGCTGACCTTGTCGCCCTTCTTGAGCTTGAAGGTCGAGCTCTCGGCAACGTAGACCGCTCCAGGCTGAATAGTCGTTCCGCTGGGCAGCGTGATGGTCACGGCGTTCGCGCGGCCGGTCAGCACGACACCGGATGCATCGAGCGGCTGAGTGCTCGTGTTGATGACCTCGACCCAGTCGGGCGAGCCGTCGGTCTCGATCTCGTTGATGCGGAGGTCGGTGGCGGCGGCGACGGAGCCGGCCTCGCTCGTATCCTGCGAGCCGACATCGGCTGTCGCCGCAGCAGGTACGGCGAAGAGGCCCGCGAGCAGCACGGCGGATCCAACAGTGAGGGCGAGGGGACGCGACAGGGGTTTCAGCACCCCGCAACACTGCCGTCGCCACATGAACGGCAGGTGACGCGCGGGGAACGGCGACCTGAATGAAGGACAGTGTCGTCAACGCGCGAAGGGCAGCGACGCCGCCAGACGCTTTCCGTAGTCCGATACGGCGCGCCCCACCGCGAGACGCTCCGCGTTGTACCGTTCCAGGGCCTCCGACACGTCGAGTTCGGCGAGCAGCGCAGCGATCGTCATCGCATCCCCCGCCGCCTTCGCGGCTCCCATGGCGGTATGCGGCCGCACCATCACCGCGGCGTCGCCGAGCAGCAACACCCGGCCCCGTGCCATCCGCGACGGCACGTAGTCGTAGATGGCCTGCAGAAACGGGCGAGTTTCGGCGACGACCGCATCGGCGAACTGGTGCGGAAGCTCGGAGAGCGCAGACCTCACCAGTTCGTCACGAAGGTGCTTCGGCAGCTGTCCGGGTGCCAGGGATGTGCTGGAGGAAGGGCGGGCGGAATCGACCATGAGGGCGCGCAGCTGCGCGGATGTCATCGCGCGATACCAGACCCAGTTGTAGCGGCGTTCGCCCGCCGCTGTCTCGCCGCTCGAACCCGGCACCAGGTACCCCAGCATGTGCGCCTCGGGTCCGTTGAAGAAGGCGAAGCGGTCGAGCAGCGTCTCCGCTGAGGCAGTGGTCAGCGACGACTCCGGAATGAGACCGCGCCAGGTGACGTATCCGGCGTAGGAGTTCTCGGAGCGGCCGGGATCGACGAACCCTCGGGTGACGGAGTTCAGCCCGTCTGCACCGATGACGAGATCGAAACTCGCCTCACTACCGTCCTCAAAGCGAACACTGGCCTGCTCGTCGCCAGAGGACACGGTGTGCACCGCGCTCGAGAGGCGGTAGGAATCGGAAGGCAGGAGACCGCGGAAGGCCTCGTAGATGTAGTCCCACGAGAGCTGAGTCTGGGGCGACGGGTCTCCGTAGACGACGCGGCCCGATCGGTCGAGAGTGATCCGTTCGCGAGCGACGACACCGACATCGGCCGCGTCTTTCCGTCCGGCGATGCGCAGGATGTCGAACAGCTCTTGCTGTGCGACGAGGCCGGCGCCTCGCTTCGCCAGACCATGCGCGGATCGCTCGTACACGGTGACACGATGACCTGCCTGCGAGAGGAGCACGGCGGCGAAGAGGCCACCGATAGAGCCCCCGACGACGGCGATGTGCAGCTTTCCGTTCATGCCCCGAGGCTAGTCACCGCTTCATCGGGCAGGTTCCTACAGACGACGGAAGATCCCCTGCGACGTAGGCGCGTAGGTCCGCTCCGAACCCACTTCGCACCGCGCCGCACAACGCGTCGCCCACCGTTCTCCTTCCGTTCGCCGGAAAGAACCGTCCGTCAATTCACGGCAACTACCGTGCCTCTGTGACCCTGACTCCCGTGAGACGCATCCGACGCTGGATGATCGCGCCCGTGGTCGCGGTCGCGTTGGCGCTCGTGTTCCTTCCCGCAGCGAGCGCGTCCGCGCATCCCGCCGGCACCACGGGTCTTCTCGTTACGATCCAGTCGGATGCGGTCGAGATAACAATGCAGATTCAGGAGGCCGGGTTCACGGCGGCGACGGGGTACGAGGTCACAGACCAGGCCGCGCTCGACGCGATTGCGGACAACCTCATGACGTTCATCCTCCATCGCGTCAGCGTGGCGGACGGCGTCTCCACCCTCATTCCGACAGTGGTCTCGAGCCCCGAACTCGTGCCCGTCAACGGGGAGAATGCGATCGAGACGACGGTGCGGTTTGCGGACCCCGGGCGCAGCATCGACGGTGCGATCACTCTCGACTACTCCTTCATCCTCGACGTGGTTCCGGCGCATCAGGTCTATGTGGCCCTGGTGAGCGACTGGAACAACGGGCAGATCGCCGAGGGCGACCCGGAGGTGGTCGCGGTGCTCGGGGGCGGGGTCACCGAGGTGACGCTCGACCGCAGCTCCCCCGCACCGACGAATGGGTTCTTCTCCGTCATCTGGCTCGGCATGCTGCACATCGCGGAGGGCACCGACCACCTGCTCTTTTTGTCGACGCTTCTCGTCGTCGCGCCCTCACTCGCTTCTCGTGCGAAACGGGGATACCGCTGGGACCAGCCGATACCGCTGAAGAAAACCATCGGCCGCGCGGCCCTCATCATCAGCTGCTTCACGGTCGGTCATCTCGTGACACTCGCGCTCGTGTCACTCGGCCTCATCTCCTTTCCCACGAAGCCCGTCGAGATCCTGGTGGCCGTGTCGATCATCGTCGCTGCGATCCACGCCATCCGGCCGATCGTGCCGCGAGGAGAGCTGCTCATCGCCGGGCTGTTCGGTCTGGTTCACGGCACGGCGTTCGCAACGACGATCCTCGACCTCAACCTCGGCTTCGGCGAAAAGATCCTGGCGATCCTCGGGTTCAACGTGGGCGTGGAGCTCGCGCAGCTCATCGCCGCGGTGCTCGTTCTTCCGCTTCTCATCCTCCTGTCTCACGCACGCGTCTTCGGCGGGTTCCGCACGGTCATCGCGGGGATCGCGATCATCGCCGCCGCCGCGTGGATCGTCGGCATCAGCACGGACCAGAGCTCGGCATTACAGCCGGTGTTCGACCAGATCGCCCGCTTCCCGATCGCCTTCTACCTCGCGCTCGTCGTGATCGTGGTGGGGCTGTGGTACTTCGCGCGCACTCGGCGCCCCGAGAACGCGCGCACGAAGAAGACGCGCACGGAGGTGCTTCAGCCGTGAACTCCCCATCAGCCACTCCGATGATGAGACGACTCCGCCGAGACGCCGCGGCCACACGGCGCGGAATCGGTGCCCTCGTGCTGGCGGCCTCGCTGCTCGCGCCTGCCGGGACGGCATTCGGGCTGGGCGACGACGACCCGGCATCCTCGCAGTCCGAAGAAATCGGAGTGCGCATCCCTGATCGCGCGGGGACTCCTCCGACGAGCTCCCCGACATCGACTCCCACTCCGACTCCGTCGCCGACACCCGCTCCAGCACCCCGTCACGGCGGTGCCACCGGCGAACTCCCCGACACGGGTGCCGACTGGTCGTCGCTGTGGCCCGGCGCCCTGCTGGCTCTGGGCATGACCGTCGCCGGCACGGTTCTGATCGTGGCACGCCACCGACGAGCCCGCCGGCGCGCGAGCTGAGCCCGATCGACGTCGTTCGTCTGACACAGAAGGGCCCCGCCGATCACGATCGGCGGGGCCCTTGTTCAAATACGGCTACTCGGCCGCTGCGCCTGCCTTCGCCCGCTCCTGCTCGAGCGCCTTGGCGACGGCCGCGTCGACCTCTGCCTCCCGTCGCTTCTCAGCCGACTTCTTGCGCACGCCCCGTGCACGGAACAGGAAGAACACGCCGGCGGCCACCAGCAGCACGATCACGAGCAGTGTCCATGGGATGGCGGGGCCACCCGCAGTGCCGGAGACATCAGCAATCGGCGATGTGGAGCCGGAGGCATCCAGAACCAACGGCGTGACCGTGGTCGACGCGAGAAGCGCGAAGAGCGGCGCCACCCCGGGGAGCGTCACCGTCTGCGTCCACGACTCGCCGGGCAGCAGTTCGGGCATCTCGTCGACGGCGGGCGCATCCATGCCGAACATGCCGAAGGGGCCGCTGAGATGCGTGGCCGGCTGGGCCGAGATGGCCGCATTGCCCGAGTTGCGCAGGGTGTACGTCACCGTGGCGTCGCCACCCGCGAACGGATTGAGGCCGCCGCCCCAGGAGACGGCCATGTCCTCCACGGCCAGCGCCGGCGCGATCTCGCCTCCGACACGCAGATTGACCCGGATGCCGAGCCGCCGGTCGACATTGACCCCCGCGTCGGCGTCAGGCACGGTCAGTGAGGTGACCACGCCGCCCGCGTAGTCCCCCGGCGTGGCGTCGGCCGGCACGGCGACCGTGAACGGAACGGTCGCCGTCTCCCCGGCCGCGACCGTGACCGACGGGTTCTCCGTGGTGATCCAGGCGCCCACTCCGTGTGACTCCTCTCCGGCGACGAGCAGCGAGAGCTGCCCGTCTTCCGACGTCGAACCGTCCGATGCGTAGACCCCCAGTTCCACAGGGTCTACTCCGTGGTTGGCAACGACGATCGAGTCGTAGACGGTGCCGCCCGGGTCGATCGTGTAGCTGTAGTTGGTTCTCTCCGACCCGTACTCATTGGACGCGGTTCGCACCGTCCAGGTGACCGGATCGGTTTCGGCCGCCATCGCGGGTGCGACGACCGGCGCGAGAACGAGGAGTGCGGCGAGCACCGCGGTGGACAGCGCGCGGATGCGGGTCCGGGGGCGGATGGAGACGGATCGTGGGTTCACGGGAGACCTTCGGTATGAGGGGTGATGCGGGGTGAAAAGCGGGATGTCCGTGGGGGGAGGGACTTAGTCCCTCCCCCCACGGACGTGGTGGGCTCAGCTCAGTGTCAGCCGGCCAGGGCGGTGAGCGTCAGGGTGGCGCGGTAGCTGCCCTTCGCGGTGTCGACCGGCAGCTTCAGGTCGAGGTTCGCTCCGAGAAGCGCCTCGCCCTTGGGGTGGTCCTGTGCGCCGGAACCGAGCACTCGGTCGACCGACAGGCCCTTGCCGCCGTCGTCGAAGCCCGACGCCACAGAGGTGCCTGCGACTGCGCCCGCTCCGTCGGTGACGACCTTCGGGGTCCAGCCCATGTAGCTGCCAGAGAAGGTCTTGTCGCCGTCGGTGAACTCACCGAGCACGGCGGTCAGCGACCACGGAGACAGCGACGACCGGGTGTCGGACACCTTGATCGGGTTGATCTCGCCGGCCGCCTCGAACGCGCCGTTTTTCTCCTGCGCTGTGCCGAGGTCGACGAGGCCGTTCTGCCCGTCGATCGTCCAGCCGAACTCGCCGGGAGCCGCGGCCGGGACGGCGACCTGGATGTCTTCGCCGTCACCGTGGTAGGGGTGGATGGTCACCGAGTCGATGACAGAGCCGACGCCGTCGACAGGTGTGTTGGCGCCCGCGGTGCCGCACCAGCCCACCTTGCCGAGCTCGACCGCCGCGTTGGGCGCGTCACAGGTGCCGGCGCGGATGCCTTCGACCACGAGCGCGTCGGCCTTGACCTGTACCTTGACGTAGCTGCGCACGTGCTCCTGGTTCTCGACGGAGTCGTACCAGTAGTTGCTCGGGTTCAGCGGGTCCGCGCCATTGCCGGCACCGGTGGTGCCGCTGTTGTCGGGTGCGGTGATGTCGTAGTACTTCGAGCCGGAGGCCGAGTTCGCGGTCATGTAGATGACGCCGCCCTCACCCACGAACACGTCGTTCTGACCGGGCTGCTCGTCGGGGTTCGCCTTCTCGCCGTTCGCGATCTCGTAGCTGCGGGTGTACACGTGGTCGTGTCCCTGCAGAACGAGGTCGACGCCCAGCTTCGAGAAGGTGGTCGGGAAGTCGACACGGCGGACCTTGTTGTCGGCATCCTTCGCGTGGTCGGCGGCCGAGTAGATCGAGTGGTGGTACGTGAGCACCGTGTACTTCGCGTCGGCACCGTGAGCGTTGACGACGTCGGTGACGTACTGCACGTGCGCCGCGTCACCGCCACCGGTGGCCGAGTTGTAGCTGTTGCTGTTCAGGTCGATGAAGAGCACATCCTTGTAGATGTACCAGTAGTCGCCGCCCGAGTCGGTCGCCGTATTGCCGTTGCGGTAGTACGCCGCGGAGCGGTCGGTGTTGGGCGTGTAGAAGTGCTGCTCGTAGGCTTTACCGCCCACGTCGTGGTTACCGATCGTTGCGGCCCAGGGGTACTGGCGCAGCTGATCGGGAGCCATGAAGGCGTCCCACTGCGCCTCGGTGTTCGCGGTCTCGACCTGGTCGCCGCCCGACACGAGCAGTTCGGCGTTCGGGTTCGCAGAGAGGGCGACATTCATGGTGTCGACCCAGCCCGCCTGGTCCTTCGCCACGTTGCCCGACGATCCGATCTGCGGGTCGCCGAAGAACAGGAAGTCGAAGTCTCCCTCGAAGGACTGCGTCTTGAACGAGTACGTGGTCGACCAGTTGCCCTCGGAGCCGACGCGGTAGGAGTACTGCGTGTTCTCCGCGAGCCCGGACAGGGTGGCGTGGCGGTTGAAACCGGTGGTGGTGCTGTTCGCGGCTCCGGATGCGGCGAACGTGGTGACCGAGGTCACGAAGTCGCCGTTGACCAGAGCCGAGCTCGGGGCGAGCTGCACGAGCTGGGCGGTGTCGGCTGTGGAGTACCAGCTGATGTTGCGCTGGGCCTCGTCGGAACCGACGCCGAGCACGATCCCGGTGTAGGAGGCTGTGTCGGCCGCGAACGCGACGGTCGGGCCGGCGAGGGAGCCGCCGAGGACCAGGGCCGCGCTGACCGCTGCGGCGGAGAGCCACAGGGCTGCTCGGCCGCTCGGCCGGGTGGGAACTGCCAGAAGCATGAGTCTTCCGTTCTGTACAAAGAGGAGGTGATGAAAAAGGAGGTGATCTGTGGATGGTGCGGGTCCACGACGTGCAGGCCCAACGGGAACTATCGAGGCTGAAGATTTCCTCTGGCTTAACGGTCGGTGTTGTGGGCGCTGTCACTCAGGCAAACTCCCCATGATGGTGAGGTTTCGGCCCGGTGTCAGGGCGCGCGAAGCGTGCAATGTTTGCCAGAAGGGGACCCGTTCGCAACCACCCCGTCACCGCGGTGAAGCATGATTCAGGCGACCTGTCCCTCGTTCGCAAGGAACCTCCGTGCCGCCTCGCGCCCACCTCCTCGCCGCTGCCGTAGCGGCATCCCTCGTCTTGGGTCTCACTGGATGCGCGAGCGCGGACTGGAACTCGCCGCTCCCGGCGACCACACCGATCGGCACACCAAACGCCGGGTTCATGCCCGACATCGCGCCCTCGCCCGAGGCGACCGTGAAACCGGAGGCCGGGTCGTGGGCTGATGTGCGACCGTCACCCGGATACCGCGTGGTGCTCCTCACCTCCGGCGACGACGTCACGACCCAAACGCTCACGACCGCGGTCACCGACTGGGCAGAGGCATCGGATGTCGACCTGCGGCACATCGAGGCCGGCCCCGATCCCATCGACGGAATCGTCGACGCCATGGAGATGAACCCTGAATTGATCGTCACGGCCGGCGAGGATCTCATCGATCCCCTATCGACCGTGACCCCGAACCACCTCGATGTGCCGTTCCTGGTGCTCGGCGCCGAGCTCGCGGAACCCACCTACAACGTCACCGCGGTCGAATGGTCGGGCGCCGGCTTTCGGGGAGAGGGCCTCGGCTCCGCCACGGTCTTCGACGAGGGCTCATTCAGCCCGGAGCGCTGCGCCGATGCCATCCGGGCCGGCACCGCCGCGGTGCTGTCGGGAGCGACCGGCATCGTGCTCTGGATCGACTGAGGGCTTAAACAAAAAAGGCCCGGCCGGTTCGTCAGAACTGGCGGGCCTTACTGCTGGGGTACCTGGACTCGAACCAAGAACAAAAGAATCAGAATCTTCCGTGTTGCCAATTACACCATACCCCACTGCATCAGAACCGAAGCCCTGACCGAGAGTCAACACTAGCCTACGCGGGGGCTGCACTCAAACCGAGTGAGACCGCCAGGCGCTACAGCGAGCCGATCAGGTAGCGGTTGATCACTGCGGCCGCGCGCGCGCCTTCGCCCGCCGCCACGATCAGCTGGTGCGGCCCCGGAGGTACCACGTCGCCGGCCGCGTAGATGCCCGCCACCGGGGTTCGCCCGTCGGCGTCGGCCTCGATCCAGCCGTCGGCCGTCTCGGGGATCTCGAGCGACGCCGCGTACTCCAGCTTCGTCTCCCACAGAGGGCGAACAAAGCCACCCGTGCGAGGAATGACCTCGCCGTCGACCAGCTGCACACCCGTGAGGCCCGACCGGTCGCCCACGACATCGGCGATGGCTCGCCGCTCGACCCGGATGCCACGCGCGGCCAACGAGGCCTCGTCGGCCTGCGAGACGGTTCCGACTCCGTTGGTGAACACGATCAGGTCGCTCGACCACTGCGAGATGAGTAGCGCCCGCTCGGCGAGGTCGTCGCTCTCGCCGATCAGCGCGAGAGGCTCATCGCTCTTCTCGAAGCCGTCGCACTCGACGCAGCTGTGCAGGCTCGAGCCGTAGTACGCGCGGACGCTCGGCAGCGCGGGCAGGGTCTCGCTGAGACCCGACGCGATGAGAACGGCGGATGCGGTCACGTCGACCGCTCCCCCACCACGGATCGCCGTGGCCTGCACCCGATACTCGGGCCGGCCTCTCAGCTGCTCCGCCGGGGTGCCCGCCGCATCCGACACCGAGACGCTCGTGACGAGGGCCTGCTGGAAGGACGCTGTCGGGTACGCCTCGAACTCGGCCCGGCCGGCCTTGCGCAGCTCGAGCGGCGAGACGCCGTCGCGCGTGATGAACCCGTGGCTCTTGAGGGTGGCGGAGTGCCGGGGCCGATTGCTGTCGATGAGAAGCACACGGCGGCGCGCCCGCACGAGGTTGAGCCCGGCCGACATGCCCGCGGGGCCGGCGCCTC
>Ga0247732_10000747_pt1 | contig 14159 bp, 11 predicted proteins | sample UWRJL163409C2_FD_180940 | JGI IMG/M metagenome (GOLD analysis project Ga0247732, IMG submission 180940) | Plant litter microbial communities from Arlington Agricultural Research Station in Wisconsin, United States - UWRJ-L163-409C-2 | ecosystem: Environmental > Terrestrial > Plant litter >...
CCGGAGGTCGGTGGGAATCGCGCCGGAGGGGATGGTGACGCCGGGTCGGCCGTCTGGTGCTGTGACGACGCTGGGGAAGCCGGCCTCTGCCGGCTCGGCCGCGCCGGTAGCGGCACCCGGGTACACCGAGGTGATGTCGAAGACGTAGGCATCGGCGGAGTCGTCGGTGGGAGCCTGCGTGGCGTCGGTCGTGGCCTGGGCTGCAGGAATGACGGCGGCGATGCGGTCGCCCGCGCGAGCGCAGGCGAGGGCGTCGGTGAATCCGGGAGGGGTGACCTTCTCGTCGAGCGTGATCATGAAGGGCGTCTGCTGGGCCGACGAGGTGTCTGTGCCGGAGGCCAGCACCGCCTTGCCCCAGATCACGTCGCCTACCTGGGCGGCAGGGCCTGAGCCCGCCGTGAGGACCGAGCGCTCGGTCTGCTTCGACGTGAGCGGCGTGGCGAAATCGAGGGTGGCCGCCCCCGGGTCTCCCGTGGCGGTGATCGTCTCGGAGGCGGATCCGGGCTGCGCCAGAGGCGAGCAGTCGCCGTCGGCGAGACCGGATCCGGTCGACGCGCAGGCCGACAGGGTGGCCAGAAGACCCGCGGACAGAATGAGCGCGATCGACTTGCGCACGGATCCTCTTTTCACTGGTTGTTGAGCGGACAACAGCTTAGTTTATTCCGGGTCGGACTCTTCGCCGGGCGGCTGTGGCGCGGTGTCGCCGCCCGTACGGGCGGTGGCCGTTGCGGTCGCCATCCGCACCCGCTTGCGCAGGCTCTTGGGGCTGATGCCGCGTTCGCCGAGGGCGCCCGGGGTCCAGGCCTCGACGTCATCGTCCGAGTACTCCGATTTGGATGCGCGTCGCTTCAGCTCCGGAAGCTCGGCGCCGGGGGCGAGCCGGCGCGCGGTGACCAGGAAGCCCGTGTGGCCGATCATGCGGTGATCGGGTCGCACGGCGAGGCCCTCGACGTGCCACGACCGGATCATCGTCTCCGACGGCTGGGGGTCGGTGAACGAGCCGGTGCTGCGGATGGTCTCGACCACGCGGGAGAGCTGCGTGACCGTCGCGACGTAGCAGAGCACGACTCCGCCGGGCTTCAGCGCGTCGGTGACGGCGGGGATGCATTCCCACGGAGCAAGCATGTCGAGGACGACCCGATCGACGGAATGGTTCTCGTGCCTCTCGGGCAGCGCCTCGCTCAGGTCTCCGAGCGTGATGCTCCAGTTGTCGGGAGCCGAGCCCGAGAACGCGGTCACGTTCGCCATCGCGACATCGGCGAACTCCTCGCGCCGCTCGAACGACGACAGTGTGCCCTCCGGCCCGATGGCGCGCAGGAGCCAGAGCGAGAGCGCCCCGCTGCCGACGCCGGCCTCGACGACGGTGGCGCCCGGGAAGATGTCGGCCTGGCCGAGGATCTGGGCCGCGTCCTTCGGGTAGATGATGGCGGCGCCGCGGGGCATCGACATCACGAAGTCGGTGAGCAGCGGTCGGAGCACGAGGTACTCGACGCCCACCGTGTTCGCGACGACCGACCCGTCGGGCCTGCCGATGATCGCGTCGTGGTCGATGGCGCCTCGATGGGTGTGGAATTCCGCGCCCGCCGTCAGGGTGATGGAGTTCAGCTTGCCCTTGGGGCCGGTGAGCTGCACGCGCTCGCCGACGCGGAACGGTCCGGAGAAGGAGTTCATGGTCACTGGTGTCGACTTCCGGTCGTGGGGTGGATGGTGGGCGATCGACGGTGTTCGGCGAGCGCGGCCGCGACGTCGTCGACGGTGCGGCCCTCGAGCGTGGCCCACAGCACGCTGGCCGCGCTGTCGTCGAGCGGGAGGATGTGGGGAACGCCGATGGTGACGGCTCCGGAGGCCGCCGCGCTGGCGACGCCGGGAACGGAGTCCTCGATGGCCACGCAGTCTTCGATCGGCACTCCGAGGAGACGGGCCGCCTCGAGGTACGCCTCGGGATGGGGTTTGCTGTTCTCGACGCTGTCGCCCGACACCACGACGTCGAAGGCGTCGAACGGAATGAACGACCTGACGTGCTCCGCCATCACGCCGAGCGACATCGTCACCAGGGCGCACGGCACGCCGTGCTCGCGCAGGGCGGAGAGCAGCTCCCGCGCTCCGGGACGCCAGGGCACCGAGATGCTGATGCGCGTCATGACCTCGGCCGTCAGGTGGTCGACGATCGCGTCGGTCGCCATGTCGACGCCGTGCCGCTGCAGGATCTGTGCAGAGCGCTCCAGGCCCGATCCCACGAGGGTCAGGGCGTCCTCGTGCGTCCAGGTGCCGCCGAAACGGGCGACGAGAGCGGTCTCCGAGTCCATCCAGTAGGGCTCTGTATCGACGATGGTTCCGTCCATGTCCCAGAGAACGGCGGCGGGGAGGCGTGTCTTCACGTCGAAGGAGTCTACGGGTCGCGGCCCCGGGCGGAATCGACGGCCTATCCTTGACAGACGATCACGCAACGACGAAAAGGGTTCTCGACACGGTGACACACGGCAACGAATTCCTCAAAGGGCGACTTCTCGTCGTCGCATTCGAGGGCTGGAACGATGCAGGAGAGGCCGCGACGGGTGCGGTCCAGCTCCTGCGCGAGCAGCTCGACGTCGTGACGCTCGCCGGCGTCGACGCCGAGGAGTATTTCGACTTCCAGTTCAACAGGCCCGTCGTGTCTCAAGACGATGAGGGCACCCGTGCCCTGATCTGGCCGAGTGCGACCCTGTACGGACCGGCGAGCACCGACGTCGACAACATTCCCCTCGCCGACGACGCCGAGCTCAGGGTCGGATCCGACAACACGGGCAACGTCTTCCTGCTCGTGGGCGCCGAGCCGTCGCGCAACTGGAAGAAGTTCACGGTCGAGGTGCTCGACGCCGCGATGACCGCCGGGGTCTCCGGCATCGTCCTTCTCGGAGCGATGCTCGCCGACGTTCCGCACACGCGACCGATCTCGGTCACGGCGACGAGCGAGAACGCGTCCGTGCGCACCCAGCTCGGCATCGAGAGGTCCACGTACGAGGGGCCCGTGGGCATCCTCAGCGTGATCGCCGATGCCGCCGAAGCGCTGGGCATCGCGACGGTCTCCATCTGGGCTTCCGTTCCGCACTATGTGCACAACGCGCCGTCGCCCAAGGCGACCCTGGCCCTCATCGACAAGCTCGAAGAACTCGTCGACGTCGTCATCCCCCGGGGCGACCTGGTCGACGAGGCCTCCGCGTGGGAATCCGGCATCGATGCGCTCGCGGGCGAGGACGACGAGATGGCCTCGTACATCCAGCAGCTCGAGCAGGCCCGCGACACCGTCGACTCGCCCGAGGCGAGCGGCGAGGCCATCGCGCAGGAGTTCGAGAAGTACCTGCGCAAGCGGGGCGACGGCCGACCCGACGAACCCTGGCGCTCGAAGGACTAGGCGGTCGGGTTCGTCAGATCGATGCCCAGCAGGGCGTCGATCGTCTGAGCCGCGAGGCCGCTCGTCGTATGACCGCCGGCCGTCCATCGGTCGATGGCAGCGAGGGCGGCCGGGGTGTCGAGGTCTGACGAGAGAACGGTGCGCAGCTCGTCGAGCAGGGCGATCTCGTGGTCGTGGGGTGCGGATGCCGTCGGTCGCGCGACCGCGTCGCGCCAGCGTTCGAGCCGGGCGACGGCGTCCGCGAGGCCCTGGTCGGTCCACTCCCAGTCGTCGCGGTAGTGATGGGCGAGCACGGCGAGACGCACGGCGGACGGGTCGATACCGGATGCGCGCAGCGCCGACACGAGCACGAGATTGCCGAGCGACTTGCTCATCTTCTCGCCCTGGTAGGCCACCATTCCGGCGTGGGCGTGCACATCGGCGAAGCGTCGACCCGTGAGCGCGGTGGCGTGGGCCGCCGAGAACTCGTGGTGCGGGAAGACGAGGTCGCTGCCGCCGCCCTGCACACAGAAGTGCGGGCCGAGGGCGTCGAGCGCGATCACCGAGCATTCGATATGCCAGCCGGGGCGCCCCTCCCCGACCGGGCTCGGCCAGGAGGGCTCGTCCACGCGCGCCGCGCGCCAGAGCAGCGGGTCGAGACGATTCCGTTTTCCGGCCCTGTCGGGGTCTCCCCCGCGCTCCGCGAAGTATGCGGCCATCGTGGCCGGGTCGAGACGGCTCTCGAGTCCGAGGTGCCACTCCGTTCGCTCCGCCGCGGCGTCGATGTCGAAGTAGACGTCACGGCTGCCGGCATCCCGAGCATCGGGCGTGTCGACCCCGTAGCCGAAGCCGGCGTCGACGAGTCGGCGTACGGCATCCGCTATCGGGGCGACGACCTCGGTGACGGCGACGTAGTCGCGGGGCGGGAGGACCCGGAGCGCGGCCATGTCTGTGCGGAAGAGGTCGACCTGGGACTGCGCGAGCTCACGCCAGTCGACGCCGGTCGCGGTGGCCCGCTCGAGCAGCGGGTCGTCGACGTCGGTGATGTTCTGCACGTAGTCGACCTCGAGGCCCGCGTCGATCCACAGCCGCTGCAGGCCGTCGAACGCCAGGTAGGTCGACGCGTGGCCGAGGTGCGTGGCGTCGTAGGGCGTGATGCCGCACACGTAGAGGCCGACGCGGCCGTCGAGGCCTGCCGCTTCGACGAGCGATCCCGTCGAGTCGTCGAAGACCCGGGGAACGGGACCTCGTCCGGGAAGTGGGGGGACGACGGGCCTGCTCCAGGAATGCACTGGAAAAGACTACCGTCGCCCGGGGGTCAGGCCTGCATCGCTCCGGTGCCGAGCAGCACGATGAGGATCACGCCGAGGGCGATGCGGTAGACGACGAAGGGGAGGAAGCTGCGCTTCGAGATGTAGCTCATGAAGAAGGCGATGACGACGAGGCCGACGACGAAGGCGATGACCGTGGCCACCAGGGTCTCGAGCGGGCCGAAGACCTCGGGCGTGCACGTGGCGGTGGCGACGGTGCACGTCTCCTTGACCGACTTGTACACCTGGTAGAGGCCGCTGCCGAAGACGGCCGGGATGGCGAGCAGGAAGGAGTAGCGGGCTGCGGCGGCTCGTTCGTATCCCATGAATAGACCCGCCGTGATCGTGCCGCCGGAACGGGAGACCCCCGGGATCAGCGCGAGGGCCTGGGCGAATCCGAACACGGTCGCGTGCGGCACGGTCAGCTGGTCGAGGCGCCTCTTCTTCGCTCCCACATAGTCGGCGACTCCGAGCAGGATTCCGAAGACGATGAGCGTGCCCGCGACGATCCAGAGGGAGCGCAGCGTGCTCTCGATCGCGTCCTGGAAGATCAGGCCGAGCACGACGATGGGCACGCTGCCCAGAATGATGAACCAGCCGAGCTTCGCGTCGGGATCGGAGCGGGGCACCCGGCCGATGATCGAGCGGAACCAGGTGGAGACGATGCGCGAGATGTCGCGCCAGAAGTAGATGACGACCGCCGTCTCCGTTCCGAGCTGCGTGATCGCCGTGAAGGCGGCGCCCGGGTCGTCGCCCGTGCCCAGAAGGCGGCCGACGATGAGCAGATGCGCACTCGACGAGATCGGCAGGAACTCGGTGAGTCCCTGAACGAGGCCGAGGATGACGGCGTTGAGGAAGTCCACGAACTCTCCTTGGGAAATGATGCGACGTAGTCGGTCGGGCGTGCGGTGGTGCGGCCGGTCAGTAGCGGAGCAGGAGGTCGGTCAGAACCTTTCTGCCAAACACTAACGCGTCGAGGGGCACCCTCTCGTCGACGCCGTGGAACAGGGCCGGGAAATCGAGGGTCGGAGGCAGCTGCAGGGGCGCGAAGCCGTAGCCCTTGATTCCGATCGTGCTGAGGGCCTTGTTGTCGGTTCCCGCCGAGAGCAGATACGGGAGCACCTGCGCCTCGGGATCGAACTCGTGGAGGCTCGCGATCATCTGGTCGACGAGAGGCCCGGAGAAGTCGGTCTCGAGGCCGATGTCCTGGTGCGAGATCTCGACGTCGACGCCCGGCCCGGCGAGCTCCCGGATGCGCGCGATGACCTCGTCCTCCTGGCCCGGCAGCACGCGGATGTCGAGGAGGGCCTCCGCTCGATCGGGGATGACGTTGTGCTTGTACCCGGCGGTGAGCCCCGTGGGGTTCGCCGTGTTGCGCAGCGAGGCGGAGATGAACCTCGATGCCGTGCCGGTCGCGATGGCGAGTTCGTCGGGGGTCGTTCGCCGGGGGTCCTTGCCGAGGATCGCGGCAACCCGACCGAGGAGTTCCGTGGTGGTCTTGGTGAGGTGCACGGGCCATTCCTGGCTCCCGATCCGGGCGACGGCGCCGGCGAGTCGGGTGATGGCGTTGTCGGAGTTGATCTGCGATCCGTGCCCTGCGGTTCCGCGGGCGACCAGCCGGGCCCAGATCAAGGCCTTCTCCCCCGTCTGCACGAGGTAGGCACGGGTGCCGTCGAGGTCGATCGAGTACCCGCCGACCTCGCTGATCGCCTCCGTCGCGCCGGCGAAGAGATCGGGGCGGTTCTTCACGAGGTAGTGCGACCCCAGGACACCCCCGGCCTCCTCGTCGGCGAAGAACGCGATCACGAGGTCGCGGGCGGGCTTACGCCCCGACGACAGGATGTCGTCGAGCGAGGTCAGGATCATCGCATCCATGTTCTTCATGTCGACCGCACCTCGGCCCCAGAGCATGCCGTCCTTGATCTCTCCACCGAACGGGTCGACCGACCAGTCGTCGGCGATCGCCGGCACCACGTCGGTGTGGCCGTGCACGACGAGCGCGCCGCGGCTCGAGTCCTCCCCCGTCACGCGGGCGACGACGCTCGTGCGTCCGGGCTCGGAATCGATGAGTTCCGGCACGAGGCCGAGGCGCTCGAGATGCGCGGCGACGTACTCGGCAGCGTCTGTCTCGCCGTTGGACCTGCCCTCGCCGAAGTTGGATGTGTCGAACCGGATCAGGTCGCGGGCGATCTCGGCGGTGGCATCGAGATCGGGCTCGGGGCCGGGGTTCGCGGGCGTCGAAGTCATGGCATCACGGTACCGCAGGGCCTGCCCGCGTCCGTGGCGTCGAGAGGGTTTCAAACCGTGCTATCGTCTTACCTTGGTTGCACCGGGAACGGAAAGCAGCTCATCCAGTCCGGATGGCGGAAATGGCAGACGCGCTAGCTTGAGGTGCTAGTGCCCGTATAGGGCGTGGGGGTTCAAGTCCCCCTTCGGACACAGAAATAAGAATCACCCCCGACATCTCGTTTCATGCGAGATGTCGGGGTTTTTTGTTGCCGTCGGCCGGCCACAGGCCCCTCGTATGACGGAGTGTGACCAAGGCGTGATGATATTGGTCGCCCGTCGAGGCCGAGAGCATAGTAGGCTGTTCGTAGAAGTTGATGTGCCTCGCACGTCCGGGGTGCCTGCGGTGCCCTGCCCGACACTGTTCGGGCCCAATCCTGGGAGACGACGAACACCCCGACGAGTGGCCCCGACAATCGGGACCGAATTATCACTCCAGGAGGAGTTTGCAATGGCTACAGGCACAGTGAAATGGTTCAACGCTGAAAAGGGATTCGGCTTCATCGCCCCCGAAGACGGCAGCCCCGACGTGTTCGCGCACTACTCGGCTATCGCCTCCAGCGGATACCGCTCGCTCGACGAGAACCAGAAGGTCGAATTCGACGTCGCGCAGGGCCCCAAGGGTCCCCAGGCTGAGAACATCCGCCCCCTCTAAGTCTTTCCTTGATCGGCTTCAGATCCGCGAGAGCGGCATCTGACTCCGTTTGACGCGAAGCTTAAAAACGAAGGCCCTCCACCCGTTCGGGTGGGGGGCCTTCGTCGTTCCCCTTCGAAATTCGCGACACGCCGCTTCGGCTGCCACGATTCGATTGGCGACCGTGTATAGAACCGCACCTCATTCGTTGCTAGTGTGAACGATGTTGTTTCTGTGACGAATGTGACTCACCTCTCGTCGCGACTCTCGGGGAATACGGGGAATCCATGCTCGACACCATCACCGCGTCGAACGCAAAGCCGTCGCGGCGCCGCTCGCCGTGGCGAAGCGCCCTCGCGACAACGGCGATGATCGGCCTGCTCGCGGTCGGCGCGGTATCGTCGGCGCCGGTGGCGGCCGAGAACTACCCCTCGTGGGACGACGTCGTCGCAGCCCGCGCGTCCGAGGCCGGCAAGGAAGCCGAGATCGCGCGCATCACCGGCCTCATCGACGGTCTGCAGACCCAGGTCGCCCAGGCCCAGGCTGCAGCGAGTTCGCGCTGGGAGGAGAACCAGACCGCCCAGAACTCGTTCGACGCGGCATCCCTGAAGGCTGAACAGCTGGCGACGCAGGCGGCGGCGGCCCAGACGAAGGCCGACGATTCCCGCACCCAGGCCGCGATCCTCGCCGCCCAGTTCGCCCGATCGGGCGGCAACGACCTGTCCTCTCGCCTCTTCGTCGATGGAGACAAGGCCGACGACCTTCTCTACCAGCTCGGAGCCATGTCGAAACTCAGCGAGTCGACGACGGGCATCTACCAGCAGGCGGAGATCGATCAGAACGCGGCGACCTCGCTCAGCGACCAGGCCGATCTGGCCCGCGACGCCCTCGGCGCCCTCGCAGCCTCGGCTCAGAGCGCCCTCGACGACGCCGTCGCGGCCCAGCAGGCCGTCGGCGCGGCTCTCCTCGAGCAGCAGGATCACGAGGCCGAACTGACGGTGCAGCTGCAGGCGCTCACCTCCGACGTCGAGTTCACCGAGGAGCAGTACCAGGCGGGCGTTCAGGCGGCCGCGCAGGCCAAGCAGGCCGCCGATGAGGCGGCCGCGAAGGCGGCGGCAGACGCCGAGGCAGCGGCACCCGCTCCCGGCGCTCCCTCCTCGGGCGGTGGATCATCCGACGGTGGCTCCTCCGGCGGCGGTGCTCCCAGCGCTCCCGCGCCCAGCGCACCCGCCCCGTCGGCCCCGGTCGTCAACCCTCCCCAGAGCTACAACGGCGACGCGGTGGTCGCCTACGCCGAGCAGTTCGTCGGCGTCGTGCCCTACGGCTGGGGTGCAGACCCCAGCGACAGCTTCGGATGCGACGGGTTGACCCAGTACGTCTACAAGCAGTTCGGCATCGACCTGCCGCGCTACGTTCCCACCCAGGCCGCCCAGGGCATCCGCGTCTCCTCCGCCGACGCCCGCGCCGGCGACGCCGTGGTCTGGAGCGGTCACATCGGCATCTACGACGGCCACGGCGGCGTCATCCACTCCCCCGACTGGGGCCGCTACGTGACGCATGCCAGCTCGCTGTGGGGAAGCTACTACTTCGTTCGCTTCCTGTAGGAGGACGCCCCTCAGGAGTGGTGGGCGCCCATCCACTTGCGCACGGTCGCGATGCGCGACTGAAGCTGCGTGACGCTCGCCTGGGGCACGGCAGGGCCGCCGCATACACGGCGAAGCTCGGCGTGCACCAGACCGTGTGGCTGATCCGATGTCTTCGCCCAGATGCCCACGAGGCTGTTGAGCAGTTTTCTCTGCTCCGCGAGCGTGCGGTACAGGGGGGCCGCGGGCTCGTCTTCTGAGGGGGTCGGCGGAGCGTTCTTGCGACGATCGGCCGCGTGCCGCTGCTGCCGGGCCTGCCGATGCTGCAGGAGCTCGCGCACCTGATCGGGCTCGAGCAACCCCGGGATGCCGATGAAGTCGAGCTCCTCGTCGCTGTCGACGGGCGCCTCCGCGCCGAACTCGCTGCCCTCGAAGAGAACACGGTCGAACGTGGCGTGCGAGCCCAGCGCCTGGAACGCGAAGTCGTTCTGCAGGGCATCGGACGCCTTGTCTTGGACGTTCGCCTCGGCGACCATGGCGTCTTCGGGGTTCCACATGTCGCCCTCGGGGTCTCCCGAGTCGCGCCGGTCGAGCGCGTGGTCGCGCTCGAGCTCCATGGTGCCGGCGAGGGCCATGAGACCCGGCACGTTGGGCAGGAAGATGGAGGCCGTCTCGCCGCGGCGCCTGGCTCGCACGAATCGGCCGATGGCCTGGGCGAAGAACAGGGGGGTCGACGCACTCGTCGCGTAGACGCCCACGGCGAGGCGGGGGATGTCGACGCCCTCCGACACCATGCGCACCGCGACCATCCATCGACGCGATGACTTGGAATACTCCTCGATGCGACCCGAGGCCTCTTTCTCATCGGAGAGCACCACGGTGACCGGCTCGCCGGAGATGTTCTCGAGAATCGCCGCATAGGCGCGCGCCGTGAACTGGTCTGTCGCGATGACCAGGCCCCCGGCATCCGGAATGCCCTGCCGCACCTCGGCGAGCCGACGGTTGGCGGCCGCGAGAACCGAGGGAATCCAGTCGCCGGCGGGGTCGAGGGCGGTGCGCCAGGCCTGGGAGGTGATGTCTTTCGTGTTTCCCTCGCCGAGGCGCGCCTCCATCTCGTCGCCGACCTTGCTGCGCCAGCGCATGTGACCGGCGTAGACCATGAAGAGCACGGGGCGCACGACTCCGTCTTGCAGCGCACGCCCGTATCCGTAGTTGTAGTCGGTCTGAGAGAGTCGGATGCCGTGCTCGTCTTGCAGGTAGCTCACGAACGGGATCGGCGATGTATCGGAGCGGAACGGCGTTCCCGTCAGTGACAACCGACGGGTTGCGGGTGCGAATGCCTCCCGGATGGCCTCGCCCCAGCTGAGGGCGTCACCGCCGTGGTGCACCTCGTCGAGGATGATGAGGCTGCGGGCCGACTCGGTGAGCTCGCGGTGCAGGGCGGGACGCGCCGCGACCTGGGCGTAGGTGACGGCGACGCCGTGGAAATGGCTGCCGTAGCGCCGGTCGCTGTTCTTGAAGCCGGGCGTGAGCCGGATGTGCACGCGGTCTGCCGCATCGGCCCACTGCTTCTTGAGGTGCTCGGTGGGGGCGACGACCGTGACCCTGTCGATGATGCCTCTGTGCAGCAGCTCGCTGGCCAGTCGCAGGGCGAAGGTGGTCTTGCCGGCGCCCGGCGTTGCCGCGGCCAGGAAGTCTCTCGGCTGGTGTGTGAAGTACGCCTCGAGCGCCTCGGACTGCCAGGCGCGGAGCTTGGATGCGGTGCCCCAGGCAGCGCGTTCGGGGAACGACGGCGACAGATGCTCGGCCGCCCCGCCGCCCACCGCGGGGGTGCCGACCGTGCCCGAGGGATCGACCCGGTCATCGGGCAGGGCGAGGGGATCGGGCAGGCTGTTCACGTGCATCCACACTACCCGCCGCCACCGACGCGACGACAAAACGCCGTGCCTCCCCGGCGTGGCGAGAGGAGTATGTTGACGAGTGGATTTCTTCGAAGGAGTGCATATGACGGAGCGGCATCCATGGAGGCGGTACGTCGCCATCGGCGACTCGTTCACCGAGGGCATCGGAGACCCGGAGCCCGCGAGCCCCGGGGGCTACCGCGGGTGGGCCGACCGGGTGGCGGAGGTGCTGAGCGCCGAGGCCGGAGACGACTTCGCCTACGCGAACCTGGCGATCCGGGGTCGCCTGATGCAGGGCATCCTCGACGAACAGGTCGAACCGGCCCTCGCCCTGCACCCCGATCTGATCACGATCTCGGCCGGTGGCAACGACATCATCCGCCCCGGCACCGATCCCGACGACATCGCCCGACGAATGGATGCGGGCATCGAACGCCTCAGGCGCGACAACGCCACCGTCGTGATCTTCACGGGAACCGACGTGGCCTTCTCCCCCGTGTTCCGGGGTATCCGGGGCAAGGTCGCCATCTACAACGAGAACCTCCGCACCATCGCGGCCCGGCACGACTGCATCGTGGCCGACCAGTGGGGTCTGTCGTCCATCCAGGACTCACGCATGTGGAGCCCCGACCGCCTGCACCTCAACCCCCTCGGTCACCACGAGGTCGCACGGCTCGTACTGCAGGCGCTGAACGTCGAGAACGAGCTGCAGCCGGGCGCCCCGGAACCGCTGCCCATGGCGACGTGGCGCCAGGCGCGATCGGAGGACCTGGTCTGGGCGCGCACGCACTTCGTGCCCTGGGTCATCCGACGCGTCACCCACAGATCGAGCGGCGACGGCATCTCGCCGAAGCGGCCCGATGCCGTGCCGATGCACGTGCCGGGCACGGCGCCATCGGACCCTGCGGGTCTCGAGGACTAGCCGAAGACCAGCTCGGGGTGGCCGACGCGCCACCAGAACCCGGGGTCCTCCAGGGTTCCGTCGAGTTCGAGCACGACCTGCTCCGTGCGTCCGTCGACGGTGTAGCGGATGGTGCCCACATCGACGCCCGACCCGGCGGTCACGACGTCGTCGGCGCTGGCATCGACCGCGACCGGATCGTTCGACCAGACGAGCGCCTCCTCGTCGGCGGCGGCGACGATGGATGCCGTCTCGCCCCACGCCGTCGTGTACTCGCCCACCTCGGTGTCGGCCGTGATCAGGGGGATTGTCGTGAATGCCGCCTTCGTGCTCGCGAGAAGCGCCTGCACCGCATCGCGGGCCGCCTGGGAGCTCTGGGCGCCGAGGATGACGCCCACCACCGACTTCGTCTCGCCGCCCACGGTGAATTCTGCGGAGAACAGCAGGCACGAGCCGGCCTCGTCAGTCGTTCCGGTCTTGATGCCGTCGATGCCGTCGATGCCGAGCAGTTTGTTGCTGTTGTCGATCTCGCCGATGACCGGCACCTCGTCGAGGGCGGTCGACACGATCGTCGCCAGCACCGGATCGGCGAGGGCGAGGGAGGCGATGCGCATCAGGTCCTTCGTCGAACTGCGGCTGCCGGGGTCGAGGCCCGACGCGTCGACGATCGTGGTGTCGGTGAGATCGTGCTCGGCGGTGAACGCCCGGGCTGCGTCGAGATAGGCGGACAGAGAGCCGAACGCCCAGTTGGTGACCGTCTCGGCGTAGTTGTTCGCCGACTTCAGCAGCATGATCTCGAGCACCTGGCGCTCGGAGAGAACCTGTCCCTCGTTGACGAGCTCGTACGATCCGTCGACAGCACGGGTCTGCTCGAGGATCTGCACGTCTGCCGCCGTCATGGTGATGCCGGGGCCGTCGTCTCCCTCGACGAGCGGGTGGGCGTCGAGCACCACGAGGGCGGTGATGACCTTCGTGACGCTCGCTATCGGCACGGGTCCTGTCTGACCGCTCTCACCGAGCAGCTCGTCCGACCCCTCCAACGCGACCGCCCCGGTTCCCACGCCCGGAAGGGCGAGCGTGGCGGGCTCGGCCGGCGTGGGGGTCGGAACGTCCAGCTGGAGCTGTGCCGTGGGGAGAGGCGCCGCCAGGGCGGCGGGCACGTACAGGCCGAGGGCGACGGCGACGGCGACGAGGATGCCTGTGGCCGAGATCGCGATGATCCGGCGGCCGCGGCGGCGGGCGGGTGCTGACGTCGTGGACACCCGCCAATCCTAGGAGACCTCGTGCGTGGAGAATGCCTCCAAGCGCGTCACATCCGTCCGCCGTCCACCGACCTCGGGATGCGTGTCTCGCCCTCCGGAACCAGAACCGGCGTCTCGCGATTGAGGCTCTCTCCGCGGAAGAACGGCTTCGCCGCGGGGAAGAAGTACCACACGACCATGACCACGGCTCCGACGAGCAGCGAGCCGACGCCGATCACGAAGACTCCCCCGATGCCGAAGAGCACGGTGTACCCGTAGTCGGGATCGAGCATGTCGATGGCGGACTGCACGAAGGCTGCGGTGAGCATGACCCCGCCGAGCAAGGGAAAGAGGCCCTTGGTCGTGAAGTTGCGGGCAGAGGTGAAGAGCTCGCGCCGGAAGTACCAGACGCAGGCGAAGCTCGTGATCGCGTAGTAGAACGCGATCGCCAGTCCGAGCGACAGGATCGTGTCGGAGAGGAATGCGTCGCTGATGATCGTCATGCCCACGTAGAACACGCTCGCCACGATGCTCATGACGATCGTCGAGAACGCCGGTGTGCGGAACCGCGGGTGCACCCGGCCGAAGCGCTCGGGCAGGGCGCGGTAGGTGGCCATCGAGAGCGTTCCCCGCGCCGTCGGCAGGATCGTGGTCTGGGTCGACGAGATGGCCGAGACCATCACGGCGATGACGAGCAGCCACGCCCAGGGACCGAAGAGCGCATCCTTCAGGGCGAAGAACACGTCTTCTGCGTTCTTGTCGTTGGCGAGCCCGAGTCCCGCCTCGCCGAGGCCCGCGTAGGCCATCGCGGCCACGGCCACCGCCACGTAGGTGATCACGAGGATGACGGTCGAGAGCAGGGCCGCGCGTCCGGGGATGTGCTCCGGATCCTTCGTCTCCTCGTTGAGGGCGAGGCAGGTGTCCCAGCCCCAG